>Ga0224504_10000043_pt1 | contig 45033 bp, 52 predicted proteins | sample SF_Oct11_sed_USG_3_FD_170160 | JGI IMG/M metagenome (GOLD analysis project Ga0224504, IMG submission 170160) | Sediment microbial communities from San Francisco Bay, California, United States - SF_Oct11_sed_USGS_24 | ecosystem: Environmental > Aquatic > Marine > Sediment | place: USA...
CGGGTGCCGCCCTTCCTGCGCAAAAGCGGACGGGGCTGGGTGACCGCCGAGTATGGCATGCTGCCGCGCGCCACCAACAGCCGCACCGACCGGGAAGCGGTGCGCGGCAAGCAGACCGGCCGCACCCTGGAGATTCAACGGCTGATCGGCCGGTCGCTCAGGGCGGTGACCGACGATCGCGGATTCGGCGAGCGTTCGATCCGCGTCGACTGCGATGTCCTGCAGGCCGACGGCGGCACCCGGACCGCGGCGATCACGGGCAGCTATGTCGCCCTCCATCTGGCCTTCGCTCACATGGTGGAGATCGGCGCAATCGAGTCGGTGCCGCTCAGCGACCAGGTTGCGGCCGTATCCTGCGGACTGTATCAGGGCGTGGCCGTGCTCGACCTGGATTACGAGGAGGATTCCAACGTCCAGGCGGACGCGAATTTCGTGCTGACCGGACAGGGCGGAATCGTGGAGATCCAGACCACGGCCGAGCATGAAGCCTTCAACCGCGCCGAGTTCGACCAGCTGCTGAGCCTCGCCGAGGGGGGCGCTCGAGAACTGTCCGACCTTCAGCGCCAGGTGCTGAAGCTTTGAGCCGCAGAAAGCTGCGCCAACGGGGCGATTAATAGCTTCTTAGGTTCAACTAAATATCCTGCCAATCACACGTTGATAACTACGTGGAGGAATCCACGTCCCGTGGTGTGTCGCAAGGCGCGGGGCGGGATCGCAGGGGGCATCTTTGCCGCAGGCAGCAACGCCGAGCATCGAAGAACGGGTCTATGCCGGCCGCATCGCCACGCTGATCCGCCAGCAACCCTTGGCGGTCCTTGCCAACTTGGTCAATTCCGGGTTGCTGGCGCTTCTCTTGGGCGGGGTCTGGCCGACAGCCTGGCTGGCCGCCTGGGTCGCCGGCGTGTGGCTCGTGACCGCGCTGCGCGGCGCCGTGTGGTTGCGATATCGGCGCGCTTCGGCCGAGTCCGCCCGAGCAAGGACTCCCGGCCGCCTGCTGACGGGGATCGCGCTGGCATCCGGTGCGATCTGGGGCTTGCCGGCGGTGGTTTTCTTCCCGGAGGCCCCACTTGCCCTGCAGGGCTTCATCGTGTTCGTGTTGGGTGGCATGTCGGCCGGTGCGGTCGCGACCCTGGCCAGTCATTTGCCGGCCTTCCATTGTTTCATCGTTCCGGCCCTGGTGCCCCTGGTCGGCCGGCTGCTGTTCGAGGGCGAGGTGCTCTATATCGCCATGGGGCTGATGGGAGGGGTCTATCTCGCGGTCCTAGTAGCCACGAGCCTCAATCTGAACCGTACCCTGACCCGCGCGCTGATGCTTCAGATCGAGAAGTCCGACCTGGTGGATGATCTGACGGAGGCGCGGGCCAAGGCAGAGGCCGCCAACGTCGCAAAATCCGCCTTTCTCGCAACGGTCAGTCACGAACTGCGCACGCCCTTGAATGCTGTAATCGGCTTTGCCCAGCTCCTGGAAGCCGAGATCCACGGGCCGCTCGGACATGGCAAGTACCGTGAATACCTCGGGCACATGAGCGGCAGCGGCGTCCACCTGCTGAACCTGATCGACGAGCTGCTCGACCTGTCACGAGCGGAGGCCGGACACCTCTTGATCCGGGACGAGGTCGCCGTGGACCTGGCCGCCGAACTGACCCACTGCGTCGCCCTCATGGCGGCCCGCGCCGAGCACAGTGGGATCCGCCTGGAAACCTCCCTACCGGAGAACTTGCCGCTGCTTCGCGCCGACCCGCAACGCCTGCGGCAAATCGTCCTCAACGTCCTGTCGAATGCCGTCAAGTTCACCCCGAAAGACGGGCTAGTCGAACTTACGGCCACACGCGAACCGACGGGTAAGCTGGCTCTCACGGTTCGGGACTCCGGCATCGGCATGTCCGAGGGCGACCTGGCAGTCGCCCTGGAATTCTTCGGGCGCGCCGACAATGCACGCTCCCGTGCGACCGAGGGCACCGGCATCGGCCTGCCGTTGACCGCCCTGTTGTTGGAGATGCATGGCGGCGAGTTGGAAATCGACAGCCAGCCGGACGGCGGCACCCTGGTGAACTTGCGCTTCCCGCCCGAACGCGTCATAGAGGATGCGGAGCCTGGGCCGCCTGCCGAGGCGCCCGTGCAGGAGGACTCGTACGGGTCGAGCCCGGCCGCCTGATCGATCTGCGCGGCTACGCACGCGAGACCGAAGCTTTGAGGAGCGCCATGGGGCGGGCACTGAGCGACGGACGCCTCGTGATCGCCAGCCACAATCCTGGAAAGCTGCGCGAAATCGCCGAACTTCTCGAGCCGCACGGCATCGAAGCGGCCCCGGCCCGGGATTTCGGCCTGAGCGAGCCGGAGGAAAACGGCCGCAGTTTCGCCGAGAACGCCGCCATCAAGGCACTGGCCGCGGCCTTGGGGGCCGGACTGCCGGCCCTAGCCGACGATTCCGGGCTGGTCGTCCCGGCCCTCGGCGGCCGTCCGGGTATCCATTCCGCGCGCTGGGCCGGCCCGGAGAAGTCATTCGAGCGGGCCATGGAGCGGGTCGAGCGCGCGCTTTCCGGCGAGGACGACCGGAGCGCCTATTTCGTCTGTGCCCTCTGCCTGGCCTGGCCCGACGGGCACCGCGAGATCTTCGAGGGCCGGGTCGACGGCCGCCTGGTATGGCCGCCGCGCGGCCAGCAGGGCTTCGGCTACGACCCGATTTTCGAGCCGGAGGGGCACAGCCTCACCTTCGGCGAGATGGAGCCCGCCCGAAAGCACGCGATGAGCCACCGGGCGCGGGCTTTCGCGAAGTTGCTCGCCGAAGCCGTCGAAGGGCCCTGAGATGCCGAGCCGGGCGGGTCGATCCATCATCGAAACCGGGGGCCCGGAGCACGGCCTCGGCGTCTATGTGCACTGGCCCTTCTGCCTTTCCAAGTGCCCGTACTGCGACTTCAACAGTCACGTCCGGGACAGCGTCGATCAGCGACGCTGGCAAGACGCCCTTCTGGGCGAGCTGGACCATTTCGCTTCCGAAACCGCGGGCCGACCGGTAACGAGCGTGTTTTTCGGCGGCGGCACGCCCTCGCTGATGGCGCCTCAAGTGGTGACGGCTTTGCTCGAAAGGATCGACTCGCGCTGGCGCTTGGATCCGGCAGCCGAGATCACGCTCGAGGCCAACCCGACCTCCGCGGAGGCGGCCCGATTTGCCGACTTCCGCGCCGCCGGGGTAAACCGTCTATCGCTTGGGGTTCAGGCTCTTGACGACAAGGCGCTGGCGTTTCTCGGGCGGCGGCACAGCGCCGCAGAAGCACTCGATGCCGTTGCCCTGGCGAGGCGTCATTTTCCCCGCTTTTCCTTCGATCTGATCTATGCCCGACCGGCGCAGACCTTGGCGGCCTGGCAGCACGAGCTGGAACGGGCGCTCGAGGAGGACGCCGAACACCTGTCGCTCTACCAGCTCACCATCGAGGAGGGCACGTCCTTCCACGCCGCTTGGCGGCGCGGTGAATTGGTCCTGCCCGGCGCGGCGCAGGCCGCGGACCAATTCGAAGCGACCCAGGAGGCCATGGCCGCCGCGGGATTGCCCGGCTATGAGATTTCCAATCATGCTCGGCCCGGCGCCGAGTCGCGCCATAACCTGACCTACTGGCGCTATGGCGACTACCTCGGCATCGGCCCGGGCGCTCACGGACGTCTTACCCTCGGACCCATAAAGGTCGCGACCCGGCAGCACCGGGCGCCGGAGGCTTGGCTGGCGATGGTCGAGCGCAGCGGCCATGCGACCCGCATGCGCAGCGAGCTGGGCCGGGCGGAGCGCCTCGTCGAACTCACCATGATGGGGCTGCGCCTGGTCGAGGGCATCGCCCGCGCCACCTTCCGGCACGAGTTGGCGGCCGACCCCGAAGAGGTCTTTGCGCAGGAACCGTTGAACGCTCTTCGTCAGGCCGGCTATCTGGAGCTGGATGCAGCGGGGTTGCGCGCAACGGCGGCCGGCCGGCAGCGTCTGGATGCCGTGCTGGGCCGCCTCCTGTCAGACCAACCGGGCAGCCTTAGTTGATCAGCTCCTCGAAGCTTTGCGGCGCCGGATCGAGCACGACCAGACCGTCTTTGGTCATTTCCAACACGGCCAAGCCCCTCTGGATCTCACCGTTCGGCAGGAACCTGAAGATGCCGTCCATTCCGGCAAACCCGCTGGCCTGGGTGAGCGCCGCCCGACTGAAATCCGGCGCCCGGCCCGTTTCCGTCGCGTTCCGGGTCAACACCGCGGCCAGGGCCGTAGCGTCGTAGGCCAGGGAGGCGATCCTTATAGGCTCGCTTCGGTAGGTCGCTTGATAGCGTTCCTTGAAACCCTGCCACATCTCCGGCGGCGGCGCGGCGAACCAACCGCCCTGCAGGGTCACTTCCGATCCCAGGCGCGAATCGGCCCAGAAGGCGGTTCCGAGAAACTGTACTTCGTCGGGATCGACGTCGTAGTAGGCCAGCAATGGCGCAAGTGTCATGAGGTTCTTGCCGCCGACGGGCACCAGCACGGCATCGAAATCGGGACTGCCGACGGTATCGACGTTCTCCAGGTCCTCGAGTTGGCGCTTAGCGTCCTCGTCGTTGCGGCGCTCGAGTGTCTTTTTCAGCTCCAAGAGGTCATCGTGCCGCTCGTCGTAGTTGCCGAGCGCCCGCACTTGCGGCGACGGATCCTCGAGGGGGTCGTAGATGGCGATGCCGGTCAATTCGTCACCGTTCTTGTCGATCACGGCCTGCATGGCCGAAAGCACCGTCCAGCCGTAGGGCGATTCGGGCGCCAGGACCGCATAGCGCCGCAGGCCCTGGAGGCTGGCATAGTCGAGCACGCGTTGGATCTGACTGCGCGGCGAGAGCCCCATCACATAGACACCGTTGCCGGCCACCGAGGCGTCGTTCGAGAAGGCCAGGACGTTCACGCCGCGCGGCCGCGCTTCCATCGCCACCGCCTGCACGGAGGTCGCAAACAGGGGGCCGAGGATCACACTGGCGCCGGCCTGCAGGGCCGAGCGCGCCGCCCTGCGGGCACCGTCGGGCGTGCCGGTGGTATCGCGGACGATCAGCACGAACTGGTCGCCGGCTATCTCGAAGATCGCAAGCTGCGCGGCGTTCAACATTGCTTGGCCGACCTTCGCTTGTGGACCGCTCAGCGGCAGCAACAGGCCAACATAGGGTGTCGCCGGCGTCGCGGGGCGAAGCGGCCCGACAAAATCTGGGCCCCAGGGCCCGTCGCTCGAAAGCACCCCCGGCGGGAAGATGCTTGTATCGCCTGGCGCGCCTTGCATGCCAGGCGCGCCTTTCTGTACCGTGGGGCTCTCACAGGCCGTGAGCAATAGCACGGCCGCCAGCGCCGCGCCGGTAACTCCGCGCGCCGTGGCGGTGATCCGTCGGGACAGGAATGTCAACGAAGCCACGTTCAACCTCATCTCTGTCGGGGCGCGCCGAGCCTAGCGACGCCGCCACTGGAAGTAAACCGACCAAGCCCCGCCCCGGCCTGCATATCGTCGCCACGCCGATCGGCAATCTGGCCGACATCTCGCTACGGGCCCTCGACGCCCTCTCGGCGGCGGACACGGTCGCCTGCGAAGACACCCGCGTCACCCGAAAGCTGCTGAACGCCTACGGCCTGGACCGGGCGCTAACCGCCTATCACGAGCACAACGCGGACCGTATGCGACCGCGACTGATTAAACGCATGAAAGATGGCGAATCGGTGGCATTGGTGTCGGACGCCGGGACACCGCTGGTTTCCGACCCGGGCTACAAGCTTGCGCGCGCCGCGATCGCCGAAGGACTGACGGTGACCACCCTGCCCGGCGCCTCGGCGCCGCTCGCAGCTCTGGTCGTTTCTGGCCTGCCAAGCGACCGCTTTCTCTATGCGGGATTCCTGCCGCCCAAGCGCGCCGCGCGACGTAAGGCCCTGGGGAACTTGGCAGGCGTGCCGGCGACCCTGATATTCCTCGAGTCGGCCCGGCGCCTGGCGGCAGCCCTCGAAGACATGGCGGCAATTCTCGGCGCGCGGCCTGCCGCGGTGGTCCGCGAGCTTACCAAGCTGTTCGAGGAAGCGCGGCGTGGCGATCTGGCGGAGCTGGCCATGCTCTATCGCTCGGCTGGTCCGCCCAAGGGCGAAATCGTGGTTGTGGTCGGGCCACCCGAGACCCCGGCGAGCGAGGCAGCGGATCTCGACGAGCAGCTCGCGGTGGCGTTGGAGCGTGCCAGTCTGCGCGATGCCGCGGCGATGGTCGCCGCCGCGACCGGCTTGCCGCGCCGGGAGGTCTACGCGCGCGCCCTGGCGCTCAGCGGTCGGAACCGAGGCAAGGCATGAGCCTGGAGCGGCGTCAGCGCGCTTGGCTGCGCGGTCGCAGGGCCGAGAGCCTAGCCGCCTTATGGTTGCGTCTGAAGGGTTATCGTGTCCTCGCTCGGGATTACCGCGCGGGCGTCGGCGAGATCGACCTGATCGCCCGGCGGGGGCGGATCCTGGCGCTGGTCGAGGTCAAGGCGCGCGGCGGCTTGGCCGAGGCCGGGGAGGCGCTCGGCAGGCGTCAGCAGGAACGAATCGCCCGGGCCGCAAAAGCCTTCTTGCAGAGGCACCCGAGTCTCGGCAAGCTCGACCTGCGGTTCGATGCCATACTGATCGCCCCGGGCCGCTGGCCGCGCCACATTACGGACGTCTGGCGCGAGGAATTGCGATTCTGAGTCCGACTGGGGTATGGGAAGGTGCGAGCGACCATTCCGCAACACTGAGGAGTCCACCCCATGTCCACATTCAGCCGCGGTCGCACTCTGATACTGACGCTGGCCGTCACGATTGGACCCGGTCAGTTCGTTTCGGCCTGCGCACCGGTGGTTCTGGCCGGTGCCGGCGCCACGGCCGGCGTGGCCGCGACACAGGAGCGCGGAGCAAAGGGCGCCTTGTCCGACACCCGCATCCGCGTCGATATCAACCACCTCTGGTTCCAGAAGAGCACGGAGCTGTACAGCAGCATCAATCTTCAAGTTCAGGAGGCGCGCGTGCTCTTGAGCGGCACGGTCGCCGACCCGCAGACCCGGGTCGACGCAGTGCGACTGGTCTGGCAGGTAGACGGCGTGAAGGAGGTCATCAACGAGATCGAGATCAAGGACGACTCTTCGCTTTCCGACTGGTTCACGGACGTCAAGATAGGCACGGAACTGAAGAACAAGCTGCGGTTCGACAAGGCCGTTTCCTCGACGAACTACTCCGTCGAAGTGGTCAACCAGAGCGTCTATCTGATCGGTGTGGCGCAGGACCAGGCCGAGCTGGACCGGGTCATAGCCCACGCCAAGGACGTTCAATATGTCCGCCGCATCGTCAATTATGTCCGCCTCAAGGACGACCCGGCCCGCAAGTCATGATCCGGACGCCCGTCTGGGCAACTCGAGGTCCGCGGCGCGGTCGCTGGAACATCTTCTCGACCTGGGCGCCGGACCCGAGAGCCTGCACCAGGCAGCAACGCTCCTTCAGCAGGTGAAGTCTCCGCTCGGTTGACAGAGCACCGGGCCAAGAGCCGCCGAACCCGCTATAATGACGCGATACACACAGGGAACCCGCAGGTCCAGCCATGAGCCTCGCCGTCGCAATCCAGATGGACCCGATCGAATCGATCGACATTGATGCCGACAGTACCTTCGTCCTGGCGCTGGAGGCGCAGCGCCGGGGGCATGCTTTGTTCCACTACCTGCCCCAGGAGCTGAGCTTCCGCGAGGGCCGCGTCTACTCCCGGGCCAGGCCGTTCGAGGTGCGGCGCGAGCGCGGCAACCACGCCACGCTGGGTCAGACGGAGCCGATCGATCTGGCCACGCTCGATGTCGTGCTGATGCGCCAGGATCCGCCCTTCGACATGGCCTACATCACCGCCACGCATCTGCTCGAGCACGTCCACCCGAAAACCCTGGTGGTCAACGATCCGGTCCACGTGCGCAACGCGCCGGAAAAGCTCTTTGTGACCCACTTCGGCCCGCTTATGCCGCCGACCCTGATCAGTAGCGACCGGGCCGAAATCCTCGATTTCCGGGCGGAGCACAAAGACATCATCGTCAAGCCGCTGTTCGGCAACGGCGGCGCCGGCGTGTTCCATATCGACCCGGCTGACGAGAACCTCAACGCGTTGCTGGAGATGTTCACCGAGCTCTACCGGGAGCCGATCATGGTCCAGCTCTACCTGCCGGAGGTGCGCGAGGGCGACAAGCGCATCATCCTGATCGACGGGCGCGCGGCGGGCGCCATCAACCGGGTGCCGCCGCCGGGCGAGGCGCGCGCCAACATGCACGCCGGCGCACGCCCGGAGCGGGCCGGGTTGGACCGGCGCGACCAGGAGATCTGCGAGGCGATCGGACCGGTCCTTGCGGAACGGGGGTTGATCTTCGTCGGCATCGACGTGATCGGCGGCCACATGACCGAGATCAACGTCACCTCGCCGACCGGCATTCAAGAGATCAACCGCTTTAACGGGGTTTCGCTCGAATCCGACATTTGGGATGCCATAGAGGCCCGTTTCGCCACCCGCCTAACGGGGGCTTGACCCTTGCCAAGTACGGGACCGCTTGACTAGGCTCCTCGCTTGCAATGGCCACAAGGGCCGCGAGCAAGCGGCCAGTTTGACGCAGGGAACCCGTATTTGACGCCAGCTTCCGGAATCGACATCCGCGGCGTGACGAAGGTCTTCGGCGGCGGCACCGATGTGGTGCGTGCGCTCGACGGGGTGTCTTTGGGCATCCAGGAGAACGAGTTCTTCACGCTCCTCGGGCCGTCGGGGTGCGGCAAGACGACATTACTGCGCCTGATCGCCGGCTTCGAACAGCCGAGCGGCGGCGAGATTCTGCTCGACGGGGCCAGCCTGACCCACCTGCCGCCGTTCCGCCGGCCAGTCAACACCGTGTTCCAGAGCTATGCGCTCTTCCCGCACATGACCGTGATCGACAACATCGCGTTCGGGCTGGAGATGCGCGGACTGTCTAAAACCGAAACCGCGGACCACGTCGCGGAGATGCTGGATCTGGTCAAGCTGAGCGACCTCGGCAAGCGCAAGCCCGGGCAGCTTTCCGGCGGCCAACAGCAGCGTGTCGCCCTGGCCCGAGCGCTCGCCAACCATCCCAGGGTGCTGCTGCTCGACGAGCCGCTCTCGGCGCTGGACCTCAAGCTGCGCAAGGAGATGCAGATCGAGCTCAAGCGCATCCACCGCGACACCGGCATCACATTCATCTTCGTGACCCACGACCAGGGCGAAGCGCTCACCATGTCGGACCGCATCGCGGTCATGAACGCCGGGCATGTCCTCCAGGTCGGATCGCCAACCGAGATCTACGAGCACCCGACCTCGCACTTCGTCGCCGACTTCATCGGCGAGACCAACTTCCTCGAGGGAGAGGTGGTCGCGCGCGACGGCGCGAGCGCCAAGGTGCGCTTGAGCTCCGGGGTCGAGCGTCAGGCAAGCGCGCCGAAGGACGCGGCGGCCGCCGGCCGAGTCAGCCTGGCAATCCGACCGGAGCGCGTGACCCTGTCCCAAAGTCGCCAGACCGGGGCGCTCAACGGCCGTGTCGAGACCATGGTCTACTTCGGCACCGATACCAACTACCACCTCCGGCTCGAGGACGGCCGCGCCTTCATGGTGCGCCTGCAGAACCACGAGGGCGCGCAGGCGCCCTTCGCCACCGGCGACGAAGTGGCCGTAGAGATCGCCGACCACGCCTTGCAGGTGCTACGCGACTGATGACGGCCGAGGCGATCAAGACTCCCGAAGGCCCGCCGTCCAGCATCACGGAGCGTACGGTGGCCGGGCGGCAGGCGAGGACCCGCGGCCTGCTGCTCGCGCCCGCCATGCTGGTGATCGGCGTGTTCGGCATCCTGCCGCTGTTCATCGCCCTGACCTACTCCTTCCTCGAGGGCGGTACCTATGGCGGCGTGGAGTGGGTGTTCTCGACCGAGGCTTACGTGCAGCTGCTGTTCGAGCGCGACATCTTCGAGGAGACCCTGACCTTCAACACGGCCTATCTGGAGATCTTCTGGCGGTCCTTCCTGCTCGCCGCGTTCTCGACGCTGGCCTGCCTGCTGATCGGCTTTCCGGCGGCCTATTTCATGGCCACTCGGCCCGCGAAATCGCGCGATTTCTGGGTCTTTCTGATCACCATCCCATTCTGGACCAACCTGCTGATTCGCACCTTCTCGATCCAGCTCATCCTGCGCGACGAAGGCGTGATAAACATCGTGCTGACGGAACTCGGCCTGCTTGCCCAGCCGCTTCAGCTCATCTACACCGATTTCGCCGTCGGACTCGGCCTGATCTACAGCTTCCTGCCCTTCATGGTGCTGCCGATCTATGCGGCCCTGGAGCGGCTCGATTTCCGGCTGGTCGAGGCCGGCTTCGACCTCTACGCCACCCGCGCGCAGGTCCTGCGCCGCATCGTCGTCCCGCTCGCCAAGCCCGGGATCGTCGCGGGCTCTATCCTGGTCTTCATCCCCGGGCTCGGCGCCTGGATCACGCCGGAGCTGCTGGGCGGCGGCAAGGAGCTCATGATCGGCAACATGATCGCGCTGCAGTTCGGCAGTTCGCGCAACTGGCCCTTCGGCTCGGCGGCGGCGCTGGTGCTCATGGCCATGGTGCTGGTGGCGCTCGTGATCTATGTGCGCAACGTCGGCAAATCGGGTGCGGACCATGGCTGATACCGCGCACCGCACGCCGCGCGCCCTCGACCTCAAGTACCAGCCCGGCTTCACCTCGGTGGCGATGCTCTGTTTCTTCGTGCTCTACGCGCCCATCGCGGTCCTGGTCTTCTTCTCCTTCAACGCCAACCGCTCGGTCACGCGCTGGACCGAATTCAGCCTCGACTGGTACGTCCGGGCCTTGGCCAACGAAGGCATCCAGAACGCGGCCGTCACGTCGCTCGAGGTCGCGGTCTTCGCCACTGTCTTCGCCACGTCGATCGCCACGGCGGCGGCGCTCGCGACGACCCGGGTCGCGCGCTATCGGGGTATGACCGCCGCCTATACGGTGATCAACATGCCGCTCATGGTACCGGAGATCGTCACCGCCGTCGCGACTCTCTCCTTCTTCGCGCTGCTGCGCACGACGCTTGGCATAAACTTCGGCCTGGGCAACGTAATGATCGCCCATACGGTGTTCTGCATTCCCTTCGCCTATCTGCCGATCCGCGCCCGCCTGGAGAACATGGACCTGACCCTCGAGCAGGCGGCCGCGGACCTCTATGCCACGCCCTGGCGCACATTCCGGCGCGTCACCCTGCCCCTGCTGGTGCCCGGCGTCATTGCCGGGGCCATGCTGGCCTTCATCATCTCGCTCGACGACGTGATCATCACCATGATGGTCGCCGGGCCGGGGCAGACCACCCTGCCGATCTACATCCTGGGCCAGATCCGCCGCGGCGTGACGCCGGAGGTGAATGCCGTTTCCACCATTTTGTTGGCGGTTTCCATTTTGTTTGTTACGCTTTTCTTCCTTTTGGGCCGGAGAAGAACATAACCCGATGGCCGGCCGGGAACAGGGGAGAGGATCCGCGACATGAAGAAGTTTCCAGGCGTGCTGGCGGCCGTCGCCGCCTTGCTGGCAGGTGGCCAGGCCATGGCGGCCGGCGAACTGCATATCTACAACTGGGGCAACTACACCAGCCCCGAACTGAAGGAGAAGTTCGAAAAGGCCTACGACGTCAAGGTGACGATCGACGGCTACGATTCGAACGAGACCATGCTGGCCAAGGTCAAGGCCGGGGCCACCGGGTACGACATCGTGGTGCCGGGCGACTACATGATCCAGATCATGGTCGGCGAGGGCCTCCTGGCCGAGACCAACCCCTCGGCGATGGAGAACTACAAGCACGTCGATGACCGTTGGAAGGACGTCTACTGGGACCCGGGCCGCAAGTACTCCGTGCCGTGGCAGTGGGGCACAACCTCCTTCGCCGTCAACACGGCGGTCTATGACGGCGACATCAATACCCTGGCCATCCTGTTCGATCCGCCCGACGCGCTCAAAGGCCGGATCAACATGCTCAACGACATCAACGACGTCATCAACGCCGGGCTGCGCTATCTCGGCTATCCGCGCTGCAACAAGAACAAGGACCAGCTCAAGGAGCTCAGCCAGCTCCTGCTGAACGCCAAGCAGCACTGGCGGACCATGGCCTACGAGACCATCGAGAAGCTGACCTCGGGCGATGTCGACGTGTCGCAGAACTGGAATGGCGCGTCCATGCGGGCGCGCAAGCAAGTGCCGACTCTGAAATACGCCTATCCGCGCGAGGGCTTCACCGGCTGGATGGACAACGTCGCGGTCCTGAAGGACGCGCCCAACCTGGAGAACGCCAAGCTGTTCATGAACTTCATCATGGTGCCGGAGAACGCCGCCTTGATCTCCAACTTCGCGCGCTATGCCAACGGCGTCGTGGGCAGCGAGAAGTTCATGGATCCGGAGATGATCGAGTCGCCGGAGATCGTCATGCCGGCAAACGCGCCCGCACCGGAGTTCGTGCCGCCCTGCGACAAGGAGGTGGTCGACCTCTACAACAAGATCTGGACGAACCTGAAGAAGTGACCGGACCCCGAGGGGAGCTGGACCCGGGCGGCCGCATCCTGCCGCCCGGGTCTTTTTCGAGGGGAGAAAGCCTTGACAGTGAAACCGAACGCCGGCGCTTCGGCCGAGCGCAACGGAGATTCGGTGATGGCGGGGTTTCCACCGCCGCCTGAGCGGCGGGTGACGCTCGAGAACTGGGACCAGCCGCCGTTCAACCGTTGGACGTTCCAGCGGGTCCGCCAGGTGATCCCGACCCGGGAGGTAAGCCGCGGTGTGGAGCCGGCCTCCGCACTCGAGGCCGAGCCAAAGGACCTGGACGACGTGAGCGTACAATCTGTCCGGGGCGGGACCGCAACGCTCGCGCAGTTCCTGGACGAGACCTTCACGGACGGGTTCCTGGTTCTGCACCGCGGCAAGGTGGTGATCGAGCGGTATTTGAACGGCATGCGGCCGGCAACGCTCCATCTCTCGCAGTCCGTGGCGAAGACCGTCGTCGGCACGGTGGCCGGCATCCTGATCCACCGCGGCACGCTCGATCCGGACGCGCCGCTCACCCGCTATGTCCCGGAGCTCGAGCGCTGCGGCTACGGGGATGCGCGGCTCTGCCACCTTCTCGACATGGCCAGCGGCGTGCGCTTCACGGAGGATTACGGCCACCCGGACTCCGATATGACCCGGCTGGACGTCGCCAGCGGCTGGCGGCCGAACACCCGTGGCGACGTGCCGGACTCGATCTACGACCTGGCCCTGACCCTGCCCAAGGAGTGCGAGCACGGCACGCGCTTCCTGTATCGCTCGATCGAGACCGATGTGATCTCCTGGTGCATGGAGCGGGCCACGGGCCTGCACTTGACCGAGCTGGTCGGCTGCGAGCTCTGGGCGAAGCTGGGCGCCGAATGGGACGCCTGCTTCACCGTGGACCGGGCCGGGACGGCGCTGTCGGACGGCGGGTTCAACGCCACGCTGCGCGACTATGCCCGCTTCGGACAGATGATCGTGCAGGACGGCCGCTTCAACGGCCGGCAGATCGTGCCGGCGGAGTGGATCGCGGCCTGCCGGACCGGTGACAACGCACTGTTCGGCGAGCCGCACCGTTCGCACTTTCCGAACGGCGCCTATCGCAACAAGTGGTGGATCAAGGACGTTTCGACCAGAGTCACCATGGCGCTCGGCGTTTTCGGGCAGATGATCTATGTCGATCCCGACGCGGCGCTGGTGGTCGTCAAGCTGTCGACCTGGCCGGACTACCTGAACCCGGAGTTCAATCTCGACACGGTCCGCGCCGTGGAGGCGGTGGCCGTCGCCCTGAACGCGGGCGCCGGCTAGCGCCCCGCCGAACCCAAGGAATTCCGGACATGAAGACCATCTACACCGAAGACCACCGCCTGCAGGACGGCAAGGCGGAACTGATCGACGGCAAGCTGCTGCCCTGCTTCGAAATGCCCCGGCGCGCGGAAATCGTGATCGCGCGGGTACGCGAGGTCGGCCTCGGCGAGGTGCTGCCGCCCGAGACCTTCGGCCGCCCGCCGCTCGAGCGGGTGCACAAGAAGAATTTTCTCGATTTCCTGGAGGGTGCTTGGGCGGCCTGGACCGCCGCCGGCCGCGACTGGGACGCCCTGCCGCTGGTCTGGCAGGTCCGCGGCCTGCGCGCCGACCGCGAGCCGGACTCGATCGACGGCAAGCTCAGCTACTTCTCCTTCGACGCCGGCACGCCGATCACAGCCGGCACCTGGCAGGCGGCCAGCGCCGCCGCCGATGTCGCGCTGACCGGCCAGAAGCTGGTCGGCCAGGGCGAGCGGGCGGTCTTCTCGCTCTGCCGCCCGCCCGGCCACCACGCCACCAGCGACTACTACGGCGGCTACTGCTTTCTGAACAATGCGGCGATTGCGACCCAGGCCTTCCGCGAGTCCGGTGCCGCCAAGGTCGCGATCCTCGATGTCGACTACCACCACGGCAACGGCACGCAGACGATCTTCTACGACCGTCCGGACGTGCTGTTCTGCTCGCTGCACGGCCATCCCTCGCAGGAATTCCCCTTCTTCCTGGGCTACGAGGACGAAATGGGCGCGGGGGCGGGAGCGGGGTTCAACGCCAACTATCCGCTCCACTGGGGCAGCGGCTGGGCCCCCTGGTCGGAGGCGCTGGACGACGCCTGCCGACGGATCGGCGCCTACGGCCCCGAGGCATTGGTGATCTCGCTCGGTGTCGACACCTTCAAGGACGACCCCATCTCGCAGTTCACGCTGGAAAGTCCGAATTACCTCGAAATCGGGCAAAAGATAGCGGCACTCGGCCTGCCCACCCTCTTCGTCATGGAGGGCGGCTACGCCGTCGAAGAGATCGGCGTCAATGCGGTCAACGTGTTGAAGGGCTTCGAGGAGGCGGGCTGACGCGGACAAGCCGGTCGTGCGATCCGTGAAGAATGGTTCAGCAGCATACCGGGCAAACGCATCGCGGCGTGGCGGCGCGCCGTTTCCATGCCGCGGATCGGTCGACCTCTACGGCTTGAGTGCAGAGGGCAGACGGCTTGCTTAAGCCGCTTCCACCGCCCCGGTCACTTCGCCTTCCGTTTGCCGAAGTTCGCAAGATACTCCAGCAGTTCCCGCACGGTCATGCGGCCGCCTTCGCCTTCGGGCTTACGTCGACGGTTCTGCCCGATATAGCCACCATGACCGTTGCCATTTCCGTGCCCGGACGCCCCGGACGCCCCGGACGACCCGGACGACCCGGACGACCCGCCTCCACCTTTGCCGCCCTTGTTGTTGTGGTTGTCGAGATCCCCGTCGCCGATAACGACGCCGGCCTCCGCGGTCGAGGTCAGCGTAAGCAGCACGGGCGCCGCATAAGCGGCCGACACGCCGAGGCCGAGCCGGGTCAATGCCTCGCGGCGGCCGATATCAACGTCCATGGCGGTAATCTCGCCCTTCCTGGGTCGATGGGCCATGCCATCCTCCTGTTACATCGACAGGGGGGATGTCCCTTATTCGGCTCCGGGCCTTGGTGGCCCAGACTGCCGATCGGCGCTCCATGGTCCCTTGAGGTTTTATGCCGGGACCAAGTTGACTTTCCGAAGCGGTCTCGGAGCGCTCGATACTTGGACTTCCTCCATGTATTGCGTTTTGCGTATTTGACCCAATTCTGTCACAGGCCGTCTTAATAAGCCGTTAACGGGATGCTTTTTCAGTGCGTTATAACATGTTTTTGACGTATTTATTAACGAAACTACCCGTTAAGCGGGTTTTTACTTGTCGAGGCCTTGTGCCCTTGGCTGGTCCTCGCCGCGGCCTAGGGCCTCGAGCCTTCAGTCGGCGGAATCGCGCCGGTTGATCGGATAGCGCCCCGCCTCGCCGAGGAAAGGCTGCACCAGCATCCGGTCGAGCCACAGATCGCGGGGGGCGCGGAACTGCTCGATGCCGATGGTCATTGCCCTGTGCCCGGCGGCGGGCTGGGCGCGGTAGGTGCCCAGCAGCCGGTCCCACCAGGGCAGGTTGAAGCCGAAGTTGCTGTTGGTCTCGCGCGGCACGACCGAGTGGTGGACCCGGTGCATGTCCGGCGTCACGAGCACCCAGCGCAGGACCGTGTCGACCGCCTCGGGGATGCGGAGGTTGGCGTGGTTGAACATGGCCGTGGCGTTCAGCAGCACCTCGAAGATCAGCACCGCGAGCGCCGGGGCGCCGAGCGCCGCCACGGCGGCCAGCTTCAGCCCCATGGACAGCAGGATCTCGATCGGATGAAAGCGCGCGCCGGTCGTCACGTCGAAATCGAGGTCGGTGTGGTGCATGCGATGCAGCCGCCAGAGCGCCGGGGCCGCATGGAACATCACGTGCTGCAGATAGATCACGAAATCGAGCAGCAGGACGGCGAGCGCCAAGGACAGCCAGGTGGGCAGGACCAGGTTGTTCAACAGCCCCCAGCCCCGCTCTTCGCCCAACAACGCCAGTCCCACAGCCGCGGTCGGGAAGAGGACTCTCAGAAGCAAGGTGTTGACGGCCACGATGCCTAGATTGCTCGGCCAGCGGATCCAGCGGGAAACGGTCCGACCGCGCCGTGGCATGAGGGCCTCCCAGACGGCCATGACCGCGAAGACCCCGAGGAAAATTCCCAGCCGGATCTCGGGCTCGACCGCAAGAATGTCCTTCGTCATGGTCCGCTCTTTCAAGGCGTCGTTACGCGGGGACCTTGGCAGGAGTCGCGGGCATGTCAATCGAAACACGAGGCGCGGCACCCCGGTCGGGGCGATGGCTTGGCGTTTGCGGAAGTCCTCGCCTCAGGGCCCCCGCACCGTTAGATTGCAAATCGGCCCGGGCGGGCGTAATCTCGGGTCACGCACAGCGAACAAAGAGGGAACATGGTCGCGCGGGTCAGCACCGTGGCCTTCCAGGGCATCGAAGTCGTCGACGTCGACGTCCAGGTGCAGATCGCCGGCGGCGGCCTGCCCAGCTTCACCGTGGTCGGCCTGCCCGACAAGGCGGTGGCCGAGAGCCGCGAGCGGGTGCGCGCGGCCTTGGGCGCCCTCGGATTGGCGCTGCCGCCGCGGCGCATCACGGTCAACCTGGCGCCCGCCGACCTGCTGAAGGAGGGCAGCCACTTCGACCTGCCGATCGCGCTCGGCCTGCTCACCGCCATGGCGGTGCTGCCGGGCGACGAGCTCGGCGGATATACGGCGCTCGGCGAGCTTGGCCTGGACGGCGGCCTGGCGCCGGTGGCCGGCGTGCTGCCCAGCGCGCTCCACGCCGCGGCCTCGGAGCGGGGCCTGATCTGCCCGGAGGCCCAGGGCGGCGAGGCCGCCTGGGCGGCCGGCGTCGAGGTGCTGGCGCCCGCCACCCTGCTGGCCCTGGTCAACCACTTCAAGGGCACCCAGGTCCTGACCCCTCCGGAGCCGGCGCTGGCCGAGGCCGGCGGCGAGGATCCGGACCTCAAGGACATCAAGGGCCAGGAGACGGCCAAACGGGCGCTCGAAGTGACCGCAGCCGGCGGCCACAACCTGCTGATGATCGGCCCGCCGGGCGCCGGCAAGTCGATGCTGGCCCAGCGCCTGGCCGGCTTGCTGCCGCCTCTCGCGCCTTCCGAGGCTCTGGAGGTTTCGATGATTCATTCGGTGGCCGGGCTGCTCGAGGGCGGGCGGCTGCTGCGCCGGCGGCCGTTCCGCGACCCTCACCACTCGGCCTCCCTGGTCGCGCTGATCGGCGGCGGCAACCGGGCCCGGCCGGGCGAGATCTCGCTGTCCCACCTCGGCGTGCTGTTCCTCGACGAGCTGCCCGAGTTCGCGCGCGCCACGCTGGAGGCCCTGCGCCAACCCATGGAGACCGGCCGGGTCGCGATCGCCAGGGCCAACGCCCACGTTACCTATCCCTCGAGGGTCCAGCTGGTCGCCGCCATGAACCCCTGCCGCTGCGGCTACCTGGACGACCCGGCGCTGGCCTGCAGCCGGGCGCCCAGATGCGCGCGCGACTACCAATCGAAGATCTCCGGCCCGCTGTTCGACCGCATCGACCTGCACGTCGAGGTGCCGGCGGTCTCCGCCGCCGACCTCTCCCTGCCACCGCCCGCCGAAGGCTCGCCCGAAATCGCGGAACGAGTCGCCGCCGCCCGCGCCCGCCAGCGGGCCCGCTACGCGGACTTGCCGGAAGCGGGCCGCCCGCGCTCCAACGCCGAGGCCGACGGCCAGCTCCTGGAGGAGATCGCCGCTCCGGACCCCGAGGGTCGGCGCCTGCTCGCCGAGGCGACGGACCGCATGCGCCTCTCAGCCCGCGGCTACCACCGCGTCCTGCGCGTCGCCCGCACCCTGGCCGACCTGGACGCGAGCGAAAACGTGCGCCGCATCCACGTCGCCGAGGCACTCAGCTACCGCCGAATCGCACCGGGACGGGGGTCATAGCAATGAAGACCTTGGGAAGCTGCCCGATGGTTCTATTGCGCGTACTGCTGATTCTTGTGCCTGTTTGCGCGAACGAGCCAGCAACTGCGGCAAGCCCGCTCGAAGGTTCCTGGTTCGGCGAGCGGGGCGAACCCGGCACCGGCCACCTCATTCAGTGGCTGGTCCATCGACGATCCGACGGCACCTATACCATAGAGTTTCACATCTACCGCGATTGCAGCCAGCCGGAAATCTGGCTGGAGACTGGAGTGTGGCGCTTCTCGAAGAACCTATATTTCACGATGACCCTCGAAGTTGACGGCACCCCGACCGATGTCGACAATCCTTTTTACCAGGACACCTACCGGGTCGAGGGCATAACGCCGACGGAGATGCGCTACACGCACCTCAAGTCCGGGCGAGCCTATTCCGTGCAACGGGTCGAGCGGGAGTTCTTGTTCCCGGGCTGCGCCCACATCGCTGAGGCCTTGAGCAATATGCGAATCGCGCCAGGAATAGGGCGAGGCGGGACCCCAAGACCCGAAATGACAGGACGCGGTCACGCCGTCGCCCACTCGGCGTCGCTGGCGCGCCCTGCGGGAATCACATAAGAGAAGCGCGACAATCCAGCCCAACACGGGGAGCCCGGACATGTCCCGGATCATCGATCTGACGCTGCCGATCGAAGAGCACTTCCGCTGGGGCGTAGAGCGGCGGCTGACGGCCGACCTCACCAAGGGCGACCGCTTCCAGGTGACCTGGCTGGGGCTGCCGGTCCACGCCTTCACGCACATCGACGCGCCGCGGCATATGGTGCCCGAGGGGTCGACCACGAGCGAGGTCGGGCTGGAGCGTGTGGTCGGCGAGGCGGCGGTCGTCGACCTCTCCGGCCTCGCGCCCGACACCGCGGTCGGGCCCGACATGCTGGAGGAAAAGGGCGCACACGTCGGCGCCGGCGACATCGTCCTGCTGAAGACCTGCTGGGACCGGGTGTGCTCGCACCACACGCCCGAGTTCTGGACCACCGCGCCCTACATGACGCGCGAGGCCTGCACCTGGCTCCTCGAGAAAGGCATCAAGGCGCTCGGCGTCGATTTCCCGCAGGACTACCCGATCCGAGGGCTTCTGAATGGCGAGACCGCGCCGATCTCGGAGTTCGTGACCCACGACGTGCTGCTGAGATGCGGCGTGATCCTGATCGAGTACCTCTGCAATCTCGCGGCGCTCGAGACGGAGCGGACCATGCTCTTCGCGTTGCCTCTCAAGCTGCCTGAGGCCGACGGCGCGCCGGCCCGAGTGATCGCCTGGGAGCCGGACTGAGCTCCGCGAGCACCCGCCTCCGCGATCAGGTGCCGATCCGGCGCTCTTCGTCCTCCGGCGCCATTTCCTCCCGGGCCTGCCCGTTGCCGGACCTGGCGTAGGGGAAGAGGGCGTCCCGACCCAGCCACTGAGACCTCATCTGGCGCCAAACGGTCAGGGACTCGGTCTGCCTGATCCTCCGCCAAGCCAACCCGACGTTGGCGGCGTTCTGCTCCGACGGGTCCCTGGCGTAGGCCCGCACCGCCAGCTTCGCGGCGGCCCAAAGTTCTCTGTGTTGCACGGCAGCCTCCCTCGACGATCGCGTTTGATCTTCCGAGGATCATAGCTACGTAACACTGTTAATAGAAGTGACAAACTTCGGACAACTTTAAGAAGCACACATGACTCGGCCGCCCGGGTGCCGGGAGCGCGCCGTCAGTGGAACGCCTCGCCGGGCTCCATTCCGAGCCGTTTCAGGATCATCGCCGCCGGGCAGAAACCGGTGAAGGCGGACTGCAGCATGTTGGCGCCGACGAAGGCGGTCAGCCACAGCCAGGCCGGGTGATGGACCTGGCTCAGGGCCAGGCTGATCAGGATGATGGTGCCCGCGAAGGCGAGCACGGCGCGGTCGATGGACATGGTCGGGTCTCCTCGGGTTTCGTACCTTGCCGGTGTCGGTGCCAAGAAAGACGCCACGCCCCATTCGAGGGCATTGACCTGCATCAAAACGCGCCCGCAGACCAGACCGGCGCTCTGCGCATGGCTCTTCACGGGCTGGGACTGCCCTCATTCACCGGCGGGCAGGTCGAGTCGGGCACGGAGGCCGCCGAGTTCGGACTCGTCCAGGGCTAGCGAGCCGCGGTAGAGCACGGCGATTTCCTGGACGATATCCAGGCCGAGGCCGCTGCCGGCGACGGTTTCGTCGAGCCGCCGGCCGCGGTGCAGGACCTCGGCTCGCCTGTCCCCGGGAATGCCCGGCCCGTCGTCCTCGACCGCGATCACCAGGCGGTCGTCGACCTGGCTTGCGCCGACAGCAATCTGCGTTTTCGCCCACTTGCAGGCGTTGTCCATCAGGTTGCCGACCATCTCCTCCAAGTCGCGCGCATCGCCCCTAAAGACCAAGCCGTCCAAGCCGGAGACGGCGATCTCGAGGCCGCGCTCCCTGTGCAGGAGGCCCATCGAGAAGCGGATGTCGTCGACGACATCCGCAACCGCCGCGCGGGCGCCCAGCACGTCGCCCGAGCCCGCGGCTCGCGCCCGGACCAGGTAGCGGTCGACGTGATCGCTGATGGCGGCGATCCGGTCCCGCAGGAGCGCGCCCCGCTCGCCCTCGACCTCGCGGGCCTCGTTGCGTATCACGCTGAGCGGATTCTTCAGCGCGTGGGCCAGATTGCCGGCCTGGGTCCGCGCACGATCGAGCAGCGCGGCATCGCGATCGAGCAGCGCGTTCAGTTCGCTCACGACCGGCTGTACCTCTTCGGGAAAGCTCTCGGGCAGGCGCTCCGAACGCCCCTCCCGGATCCCGGCGATGGCCTGTCGCAGGGCCCGCAAGGGCTGCAGCCCGAAGCGGACCTGCAGCAAGACGGCGCCCAACAGGCCGATGCCCAGGGTCCCCAGGGTCATCGCCAGCTGGACCACGAAGGCATCGACATCGCGGTCGATATCGCTGAGCGGTCCGGCAACCGCCAGAACGAAGTGACCGCGCGCGCGCGGCAGAGTTATGTCCGCGACGAGCCCCCGCAGGGCCTCCTGCCCGGGACCGATGAGTGCCTGCACCTGCGCGCCCGACCCGGCCCTGGGCCTCTCGACCTCGAGGCGGTCGTGCCAGAGCGATTCCGAACGGACGACGACGTCTTCCGAACTGGCGATCTGCCAGTACCAGCCCGAGTGGGGCCGGTTGTAACGCGGGTCGGAGGGCGTCCAGGGAAGCACCAGTTCGCCGCCGGCCGTGACCTCGCTTGCCGCAACCATTTCCTCCATATGGTCGAACAGCTGGCGGTCGAAGCGCCGTTCGATGTGGTCGCGGAACAGGAAGACCAGCAGCAAACCCGCCGCGGCCAGCCAACCCACCAACCAGAGGGTCGCGGTTGCGACCAATCTGAACGTCAGGGATCTACGAAGCATCCCGGGGCGTGACCAGTTGATAACCCTGTCCTCTATGGGTCTTGATCAAAGCCGTGCCGAGCTTCCTGCGCAACCGGTTGACCAATACCTCGATCACGTTCGAATCGCGATCGAAGTCCTGACCATAGATATGTTCGGTCAGTTCGGTCTTGGAGATCACCTTGCCATGATGATGCATGAGGTAGGACAGAGTCCTGAACTCGAGCGCTGTCAATTCCACGAGGTTTCCGTGCAGGGTTACGCGGGTCGTCCCCGGATCGACTCTGAGCGGGCCGTGTTCCAGCACCGGGCTCGCGCGTCCCGCGGAGCGGCGGATCAGCGCCTCGAGACGCGCCAGCAGCTCTTCCAGTTCGAAGGGTTTTGCCAGGTAGTCGTCGGCCCCGGCGCGCAGCCCGGTGACCTTCTCCCGCCAGGTGTCGCGCGCCGTGAGGACCAGGACGGGCATGTCTCTGCCGGCCTCGCGCCAGCGCCGCAGGATCGTCAGGCCGTCGACGACGGGCAGACCGAGATCGAGAACGACCGCGTCATAGGGTTCGCTTTCGCCCAAGAACCCGCCCTCCTCGCCTTCATGGGCGAGGTCGACGACGTACCCGGCCTGCCTCAGCGTGGTTTCGACTTGCCGCGCCACGTCGCGGTCGTCTTCGACGACGAGGACCCTCATTTCCGACGCCCGGGCTAGCCGTCGTCATGATCATGACCCTGCCGCCCGTGCTCTCCTTCCAGTTCGAGTAGCTCCAGACTTTTGGCATCGTACTCCAATTCCAGCACGTTGCCTTCGGGCGTCATGATCTTGGCCTCGTAGACCCATCTCAGCTGTCCCCGGTGCTTCACCTGCGCGAGATTGACCTTCAGGATCCGAGCGTGGAAGTCCCGGTGGACGTGCGCCAGGAGTTGCTGCAAGGAGACGATCTTATGGGCTCTTAGGACCTTATGGAAGTCGTCTTCGCCGGCACCCGCCATGCCGGGCCCGGCTGCCAGAAATAGGCTTGCCGCGAGGGTCACTCCGAAAACCGCCGCACCCGCGGCGATGCGGCGCAGGATCGAAGGGAAAGTTTGTGTTTGCGGGTTCCGAAGCCCCACCCCACAGCCGAAATGGTTGCTTCCAGTCACGCTGCTTACCCCGGTAACGTCCTGTCGCCAGTCTCTTGGTTGAAGGCGAGTGTGGCAAGCCGAAGCTGAACACAGCCTTAAATTACTCCTCAGCACCGGTTCAGGTTGCGTTCGGTATTGTTTGATCATGGTTTCTCGAACAAGGCTCGAATGCGGAGTTCAGACCGGCAAGATGCTTAAGGAGATCGTACAAGAATGAGACCGGAGGGGGCCGGATCCGCCCAGCCCCCACCCCGACACCGGGAATGCGCCAGGAGGTCAAGACAAAGTGAACCTCCTTTCCCCCTAGTCGCCGGTCTGGTGAAGTGGTGTCGTGGCAGCCCACCAACCGGACCGCGCAAAATCACCCAGGCTTCCCCTGGCGCTCCTCTCCCCCGGTGGTCACAGAAGAAGGACGGGCCGCTCCCCCCTCGGCCCGTCCTTCTTTGTGTCTGGACTCTGCGCTATTTCTCCCGCGGCTTGACCATGCGGCCGAGGTTCTTGCCGGCGAAGAGGTGCAGGTGTGAAGGGATCGACCTCGCTGGCGGGATCCAAGGGCCTCCGCTCCGTTCAACCGGTTGCTTCTGGTCGCGTAGCTTTCCCCGGTAACGTCCTGTCGCGAGCTTGGTTGTTGAGGGCAATACCGGCAAGACGAAGCTGAACACCGCCTTAAGTTTCTCCTCAGCGCCGGTTCAGGTTGCATTCGATATTGTTTGAGCAAGCTCTCTCGAACAAGGCTCGAACGCGGAAATCAGATGAGCCCGAAGCACGCCGTCTTGACTGCAACGCTGTTCCGTCTTGGGGCCGTTCTAGCTCTGGGGAGCGGTGCTTTGGGTCCGGCGGTGGCTTGGGCCCAAACCGGCGTGACTTCGGGAACAGAGGTCGTCGGCGAGAGCGAAACATCCGAAATGCGCCTGTCCGTCGGCCGGATCCTCTCCACGGTCAAGGCGGCCGGGTACACGGAAGTCCGCAAGATCGAACGCGAGCACGGCGTCTACCAGGTCGATGCCCGCGATCCCAAGGGCTGGCGGGTGGAGATCTTCGTCGACGCCAAGACCGGCGGCTTGGTGATCGACCCGGAAACCGGAAAGCCGCGCTCGGAGCGGCTGAGCGACAAAGTGCCGTCCGGGCCGCTCGATTTCGAGGCGGTGGTCGCCCAGGTCAAGGCCGAGGGCTACCCCGAAGTCTACGCCATCGAGTACGAGCACGCCATCTATGAGATCAAGGCCCGCGACGCGGCGGGCCGAAAGGTCGAGCTGTACGTCCATCCGAAGACCGGCAAGCTGCTCAAGCACCCCAAGACCGGCAATCCGCTGAAGGAGATCCTAGACGATTAAGACCGGGGGGGCCGGATCCGCCCGGCCCCCACCCCGACCCCGGGAACGCGCCGGGAGGATGCCAAGATAAGGCGACCCTCCTTTCCCCCTAGGCACCGGTCTGGTGAAGTGGTGACGTGGCAGCCCACCAACCGGACCGCGCAAAATCGCCCAGTCTTCCCCTGGCGCTCCTCTCCCCCGGTGGTCACATAAAAAGGACGGGCCGCTCCCCCCTCGGCCCGTCCTTTTTATTGTCTCGGCTCCGCGCTATTTCTCCGGCGGCTTGATCATGCGGCCCAGATCCTTGCCGGCGAAGAGGTGCAGGTGAAAGTGCATGACCTCCTGGTGAGCATCGGGGCCGGTGTTGGCGAGGATCCGATAGCCGGGCTGGACCAGGCCCAGGTCGCGGGCGATCTTGCCGGCGGCGCGGATGAAGCCGGCGATTTCGGCCTCCGGGGCATTCCGAGAAAAGTCGTCGAAGGAGCTATAGGCGCCCTTTGGCACGACCAGGACATGGGTCGGAGTCTGCGGCTCGATGTCCTTGAACGCCAGCACGTGCTCGTCCTCGTAAACCTTGTCGCAGGGAATCTCGTTGCGAAGGATCTTCGCGAAGACATTGTTCTCGTCATAGGCCATGGTTGTCTTCCTCACTGCTTCTTTCGCCGGGCTTTTTCCGTCAGGCCGGAGCTGCCCTTTCGCTCGGCCAGCGCCTGCCAGACCCTCTCCGGCTTGACGTCGCAGGCGGCCCAGAGCACCAGCAGGTGATAGAGCAGGTCGGCGCTCTCGGCGGCCAGCTTCTTCTTCTTGCCGCGCACGGCCTCGATCAGGGCCTCGACCGCCTCCTCGCCGACCTTTTGCGCGATTTTCGGGACGCCCCTCTCGAACAGCTTGGCGGTATGGGAGCTTTCCGGGTCGGCCCCGCGGCGGCTCTCGATCACCTCGTAGAGATCGTCCAGCACGGTAGCGTCCAACTCGTGCTCGGCCATGTCCACCGCCTTTCCGCTGTCCTCGCGTCGCGCTCCCGTAACAGGAATCGACCGCCCTGTCACCCGGCCGGGCGCACCGGGACGCCGGCCCGGGCCAGATGCGCCTTGGCCTCGGCAATCGAATAGGTGCCGAAGTGGAAGATCGAAGCGGCGAGCAACGCCGAGGCGTGGCCGTCGCGCACGCCCTCGACCAGGTGGTCGAGCGTGCCGACCCCGCCCGAGGCGATGACCGGGACGGGCACCGCGTCGACAATGCGCCGCGTCAACTCGATGTCGTAGCCCTGCTTGGTGCCGTCGCGGTCCATCGAGGTCAGTAGGATCTCGCCGGCACCATAGTCGGTCATGCGCCGGGACCAGTCGATGGCGTCTAGGCCGGTCGGCGTGCGGCCGCCGTGAACGAAGACCTCGAAACACCCCGGTTCGGCGCGCTTGGCGTCGACCGCGACCACGATGCACTGCGTGCCGAACTTCTCGGCCGCCTCGCGCACGAAGTCCGGGTTGTCGACCGCCGCGGTGTTGATCGAGACCTTGTCCGCACCGGCCAGCAGCAGGCGGCGGATGTCCTCGGTCGTGCGCACGCCGCCGCCCACGGTGAGCGGCATGAAGCAGACCTCTGCCGTGCGGGCGACCACGTCGAGGATGATGTCGCGCTTCTCGTGGCTGGCGGTGATGTCGAGGAAGCAGAGCTCGTCCGCGCCGGCGGCGTCGTAGATCCGGGCTTGCTCGACCGGGTCGCCGGCGTCGCGCAGGTCGACGAAGTTGACGCCCTTGACCACGCGGCCGTCCTTGACATCGAGGCAGGGGATGATGCGCGCCTTCAGCATCCGGCCGCCTCCTTTGCGCCGACCAGGGCGAGCGCGCTCTTCGGATCAACGCGCCCGTCGTAGAGCGCGCGCCCGCAGATCACCCCCTCGATGCCGCGGTCCTCGACCGCCAGCAGGGCTGCGATGTCGTCGAGCGACGAGACTCCGCCCGAGGCGATGACCGGGATCGAGACGGCCTCGGCCAGCGCCGCCGTGGCCGCGACGTTGACACCCTGGAGCGCGCCGTCGCGTTCGATGTCGGTGTAGACCAGGGCAGCGACGCCCGCGTCCTCGAAGCGGCGCGCCAGGTCGTGCGCCTCGAGGTCGCTCTGCTCGGCCCAGCCCTCGACCGCGACCCGCCCGCCGCGCGCGTCGATCCCGACCACGACCCGCCCGGCAAAGCGCCGGCAGGCCTCGCGCACTAGGTCGGGGTCCTTGACCGCGACCGTGCCGAGGATGACCCGGGCCACCCCGGCCTCGAGCCAGGTCCCGATCGTCGCCATGTCGCGGATGCCGCCGCCGAGCTGCACCGGCAGGTCGATCGCCGCCAGGATCGCCTCGACCGCCGCGCGGTTGACCGGCCGGCCCTCGAACGCGCCGTTGAGATCGACCAGGTGCAGCCAACGGAACCCCGCTTCGGCGAAGGCTCGGGCCTGGGACGCCGGATCGGGATTGAAAACCTTCGCGGTGTCCATCTCGCCGCGCAGCAGGCGCACGGCCGCGCCGTCCTTGAGATCGATGGCGGGGAAGACGATCACCGTCCGGTCCTCACATCAGTCATCGCCCGGAACCGTGGCGCCGTTGCCGACCAGGTCCTTGAAATAGAAGTAGCCGGTGATCCAGCGCCCGTCGACCCAGGCATAATGCGGATGCGTGCCCCAGCGCTGGTAGCCACGCCTCTTGTAGACCTGTATCGCCGCCTCCTGGGTCTCGCGGACGTCCAGGTTGAGCACCCGCAGATCGGCCGCCCGCGCCGCGGCCTCGACCGATTCGACCAGGCGCTGCGCGAGGCCGTGGCCCCGCGCCCAGGGGGCGACGAAGAAGGTCGTCAGCTGACCGGTCAGCGCCTGGGCCTCATTGTTCTTCGGCGGCCGCTGGAGCTGGGCCGAGCCGGCGATCGTGCCGTCCACGCGGGCGACGTGGAGCTCGCGCTCAGGAACCAGCAGCACGCCCTTCCAGTAGGTTTCCATGACATGGCGCGGCGGCGGCTTCAGCCAGCCGAACCCGCCGCCGTCCAGAATTGCCGCCTCGGCGGCATCGCAGAGATCGTGGAGATCACCGGCACTGAACTCGGTGAGCTGCTCGACGGCGGTCTGCGGTTCGAAGTCGCCCGGTTCGCCCATCAGGGTCTCCAGTTCAGAAAATTGGCCAAAAGACGCAGGCCGGCGGCCTGGCTCTTCTCAGGATGGAACTGCGTGCCGACCAGGTTGTCCCGGCCGACCACCGCCGTGATCGGGCCGCCGTAGTCGGTCGTGGCCAGGACATGCTCCGGGTCCGCGACGGTGAAGCGGTAGCTGTGCACGAAATAGGCGTGCGCGCCCCGCTCCAGGCCGCTCAGCACCGGATGGCCGCTCTGCACGTCCTCGAGCTCGTTCCAGCCCATGTGTGGCACCTTGAGCGCGGGGTCGTCCGGTTCCAGCGCCACGACCTCGCCCCGGATCCAGCCCAAGCCCGGGTGCACGCCGTGCTCGCGGCCGACAGTGGCCATGAGCTGCATGCCGACGCAGATCCCCAGAAAGGGCCGGCCGGCATCCAGGGTCGCCGCCGCGAGGGCCTCGATCATACCCGGCAGGGCGTCGAGCCCCCGGCGGCAGTCGCCGAAGGCGCCCACGCCCGGCAGCACGATGCGCTCGGCCCGGGCGACCGTATCGGGGTCCGAGGTCACGGCAACCTCTGCCGCGAGGCCGGTCTCGGCCGCCGCGCGCTCAAGCGCTTTGGCCGCCGATCGTAGGTTGCCCGACCCGTAGTCGACGATCGCGACGATCATGCCTCGAACAGGACCGCCATGGCTAGAGCGCCCCCTTCGTAGAGGGTACGGCGCCGGCCTGGCGCGGGTCGATCTCGATGGCCCGGCGCAGGGCCCTGGCCAGGCCCTTGTAGCAGGACTCGACGATGTGGTGCGCGTTCACGCCGTAGAGGGTCTCGACGTGGAGCGTCAGGCCGGCATGCTGCGCGAAGGCCTGGAACCACTCCTTGAACAGCTCGGTGTCCATCTGGCCCAGCTTGTCGCGGCTGAAGTCGACCCGCCAGATCAGGTAGGGCCGGTTGGAGGCGTCGAGGGCCACCCGCGTGAGCGTCTCGTCCATGGGGATCAGCGCCTCACCGTAGCGCGCGATGCCCTTTCGCTCGCCGAGCGCCTGGGCCACCGCCTGACCCAGTGCGATGCCCGTGTCCTCCGTCGTATGGTGGAAATCGATGTGCAGGTCCCCTTCGGCCTTCAGCGTGATGTCGATGAGGCTGTGGCGCGAGAGCTGCTCGAGCATATGGTCGAGAAAACCGATGCCGGTCTCGACGTCGTACTGGCCGGTGCCATCCAGCCGGACGGACGCGGTGATCCGCGTTTCCTTGGTATTCCGTTCGATGCTGGCCTCGCGCATGGGGGCCTTCCTCTACTGCCGGTGCAATCCCTCTGGCGTGATTTGCGCGCCCTTGTAGCAGGAAGCGCCCGGGCTTGCCAGGGGCGGCAGGCGCCCGGGACGCAATTGTCTTGAACCGCCGGGTCGTTTGGCCCATCTCTCACACCATGCCCGAAAGAGGTCCCGCACAGTGGCACGGCACCACGATCCTTTCCGTCCGCAAGGGCGATCAGGTCGTGATCGCCGGCGACGGCCAGGTCAGCCTCGGCCAAACCGTGATCAAGTCGAACGCCCGAAAGGTGCGGCGCTTGGGCAAGGGCGACGTGATCGCCGGGTTCGCCGGGGCTACCGCCGACGCCTTCGCTCTCTTCGAGCGCCTCGAGGCCAAGCTCGAGACCCATCCCGGCCAGCTGACCCGCGCCTGCGTGGAGCTGGCCAAGGACTGGCGCACCGACCGTTATCTGCGCCGCCTCGAAGCCATGATGGCGGTGTCCGATTCCGGGACCTCGCTGGTGCTGACCGGCACCGGCGACGTGCTCGAGCCGGAGGACGGCCTGATCGGCATCGGCTCGGGCGGGCCCTTCGCCTTGGCCGCGGCCCGGGCCCTCATCGAAATCGACGGCTTCGACGCCGAGGCCATCGCCCGCAAATCCTTGAACATTGCCGCTGGAATCTGTGTCTACACCAATGAAACAATCGTCGTCGAAAGCCTCTCTGCCCAGTGAGCAGCGGGGCGTCCGCAGCCCGAGCGACTCGGGCGCGTTCAGCCCCCGCGAGATCGTCTCGGAGCTCGACCGCTTCATCATCGGGCAGACCGACGCCAAGCGCGCGGTCGCCGTGGCGCTCAGGAACCGCTGGCGGCGTCAGCAGCTGCCCGAGGAGCTGCGCGAGGAGGTGCTGCCCAAGAACATCCTGATGATCGGCCCGACCGGCGTCGGCAAGACCGAAATCGCCCGGCGCCTGGCCCGCCTCGCGCAGGCCCCTTTCATCAAGATCGAGGCGACCAAGTTCACCGAGGTCGGCTATGTCGGCCGCGACGTCGAGCAGATCGTCCGCGATCTGGTCGAAATCTCGCTCAACATGACCCGCGATCGCCTGCGCAAGGAGGTCAAGGCCAAGGCCGAGCTGGCCGCCGAGGAGCGCCTGATCGACGCCCTGGTCGGCGAGGGCGCTCGCGACGACACCCGCATCGCCTTCCGCCGGCGCCTGCGCAACGGCGAGCTGGACGACAAGGAGGTCGAGCTCGAGCTGGCCGACACGGCCGGCCTCAGCCTGCCGACCATGGACATCCCGGGCATGCCCGGCGCCAGCATGGGCATGATCAACCTGAACGACATGCTCGGCAAGGCCTTCGGCGGACGCACCAAGAAACGGCGCATGGCCGTCTCCGAGGCGGCCCAGGTGCTGACCGGCGAGGAGAGCGACAAGCTGCTCGACCAGGAGACGGTGACCGCCGAGGCGCTGGCCGCGGTCGAGCAGAACGGCATCGTGTTCCTCGACGAGCTGGACAAGATCACGGCCCGCTCCGAGCGCATCGGCGCCGACGTCAGCCGCGAGGGCGTGCAGCGCGACCTGCTGCCGCTGATTGAGGGTACCACGGTCGCCACCAAGCACGGCTCGATCAAGACCGACTACATCCTGTTCGTCGCCTCGGGCGCGTTCCACATGGCCAAGCCCTCGGACCTGCTGCCCGAGCTCCAGGGCCGCCTGCCGATCCGCGTCGAGCTGAACGCGCTGACGCGCGACGATTTCCGGCGCATCCTGACCGAGCCCGAGAACAGCCTGATCCGGCAGTACCGGGCTCTGATGAGCACCGAGGGGGTCACCCTCGAGTTCACCGAGGAGGCGATCGACGCGCTCGCCGACCTTGCCGCCGAGATCAATTCGAGCGTCGAGAACATCGGCGCCAGGCGCCTGCACACCGTGCTGGAGAAGCTGCTCGACGAGATCTCTTTCACCGCCACCGACCGCGGCGGCGAAACGATCACGATCGATGCCGAGATGGTCCGCGAGCGGGTCGGCGAGCTGGCCAAGAACGCGGATTTGAGGAAGTTCATTCTCTAGGCGGCGGGGACGCCTTCAGCCGCCGGAGACTTCGTCCAACGTTGCCAGTATTCGCCCGACGGTCTCGGGCGGCAAGTCGTGGATTCGCTCGGCCAACCGGTTGGCCAGCTCCGTAGCCTCGGGCGTGAGGCCGGCGGTGTCGACCGTGACCCGCGGGTGGGACAAGTCCGCCAGGCGCTGCAGCGTCTCCGCCTCGTCCCAGATGATCCCGAGATACTGGCAGACCCGGTGCACGAAGCGCCGGTTGGGCCGGCCGCGCCGGCCGTGCTCCAGCGCCGAGAGGTAGGCCGGCGAGACGCCGAGCCCTGCCGCCATATCCTTGGCGGCGAGGCCGCGCTCGGCGCGCAACGCGCGCAGTTTCCGGCCGAAGGGGGTCACGGGACCGTCAGGCCCCGCTTGTCGTGCCAGTCCGCGATCGACTCCTCTGGATACTCGGCGAAATGCCGGTCCTTCGGTCCCTCGGGCGCCTCGACCCAGGGCGCCTTGGAGTCGAGCATGATGTGGACCCGTTCGGGCGGCACCGGCAGGGCCGTGTCGACCGCCGAGGCGAAGGGGTGGACGAGCGCGGGCCAGCGCGAGTCGAAGGCCCAGAGCGCACTGCCGCAGCGCTTGCAGAAGTGGCGCCGCGCCGGGCTCGGCGGCTCGCCTTCGCGCAGTACGGCCTGGTAGACGCTTACGCTCTCCTCGCCGGTCACCTCGAGGGTCCCGGCGTCGGCGCCCAGATTGATCGCGTAGCCGCCGCCCCCCGCCGTCTTGCGGCAGATCGAGCAGTAGCAGCGCATGTAAGGCTGCGGCGTCGCGGACTCGACGGAAAAGCGAACCGCCCCGCAGTGGCAGGACCCTTCGAGCAGCATGATGCCCCCGCGCTTTAAGTTTAACCTGGATGTAGTTTATAGCGCTGGGGAACGCGAGTCGCCCCCTATCGTCACGTGCCGCGCGAGCGCTTCAGCAGCAGATAGACGGCGCCGTGGCCGCCGTGGCGCGGCTGGGCCGGGGCGAAGGCGATCAGGCGGGCGCGGTTGCCAGGCTGGTTGAGCCACTGCGGCAATGCCCGGCGCAGCACGCCGCCCTCGCGGCCCGGCCCCTTGCCGGTGATGATCAGCACGCAGCGCTTGCCGGCGGCCTGGGCATCGGCCAGGAAGCCGCCGACCTCGCGCCGGGCCTCCTCTTCCGTCATGCCGTGCAGGTCGAGCCGTCCCTCGATGTCCAGCTTGCCGCGCTTCAGGCGGTCGGCGGTGCGCTTGTCGACGTCGGCGAGCGCGCCGGCGGCCAGCTCAGGCCGACGTGGGGCCGGCGAGTCCGCCGTCCGGGGCACCGGCGGCGTGGTCCTCGGTTTCGCCCCCGACCGCGGGGTTCCGGCTTTAGGGCTGTCTTCGCGCGGCGGCGTCCGGCCGGCCAGGGGCTTGGCGTCTTCCGTCACGCGGCGCCACAGGTCCTTGTCGTCGTCCGACACCTGGCCGGGCGGCGAGGGTTTCTTGCTCCTTCCGGTCATGGAACGATGGCCTCCGCGGTCCGCACGAGAATCACGATGCCGCTGGCCCAGCTCAGCTCGACCCGGGCGAAGCCGTCGCAGCCCTCAAGTTCGTTCAGCAGCGCATAGACTTCGGGCGCGTGGCCGGCCGGCCAGTTCGCCTGCGGCAGCATGTCGTCGACCACGTAGAAGCCCCCTGGCGCGAGCAGCCTGAGCGCGCGCTCGAGGCCTTCGAACTTGCCTGGAAAGCAGTCCGCGAAAATCAGGTCGAAGCGCTGTTCTCGTTCGGCCTCGAGGAAGTCCAAAGCGTCCTCGATGCGAATTTCCAGGCGGGGGTCGCCGCCCAGATGGCGCTCGGCCACGGCGGCCAAGCGCGGCTCCGCCTCGACCGTAATCAGCCTGGACTCCCGGTCCATGCCGTCGAGCAGCCAGGCCGTGGCAAGACCGGTCCCCGTCCCGAGCTCCAGGAACCAGCCGCGGGGCTTGGCGGCGGCGAGGACGCGTAGCAACGCGCCGGCGCGGGCCTCCGAGGCCATCGCGAACCCCAGGTCCCCGGTTTCGCGCTCTATGGCCGCCAGCGCCGAGGGTGGTGAAAGTCCGGCCGCATCGTCCAGCATGGCGCCGCTAACCCCGCTCTCCTTCCGCGTCGGCGCCGACCAGGATGATGTGCAGCCGGCGCGGGCCGTGGGCGCCGAGCTGGATCGTCTGCTCGATGTCCCCGGTGCGCGACGGGCCGGTGATGAAATTGACCGTTCGCGGCAGAAATCCTTCTCCGAAACGGGCGCGTAGCATATCCCAGCCGTCCTCGTAGGAGGCCACCACCCGTTCCGCCGGCAGGACGATTACGTGGGTCTCGGGCAGGAAATTGAGGCTGGTCGGGCCGGCCGGCCCGGAATGGAGCATGAGCGTCCCGGTCTCGGCGATGCCCGCCAGCGCGCCGGTCAGCGAAACCGCGTCCGACTCGCGTGCCGGCCCCTTGGTCACGGTGAGCATCGGTTGGTCCCGCCAGGGCAGGGCCTCGAGCTCCGGATCGGGGGCCATGCGGATCTCCGCCGGCAGGTTCTCGGCCTTGAGGAACGCCGCGAGCGCTCCCGGGACCGCGGCGGCGTCGGGCACGCGGGCAACGCTGGCCGCCTGCTGGACCGCCCAGGTCTCGAAGAGGGCGATCTGTTCGGCCCGGGGCAGGTCGGCGCGGGCCGGGATCAAGTTGCGCCGGTGCTCGGCGATCCGCCCAGTGGCCGCCGAGGCGGCTGCCAAGGTCTCCGCCGTGTCGCCGCGCCGCAGCGACCGGCGCACGGCCCCCAGCACCTGTTCGCGCGCTTCGCTCACCGGGACCCGCCCTGCCGGTGGCCGGCCCAGAGCTGCCGGAACGTCCGGCCTTCCGGCGCCGGCATGTCGCGATGGGCGGTCCAGCCGCCCGCCAAGGGCAGGCGCCTGAATCGGCCCCGGCCCAGCGCGGCCAGCACAGGCGCGGCCATGCCGGTCACGAAGTGGTACAGCGCCGGCCGCTTGGCGAAAAAGGCCCAGAGCGCGAGCCCGGCGCGCGCGCCGGTCGGCGACAGGTGGCGCTCGAATTCGCGCTCGCGCCAGTGGCGCATCATCTTCGGCAGCGGAATACGCATCGGACAGACGCTCTCGCAGCGGCCGCAGAAGGTCGAGGCGCTGGGCAGGTGTCCGGCCTCCTCTATGCCGATCAGGCTCGGGGTCAGCACGGCGCCCATGGGTCCCGGATAGACCCAGCCGTAGGCGTGGCCGCCGATCGCGTGGTAGACCGGACAGTGGTTCATGCAAGCGCCGCAGCGGATGCAGCGCAGCATGTCCTGGAACTCGCCGCCCAGCATGCTTGAGCGGCCGTTGTCCAGCAAGATAACGTGATATTGGTCCGGACCGTCCGGATCCTCGGCCCGCTTCGGCCCGGTCGAGAAGGTCGTGTAGGTCGAGCACTCCTGGCCGGTCGCCGAGCGGGCCAGAACCCGCAGGATCGTGCTGACGTCCTCCAGGGTCGGCACGATCTTCTCCAGGCTGGCCACCACGATATGGACCCGGGGCAGCACCTGGGTCAGGTCGCCGTTGCCCTCGTTGGTCACGATGACCGAGGTGCCGGTCTCGGCGACCAGGAAATTGGCGCCCGTGATGCCGACGTCGGCGGCCAGATACTTGTCGCGTAGCACCTCGCGGGCCTCGTTGACCAGCTGGCGCGGCTCTGAGAGCGGCCGCTCCGGCGGCAATGCCGTGTGATGCGCACGGAAGTCGGCCTCGATCAGGTCCTTCGTCAGGTGGACCGCCGGGGCGATGATGTGGCTGGGCGTCTCACCCCGCAGCTGGATGATATACTCGCCCAGGTCGGTCTCGACCGGCGTGATCCCGTTGGCCTCGAGATGGTCGTTGAGCGCAATCTCCTCGGCGATCATCGACTTGCCCTTGGTCACAGTGCGCGCGCCCGCCGCCCGGCAGATCTCGAGGACCGCCCGGCGCGCGTCCTCCGCGGTCGGGCACCAATGCACCTGGCCACCGGCCTCGGTCACCTTGCGCTCGTAGTGCTCCAGGTACAGGTCCAGATGATCGAGCGTGTGGTTCTTGATGTCGCGCGCGGCGTCGCGCAGCACCTCGAATTCGGGCAACTTGGCGGCCGCCTTGGCGCGCTTGCCGATGAAGCCTTCCTTGACGTGGGACAGCGCGCGTTTGAGCTGCGGATCGGCCACCGCCGCGCGGGCGTTCTCCTTGAAGGCGCGGGCACTCGACTCCATGGGCGGTCTAACCCTCGGCGCTTTCGCCGATGGCAGGCTGCTCGGTCATGCCGGCCAGCACCTCCGCGACATGGCGCGCACTCGTCTTGGCGCCACGGCGTTTCAGCTTGCCCGCCATGTTCAGGAGACAGCCGAGATCGCCGGCAAGCAGCGTGTCGGCCCCGGTGCCCTCGACCGCGTCGGCCTTTGCGCTGACCATCCTGTTGGAGATGTCCGGGTACTTGACGCAGAAGGTGCCGCCGAAGCCGCAACAGATCTCGGCATCGGCATGCTCTGCCAGGGTCAGTCCCTCGACGGTGGCGAGCAGAGCGCGCGGCTGGTCCTTGATGCCGAGCTCGCGCAGCCCGGAGCAGGAGTCGTGGTAGGTCACGCTGCCCGGAAACCGGGCCTCGACCCCCGTGACCCCGCGCACGTCGGTCAGAAAGGAAACGAGCTCGTAGGTCCGGCCGGCCAGCTCGGCCGCTTTCGCGGCCAGGCCCGGATCGTCATCGAAGAGCGCCGGGTAATGCTCGCTCAGCATGGCCGCGCAGGACCCGGAGGGCGCGACCACGTAGTCGTACCCCGCGAAGGCCGCGATGGTATGCGCGGCGATCGACCTGGCATCTGCACGGTCGCCGGAATTATAGGCCGGCTGGCCGCAGCACGTCTGGGCTCGCGGCACCTCGACAGTACAGTCGGCATCCTCCAGCAGCTTGACCGCGGCAAAGCCGACGGTCGGCCGGAAGAGATCCACCAGGCAGGTAACAAAAAGCCCCACGCGGGGCGATTCTTCGGACATCAACGCGCCTTCCCGACTGCCGGGGTGAACAATGCGGCGGCACCTTGGAAAATGCAAGCCGCGGCGCGTGTTCGCGCCGGTCAGCTCGTCGTACGGCGGCGCTCGGCGACGGTTTTCGGCAGCAGGAGATAGTAGGTGCCCCTTTGTCTCATCCGTCCGGCCTGGGCGAGCGCCGGCTCGCCGGCACCCCAGAAGAAATCGCCGCGCACGGGGCCCTTGATGGCGCTGCCGCTGTCCTGGGCGACCATGAGGCGGCGGAGCGGGCGGTCGCTGGCCGGCCAAGTCGTATCGAGCCATACCGGTGCGCCCAGAGGCAGAAAACTAGGGTCGACCGCCAGGCTGCGGCCGGCGGTCAACGCCACGCCCTGGGCGCCGATCGGCCCCTCGCCGTCGATCCTGCGGAAGAAGATGTAGCGGGAATTACGCTGCATCACGGCCGCGGCCTTCTGCGGGTTGCCGCGCAGCCAGGTCCGGATCCCCTGCATGGAGGCGCGGTTTCTCGGCACCTTGCCTTCGTCGACGAGGGCCCGCCCGATGGCATAGAAGGTGCGGCCGTTCGAGCCGGCGAAGCCGACCCGCATCGTCGAGCCGTCCGGCAGCGTCACCCGGCCGGAGCCTTGCACGTGAAGAAAGAAAGCATCGACCGGGTCGTCGACCCAGAGGAGCTCCAGCCCGCGGCCGGTCAGGGCCCCGTCGTCGATCTCCTCCCGGCTGTAGTAAGGGACCAGGCGCCCGTTCTGGACCCGGCCGTAGATCCGCTCGCCTTGAAGATCGGCCCGGAACAGGTCGAGATCCACGGTGACCAGGTCTTCGGGCAGGGTGAAGAGCGGCCAGCGGTAGACTCCCTCTGGACGCAGCGCGCCGCGCAGCTCCGCCTCGTAATAACCGGTGAAAAGGCCTTCGGCCGTGTCCGGTCCGGCGACCTCGAAGGGGACGAACCCGGTCTCCAGCGCCACGCGCAGAGCGGCATCGTCGCCCGCTGGTAGCCGCTCGAGTGCCGCGCAGGGCTGCCGCCAATCCAGAACCCTGCCGGCCAAACCGTTCGGGCCGACGGGCCGGCCACTCGGCTGACCGAGCAGCCGCGCACAGGAACGCCGCAAGGCAGGTAGGGCTTCGGCTACCGAATCCGATTGCCAGCCCGGAAGCTGCGCGAAGGCCGTTTCGGTCAGAAGAATTCGTTCCGGGACTGCGACCGGCTCCGGCTTTGTCGGCTTTCTCTCGCAGGCGACCAGAACCGAAGCCGTCAATAGCATCGAGGCGACCGCCCAGACACCCAGCGAGCCGCCTCTGCGCGTCATTTCAAGACGGTCCAGGCCGAGCCGGACTCAGTTCGAGCTACGCGTCGCGACCAGAGTCCAGTTGGGGTCGCGGCTGCGGGTGTTGCGTGCAAAGGTCCAGATGTCCGTGATCGAGGCAACATGGTTCGGGTCGCCATCCACCACCTCGCCGTCGGCATCGCGCGTGACGTTGATCTGCTCGGACACGAACTTGATGGTGGCGAAAGCGGTCCGGCCCTGGAGCTCCGCCTCTATCAGCTCGGCCTCCTTGACGCCGATCACTGTTGTTTCCAAGGTTTCCCCGGCATCGACGCGGGCCTTGATGGCGCCGGCAAAATCCTCGTAGACATCGTTGCTCAGCAACGGCCGCAAGGTCCTCGTGTCGCCCTGGCCGAAGGCGTTGATGATCATGTCGAAGGCCCCTTTGGCCCCGTCGAGGAAAGTCGTTTCATCGAAACCGCCGTCGGCCAGCTTTATTTGCGTTAGGCCGGCCGCAAGCGGCGTATCGGACTCGGTGGAGCCGCCTGCGGGGACGCCCAGATCTTCGGCGACAGGCCTGTCGCTTTCGCTCTGTTCGCTTCGGTCCGGCAGGTGGACGATTTTGTCCTCCGCCGCGCTTTCCGGCTTTTCAGCCTTGAAGGGATCGTAGCGCTCGGGCGGCTCTTCGTGGCCGCTGCGCCGGCCCAACACACTGCGCAGTCGCAGCACCAGGAAGCCGGCGACCGCAGCCAGAAGAATTATGTCGAGAAATTGGAGACCGTTGCCCATAAATCTAAGACCATGCCGGGTATGACGCCCGTGACCAAACTCGGGACATCGACACCGTTGACCGCGGTTGTCGGGGCCTATGGTATGTCACCCCTACGGACAGTACATAAGAAACCCCTAAGGAAAAAGAAAGAGCCAGCATGGGCTTCCTGATTCTGATCGCCTTAATCTGCGTGCCCCTGATCGAAATCGCGGTGTTCATCGAGGTCGGCGGCCTAGTCGGGCTCTGGCCGACGTTGGCACTGATCGTCCTGACCGCGGTGCTGGGCACCTGGCAGCTACGCGCGCAGGGTCTGGCGACCCTATCCCGTGCCCGGAGCCAGATGGAGCGAGGCGAGATGCCGGCCCGCGAGCTTTTCAACGGCCTCTGTCTGCTGGGTGCCGGCGCGCTCCTTTTGACCCCGGGGTTCGTGACCGACTCCCTTGGTGCGCTGCTCTTCGTTCCACCGCTACGCGACGCCCTGCGCCGGGCGATTGGCCGTTACATCGCCGCCAGGGCCGAAACCCGCGTGTTCGTTGACGGTCGGGAAGTCCACCGGCACCATCCGGGCGGTCGCACGATCGACGGGGAGTACGATGATCTGACGGAACGGCCCGGGCCCGACCGGGATCCTTCACGGAGGTTGCCTCGATGATCCTGGTGCGTCACGGCCAGTCGCATTTCAACGTGCATTTCGGCGCGACCCGCGAGGATCCGGGGATCGTAGACCCGGGCCTGACCGAGGAAGGTATCGCCCAGGCCCGCGACGCTGGTCGGACGCTGCTCGGCTACGATATCCGCCGGATACTCGCCAGCCCCTATTCCCGCACCCTGGAGACCGCGGAGCTCATCGCCGATCAGCTCGGCCTGCCGGTCACGGTGGATCCGATGGTGCGGGAACGGGCCTTCTTCACCTGCGACATCGGTTCGCCACGCTCGCATCTCACCACGCGTTGGCCCGACTTCGAATTCGGCGATATGCCCGAGCGCTGGTGGCCCGACATCGAAACCGAGACCGAGCTTTTCGAGCGCTGCGGCCGGTTCCGCACGGCCACGTCGGTGCTTGAGGATTGGCGCCACATGCTGGTTGTAACCCACTGGGGGTTCATTCGGGGCCTGACCGGCCAAGAGGTGACGAACGCCGCCGTCGTACCCTACGATCCGACAGCCGGTTAGGCGCCCGGAATGGCGAGGGCCTTTGGTTGTGCCAAGGCATGATCCGTGTTAGCCACTGTGCCCCAACGACCAGGAGAGCACTATGGCCGACGATCTCGAGCAGGAGAATTCGCCCAACGGAGCCGACGAGGCAGACAAGCGCGGGCCCGCCGGGCAGCAGGCCGATACACAGCTCTTGCTGAACACCCACTACGTAAAAGACCTGTCGTTCGAAAACCCCAACGCGCCGCTCATCTATGCGGAAGTGCAGAAGGGGCCGGAACTCGACGTCAACATCGACGTCCAGGTCCGTAACCTGAAAGAGCGGCTCTACGAAGTCCTTCTGGCGACGCGGGTCAAGGCCAGCATCCAGGAGAAGGTTGCATTCCTCGTCGAGTTGGACTTCGGCGGATTGGCCACGGTGGGCCAAGACGTCCCCAAGAACCAGATCGAGCGTCTGATGCTGGTCGAAGTGCCGCGGTTTCTCTTCCCCTTCGCGCGCGCCGTGATCAGCGACGTTACGCGCGACGGCGGGTTCCCGCCCTTGTTGATCAATCCGATCGACTTCGAGGAGCTCTATAGAAGCCGCAAAGAGAGGGGCGCACAGCAGGTCCAGGCGGAGACCGCTTAGCCCGAGCCCGGCTGCTTGCTAAGAGCCGCCGGCATCAAGTTCGCCAGATCGGATCGCGCAGCTTCTCGACCAGCGCCTTGTGGGCCTCGAGTTCTTCGGGTCTCGCTTCGTGCACGCGCGCGGGCCGCCGCGGACGCTCTTCACTGGACGATACGACGCTGGTCACGCGGTTCTGGGCCAAGCCCAGATCGGGCTGGCGGCCCCCGTTTAGCTCCAGATAGACCTCGGCCAAGAGCTCGCAGTCGAGTAGCGCACCGTGCAGAGACCTGGCCGAGTTATCGATCCCGAACCGCCGGCACAGGGCGTCGAGGCTGACCTGGGCACCGGGAAAACGCCGGCGCGCCAGGGGCAGCGTATCGATCGCCCGTCCCGGATCGAGCGCCGGGCGCCCGAGCAGGGCCAGCTCCGCGTTGATGAAACGCAGGTCGAACTCGGCGTTGTGTATGACCAAGGGCGCGGACTCGATGAACTCGAGAAATTCGCCGACGATTTCCGCGAAAAACGGATGCCGGGCGAGAAAATCCGCGCTCAGACCATGCACCTTGAAAGCTTCTTCCGGCATGTCGCGCTCGGGATTCACGTAGCGCTGAAACTGGCCACCGGTCGCCACGCCGTTGAGCAGCTCGAGGCACGCGATCTCGACGATCCGGTGGCCGGCGGCCGGGTCGAGGCCGGTGGTTTCCGTGTCCAGAACGATTTCACGCATGGCGCTTACCTCGCGGCTGGGTAATGCGTTCCCCCGGCGACGGCCGCCGGCCAAACGGCGGCCAATGGCGCCCGGACCGCCCGCGCATCAGTCTGACGATCGCTGCGAGCCGGCGCAAGGTATCGCGCTTGCTGCCGCCGGTTGGGACGACAAAGTCAGCCCGGCGGCGCTTTTCCCGGTCAGTTACCTGTTTTGCCAAGATGGCCTTGTAGCGCTCCGGCGTCATTCCCTTGCGCGCCAAGACACGCGACGCCTGGACCGCGGGGGGCGCGCTGACGACGACGACGGCGTCGCACAGTTGCTGGCCGCCGGTCTCGAACAGCAGCGGTATGTCCAGTACAACGACGGTGCTGCGCGCTCGCGCCTGACGCTTCAGGAAGTCGAGAGTCGCAAGGCGCACGATGGGGTGAAGGATTGCTTCCAGCCGGGTGAGCGCGGCGGGGTCATCGAAGACGCGCTCGGCAAGGCGTTGTCGGTCGACCGTATCGTCCCTGGCGACACCGGGGAATGCCGCCTCGACAGCGGCGACCGCAGCGCCTCCCCGACCGAGCAGCCGATGAACCGCCGCATCCGCATCATGGACAGGGACCCCGAGCAGACGGAACATGCGCGCCGCGGTCGATTTGCCCATGCCGATGGAGCCGGTCAGACCAAGAATCACCACGTCAGCCGACCCCGCATCAGTCGGCGAGCACGAATCGGCGCAGCTCCGCGGTCACCTCCGGCTCGATGCCGAACCATGCCGCGAATCCAGGGCGCGCCTGGTGCAGCAGCATACCGAGACCATCGACCACAAGGTTCCCTCGCGCCCGGGCCCGTGCCAGCAGTGGCGTTTCCAAGGGCGCATAGACGATATCGTTGACCATTGCGGTCATGGGCAAGTCCGCGAGATCGAGTTCGAGCGGCGGCTGTCCTGTCATGCCGAGGCTTGTCGCGTTGACCAATAGGCCGGCTTCGGAGAGAGCCCGGCCGCGCTGCGGCCAGTCCAGGACCCGCACGGGGCCGCCCAGGTCCTTCGCCACGGCGTCTGCGCGCGGTCGGGTCCGGTTGACGACGCGGATTTCGGGCACCTCGGCGTCGATCAAGGCGGCCACCACGGCCCGCGCGGCACCGCCGGCGCCGATCACTACCGCCGGCGCCTCTTTGGCCTGCCACCCCGGGCCACCCCGCCTCAGATTCTCGATGAATCCGAAGCCGTCGCTGTTGAATCCGCGCAGCTGGCCATTGCCCATCACGATGGTGTTGACCGCGCCGAGGCGACGACCGGACTCTTCGACCTCGTCGCAGGCGGCGAGCGCCGCCTCCTTGTACGGAACGGTCACATTGACACCGCGAAAGCCCAGGTCGGCCAAGCTCCGAAGTGCTCGCTCAAACGCCTCGGAACGAACCGGCAAAGGGACATAAGCGCCATCAATTTGATGGTGCTGCAGCCAATATCCGTGGAGTCGTGGTGACCGGGAGTGCTCCACCGGCCAGCCGATGACGCCGGCGAGCTTAGCCCTGCCGCTGAGGGTCATGTGAGAAGGACCCGGTGGTTTCGCAGGAAATCGAGCAGCGGGAGCAATGGCAGACCCAGTATCGTGAAATAATCGCCTTCGACGCGGCCGAACAGCTGTGCGCCCGGACCCTCCAGCTGGTAGGCCCCGACCGAGTCGAGAGCGTGCTTGCCGACGACAGCCAGATAGGCGTCTATGAAATCGTCGCTGAGCGGTCGCATGGTCAGGCGCGCATGGTCTCCGTGGTGCCAGAGGCAGGCACCGTCGCGTACCACGCAGGCGGACGAAATGAGCCTGTGCATTCGTCCGCTCAAGGCCTGCAACTGCTCCGCGGCTTGGTCCAAGGTCTCGGGTTTGTCGAACCAAGCGCCGTCGCACTCGAGCATCTGATCGGCACCGATGACGAGAGCACCGGGAAACCGCCGCGCAATTCGTTGGGCCTTCAGCTCGGCCAGGGTCTCCGCAACCTGGGCCGCGTCCGCAGCCTCGCTCGCCAGTGCAGCCTTGACACTGTGTTCGTCTATCTCCGCAGCCCTGCAGGTGACCGAGACCCCGGCATTTGCCAAAAGCCTGCGGCGGGACGGACTGGACGATGCCAATACGACGTCCGGTGCTGTTGGACCGGGTGTGCCAATCTGCCCCATGTGTGAAACCTTCGTCATGAGCTTCATGCCTCGGTATGTCGCGTGTAGTAGGTCATGATCGTGGCAGCGGTTTCCTCTATCGAGCGCCGCGTCACGTCGATCACGGGCCACTCGTATTTGCCGCACAGGCGGCGCGCCATGGCGACCTCCTCGCGCACGCTCTCGAGGTCCGTGTAGTCGGTTTCCTCGCCGCCCTGCGAGATCATGCGGAGCCGATTCCGACGCACCTGCACCAAGCGTGCCGGTTCCTTGGTAAGCCCCACGACCAGCGGCCGGGTGAGATTGAGCAGTTCGTCGGGCAGCGGGCATCCGGGGACGATCGGTACGTTCGCCGCTTTTATGCCCCTGTTGGCCAGATAGATGCAGGTTGGGGTCTTGGATGTGCGGGAGACCCCGACCAATACGACATCGGCCTGGTTCAACTCCGCGCCGCATTGGCCGTCGTCATGCGTAAGGACGTAGTTCATCGCGTCGATTCGATGGTAATACTCGGCATCGAGGGCATGCTGCAGGCCCGGCCGGCCTCGGATTTCCACTTGGTAATAAGCAGCGAGCGTGTGAATTACGGGATCCAGAACGGGAACGCAGGGCACGCCCAGTTTTCGACATCCCTCGACCAGGACGGTTCGAAGCTCATCGTTTACGATGGTGAAGAGGACAGCCCCGGGATTGGCTTCGATCCCCTGCAGAACCTTAATCATCTGACCCTTGGTCCGAATCAGGGTCCATGCATGCTCGATCGGCTCTACGCCCGCGAACTGAACCAGGCAAGCACGGGCCACCGAATTCACGGTCTCGCCCGTGGCGTCGGAAACCAAGTGCATGTGATGGGCGGTCATCTCGTTCCATCCCAGTCCCAAATTAGACGAATGCCGGGGATAAGTGCCGCTTTTCGCTGGACTCGACAAAATCCCTGCACCCTCACCTCACAAACCTCCGCAAACTTAGCGCCGCATCGAACCAACCAGAAAAACCCGGGGGAAACCTGGAGCAGCGATATGACGAAGCAAGGTTATCCTCGTTATCCATCGGTTGCGAGCACAGTGCAAGCCGGCGCGGTTCTTGGCATTCCTGCCATATGTGCTAAGACCCTTACACAGGGGAACACGCAGCACGCAACCATCCGGAGAGCTTGCGGAAAAGCCCGTGGATCTCTTGCTAATCCTCGCGATTCACAGGGATCAACTACAACTACAACCAACCTTAATAATAAGATGTTTGAATTGAAAGGAACCGAGGTGAACCAGTCGCCGCCAATTTCAGACCCTGTGTCGCCTATAGAATCCGGCACGGAACCGAAGCTGCTCTTGCGGGCGCTTCGTGGGGAGGTCTGTGCACGACCCCCGATCTGGTTGATGCGGCAGGCGGGTCGATATCTTCCGGAATACCGGGCGACACGGAAGAAGGCGCCGAGCTTTCTGGACTTCTGCTATACCCCGGAGCTTGCCGTCCAAGTGACGCTGCAGCCGATTCGGCGCTTCGGCTTCGATGCTGCGATTCTGTTTTCCGACATCATGGTCGTACCTCATGCACTCGGCCAAAAGGTCTGGTTCGAGGAAGGCCGCGGCCCTCGTCTGGACCCTGTTGGCAGCTCGGGGGAGCTTGGGCGCTTATCCATGGACTCCCTCAACGAGAACCTCGCCCCCGTCTATGAGACGGTCCGCGGGATCCGGTCGGAGTTGGGCCCTGAAACAGCTCTCATCGGGTTTGCCGGGGCGCCCTGGACCGTCGCGAGCTATATGGTCGAAGGCGGAGGCACAAGGGAGTTCGCCAAGGTCAAGACCTGGGCCTATGGGGATCCTGAAGGGTTCCAAAAGCTGATCGACTTGTTGGTGGATGCCACCACGCTGTATCTCGAATCGCAGATTGCTGCTGGCGTCGAGGTTCTGCAACTTTTTGATTCCTGGGCCGGTGCCCTGACAGCCAAGGGTATGCGGCAGTGGTGTCTCGATCCCAACGCCGAAATCATCCGGCGAATCAAGGTGAACTACCCAGGCATACCGATCATTCTGTTTCCGCGCGGCGCAGGGCTCATGTACCGGGATATCGCGGCCGAGTCCGGTGCCGATGCGGTTGCCGTCGACAGCACTGTGCCGCCGGCTTGGGTACGGGACGAGCTTCAAAGCCGAGTTGCCGTCCAGGGCAATCTGGACCCGATTCTCCTGGTCGCCGGGGGTGAGGCACTGCGACAATCGGCCACCGAGATCCTCGAGACCTTGGGCGGCGGGCCCTTCGTGTTCAATTTGGGCAGCGGGATCGTACCTGAAGCAGATCCGGAACACGTCGGCGAACTGGTGGAGCTTGTTCAAGGCTGGTCGGCCTGATGAGAGTTTGGAGGGTGATCTGACGGGGGCTGGCCGGGCATGAGCAAGACTGCCGTTGTGCTGTTCAATCTGGGAGGACCGGACCGGCCCGAGGCGGTCCAGCCGTTCCTTTTCAACCTCTTCAATGATCCCGCGATCATTGGGGCGCCAAAGCCGATTCGCTGGCTGCTGGCCAAGTTCATTTCATCGCGGCGTGCGCCGGTTGCCCGGGAGATCTATACCCATCTGGGCGGCAACTCTCCGCTGTTGGCCAATACACAAGCCCAGGCGCAGGCTCTCGAGGCGGCGTTGGGGGATCTTGGGGAGGTCCGGGTGTTCATTGCAATGCGCTATTGGCACCCGTTGACGGAGGAAACGGTGTCCGCGGTTGCGGCCTTCAACCCGAAGCAGGTCGTCCTGTTGCCGCTGTATCCGCAGTTCT
>Ga0224504_10000044_pt1 | contig 44633 bp, 44 predicted proteins | sample SF_Oct11_sed_USG_3_FD_170160 | JGI IMG/M metagenome (GOLD analysis project Ga0224504, IMG submission 170160) | Sediment microbial communities from San Francisco Bay, California, United States - SF_Oct11_sed_USGS_24 | ecosystem: Environmental > Aquatic > Marine > Sediment | place: USA...
TATGAGGAAGACCTTGATGTGTTGCTGGCACAGTTGAATGACTATGCAGATTGGTTAAGAGAAGAAATGACACCACGTGCGCGGCAGGATCACCGCCTTCCTGCGGAACTCTACGCCGACAACCTCAAGAATTTTGGTGTTCGTGAAAATCCGGAAATCCTGATCCGGGATGCACAGTTTGGATTCCAGGAAATCAAATCCCAGATGCGTTCGGTTGCGCGCCAGATTGCCGATAAACGCGGATGGAAAAACGGCGACCTCATGTATGTCATGGCAGAGCTGAAGAAGGAGACCATTCCGGAAGATAAGATCATGGAAGTGTATATGGCCCGGCTGGCGGCCATTGAAGAATTGATCCGCAAGCATGATGTCATCACCCTGCCCGAGCGCAATGCCTCGATCCGGCTAGCCACCGAAGCGGAATCGGCCAGTATTCCGGCCCCCTTCATGAGCCCGCCGCAACTGGTTGGCAATACCGGTCAATACGGTGAGTTTGTGCTGGTGCAGAGTAATCCGGCACTGGAGGGTGATGACAGCGTGATGGATGATTGGAATCACGACTCTGTTACCTGGGCGCTAACCGTTCACGAAGCACGACCTGGTCACGAAATGCAATTTGCCGCGCTGGTCGAAAATGGTACCTCGCTGGCCCGCTCCACCTATGCCTTCAACAGCGCAAACGTGGAAGGCTGGGGTCTGTATTCCGAGGCAATCATGATGGAATACCTGCCGCTGGAGGGCCAGTTATTCACTCTATTGGCCAGGTTGCAAAGAGCCGGACGCATGTTTATGGACCCGATGGTGAATCTTGGTCTGCTGACACCGGAAGATGCGGTTGATTTCATGATAAACCAGATCGGTCTTTCCAAGGCAATGGCCAGTTCAGAAGCAGATCGCTATGCCTTCCTGGCACCGGGACAAGCCACTTCCTATTACTATGGATACCGAAATCTTGTACGTTTGCGAACTGAGGTAGAGATGACCCTTGGTGATCGCTTTAACCAGCGTGAGTACCACGATTTCATATTGCAGCAGGGTTTGCTGCCACCAGAACTACTGCGCCAGGCCGTGTTAGAGGATTTTGTACCGGCGCAGTGAGGGAGCCACGTAGGGTGCGTTATTTATAACGCACCATTTGTACAAACCCAAGGAAACCGCGTGGGTAACGAGTTACCCACCCTACGGGGTGCGAGTAGAAGCGAACCCCATTCTGGGCGCTGACCAGTCAATAGCGGGAACCACCTGAAACAATGCGATTTTAATTGAATCGCCGCTGTCCCAAGGTGAAGATAGGGACACCAATGAATAACAAGTATGATCCTGTAACGGGGAAAGTGATCCCCGTTTTCTTCCATTACGCCATACCTTCGGTGATCGGTATACTGGCGGCTACTTCAGCTGGTGTCATCGATGGAATTTTTATCGGCAACTTTGTGGGTGCCACGGCACTGGCGGCCGTCAATATCAGCATGCCTGCATTCGCTTTGTTCGCTGCGGTGGTTTTCATGCTGGCCGTGGGCGGTTCGGTTATGTGTGGAAAATTTATTGGTGAGTCTGACCTGCACTCAGCTTCTTCCATTTTCAGCAAAACTGTCTATATCACACTGGCCCTGGCACTGATAATCTCATTGGTTTTCCTGTTGTTTATGGATCAGCTTGTTTCCATGCTCGGTGCCAATGAAGAGTTGCATGGGCTGGTCAGTGATTACATGACGATCATTGTTTTTGCGGCACCCCTGCTGATTCTTGGCCTGACACTGGATTATTTCGTCCGGGTTGATGGCCGCCCGATGCTGGCATCCGCTTCGCTGGTGGCTTTTGCGGTGATCAATATCAGTCTTGATTACCTGCTCATCGTACGCCTGGGTTGGGGAATCAAGGGTGCGGCATGGGCTACAGCCATTGCTGAATGCAGCATATTTTTCATATTGCTCAGTCACTGGTTCAGTGCGCGCTGTAATCTCAAGCTGATTCCCTTTCTTGAATGTCACCGTGATGGCTGGAGTGCCGTGCTCAGGGCGGCCTACAACGGTTTTTCAGAGTTCGCCAACGAGATGTCGATTGGCCTGATTACCCTGTTATTCAACTGGGTGATGATTTCCCGACTGGGCGTGGAGGGTGTAGCAGCATTCACGATCATCAGCTACCTGCTGTATATCGGGCTTGAGGTCTGTTATGGGATCAGTGAATCACTGCAACCCACAGTGAGCAAGAACCTCGGTGCAAGGCAACCGGAACGTATTGTTCAGTTTATGCGGACCGCCGTGTTGTCCTGCTGCGTAATCGGTTTGCTGGTCAGTGGCCTGTTCCTGTTTTTCCCTGAGGCCCTGATTTCCATCTTTCTGCGCGAAGGCGAAGTCCGGACTGTTGAAATCGCGCTTACCTTTATAGCCCTGTTCTGGCCCGCCTTCCTGTTCAATGGTATGAATATTACCCTGGCGTCCTATTTTACCGCGCTGCACAAGCCTCTTCAGTCGGCGACCATAGCAATATCACGAAGCCTCGTGTTGCCGGCACTGGGCTTGCTGTTCCTGCCATTCTGGTTTGGGGATAATGGTGTGTACATGGCCATTCCACTGACTGAAGCCGTGACATTCGTGGTAGCCATTATTCTTGTCAGTCGCAATCGACCTTCAAACTTGATCTAAATGCCTTATTGGGCTTTTTCCGGATAGTATTTACCCACTGCCTGCATTACATCCCGACGGCTGATCACACCCACCAAACGCCCGTTATCGACAACCGGGTAGCGGTGGAAGCGACCGTTGATAAACAGGTCTGCGACCGTCAGCACACTCTGCTCAGGTCCGATCCATTGCGGATTCTCACTCATGAAGTCTTTGACCAACCCGCCAGGCTCCCCATGGTAGGCGGCTTGCATCGCCACCCGCATACAGTCGCGCTCGGTGAGCACACCCACCAGGCGACCGTGCTTATCGAGGACTGGCGCGCCGGATACGTCTCTTTCTATCAACAGGTGAGTGGCCTTGCGGATTTCCATGTCCGGGGCCAGCGTCAATGGGTTTTTCGTCATGTGATCTTTTACGAATACCGACCTTAACATCAGTCATCTCCAGCAATTTTTCGATTTGGGCAGGTTCCACACCGTGGCGTGCCCTCCGGCTTTTTGCCACAACCACCCGACAGCGGTTTGCCATCTATGATTTGCCCAAGGCCCATTGCAAGGCAGCACAGGCTAACGACAATCAGTGTTCCGATAAACAAACTCATTTAGTTAATTCCCAAAATCATCAAACAACACGTTTTGCTCGTCTACACCCAGGTTGTATAACAACCGCTCCACTGCAGCGATCATCATTGGCGGTCCGCACATATAATACTCACAGTCTTCCGGGGCCGGGTGATCCTTGAGGTAGTGCTCATATAAAACATCGTGAATAAACCCCACCATGCCTTCCCAGTTGTCTTCGGGTAGTGGGTCGGATAAGGCCAGATTCCAGCTAAAATTCTCGTATCTTTCTTCCAGCTCGTTGAGCTCATCCACGTAAAAGGCTTCACGCAGGCTACGCGCACCATACCAGAAACTGATTTTCCGCTTGCTACCCAGGCGTTTGAGCTGGTCAAAAATATGCGACCTCATCGGAGCCATGCCGGCACCGCCACCGATAAAAACCATCTCCGCATCGGTCTCCTTTGCAAGGAATTCACCGTAGGGCCCTGATATGGTCACCGGGTCACCAGGCTTCAGGTTGAAAATGTACGATGACATGATGCCGGTGGGTACATTATCGGCAGCACCCGGCGGGGGTGTGGCAATACGCACGTTCAACATGACAATGGTGTTTTCTTCAGGATAACTGGCCATCGAGTAGGCGCGGATAGCCGGTTCCGTGACAATGGATTTGATATCCAACAGACCAAACTTCTTCCAGTCTTCGAGGTATTCCTCACCAATATCGAATGAGGAGTAACTCAATTCGTGCGGATCACATTCAATCTGGATATACCCGCCTGCCTTAAAATCCAGTGTTTCCCCGGTGGGCAATTCAAGTACCAACTCCTTGATAAAAGTCGCCACATTCTCATTGGAACGAACGGTACATTGCCATTTTTTCACACCAAATACGTCTTCCGGCACGGTGACCACCATGTCCTGGGCAACGGCAACCTGGCAGGCAAGCCTTTGCATCTCGGCGGCTTCTTTCTTGCTGATCTGAGATGCTTCGGTCGGTAACAGCGACCCGCCACCCGCCAATACCCTTACTCGACACTGACCACAGGTGCCGCCACCACCGCAGGCAGATGGAACAAAAACTCCTCCGTCGGCAAGCGCACCCATCAGTCTATTACCCAAGGGTGTCTTGATATCCAGTTCATCGTTGACCCTGATGGTTACCTCGCCCTGTGGCACGAGCTTGGCACGAACCCACAGGATCAACACGGTCAAAAGTGCCAAAATGCTACTGAATACGATAATGCTGAAGAAGATTTCCTTCATGCTGCCGCCTACAAGCTGATTCCTGCTATACCCATGAACGCCAATGAAATCAGGCCCGTGGTGATAAAGGTAATACCCAGGCCTTGCAGGCCCTCAGGTATTTCGCTGTACTTCATCTTCTCACGCAAGCCCGCCAGTGCCACGATGGCCAGCGCCCAACCAAATCCGACACCAAGGCCATAGGCAACACTCTCTGTGAAATTATAGTCTCGCTGAACCATGAAAAGCGACGCACCCAGGATCGCGCAATTGACGGTCAATAACGGCAGGTAAATTCCCAATGCGTTATACAGGGCCGGCACAAAACGTTGCAGCACGATCTCGAGGATCTGGATCATCGCGGCAATTACCGCGATCTGGCTGAGCAACCCCAGGTAGGAGTAGTTCATCTGCCCGAGACCGATCCAATCCAGTGCCCCGTGGCGCAATATGAAGTTATAGATCAGGTTGTTTAATGGAACACTGATGCCTTCCACCACGATAACAGCCAAACCAAGACTGATCGTTGTCTTGATCTGCTTTGATACCGCCAGGAAAGTACACATGCCCAGGAAGTAAGCCAGGGCGAGATTCTCCAGGAAGACTGAGCGGAAGAAGATATCGATGAAATTACTCATCAGCGCTCCTCCTGGTATGGCAATGGAATGGGTTCAAACTCGGGTTTTTCTTTTTGTTCCGGCATCCAGCTACGGATACCCCAGACGAGGAAGCCGATGATAAAGAAAGCACTTGGCGCCAGTAAAAACAGCGCGTTTTCCTGGTACCAGCCGCCTTCATGAGCCAGTTCGAGTAGCCGGTAACCCATTAGCGTTCCATTGCCGAGTAACTCCCGGATGGTAGCCACGATGATCAGGATAAGGCTATAACCCAGGCCGCTGCCCAAGGCGTCCAGTATGCTGGTACCTATCCCGTTTTTCATTGCGCAGGCCTCGGCCCGGCCCAGGACGATGCAGTTGGTCACAATCAGGCTGATATAAACACTCAGCGTGCGGGCGGCATCCGGCATGAAGGCGATCAGGAACTGATCGATCACGGTCACGGCCGATGCGATGATGGTAATCTGCACCAGCAAACGTACGCTCGACGGGAGGTAATTGCGTATGGCGCTGATGGCTACATTGGAAATGACCAGAACCGTGGTCAAAGCAACGCTCATGATCAACGAAGATGTCAGTGAATTGGTAATGGCCAGCGCCGAACAAATTCCCAGTACATGCAGCGTGACCGGGTTTTCCTTCAGTAATGGCGCGGTAAGCGTTTGCTTCGAACTCATGGTTTATCCTCCGAAGGCCGAATGGTCGGGCTTTCACTCAGGGTCCGCAGGAAATCCTGGTAACCGTGAGGTCCAAACCAGTAATGCACCATGCTGGTGACTGCATCTGCTGTCACCGTCGCACCGGTCAGTGCATCCACTTCAAAACGAGCTGCTGTTGAGTCTGGTTGAACCACACCCTCGTTGACCCTAAAGCGTGGCTTTCCTTCCTCATCGTAGACCTGCCGTCCCTGCCATTGCTCGAGCCAATGTCCATGGGTTATCTGGTCACCAAGTCCCGGTGTTTCATTCTGCTCGTAGAATGTCATTCCGGAAATCGTGTTGAAATCAGGCTCCAGCGCAATATAACCGTAAAGCATGGACCACATGCCATTGCCCCTCACCGGAAGAATTACCCGATCAAGCCCGTCGTCATCCCAGACCATGTAAACGGGCACAAAGCGGGTACGGCGGCTAAGGCTGGCTAGATCCAATTCAGAGGGAATGGAGACGCTCAATTCCGGATCATTCAGCGCCAGGCGGGTATTAAATGTGATGGGATCAATCTCCTCATCGTAAACGGCATCATCGATATTGATGATGCGTATATCGAGGCTCTTGTACAGTTCCAGCATATCTTCGTCTTCGATGACCTGCTCACCCGGTAACAGGCCTGTTAGCTGCATGATGTTCCGGCTGCGGTCCAGCATCTGGTTGTTGAGTTGAATCGGTCTCAATACGACCACCGCAGCCGACACCAGTGATGAGCAAACCAGGGCAGTGATCATGACCACAAAAAACGCATTCCGGGGTGAGTCTTTGTTCATGACCCCCGCTCCAGCAGTCGCAACTTGCGACGATGTATGTTCAGTTCAGTGACAATAAAATCTATCAGAGGTGAAAAAATACTGGCCAGCAAAATGGCGAACATCACGCCTTCATAGTAGGACGGATTGAACAAACGAATGATCATGGTCAGTGCCCCCACCAGGAAACCAAAACCCCACCGGCCCGGGTTGGTCATGGGTCCAGCCACGGGATCCGTTGCGATAAATACCACCCCAAATACATAACCACCCATCACCATATGCCAATACCAGGGCACCGAAAACAGGTAGTGATCAGGCGCCACGGCATTGCTGATCAGTGAGACACCGATAAAACCGATTGCGCTACCGAGGATCAAGCGCCATGAAACCATCCCTGTCAGCATCAGGAAAAGCCCGCCAATGAATGCACCCAGTGTGGATACAACACCCACAGCGCCAGGCTTGTCACCTAAAAACAGTTGCCAATAGCTATAATCTACCGCCGCCACGACACCCAGACCGCCCTCGTCGGTCAGCAGTTCCAGCACCGTCGGCTGGTCGTAGTTTGCCAACGGAACCCAGGCACCTTCAGCGTAAAACAACGTAGGGTAAGAGAACATCAGGAAGGCCATGCCCAACAAGGCAGGGCTTAACAGGTAGCGACCCGATCCCCCATAGATGAGCTTGCCAAACACAATACCGAATGACATGCCAAGCGCGACCTGGTATATCGGTACGCTGGCCGGCAACATCAGTGCGAACAGCCAGGCAATCGCCAGCATTCCTTCATCGAGTGGTCTTTTTCGAACCGTGGCAAACAGGGTCTCCCAAAAGGCACCCACTGCCAGGGCAACCGCGATCACCGGCAGGAAGTACAAAAGACCATGTGTAATACAGGCGCCGATGCTCGAAGGGTCAAAACCAATGCCCGACTGGCTTAAAAACCAGCCACGCCAGCCACTCAATTCCTCGATCTGGAAGTCGATAATGGCAATGTTGGTCTGATGCCCGAGACTCCAGAGCCCGATCAGCCATGCGGGCAGACTGGCAAGCACGAAGTAGTTCCACATTCGCTGCACATTGCTGGCAGCCCTTAAGTGCGGTGCCGAACGGGTCACCGCGTTCGATGACCATAGAAACCGCATGGGGAGCCCGGAAAGGGTGAATAACCAGTTTTTCATCAACCCTCCCTCTCGATCTGATCAAGGTTGATCCGCAGCGCCTGGGCATAGTCGGTCTTTGCCGGGCAAACGTGCGCACATAGTGCAAGATCCTCCTCATCCAGCTCCAGGCAACCTAACGCCTGGGCCTGATCGCTGTCTTTTACCAACAGGGCCCGGAAAAGCGGTGCCGGCAGGATATCAAGCGGCATTACTTTTTCAAAAACAGGCAAAGGGATCATGCCACTGAAACGGCCATTCTGCGATGTGGTCCAACGACGTTTCGTACCTCTGCCCAACCAGCCAAACAAACGCCGCTCGCCACCCTCGGGTATCACGGAAAGCTGGTTGTGATAGCGGCCCAGGTAGCCAAGGCTGCCGCTGGCGATGCGCCCGTCGAGTACCGACCCGGATACTGCCCGACAGCCTTCACATTGATGCAAACCGCCTGCGAGCAGTTCATCCGTTGAAGCACCCACAACCGTTTTGACCAGTCGTGGTTTGACCACGCATTCACCACCCACGGCAATCACACGTGAGTTTGGAATAGTACCGTCGGTGAACAACTCTCCGATAGCCATCACGTCCTGGTAATTGATCTGCCAGGCGACCCGCTCCGTGTCGACCGGGAAAAGATGATGAATATGTGTACCCGGCAAGCCGGCGGGGTGCGGCCCTGAAAACCCCACCTGCTCCAATCGCTCTAAATCGGGTATGTCGATATTCCAGCCCGGCCCGGTACACAGGTAAACGGTACCGGTGGTTAACAGGGGCAATAGCCGCAACCCTGAGACAAATGATTCGATATCCGCGCCCACGACAACTGCGGGATCTGCCGAGAGTGGCCGGGTGTCGGTGGCCGTGACAAATATAGCGTCAGGGCTGCAACCTGAGTAGGGTATCCGGCTGAATGGACGGGTGCGAAATGCCGTCCACAAACCTGACTGGTGCAGCCTTTCGAACAGCTGAACACGACTGATCGTGTCAAGTTGCTGACCTGAGAATGGTTCAAAACGGACATCTTCCAGACCGGAATTTTCAAGGCGCACCACCACGGAATCCAGCACCCTGCGCTCTCCCCGGTTAATGGCAGTAACGACACCCTGGCCCGGTGAGCAGTAATTGACGTCCGGGTCCCGTTTGTCGATGAATAGTGGTTGCCCTTTTGCCACCACATCACCTTCTGAAACAAGCATTCTGGGTTTCAAACCAATGAAATCATGGCCGCAAAGGGCAACATGCAGAACTTCCGGCCCAGGGTGAATTACCTGTTCTGGTTCACCGCCCAGGGACAAATCCAGTCCTTTCTTGATCTTAATATGAGTATTCACGCACCTGCCCTCATTCTTCCAACTCCATGGAAACTTGCCTGGGCACATGAACATCATGGCATGTGGAACAGGCCTGTGCGTCAAAATCGATTGCCTCGCCCTTCACCAGTGTATGATTCCTGATGTCCTTTCGATGGCAACGGGAGCAGACCTTGTTCTGCGCTTCCATATCGCCCATTGGATCAGATTCTTCATGCGCACTGTGGCAATTTGAACAATTGGTTGCAGGCCTGTCGTGTGCGCTACCGATGAACACGATCTGCTTCTCACCCATGCTGTCATCGGCATGGCAAGAAAGACATGCCTGCAATTGTTCATCCCTTGGTGAGCCTCTTCTTCCCCGTGCAAACTGCGTGAGAAGCGGAAATCCTTTCCCGCCATGCGCACGTGAAATGTGAATGCTGCCCTTACCATGACAGGATTCACAACCGTGTGTCGCGGCAGGTGTGCCCTGGATATTCATATCAAAGTGTGGACTTGCAGCGATTGCGCGCATTTTCTCGCCGGAATGACAGCGCAGACAGGACTCTGATCCCTCTCTTGTAAAACTGGGTGTGCGGGTAGGCGCCTGGGCAGCTACCTCCGCAGCGGAGATACCCGAACTGTGACAAAGAAAAAACGGTGCCATGATGATGAAAATAGCAACTTTCATAAACCCCGGCACCCGCGTATTTTTATGAAAATGGCCAGATTATTATCTCCTTGTAACTGGTCATTACCGATAAGCCATTTTGAAGGGTTTATGTTTCTAATAAAACCCTTGGAAAGGTAAAGGATAGAAGCTATTTCAACTGAAATCTATCAATATTAACCAGATAAAAAGAGTGGAGTGTCTACACAGTAAATGTGTCCCTGCCGGCAAGGATTGCGAGACGGAACGCGGTTATAAAGCCAGCTCAAGAACCATCTCAACCAGCTCGTCTCTGGATATCACATTGTCATGATTCGTATCGAACTGTTTGAATATATCGCTGCTGAAATTTAAACCATGTTGATGTAACAGGCTTTCGGCCAGGGAGACAAACTCGCCTTTCGATATTACACCATCATCATTAACGTCAAAGACATCAAATAGCTCGTTGACCAACTGTTCAGTATTCATACTTCTGAGTTTATCTTAAAAATAAAATATTGCCAGTCTGTGAGGTACAAGCAAGAATAAAGATCGAATAAATACACCCTGCCCCATTTTCTAGCTACAATAAATTAATCGGGATATTCAGAGGACTTCAACGTGACACAACAGACAGCCCCTTCAACAGACAAAGCAATTGATATCGAACAATCCGAAAGTAATGACGCGGACATCAATGCACCTGAGCCCGAACCCCGGTTGACTGCTGAGGAGATTTTCAACCAAAGTACCGAACTGCAAGAGATGATCGAGCAGTTTGGCAGCAAGAAGATTCTTAAAACTGTTGAGTCAGCGGAGACTGAGAAGAGCCTGAAACCATTCCAGGCAGAGCTTATCCTGATGCAAAAATATTTGGAGCAATCCAAGCGCCGCATGATCATCCTGTTTGAAGGTCGTGATGCATCCGGCAAGGGCGGAACCATCCGCCGGGTCGCGCGTTACATGAACGAGAAACACTACCGTGTGGTCGCGCTTGGCAAACCAACCGAGGCCTCACGTACGCAATGGTTTTTCCAACGCTATGTTGAGCACTTCCCGCGCGGCGGAGAAGTCGTGTTGTTCGATCGCAGCTGGTATAACCGGGCGATGGTGGAACAGGTGTTTGGTTTTTGCACCCCGGAGGAATACAAGGCTTTCATGAAAGGCGTGGTTGGCTTTGAGAAAGACCTGGTTCGCCAGGGAACCATCCTGATCAAGCTGTACTTCAGTGTGACAAAGGCCGAACAGGCACGTCGATTTGACCGTCGCAAGAATGACCCGTTGCGCCAGTGGAAATTGAGCGAGGTAGATTTACAGGCCCAGGAGCGTTGGGATGATTTCACCAACCAGAAGTACGAAATGCTCAAACGCACCCACTCAAACCATGCGCCGTGGACGGTTATCCGTTCCAACAACAAACACGAGGCGCGTCTGAATGCATTGCGCACAATACTCAATTCGGTGCCCTATGAACGTGGCAACATGGACATCGATTTTGTGCCGAACCCCGAAGTGGTAATTTCCGGGTCACGGGAAGTCGAGCAAATGGAAGCGGAACGTATCCGGCGCGGTAAATTTACCAACTAGACAGCAGTTTTGCAGGGCTACGCCTGATCCACATGGACAGAATTCCTGCTGATTACTCACTGCTGCAAAAAAATGCGTTATCGAGAAAACTCATCAACAACAGTGCCCCAGGCCTTTAGCCGCACCATGCTCACTAAGGAGTCACTTTTACCAAGAACATAGTCATGCAGGTGTTTTGCCACGGCAGGATAGAAATCTGAACCGAAACGCTGCTTGATCTCTGTTGAGAATCTGGAATTGAGAAATTTGAAGGGACTTTTGATCAGCTTTTCGTCGACTTCCTGATCATCCAGGTGCAAATACACTGCGGTTGAATGGGACATCGAGCGACGCGCTTTTTCTATCAATTGTTCATAGTGCTCGGGGTCACGACACACAACCACACTGACTCTTTCTTTGCCCTGCGGCAACCAGACCCGGTTAAAGACCCCGTTAAACGGCTCTCTGAAACGATGCCTTTTTGATAATAAATCAGGACTGACATCGATCAGCCCAAACTTTGAATGGAGTAGCCAGTTGTGGCCATTGTTGTGATGAATTTCCTGCCCGATTCCAAAAGCCGGATTACCAGCAACCGGTCCCTGCACAAACATGCACTTGCCATTGGCTATCTTTGGATAGATATCACCACTCTTTAACATCAGAGCCATTACCAGCGCGTGATCACGGCAGTTCCAACCCGTGTCAAACTCACCATCGCTGTCTGTATAGCTATTGGAATAAAGCAGGTGATTGATTTCTTTCTTGAACGCGGCAGTACCCATCATGCGGGATTGATCAACTTGGTTTTTAACACCCATTTCGTGCTCTTTGTGCCTTTGCAGCGATTAGTGCATGTCACTCATTGCCTGGTTTTTTCGGTCACCCGCTCCATTCAACAAGTGCCATTCAACAAGTTCCATTCAACAAGGTTGATTGATTGTATCACCGGAGCGATTAAAGGGGGAAAGGGTCCAAACGTAATTGCCGATAGATATTCGCGCTAGTTTGCTTGGTTAAGCCGGCATCCTTTGCATATTCCCGCCAGTTGGAAACGACATCCTGGATTTCACCGATAATCAGTTTTTCCTGTCCGCGTTTCATCAAAGCCACATTGGCGCAACGCTTGAAATCGTCCAGGGTAAAATCATCGCGTTTACCGTTGATGGTCATCTGGTGGGTGGAAGTCCAGGCACCGGTTGGATTAAAGCTATAAGTCATATCGTAGGCTGGTGACAGGCTCCACCTGCCCTTCTTATCCATTAAAAAAGCGATATTCTTGACGTGATCATCCTGGTTTCGTATGACAATATTGAACACCATGCGGCGAAACTGTTGCTCAATTGCACTCATGGGCAAGCCCAATTGCCTGATGGTCATCAAGGCCTGCTCATAGCTGTAAGCACCCGCGAGGTTGAAATCAAAGTGTGCCAGGGAACCCAGTGACTGCATGTGGAGTTTTTGTCCTTCATTGCTGCGGTCAAATCTCCTGGTCATGAAATGCCTGCGGTCGTTTTCCTCAAACAGACGGCACTCGGTCATCTCGATACCGCAGTCCCTGGCCATCAAATAGCAGGCGTACTCTATAGAACCATAGCCCTTTGGATCCTCAAGTTCCTTGTCACGATTACCCTGAACGCCGTCGAACTTAAGCAGCCAGTATTCAAAACCATCCCCGGCATCAACCTGTCCCGAGCGGACTTCATTTGTGTCCGGATTCCAGGCGATAAGCGCCTTGGCGCGAGCCCCGCCGGCGGAAGTACCAATACGTAAAATATCAGCCAGTGCCCTTTTCTTGCCTCTTTCTGAAAATGAAACTTTGAGATGGTTGCGTTGGCTGAGAATTTCAGAGGCGAGTTCTACCAGCTTGTCAATTTGAATGTTGTTTGCCTTGCGCGCTTTTGGCCCGATGACAGGAGAGAACTCCAATGCACCCATTCCACGCCGACCGATGTAACACAAACGCTCAATTGCATTGAAGGAATCTGGTGAACGCCCTTGTGTCGCAAGCCATGTGTCGATCAATGCGTTGCCAAACCGGTCGGGCAATGAATCTGCCAGTAGACCAGGCAAACCGTGAAATGATTTACGGGGCAGTTCAGGGAATGAATAAACACGGGTTGACAGCGGCATGGTCAGCGGCGAGACCTCAATGCCACTGCCTGCAAATGCAGGATCATATTCAAAGGATGCTATGTCATCACCCTCACCCAGAACAACGGCTCCAATTTTCCTCCCCCAAAGCCTGACCCAGGCTTCGGAGCTCACTGGTCATCACCCCAGGTCCACGACTCTTCTTTATCCGACCCCCGGCCACGCGAGGATGCTCGTTTGCGTTCCTTTCCCTTTCTTGTCATCACCTCAATTGGGGTCGGTTTTGATTCCGGTAGAATTTGATCCAGTTTTGGCAAAAGATCCAGCACCCGGAACAGACGAATGATCGTGGTCAGCTGCGCTGTCGCACCAGCCTCCACACGCTCAAGTGTTCGCTTGCCAACGCCCGCTTCTTTGGCCAGTGCTGCCTGGGTCAGGTTAAATTCCAGCCTGCGTCTGACCAGGCGATCACCTATTTCTACAAGAATGGCCTCATCTGTAAGCGTATCTTCTATCTTCATGTTCGCCTTATGTTGCGATATAAATACCTATAATAGCATATTTCGTTATATATTACGACTTAGCAGAAAACCATGAACGTGTCTTATTTCGTCATATATAGCGATAAATGATGTTTTTATTTATTTTATCGCAATATATTACGAATTGATGATAAATCACCTGCATCATCTATTTTTAAATACATTTATAAAGCAAGGGGGCCGGGTCGGCTTTTTCTAAATCGAACGAATAATCCCACCTTCAACCCGCTGGGCACTTCCATTGATAGCTCCGTTTAGCGCCAAAAATACGACTGCATGCGCGACCTCCTTCACATCAACAAAACGCTGCAGCAGTGACGTTGGTTCATGTTCGGCAAAATAATTGTCGATTAACTCCTGCGATGGCTTGCCTTCTTCAGCAGCAAGACCATCAAAGTACTTTTCAACACCTTCGGTCCAGGTTGGGCCAGGTAACACCGAGTTGACGGTTATCCGGGTACCCTTGCTGAGCTCGGCCAAGCCGCGGGAGAGAGACACAAGGGAGGTTTTTGTCATGGAATAATGGACCATCTGCGGCAATGGCTTAATTGCCGCCTCGCTGGATACATTGATGATCCGGCCGTAATTGTTTTCCTGCATCGAAGGCATCAAAGCCCTGCAAAGCCGCACAACACTCATTACATTGACCTGGAAATATCTAAGCCATTCTTCATCATCAATATTGAAAAACTCTTCAACACCAAAAATTCCTGCATTGTTGACCAACACCTCTACCGGGCCCAATTCGGCCAGCTGCTCAAGCACACTGTCACAACCTTCAGCAGAACCCAGATCACCATCAACACACGCGAATGCACCAATAGATTCCTTAACACTTTCAAGCTCAGAGCGACTGCGTCCGTGTATCACGACCCGTGCATTCTTATCAATGAATGCCTCGGCTATGGCCTTGCCTATTCCTTTGGTTGAGCCTGTAACCAGGGTGAGTTTGTTGCTTAAATCGGACATCTATTACTCCTTGAAGGTTTGGTAGCAATCCCATTCTACTCACCAAAAGCAGTGAAAAAATGAAAAAAAGGGCTGGAGACATTTACTCCGGATAGAATACTACACTACACGCCCGCAACCCTGCCCGGTAGCGCACCTGGTTTTGAATCAGTTGTCCGGGATTTTGAATATCGTCGGGCAGTCGATTTTTGCGACGACTTGAAGGAGATTCTGTCAAAACCTGATGACTGAGTTTTTCAACCAACACCAGCTTTTGCTGTGGATTCTCACGGTCTTTACAGATCTCAGTTTTGCCGTGCTCTGTTACCGCTTGTTCGGGCGTACCGGTCTTTATGGCGTGATTATCTTTAGCCTGCTGCTGGCCAACATCATGGGGCCAAAACTAACAGTGATTGCCGGCCTGCAGACCAGCATGGGGGTGATTCTTTATTCCAGTATATTTTTCGCAACCGATCTTCTCAGCGAGAAATACGGCCAGGCCGAGGCCCAGCGTGCCGTTCTGCTCGGTTTTTTTGTCAGTATTGCGCTGGTGGTGATGACACAGATCAGCATGCTTTTTCTGCCATCTGCGATGCCGCAGACATCCGCATTTGCCCAATCTGTACACGCTGCGACCATCACTCTATTCGACTACACACCTCGCTTTGTTTTTGGCTCGTTACTGGCCTATCTGATCAGCCAATCTTTTGACGTATGGGTTTTCCACCGCATTCGAAATGCAACCAATGGACGTCATCTCTGGTTGCGAAATACCGGTTCAACCTTGCTGTCGCAAACGGTTGACACATTGATCTACGGACTGGTCGTTTGGTGGGGCCTGGTGGACCTGGTCACAGCACTACAGTTGGCCGGCGCAAAGTATGTCTTCAAATTTGCCATTGCCGTAATCGATACACCGTTTATCTATTGGGCCTGCCGCTGGAAACGGCGCCCGGATTAAGGAAAGGAAAAACAGAACCATGAAAAAGCGAGCCTGGATCATTGGCGGACTCATCGCAGCAGCATTGCTTGTTGGTTTTATATACAAGGACCTGGTGATGCTCATGGTGTTCAAAACCTGGGTTAAGCCAGCAACGACATTTGCCGAAACGGCGGCGCCATCGGCACCGGACTATTCCAACCCGGAGCATTGGGCAGCCTTACCAGACCGCGAGGATGCTGCTGACTTCACACCGGAAGGTGTCAGCGACGGCCAGGCCAATGCCGCTGTAGACGTGTTCTTTGTGCATCCGACTACTTTTTTGAGCAGCGCTGGCTGGAATGCACCCATGGGTGATCTGGCCTCCGGTAACTGGGTCGATAATGCGGTGATGCCTGCTCAGGCGAGTGTGTTTAACGGTTCAGCACGGGTGTTCGCCCCGCGTTACCGCCAGGCGCAGATCTATGTGTTTTTTGCGCTCGAAGATGGCGGCAATGATGCATTGGAGCTTGCCTATACCGATGTCGAAGCGGCATTTGAACACTACCTGGCCGAATACAACAACGGCCGGCCGTTTATCGTCGCCGGCCACAGCCAGGGAGCTCTGCATGTACGCTGGTTGCTGGAACACAAGATCAGCGGCACGCAACTACTGGAGCGAATGGTAGCTGCTTATCCGGTTGGGTATCCCATGGGCATTAGTGAACTGGCCGCATCGATTCCTGACATACCCGTATGTAATTCAGCTACCCAGACCAGCTGCCTTTTGACCTGGAATACCATCGGTGATGGTTACCGCCCGCTTCTGCCAACCCAGGGCAAGGTATGTGTTAACCCGCTGACGTGGACCCCTGAGGGCGCTGGCACATTCGAGGATAATGAAGGCGCCCTGTCAATTGTTTCAAACACAGTCATACCCAACGCCGCGGATGGCGCATGTGAAAACGGTATGCTCTATGTCAGCGAGATACGCACAGATGCATATGACGACCTGCCCAATATGGGCAAAGGCAATCATCACCTGCTCGACTATGGCCTGTACTGGTTGAACATACGCAAGAATGTGGCTGAGCGTGTGGCGGCTTTTAATCAGTAGGGATTTGTTGTTAACCCTTGGGGATACTGATTGCTGTAGCGACGATAGAATACTCGAACTTCTCGGGCGCTGCTGCAGCCTTTTCTCCTAAGTCGGCACTGTAGTGCTCTGCTTGTTCCTTGCTCACACTCTTGCGGGAGAAGGTACCCAAAAGCACAACATCTTTACCACCGGAATCCGTAGGAATGAAGAAACCGTAGTCTTTGAAAGTCACCCGGGCCGTCGATGCGCCTTCATTGGCAACAAAAAAACAGCCCTTCTTCTGACAGACTTTGGCAATGCGTGTTTCAACCAGCACTTCCTGATCCAGGTATTTGTCGTTGTCGCCCATCAGCTCACCAAGACTCAACGGTGATCCGCCCTCCGGCAGCTTACTGCCAAAGACCTCGTGGGTAGCTGTCACCTCAAAGGGTTCCGACAATCGCTTCACTTCGTTTTCCGCTGCAAAAAGCCCTGGGGCAAACCCGATAACCATGAAGGTGAGCAACGCTGGAAATAACCGTGGGTTGAAATACGCAATTTTCATGCAAAATGCCTCCTGTTTGATCGCGTATTGTAATACACGGAAAGCTCTGGACGCCCTGACTAATTTCTGGCCGAATATTCCGACTCTGTATATCTCCGGGTGATGTGCTGAGGGCAGTTCCAGTCGAATGCGACGACATCAATTAGCACGATACGCTCTACTTTCGCCTTGTAATCCGGATGGCTGAGTTTCGAAACAGCATCCTCCTCCAGCCCACGAACATCCTTAACATGCATGTGCCCAAGGACTTTGAGACGCCTGCGGTTGGGGTAGTCCATCAGTATTAGCGAGCAACGGTCATTCCTGGATGTATTGCCTACGCTGATGAGTTGCGTGTTGCCACGGAAATCTGCATAGGCAAGTTGATTGGGCCCCAGCACCTTCAAAAAACCAGCAGGCCCTCCCCGGTGCTGGACATACGGCCAGCCATCCTCACTGACAGTTGCCAGGTAAAACGTATCGCGTAGCGCGATAAAGGCAGCCTCTTTCGGTCCCAACTGATCGTTGGGTCCAGCATGGTTTTGCAAGCGCTCATTGTTTGAGCGCGAGCCATAATTCAACTGGGCTTCCTTTACGCTGTCGGTAAATGCAATGTCTGCGAATCGATGTGTCATGCGGCTTTACGCTCCGGTGCTTTTGGCTCAGGTTAGCACGGCCGCTAAGTCGCGGCCGTGCGGCTTGGACAGACTATCTTACCGCTACTGCGGGTGAATCGATCTTACGCTTGAGGAAGTTGCGCATCAGGGCGGCAATTTCCGAACCATGCGATTCAAGTGCAAAGTGCCCGGTATCGATCAGGTGATATTCGAGGTCGTTTAGATCCCGTTTGTAAGGCTCGGCACCCTCAGCAGGGAAGATCTCATCGTTCTTACCCCAGACGATTAAAGTTGGCGGCTGTTGTGTACGCAGGTACTCCTGCCATGCGGGATATAACGGCGGATTTGAACCATAACTGTAGAACATTTGTAACTGGATATCCTGGTTACCTTCACGATCCAGCAGCGGCTGTACGTGGCCCCAGTTATCCGGACTGATGGCTTCCTGGTTGGGTACACCGTTGGTGTATTGCCACTTGGTGGCACCGAGGGTGGTTAAAAACCGCAAGGCTTCGTCATTGCTCATCACCGGTTTGTTGTAGGCGGTTTTTACATTTTTCCACCAGTCATTGTTGAGACCCTGGTCGATGGCGTCCCTGTCTTTCCAATAGGCCCTGATCGGCTCCCAGAAATTGTTGTCGATGCCTTCGATGTATGCATTTCCGTTTTGAACGATGAGTGTTTCGATACGCTCGGGACGGCTGGTGGCAATACGAAAGGCGATGGGTGCACCATAATCCATCATGTACAGACTGAATTTCTCGAGGCCGATCTCATCGGTAAACTTTTCCATGATGCGCGCGATGTTATCGAACGAATAATCAAACTCATCCACAGTCGGCATCGAGCTGAAACCATATCCGGGGTAATCAGGGGCCACCAGGTGGTATTGGTCAGCCAGTGCCGGCATCAACTCACGGAACATATGCGATGATGTTGGAAAGCCGTGCAGCAGGAGCAGCGTCGGGCGCTCAGGGTTGCCAGCTTCACGGTAGAAGATATCCACATTTTCAATGGTAACGGTGTGGTAACTCACATCGAACGATTCGTCTGCTTTTAAAGACAGGCTATAAAGAGCGCTGCCCAGTGCCAGGTAAAAGATGATCAGCAAGATTTTGTCTTTGATATGTGTTTTGGTGCGTTTTGCAGTATGTGTTGTCATGATTTTTATCCTTGGTTTCTTAATGTAATTTGGTTACTTATTGCCATTGATTTTCTGGACGGCCTGTTTAGTGGTCCAGACGGTGTTGGCGATGAAACGGAAATTGACCAGTGCAGCCTCGTAACCATCGCCCTCTTCCACGATTGCCGCGGCGGTTGCATCTGAAACAACGGCGACTTCAAAGCCCTGCTCCATCAACTCACGCATATGGGACTCGGTACAGAGGTTGGCCGACATTCCGCCAAGAATGACCTTGTCGATACCGCGTTTACGCAACTGCAACACCAAGTCGTTGGTTTCGGGGCCGTAAACCTTATGCGGGGTGGAAACGATGGTCTTGCCGTCGTTGATATAGGGCTTGTAGCTTTCCAGCCAGTCGGCTCCTGAGTCTTCGAAGCCCTCGGTGGTCAGCGCGCCTTCGCGATCAAACATACCGATGGTGTGCATCAGTTTTTCCAGCGCACCTTCAAATTTCCAGCCATGATCGGTCGGGTAGTAATAATGCGGCGAAATGAATACCGGCATGTCGTTGGCCTTGGCAGTTTTCAATAATGATTCAATATTAGCCACCGTGTTGTTTTTGGTGACACTTTCGCCAACAACACCCCAGGCCACACCATCGGGGCTCAGGAAGTCATTCTGTGGATCAGTGATCAATATCGCCGTACGTTCCGGATCAATTGTCATGCCAGGATTGGGAAGCGCTGCGCTCAGCGATGAACTGACTACCAGTGATGAGAAGGTTATAGCGAATAAGGTTGCTCTTGGTTTCATATGGTTCTCCACGATAATTGTGTGTTCTGTTGGTGTTAATAATTGCATCTATCGTGCCAAGAATAATTACCATATATATCAATCAGTTAAACTATTACAGAAACCACAATAAGTTGTGTTCCACAAATTATTGTGGTTTAATTCACAATTATTTGAGGTAAATGCGGACATGATAAATGCCAACCACTGACGACCTGACACGGTTACTGAAACATCACCAGCTGATCCTGGATTCCGCGGGGGAGGGCATATATGGACTGGACTGCGAGGGTAAGATCACCTTTAGTAACGGCGCGGCCACCGACATACTCGGTTGGAAAATCGAGGATGTTCTGGGACAAAGCTCCCATGATGTGCACCATCACTCGCACGCCGATGGCCGGGTATATCCTCGGGATGAATGTCCGATTTACGCGGCCCTTCATGATGGGGAAATTCACCGCGTCGACCACGAGGTTTTTTGGCATATTGATGGTTCTGCAGTGCCTGTTGAGTATATTAGTACGCCCATCTGGGAGGATGGAGAACTGGCTGGTGCGGTGGTTATTTTCCGGGATATTTCAGAACGGATCGAAATGCAGCGTCAACGCGAAGCGGCGTATGAAGAGATTAAGTGCCTCAAGGAGCAGCTTGAGCAGGAAAGAGATTACCTGCGGGATGAAATTAACGTTACGGTAAATTTTGGCGAGATAATCGGTGACTCACAGGCACTCAAACGAACCCTGACCCAGATTGAAGCGGTTGCAGAAACACCTGTCAGTGTTTTGATCCATGGCGAGTCGGGTGTTGGCAAGGAAATGATTGCCAGGGCCATCCATCGAAAAAGCAGCCGTGCTGACAAACCCCTGGTCAAAGTTAATTGTGCATCAATACCAAAGGACCTTTTCGAAAGTGAGTTCTTCGGGCATGTGCGTGGTGCATTTACCGGTGCCCATCAGCATCGGGTTGGTCGTCTTCAACTGGCGGATGGCGGTACTTTGTTCCTTGATGAGATTGGTGAAATCCCAATGTCACAACAGGGGAAGTTGCTGCGCGCCTTACAGGAGGGTGAGTTTGAACGGGTCGGTGATGACCAGACCATCAAGGTGGATGTACGCGTGGTTGCCGCGACCAACCGTGATCTACTGGAAGAAATAAAGGCGGAGCGATTTAGACAGGATCTGTACTACCGCCTCAGTGTTTTTCCGATTGAAGTGCCGCCCCTGCGTGAACGTGTTGAAGATATTGCACCGCTTGCGCATCATTTTCTCAAGCTGATTTGCCGCGAACTGGGGCGAGAGACCCTGCGGGTCACAAAGCAGGATATGTCTTTACTCGAAAAGCAATTCTGGCCCGGCAACATCCGTGAGTTGAAAAATGTCATCGAACGCGCTGTGATTTCTTCCAGTGGCGACCGTTTGCGTCTTGACATTGAAACACCCGGCAAATCACAAACTCGTGCACTTACCACACAGAGGCCCGCCACGGAACTGTCGGAATTTGTTACCGCCGCAGAGTTCAGGCTTCTTGAAAAAGCGAATATTGAAAAAGCACTGGAGACTGCGGGCGGGAAAACCTGGGGACCTGACGGTGCCGCAGAACTGCTGGGAATGAAGCCTTCTACCCTGGCCTACCAGGTGAAGAAGCATGGTATAAGCTCGCGGTAAAGACATGACAAATTCATGTGTGGTAAAGCGTGCTTACATCAGCTTAGAAGGTGATGACCAAAGGGTGGCCCAATAATAGTTTTTCAACTTTATAGCAGATTGGCACGTCTTATTCTTCTGAACACATAATAATCCTGAGGAATTTTTTATGCAGTCATCCATATCTGCCAGTCGACTACGTTCTACAATATTTGCATTTGCTCTTGTATTTGCATGCTCTGCAACGGCGCTCGAAACCGCTTCCACCTGGGAGCAGGATCTTGAAGTGTTCCGTTCCAACGTTTTCGAGCCTGATAAGAGCTTTTCAGAAGAGGAACGTGAAAAAGGTGAACACCTTCTCTCCCGCCTTGAGGAGGAGCACGACCAATTGAGTCCGGCTCAAATCGAATTGGCACTGGCTGAGATATCTGCGATTACAAATAACGGTCATAGCTTCCTTATGCCGGGTGGCTGGACTGATAGATATAAGCAACTGCCTTTGCGGTTTCATGTCTTCGCCGATGGCATTTATATCATCTCAGCAGGTGATGGATACACCGAATTGGTGGGCCAGAAGTTAGTCAGCATTGACGGACAAACAAGCAATCAATTGCGCGAGTCATGGAAGAAGTACCAAGGCGGACTGGACGGCTGGCGGGATGTCTATTTACCTTATTTCCTTGAGACACCAGTGATGCTGAATGCTGCCGGTTTAAATACCCGGGTTGATTCTGTGACATTAAAACTGGCCGATGCATCCGGTAAGTTTACAGAAATCGAGATCACTGCCAGCAGCGACCAACCACCGCTTGAAGGTATCGATCAGTACCTTGCCCCTTCGAGGTTGTTGCGTGGTGCGATTCAGTCTCAACAGGATCAACTGCCACTTTATCTTCAGCAAGCCCAGCAGACCTTTAGGTACGACTTCATTGAGGATATCAACGCTGCCTATATCCAGTTCAAGGCCAACACCGATTACAGTGGAGAGCAGAACATAGATGCTTTCCTGGATTCGGTTTCGGGCTTTCTTCGAAAAAATAAGCCCGCCAATATCATCGTGGATCAGCGCTTTAACTTTGGTGGCGATCTCAATATCACGCGGGAATTGATGCAGAAGATTCCAGGGTACCTGGACACTGATGGCAAAGTTTACATCATCACTTCAGGCCGAACATTCTCTGCAGCGATCTCCAGTATGGGTTACCTGAAGCAGGTAGCAGGCGATCGTGCGGTCATCGTTGGAGAGCCGGTGGGTGATGCCCTGGAGTTTTGGGCCGAAGGTGATCTGCAGGTATTACCAAATTCGGGTGTTGCCTTCCTGATGGCCACCGAAAGACACAACTATATGACTGGCTGCCCCGAGAAAGACTGTCATGGCAGCATCCGCCGTCACCCAATAAAGGTACCCACCCTGGCTCCTGATTCGCTGGTTGCTCTTACATGGTCAGACTATGAGCGTGGCATTGACCCGGCACTCGAAGAAATACGCACTATGATTTCTAGAAATCCTTAGCGGTTTCATTGGTTTCCCCTGGTGATGAAACCAGCAACAACACGAGCGGGGATGTCTCAATATGTTTTGCTGTATTGACCCCTGATTTCAGATATTCATGTTGATTGAGGTAAACTGTTTGACCTGAGCAACCAGACTACATACACAAAATGACTGGCTTTCTGCGAGAACTTAAACGACGGCGTGTTTTGAACACGGTCTCGCTTTATGTTGTTGGCGCCTGGGTAGCCTTGCAGGTTGTTGAAGTGCTCTCCGGCGCTGGCCTGCCCCCGTCCACCATGCGGAATTTGCTGGTGATGTTATCGTTTGGTTTTCCCATCGTAGTGGTTGCCGGCTGGTTCTTCGATATATCCAAAAACGGCATCAGCAAAACAGCCCCTCTAAAAAAAGGCGAGACACTTCCACAACTCAGGTTTATCGATCACGTCCTCCTGTTTGGCTTAATAGTGGTCGTGGCGGTAGACGGATACATTCTTTCATTTCCACCGCCCGATGATGCCCGGCCTGTCAGCAGCACCGGCAAACAACAACGCACCATCGCCGTGCTTGGGTTTGATGATATTGAAATTAAACAAGGCAATGATCCGGTTGGAGATGTATTTGCCGAGGAATTACGCAGTTCCCTGACACGTGTTGCAGGCCTGAGAGTGCTTGGTCCGGAGACCAGTAACCTATTGCGCCTGGCCAGTGAAAACAGGTTGGTGACGGCCGGGGAGTTGCTGGTGACAGCAATGGTTTTAGGTGAGGTCTTACTCGATGGAGACCGCATCCAGGTCAGTGCCAGGCTGGTCGGTGTACCGGCAGGAAACGAGATATGGTCATCCAGCGCCGAGGCGCCGGTTGGTGATGCCGTTCAATTGCAGCAAGACTTATTACAACAGTTGATCGGGGCGATTGCGCCGGATATAGACCCTGACCCGCTACACGGACCACGGGCGGAAACAGGCGCCTGCAGTACGGTTTACGATTTATATTTGCGTGGCAAGCAGCTCTCTAAATCACGCCATATATCCCAGGCTGAGCAGTATAACAGGGGGATGGAGTTGCTGCGTGAGGTGGTGTCAATCGATGATCAGTGCGGCATTGCCTGGGAGGCCATAGCAACCGCTTCAATCAACATGAGTATGCCTGGTTTTGCCAGGGCGGGGGCAGCGGCGCGAAGAGCATTAGAGCTGAACAGTTCATTACCGGAGGCCTGGTCTGTACTGGCTGAAATTGCTGAAGAAGAAGAACGCTGGAACGACTCCGAGGAGTACTTTCTGCGGGCGCTTTATGCAGACCCGACCAATGCACATGTAAACCTGATGTACAGCGAGGCATTACTTGCCCGCGGGCGGGTGACCGATGCGGTGCGTCACGCCCTCGAAGCATACCGCCATGAACCCGCATCGACAGTTGCTAACTGGCGTGTCGCAATGGCTGCCTCGTACGCGGGCAATAGTGAACTCATCATCAAACACATAGAAGCTGCCAGGGAAATCGAGGGAAAAGACAGTCCTTTCTACCTGGGTTTTCTGGTTGATGCCTATCTGTTGAAAGGTCAGACCGAACTCGCTCTTGAGTACTATGCCAGGCTAAAAGAGCCGGATTGGACATGGGAATGGATGCCTGATTGCATGCGGCTCCGCGATGACCCGGCACTGGCCCCGGGTGTTCGTGAAGACTTACTGGCAACCCTCGCCGAGTACAAATCCGGCACAATGAGTGCACGGCAGGGTTTTTACCTGGGAGCCGAAATTAGCAGTTGCGCCAATTGGCTTGGTGAACCGGACATTTATTTTGATTTGATTTCAGTGGTTGGTGTTGAGCCCTTCCCGGGAGGTGTGCCAACAGAAGTGATCTTCCTTAATCTGTTTGCACCAGATGCGGTCGCCCTGAGACAGGATTCCCGCTTTCGTGAACTGGTATTGGAAACCGGCTTGTTAGACTATTGGCGCCAGTGGGGCTGGTCTGATTACTGCAAACCGGATGAAGATAGTTTCATTTGCGATTAACCCACCCCCAAAAGCGGAGAAATAACCGATTACGGTTATTGCACGCTACGCACCAGGCATACGTGGTCATAAAAGCGTATGGCATCACCCTGTGGCCCGCGACCGGTGGGGTAATCGGCGGGGTTACCGGCTTTGGGGTCGCTTCGTTGTGCGCCGGCTCCGTGTACATCCACCCAGTTGTTGTTCATATATCCCATTGAGCGGCCAAAGTTGATATATACGGCGCTTGCGCCGGGACTGTTGGTCCAGTTGAGGTGGGTGGTGCTGGTCCAGTAGGCAGGATAATCTGTATTAACGGCTTCGTTAACGATGCTGCTTGAGCTGAACAGGGGGTCGATGGCTGCGGAATTGCTGGTATCGGGTGAACGGCTGTAATCCAGCAGGCGTTGGGAAGCCGCCAGTCGCTGTAACCGGCCGGGGCCGAACCATTCTGCTCACCCAAGCCGAAAAACCACGCCTGCTTTCCACTGGTGTCACAACTGAACCAGAAAACAAGCGCACGGCCGTCATCCAGAATTTCGATCACCAGGCCTTCACCATTATGGGATTGATCAAACCAGGAACCGGTCATCGGTGAAGCTGTGGTCGAGGGAGCGTCACAACCCAGACCGGCAACGGTAGTAAGCCAAGTCATACCAGGAACCGCTCATCCTCGAATCGGCAATTACCTGGGCGTGAGCCGGGTTAAAGCTGCCAAACGTCAGCAGCAGCAAGGAGAAAAACAGAAACCGGATAGCTCTAATCATTTACACATATCTCGAGGACAAAGGTGTTAAGCCTATTAAATACCAATAAGCCGTCAGCCGGTATCAGTGCGATGTAAATATGGGTAAAGCTCATAGGTGCCATTTGAGGGAGTAAAGGGCGGGGGGAAAAAGAGGCTATACTTCACGCAACATTGATTCCCCTAAAAATTACCTGGAGTAGATTTTGAACCCTAATATTCAATTCATGGCGCTGTTGCTGCTATATGCATCCATCACCAGCCCAGTGACATATGCAGGTCAATCCGAATCTCAGGATGAGTTCTTCCGGATGGTTGCAAGTTTCTGCGGTACCAGCTTCACCGGCCAGTCCAGTTTTCCGGAGGACCCGGGTGATGCATTCAGAGGCAAAGAACTGGTTGCGCATATCAAGACTTGCAACGCGGATGAAATCAGAATTCCGTTCAGTGTGGGTGAAGACCATTCGCGCACATGGGTTCTGCGCCGGGTAGAGGGTGGATTGCAGCTTAAACATGATCACCGCCATGCAGATGGCACGCCTGACGAGGTCACCATGTATGGAGGTACAACGCTGAGCGCAGGTAGTCACCTGGCCCAGTCGTTTCCCGCCGATGACTACACCGCTGAATTAATCCCCGAGGCAGCCACCAATGAATGGTTCCTGACGTTCAGTGAAGATGGTACAGAGCTGACTTATTATCTTGAACGGCACGGCAAGCCGCGTTTTCGGGCGATCCTAAAGAAAGATTAAATGTTACGGGAAAAGGAAAAGAACGCGCCCGGCCCATCCCACGTTGATATAATTAGCGGGTTATGAAATAGCTCACCCACAAATCCGGCCATACACTCCAATGCTGCCTGTTAAGCACCATTCTGCCGTGGCTGCTCAAACCTGTTTTTTTTACTGTTTGTGAAGTCCATGACTTCAGAGGATTTAAGTATGTATGAGTTACTTCAAGACATTAGCCGTCGTCCGGAACCGTTTTCCCGCTACACGGTTAAAGAGTTATGGACCCGGCCACACCTTGCCCGGCAAATGTTGAAATTCCACCTTAACCAGGAAACCGAGCTTGCCTCGCGACGGTTTGAAACCATTGACCAGATCGTCAACTGGATTGATTCCCAACTGGATCTCTCCGGTAAGAAATTGTGTGACCTGGGTTGCGGACCAGGTCTTTATGCCCGGCGTTTCGCAAGCATGGGCGCGAATGTGACGGGTATTGATTTTTCTGCGCACTCGCTGGTGTATGCCAGGCAGAAGGCCGTGGAAGATAAACAATCCATCCGTTACCTGGAGGCCGATTACCTGTCAGATGAACTACCTGGCGGCTTTGACATCGTGACGCTGATTTACACCGACTACAGTGTTCTTTCACCACCGCAACGGGCAAGCCTGTTGGGGCGCATAGGAAAAATCCTCAAGCCTGGCGGACGACTGGTGATGGATGTTGCCGGTTCAGGCTCACTGGCACAAAAAGAAGAGTGCACATTGATAGAAGACAGGCTTATGCATGGCTTCTGGGCTGAGGGTGATTACGTCGGTATTCAGCGTAGCTTTGTTTACCCGGATGAATGCCTGTCGGTGGACCGCTACGTCATCGTTGAGCCAGGCGAAACATGGGAAGTTTACAATTGGTTTCAGTACTTTACGCCGGATGGTTTGCAGGAAGAACTTGGCAAAGCCGGTTTTTCGGTCGAACACATGTCCGGTGGCCTGAGGGGTGAAACATTGGAAACCAATGCTGAATACATCGGTGTTATTGCCAGTTTTTGACAAAGTTGCAAAAACGGGATGGATATACTGCTGTTTGACCTGATTTTTTCGCGTGGGGAGCCAGGGTGGGTACCCGGTACCGGCTCTGGACACACCAAAGGCACCCCGATGAATAACACTACCGTAGCGCAGGGGGTGTGGTGTCCTGAGTCAGGACCGTGAGCGACAGGAAGTCGCGACCGAATCCCCATGGATGGGTTCACCATGTGTCCTGAATCAGGACACCACACCCCCTGGGCGGACGACAGAGATGGTTTCCATGTCATTCGGGTTTATTGCAACAAGCCCATGACTGGCTAACGTTCCAGCTTGAGTGAGCCAATTCAAGTTGGACAGCACTGGGGCCGGATACATATTTGGAACATATACCCGGCCCCTTTTTTTGGTTTGTTCTATTATGTTCTAGGAACTGCCAACCATCTTAACTTCATCACCGATGATCTCACCAACCGTTGCGGTTTCGTGAATTTTGAGCTCAACTGCGTGTTCAAAAATCAGGTCTCCGTGAACCAGGACGTCCTTGCCAATCTCCACACGTACCGGATTGCGCCGATGGTTGGCGCCCCAACCCTTGGACTTGCGAACCACGATGTTTCCGGAAACCTCGGACCTGTCGAGAATTCGAATCTGACCGTTGACGGTTTCGACATCGCCTGCAACCCTCGTGTCCTGTAGCTTGATTCCACCATTGACGGTCTCGACATTACCACCCACTTCACAACCCGCCTTGAGTTTAATCGAGCCATTGACCGCTTCGATATTCCTGTCAACCGTCACATCGTTACCCAGCTCGACTGAACCGTTGACAGATTCGACAGATTTAGCAAACGAATTGGCGCCGATTCGAATTGAACCGTTGACAGAATCAACGTTACCGGTCGTGGTGTTGTCATCGATGCGAATACTCTTATTCACTGAACTGTGGCTACCGCCAGCCACTGCCAATGCCGGTAAAACAAGCAGAACCGCCAATGCCGCTGCGGTGAGAAACTTGAAAGAAATCTTCATTGATCACTCCTTTTGGATTTTGATGCCGGAACTTGGTTACAGGATTTGATGGCGATAAATGGTGATCGGTTTAAAAAGGGAGATAAAAAAGGGCCGGATACATTATCGGAACATGTATCCGGCCCCTGTTTTGTTGTTTCTATTTAGTTGTGCAGGGATGTCTTTTCAGGTCCCGAGGTTTCGAGCACCTCATCCAGCTTTTCGTGGAGGCGCTGGAGTGCTTTGAACTCTCTGCCCTTGGACGCGGATAAACCACCGTTGCGACCCAGGTTGCTCATCAGGTGATTGATGAAGGCCTGGCTGGTACGCATACCGTCGGCATTACAGTTTATAAACCGCTCACCACTACCATCAATGCCTCTCGGCATCAGTTCAGGATACATATCCATCAGGATGTTCTGCTGGGGTCTGATCAAATGCGAAAAAACTTCCATTGCATGCATTTTTGACTTCAGGGTGAACAAAAGGGCCCTTAACTCGCGGTCATCCAACTGTGAGTGTTTGCCGCTGCTGACCATTTCGTCGAGTGTAATCAATGTCAACGGTTCCCTGCGGAGGATTGAAATACTGAAAATCACGTCGCATTGCTCGTCGTTCAGTTCACCGGAACCAACAGGCTGCATCAGGATGTTAACGACTTCCTGGCCCCTGGTAACCAGATCCCGGTTTTCCAGGAACTGTGCTTCCATTGCCGGGTAGGCAAGTTCAATCTCGTTATGAAGTTGCTCAAGCAGGACTCTTTCTTCCCGGCCTTCACGCCGGTCTTCGCCCCATCGCTCCACTTGGAACGCACCGTAAACACCAACAACGATGATCAACAGCTCGATCAGTACAGCAGACCAGTTGGCACTGCTAATATCATTGGACAGTTTTCTCAATATCAAGGCCAGGTTCTCCAAGGCTCACTTTAGTTTAGCCGAATAGTCGTACCGTTGGAGAAAAATGGGCCAGATACATTTTTCCATATATGTATCCGGCCGCTTTTTTTTCGGTTATTGTATTTCCGGTATCTCACAGCATTTTCACAGACAAATGAACCAGGTAGATCAAGATGAATAAACATAATTCCAACTGTTCAGCAACCAGCATATTACTGCTTATATTGCTCTTATTACTTGTTTGTACCACCGCCAATGCCGGCGACAATAACTGCGAGGCAGCAGGTGGATTCGGATTTGTGTGTGGTCCAAAAAGCGCAGAGGACCTGGTACAGGTACCGGACACACGCTGGATTATCGCCAGTGGTATGGAGCCAGGTGCCCCGATCACCCTGATCGATTCACAACAGAAAAGCTGGGAGGTGCTTTATCCGGGTGACAGGCCCCGTGCCAAGCAGAATATGGATACATTCGGCACCTGCCCCGGATCACCCGACCCAAATAATCTTATTTCCCATGGTTTGAATATACGCCCCGGTCCGAACGGGCACTCGACCCTGTATGTTGTCAATCACGGTGATCGTGAAGCCATAGAAGTATTTGATGTGGACGCCAATGGTACAAAACCGGTGCTGACCTGGACGGGCTGTATTGTGACACCCGAGGGAAAGCAAATTAACAGTGTTGCCTCTTTCAGTGATGGGTCCCTGGTTGCAACGATTCCACTTCATCCCGGAAAAACGATCAGCGATGCGTTTGCCGGTGAAATAACCGGTGCCGTCTACCAGTGGTCACCGGGTGATAGCACCTTTGAGGTCATCCGGGGTACCGAATTGCCCTACGCTAACGGGATTGAAGTGTCGGCCGATGAACAGGAGTTCTATGTTGCCTCATCGGTGCTTCTCAATGTCATCGCCTACTCACGCAGCAATCCCGCCCGCCAATTAAGGGCAACCCGCACGATGGCTTTGATACCGGACAACCTGCACATGGACGCCCAAGGCCGCCTGGTCACTGCCGGTATGGTCGTCAATGATCCCGTGTGTGGTGATGTTGGAGGCTCTGAACTATTTAGCCTGGAAAAGTTTGCATCCTGCCACCGGCCTTTCATTGTCAAGGCCATTGACCCGGCGACAATGGAAAACATTGATCTCCTCACCAGTCCCGCCCTCGATTCGTTCAGTAATATCACGATGGCCCTGCTGATGGATAACGAGATCTGGATCGGAACATTCGCGGGTGACCGTGTGGCTTACCGGTCTTTGAAACCGTAGGAACACGTAAATCATTACGCACCAGCGGGTCGGCCCCACATTTCGGTTAAAGGATTGACAGAAAGCCTACTACCGGTCAAGACTCTCAACATGACAATGCAAGGCATAACACAACGACTATCACCCTTATGGCTGGGGATTGGCATTAGCGGGTCGCTACTAGTTATCATGTTCGTGATCGAGACCGTTACGGGAAGGTGGTCCGGAATACTGATCGAAGGTGAATTCAACCCACTGGCCAGCGTCTCGGAAGGTATGTTACGCGATGTTCGCATCGCGATCGTTAATTGCCTCGTCGCCGGATACCTGCCGGCGGCGCTATTGGGCGTTTTGCAGAGCGGCCGGCGCACTGTGCTCGTGCTGCAGGGGACACTGGACTGCACACCCCGGGAATGTGAAGCCCTGGCTGCGTCCATCAAGCTCAGTACCCGGGGACTAGTGGTCACCGGCCTCGCCGGCTTAATACTGGCCCTGACAACTCCCTACCTGGTGCCACCGGTGCCGGAAGCTCCGTGGAACCCGCTAACGTGGAGCCCGGAGGTTGCATGGCACCGCGTCCTTGGCCCGCTAACAATGGTGTGGGGGGCTTGGCTCGTATACGCCATTGTTACTGTTTCGGTTCGAATGTCGCGTATTGCAAAACAAATGTGCAAAATCAACCTGCTGGATCCTTCACCACTGGCACCTTTCACGCAACAGGGACTTACCAATGCCTTGGTGATTATCGGCTCACTTTCGATCTGGAGCCTGATGATGATCGAGACGGGTTTCGGCCAGATGATGTTGATCCTCGGTGGAGGCACGCTCATTGGAACTGTTCTCGCCCTGCTCTCTCCGGTTCATGGCGTGCATGTCAGAATTTGCCAGTCAAAAGAGAAGGAACTCAGTTGGGTCAATAGTGAGATATCGTTACAGCAGGATGTGTTCCACGGCTCGGAAACCAATCACCCCGGTGGCCGTATGGCAGATCTCATCGCGTACCGGGGATTAGTCGAAAACGTCTCCGAGTGGCCGTTCACCTTTAACACCTACGGCCGTATATTCCTTTATGTGCTTTTGCCGGCGGCAACCTGGGGGATCGGCCTTATCGCCGAGTCGGTGGTCGATCGGGCTTTCTAATAAAGCACCCTACAAAGACTTGGACTGGCTGACAAAAATAAGCTCATCTGTTTTGTAGCCGAGCGATTTGGCAGTGGCGAGCAGTTCATCGACTACGGCCTGATCAAGTACCGGTGTTCTTGAGAGTATCCACAGGTAGTCTTTATCCGGGCCTGTTACCAACGACCATTGATAATTTTTCTGGTCAAGCGCGATGACATTGTAGGATGCGTAGAACGGCCCAAAGAAAGACACTTTCAAGCGGCCAACTGTCGAATCATCAACGAAGTATGCCTTGCCTTCGGCTTCTTTCCACTCGTCTTTTTTGGTATTGAAGCCCCGGTTCAGGACACGCACGCCGCCATCATCTTTTAAACTATATTCTGCCGTCACATTGGACAGATCACGTTCAAACCTGTGATCCATGCGGGCAATTTCATACCACGTGCCGAGATACTGCTCCAGGCTAAAATTCTTGACGGGTTCCGTTCCGTCAGGAATACCCACGCAAGCACCCAGGCCCAGCCACAATAATGAAACGCAAAGCCAGTTACGGCTTGCTCTAAGCTTACCTGTCATCTAAAAATCCCTTGAGTCATAGGCCCAGTGCAAAAGCGCCTGTCGTTGTCTTGGCCTGCACAGCAGGTCACCTTTCATACAATTATTTCGAAGCTGGGAGATGTGCCGGGTCATTGCCTTCCAGCGTCGTATCTGCCGGTCATCATCCTCATGGCGACGGCCCATGTAGTATCTGCAATACCATTGGAACCAGCCACGCGGGTCATCCTCATGAATCCAGCCTTTTTCCTGCCAGTAAGACAGCGGCTTTGAGGCCTTTATCTGAAAGAAATTTAGGTTTGGGTTGTGCTTTTCAGGGCTCAACTTTGCATTCTGAAACCATTCGCCAGGAAACTCAGCACCGCAGTCGGTCATATATTTGCCGCCAAATACACCCATTGCCAACATCTGCGATGGTGTTAATTGTGGCTTGAAGTCCTCAGAAAAATCCCGCCCGCGTTCGCAGACCAGTTCATAGCGATAGTCCTGCTGCATACGATCATTGACTATTACGATTTTTGACATTTGCGGATACTCTCTCTGCTTACGGGTCTTAACAGGCTCGGTTCTATTGCCTGAAATCAAGTGTCTTTGCTATTTGCTTGATACCCGTATCAATATTTTTGCCTATCAATTGCACACCTGACTTCTTCAGATTATCGAAATGCCCCGCCGCAATAGCTCCTCCGAAAAATACCGGCACAGAAAGCTGGGTAACCAGCCAGGGTAACTGCTCCTCAATCACACCAGGCTTCGGCTCAATAACACCCGACAATACCAGCGCCGCACTATTGGTCTTTCTCACCGCGGCGGGCAATTCATCCAACGGCATATTGGCTCCCAGCAACACCGTTTGAAAGCCGTGGTCACAGGCTTCCAGTGCGAATAACAACAGACCAATCTCATGCAGGTCGCCGGGCAGACAAGCCAACATTAGCCTGGGACCCGTTTGGGTTTGAGAGCGATGATGAAAACGCGCACCCAGTTTATTACGCAGATAGAAACCAAAAAAATGTTCCTCGGCTACACTGCCCTTATTATTCTCCCAACGATCACCCAACTCCTTTAAGAGTGGCGCCAGAAGCTTCTCTGTTACGATCCGCACCGGGTAATATGAAAGCGCCTCGCTATAGATACGTTCAAGTGCGGGCTCATCAAAACGGATGACGGCTGCAATCATACCGTTAATATAGCGTTGCCAATGGGTCTGCCTGTCCTCTGCCGGATCATCTTCAACACTTTCACCTGCCAAGGTTTCCGCGTTGATTTGTCCGATTCGCATACCCCGGTCCAATAAACCGACTACCCGGTTTATCAAATCAATATGCTCCTGCGTATACAACCTGTGTCCACTGGGTTTGCGAATCGGGTCTATCAGGCCATACCGGGTTTCCCAGGCTCTCAACGTTATTGCATTTACACCGGTTAACTCAGAGACCGCTCTGATTGGAAACAAACCTGGTACGTGGTCCGCTGACATCTGTTCTGAATTTTTCATAATCCTTGCGGTTCTTCTTTTATAAGTAGCCGTTCCATGTTAACACAAACATTATACAACATTCCTACTTATATCAAACTTATACAATGTCAATAATAGAAACACTCACCAAAACCACTATAAGCCATTGAAAGACAATATCAATGATATCTAACATAGCTATATGGGTACATAGAAAAATCATACAAAACCTATATTTTTTGTAAAATACTATTGAAAAGCTATACAAAACCTGTACAATGCAGAGCAGTTGTTAAAAAAACGCCCTCAAAGCTACTTTTTTTCCAACCCTGGCGCTCCAGTCGCAACAGCAACAGGACAGCACAGACGAAATCAACCAACCCAACCATTGCTTGTTGGAATATTTTTAAATGAGGAGATAGTCATGTTACGCAAAAGTTTTTTAGGTCTTGGAATTGCTTCCCTGCTCTGCAGCCCTGTCGCACTTGCTGACGCACGTGTATCAGTTGCCCATTTCGCACCTTTCGCTGAAGACGTTATGGATACATCTGTGAGTGTCGTATTGAACGGCGGTGTTGCTCTGGAGAACGTCTTATTCAAACAGTTCACACCCTACATAGATCTTCCTGCAGGCGATTATGTTGTCGATATCATTCCTACAGGCACTGATACAGTGGCAATAACTAACACGTTCATGCTCGAAGATGGAAAAGACTACACCGTATACGCCACAGGTAACGGCACCCTGCAGGACCTCGCGCTTGTGGCGCTTGAAGATGACAACACTGCACCTGCCATGGGTAACGTGAAAGTCAGAGTGGTTCACGCGGCACCCTTCGGCCCCACTGCAGAGTCAACGGAAGTTTCTATCAGAACAGCAGGAGGTGATCTGGTCGCCGGTCTTCAGGGTGTTCCTTATGGCGGTGCCAGCGGTTATCTGGAGTTACCTGAAGGTACTTACGACTTGAAAGTGGCTTCCAATAACGGCCAGGTTAATTATATCGATCCACTGCCGGTGGCCCTCGCTTCAGGCACGATTGTAACGCTGTTCGCGGTGGGTGACATCGTTACGCAGGATCTGTCCATCATTGCGACACCGATCGCCGAGTTACCGCTTCGTAACGCCGTTAATGACTCTACCAACGGTGCCTACACTCTCGCTGGTATGCCTGGTCAGGGTTTCTGGTTCACACCTATTCCTGCCCAGAACCGTGTAGTCGGCAGTTGGTATACCTACAACATGGATGGCTCAACAACCTGGTTCACTTTTGACAGCTGTAGCGGACTCACTGAAACAGATTGCCCGACACCAGGCGGTTTTGACGGAATGATGGCTATGACTACCTTGTACCAGAGCACCGGCATGACCGCATCGGGTGCTATGCAAATGACCAAGCCGATTGGCACAATTGACTTCAATGTCATCGATTGCGAGTTGATTGAAGCAACTGTCACCATTGGCGAAAGCGTTACCAGCTACGATGGTATCCGACTGACACCTTCTGCTTCATGCCCGCCTGCAGAGTGATCGGATAGCACTAAGCTACATTACGAATTATTAACTCAATACTTATTTATTAAAAGGATAGCATCATGTTTTTACACAAATTACCTCAAAAGGCTAAACGATTTACCCAGTTCATGGTCCTCACCGCAAGTGTCAGCTTGTTCGCCGTCACAGCTTTTGCAGGCAGCTACAACAAGAAAGCCAGCATGAATATTGTGGAAACCGCAAGCAGCAATGGCTCTTTCACCACTTTGGTTGCGGCGTTGGAAGCTGCCGACTTGAGTGAAACATTGCAGGGAGACGGTCCCTTCACGGTTTTTGCCCCTACCGACGAGGCCTTTGCAAAACTGCCTGCGGGAACAGTTGAAAACCTGCTTCTTCCAGAGAACAAGGATAAGTTGACCGCGATTCTTACCTACCATGTGGTTGCAGGCAAAGTAACATCCGCGCAGGTTGTAACACTTGAATCAGCGACTACGGTCAATGGCCAGGATGTTCAAATTGTCGTTGAGAAAGATGTAGTGATGATAGACGGTGCAACGGTTGCTGCTGTTGATATTATGGCCAGCAATGGTGTCATCCACGTCATTGATGAGGTCATCCTGCCTAAATGATTACCCAGCCCCAGAAGTTTCTCCTCACCACACACTGAGAGACTTCATTGCCGCCGGTCGCAAGGCCGGCGGTTTTTTTATGCCATTTCAGTATTGGAACATACCAACACATCGAGCAACTTATGATGCGTAACGAGTTACGCATCATTTGAAATCAAACTGATAAACGCATGGGTTACGGATCAGAACTTGCTGAGGACATAGATAATGACGGAAGCGACAGCCATTGTACCCACTAGAATAGCCAGCGGTATCACGTAACTCTGGTATTTCCAGTTGGTAACCCCACAGAAAGGACAACGACTACCCATAAAGGTATGGGGAAACGTCTTCTCACAGTTGCTGCACGGTCTTGTGACGGATTTAAACATGCGGCTATTTTAACTTGCTGGCATTCAATTGCAATTGACCCACATCAACGCCATTCGGCGCAAAAAAGTGCCTTTGTGACCCCGTATATTATGGTACACCATATCAAGAATTAGCTTAATGCAAGCTTAAGTGTGGGGAAACGCGTGGGTAATGGCCCAGGCGGGTTTCTGAACAGGTTCCCCGTCCTACAACTGTTGTTAACTCTCAGCAGGTTTCAAGTGATTTTGCTACACCGGGGAATTCCCGCAGAAGTTTCTTATCCGCGGTAACAAGTGGAACACCAAGGTACTTGGCGAGTGCAACAAATTCGCAATCGTATGCGGAGCATTCGCTCTGATTCACCAGTCGCATGATATCGTCTGATGGGACTTCATATTCATGATCACCCAAAAGTTCTTCAGCCTGCTCAAGAATGAGCATTACCTCTTCCAATGTCAGCAGATTCTTACGCAGGTATAAACTTAAAACGCTTCTGAATTCGCTACGCCATAAAACCGGCGCACACCAGTGAGAGTCGAGTGATAAAAGCTGTTCAGCCTGTTGTGATCTATCCCCGGTGAGGTACAGGTAAGAAACGACATTTGTGTCAACAACGATCATGGGCGACCGTCATTTTTTGCGGCGTCCAGCAATTTGTCAGTAAGTCTATAGTTTGCAGTTTTTTCTCTTAGCCTCCTGGCGATGGCTAAATGAGCAGACACATCAGTTTTGTAAGGGACCAGCGTTCGCTCAACGCAGTAAAGGATCTCACTATTCAAACTTCTGCGATGAACCCGGGCCGCTTCTTTTAAGCGGTCATAAAGCTCATCAGGTATGTTTTTAATTGTTAAAGCAGGCATGAATAACCCTCTCTGGAAACCAATATGGTTTCATTATGGTTTCTAAGGTTTCAGAAGGTCAAGGGAAACCTGCCCGGGCTCTTGTGGGAGATCGCTGTGGGTAGAGTGCGTAGTCTTCGGGGTCACCGTATTTGTTCTGGTTATACACACCGGCTTTGAAATACATATAGTCATTGGCGACGTCGTAACCACTTGCCGACATATCGATGGTCTTTTGTGCGAGAACCTTACCGGACTGACTGATCGTTACGGTTAAATCATTACCCGACGCCTTGATTTCTTAAGAAAACTTCTCGTTGAGGGCAATACCATCAGCCGGGTCATGAGGTGTTTTGGATTTGCTGCCAAGTAAATCTACGAAAATATCATCACCGCCTGATGGTTCATGCGCTACATAAATTGAGCCACGTTTGCTATCGGGAAACTTTTGATAATAAAGCCTCGCAGGCTCATCTTTGGATGCATGGATTTGCCCAATTACAAGCTGCCCAACCTCTTTCGGGCCACCTGATGTAGTAACGTGATTAATGGCTAGCGTGGCACGCAGAATGCCATCCACGGCACCTGCTTTTTTCTGCGTGCTTTCGGGAGCAGAAGAAAATACCCAGTTATTTTTACCGGGGTTGTCGCCTTCATCCTTGGTGCCAATATCCGTATTGCCGCGACGCAGCATTTCACGTAATTCGGTACGTGTATATTTGGTATTTTTGGATGTTTTTGCACCGCCGATGGTGGCGCGAAACACCATGCCGCCGGCGCTTGAAGGATGGCACGATAAAGAGTCCGGCGAGGCATCAGTCGCTGCCAGCCCGGGTGGCCAGTTCTTCTATGCGGTCTGGAACCAGGAGGATCTGGAAGATCATGAAGTGGTCAAGTCCGATGTATGGTTCCGCAGGGTTGGTGAAAAAAAGAAGTAGCTGTAGTTTTGGCTACTGCCAAGTTAGGCAAGGCGTAAAGAGAGGGCCCGCAGATACTGCGGGCTCTTTTTAATGCTTATATTTGTTAATAGAGCGCAATCACAAAGGAAAACCCAACCCTTTGGGTGCGTTATTTATAACGCACCATTTCACACCAATCCATTACGGATCATTGACCTCTTTCACCGGTTCCCATTCCTCATCCGGGTTGTAGCTTGTCATCGCCATGGCAATCGCTTCGCTATCCTCTCCCAGGTTCTTTTGATAGACGATGCCTGAATGGCTGATGATAAAACTCATTACGCCGCTTTCGCCATATTCTCTCGGCCAGGCAACCAAGGCAAACCCGCCGCGCATTTTGTCGCCGATCACGTAGTTATAGGCACCGCCCTCGGCAGCCGCACCCTGCTCTTTTAATATCTTGTAGTGATAGCCGTGATAGCCCCCACCAGGTGAGACATCAGCCATCAATGGTCCAAGCGGGCTGATGTCTTCGCCATCTTCTGCTTCCCAGAATAAACCGTCACGGGTACCTTCTGTACTGATGAACTGCTGCGCGTATTCGAGGATGCCATTGCCATTTCGATCCTGCTCGGCGTATTCAAATTGCGCGTCATAGTAGGCAAGAACGGCCTGCATGGTTGCCAATTCATTGCGCCCGATACGGCGGATGGCCATGGCTTCTCTTCCCTCGAGGATATCAAAGTACCAACCGGTATCCCCCTTAGCAATAGGCACGGGAAATGTCCAGCCACCTTCACCGATAGCAATCATCAATTTATCTTCACCATGGGGGACCAGGCTGTTGGACAAGTTCCAGGCCTCAAGATAATTATCCACGTCCTCGGAGTCGACCTCATCCAACGCCAAAACCTCGAAATAATCCTCCCCGAATAGCTGGGTGATCATCTCGGAATCTTGAGTTTCAAGTGCCAGGGCAAAGGCATTTGCAGCATCTGCAGGTTGTGCAAATACCGCCTGACCCAGATTAGCGTCAAGCTTCATCTCTTGCGGTGCCTGCTCTGTATCAGAACACGACGCCGCGACAAGGATCATTGTTACAGCCAGCAAACGTAGCGCGTTTCTGCCGATCGCCTGTGATTGGCTGGAAATAGATAGTTGAGTATTTTTAAATAAATTTTTCATCATCTGTTCCCTGTTATCGCCTACGCCCGCTGCCCGATCTGGACATGCGTTGATGGCTGGATTGGCCACGATTAATGCTTTGTCTTGATCTGTTCGCGTTACCCGAATTTTTCAGGGCGTTGTTGCGTGAGCTTGAACTGTAATTGCGGGTTTGACCCGTGCTTCGTGTACTGCCCGCTTTGCGGTTTTGGCTGGTAGCACGGTTGCTGGTCGAAGCCTTTGATTTGTTGTTAAAGCCTGTTTTGCCTTGTGCAACGTCACGGTTGGCCTTGTTGACTGAACTCCTGGCCTTGTCACCACCTGCACCCTGCAGATCTCTGCGACCTTCTGAGGGTGATACAGCACGTTTATCCAGCGTGTTTCTGGCCTGATCGCGCTGCGCATCACGACCGCGATAATCCTGGCGGTTGCTGGCGCCATCCCGCTTGTTGCTAAACTGTTCACGGGATCTATTGTCTTTGTAAGGCACGCCCTTACGGTTGTTGGCATTATGTTTCCAGTTGCTGTTTCTGTTGTTGCTGTTTATCCGGTTGTTTCCGATATTGATATTGTTGTAGCGGTTGACGTTGATATCAACACGGCCACGCCCACGGCCCCAATGACATCCACCCCAAAGGGCGTTGCCTATACCAATACCAATACCAAAGCCGATTCCACGCCACACGGCGGTGCCGAACCCATAACCCGGCGGGTAGTAATACCATGGCGTGTAACGAGGCCACCACCAGGGTCCGTAAATATAAGTGGGGTTGTAGGTTGGTACGTAGATAACCTGCGGTTGGGCAGGCTCAATAATAATAATGGTTTCGGTAGTGGACGGTTCTTCCTGCACGGTAATGGTCTGTTGTTCGGATGACTTCAGGTTGCCCTCGTCATTCGCTTTATTACGCAGTTTTTGAACCGTGTCCATGACGGTTTCCGAGTCTGCAAGGAATGCATCACCCACGTTTTGAACCCAGTCAGGCTGTTCGCCCATCATCGTCAATACCTGCGGAAACGCGACCAGTGACATCACGCTTGGATCCCACGATTTATCCTGTACTGCTTCAACGGCAGCATCACCTTCCTGATCAGGGTTGGCCGCTGACCATTTGACCGCCTCGGCCACATCAACGGGATAGGTTGCCGCCATCAGTATTTGTGCCAAAAGTGAGTCAGGGTAAAGCGCAATCGGCGCCATCATCTGGTCAAGCTCAGCCTCACTGAATGTTGGATCCTGGGCCTGTACTGCACCTGCTGACAGGTACAACATGGCCACGATAAACAATAATTTGCCAGGTATCGCCAGCAATTTTCTCATGGATAATTCCTCTGATTTCCCGATATCTTGATAGCTACTGTTTGAGCCAACCATCGAAATTTATTGTAGCAGACAATTGAGAGTGTGAATTATCGCGGGCAACGTTTACACAGCGTACATTATTTTAGCTCGATGGGGGGTCGTAATCTTCGAATTTCTGGCGGGTTCGGGTCAGGTCGATGTTCTTTTTGTCGTTTGCGATTTTTACCAGGACACCCAGCTTTTTATAACGCGCGTAGATCACTGCGTCACGTTTTTCTCCGGCGAAAATACCCTTGGCTCCAAAATCGATATTGTCCGAATCCAGGAATGCATTGGGGATGGTTAGTTGCCGGTCAGCGATATCTATTTCAACCGTACCGTTGATATCCTCGACCGTCAGCATTTTCTTAACCCACTTTGGAGTGCCCTTTTCGTTTCCCAATGTGGCCACAATCGGGCGTGAATCGGTCATGCTCAGCGTGGCCTGGGTTTTTAGTTGAAGTGGATCGGTCAAAACCGTTTGTGCCTGCGTGAGTACCAGCAAGGCATCCCAGTCTTTCTCGTTAAACTTCTCGTTATTACCCACTACCTTTACGTTATCAAGACGAAACTCGGATCCGCTGATATCAAAAAACAGGTCTGCCAGTCGACCGTCCACCAGCGAAACATCAGCACTGAAATCTGTTCTGATCAACTGCGTATCAACCAGCGCTTCCATTTGCCTGGCTATCAGTCTCACAAAACCTTCGGCGTCATCGTGTTTTAGCATGACGTCTGCCGTGAGATCGGCATTGCCGCTGGTAAATAACACCGGTGAATCAGTGGGAAGATAGTGGTTAAAAACCGACATATCAGAAACGCGGGCGGTGGGTATGATCAATTCGAGCTCCACTTTCTCCTTATGGTTAGCATCAACGTCGCCCTCAGCTCGCAGCAACTGGTTGGTTGCGGTTGCATTCAGCATCAACCCCTCACCCGTCACCAGGGGTGCGCTGGCACCTTTCTGAAGGATGACCATATTGTTAAAAGTAACATCAAGATCAAGCTCATCCCCGGAGTCGGGGTTTACCTCAATCTCTATCTCTCCATCGCCGGTAATCTCATGGGAAAACAGGCTCACGTCGAGGTCGCCGGCATCAATCGAAACATCAGTACCCTGTAACACCCTGCCACCTTCCATGCGCAAATGGCCATCGACCAGACCCGTTCCGTTAATACTCATGTCCTTGAACTTTTGAGTAAAAAGATCGATAAATGAAAGGTCGTTTGCGTTGATATTCACATCGGCGTCAACGAGCAGGAAGCGTAAAAACTTAATACCCTTGTTATCCCTGGGCACAAAAGGTGCCAAGCCCATTTCGCCCGTTACCAGACCGCGCTGAAATATCTGTCGCGACTTGATGGAATGCGGATCAAGCTCGAGATTGATATCCGGTAAGCTCAGTGACAACAAACCTCCACGACTGACCACATCCAGGTTGGCATTCAGCGTGCCCTTTGCACCACCCTGAAACTGATGGATCCAATAGCCGAACTGCCCTTCGAGCTTTATATCGTCAATTTCCACATGCCAGGCACGTTTCTTTTTCTTGGGTATGGTGACGGCATCGGTAACTTCACGGTCACCAATCGACGGGTAAAACGGCAGTAGTTCAGTGTAATCTTTGTCGGCCTTCAGCCTGGGCCGCTGATAGTAGTTGGCATCCGACACACGCACACCATCGATCCACACCCGCTTGAATATCAGCGGCAGAACATCAATGGAGGCCGAGACAGATTTAACCTCAAATGCCCATTGCTGCGACCTCGCCTGGCCATTGCCCGAGGCATTGCGTATATGAAAACGAAACGGATACCAGGTCCAGGCGTTTTCCCAGCTCACCTGAAATTTCTCGGGCCTGATCTGGTTGATCAGTGTTTGGGTGAGCGGTAATTGCAAGGCAAGGTTAAACAGGGCGACATAGATGACTTCCACCGCCACTACGGCAATGATAATTCTCTTTATCCAGGGTGTTTTTCTCATCGTGTGACCCGCCAATGATTACAATCACGCTGTTAGCGTTTACTGGTTGTGACCCTCTCGCCGTTAGAGATCACCGCACCTATCACTCTGGGGACCGTAACATTCATAAACTTTAACCACTGAATTACAACAATCCTTCAGATACCGCTCGCTTTCGTGCAAGCCCGGCAGCAGCACTCAGGCGCGAAAGGGCTGCAGCGAAACGTGGATCGTCACGAATTGAATCATAATGCGGTTGGAATTTGAGGCCTTGCCAGGCCGACAGGTATTCAAGGTCCGCACACGCCTCCAATGCCGTTAAAGCCATTTCGCGTTGACCCAGCATTGCGAAAATCCTGACATCCAGAAAGCCATACGCAGTGGTACCACGGTTTCGCTGGAGGTGCGATATATTTTCAAGCGCCAAATTCAGTAATTCCGTTGCCCGTTCGTTATCTCCGCTTTGTTGCAAAACCAGCGCGACATCGACCGCCTCATCAATTGCGTAGTCCGAAAGAGCATCAGGAACCGGACCCGATACCCAGTCGGGATACTTCTGCTCTGCGCCTGCCCGGGCCAGTTCAATATCACCAACGAGCAACGCCGCATAAGTGCGGTAATCTGCATCACCTTCCAAATCCTCGCTTGAATCAAGTACGGCCCGCGCCATATCACGATTGCCATTGACAAGGTGCAAAAGGATGCGGATAAACGCCTTTTCCATAGAATCCAGGCTTTGGGAATTTGTGATGCAATCAAGTGCCGACTCTTCGGCATCGAGATTAATGTAACTGTAGCAGTGGCTTCTGGCACGTGTGTTTTGCGGATCCAGTTCGAAAACTTTCAGGCTGGCTCGCAGCGTCTCGACGGGATCTCCGTGCGCCCAGTAAATCCAGGACAGAAATGAATAAACTGACGGATACCCGGGGTGTAACATCCTGAGCCGCTCCAGTTCTGCGAGGGTTTCTTCATCTCGCCCTGCAATAAACGGCTGAACTGCGTAATTGAGATGAATCACCGGCGACATGGGGTCCAGCTCGTGAGCCCGCTGCAGAAGGGCGTAAGCCTCGTCATTGAGATTCTGGTCTACCCGGATAAAGGAAAACCAATGATAGACGGTCGCATTGCCGGGAATGAGTTCTATGGCGCGTTCAAAATCCAGTATGGCCGCATCCAGGTCTTCCTTGTGCCGGTAAATTTCACCACGCACCATAAACGCTTCGCCTAAATCCGGTGAAAGTTCCAGCGCCTGGTCAAGCAGAGCCATGGCAGGATCAAGGGCTTCGGCTTCCGTCCAGCCTGCATATTCATATAGCAAATGATAGGCATTGGCCAAGCCGGTTATCGCCACGGCAAATTCAGGATCGAGCTCAATCGCCCGTTCGAAATGACTCTTGCCTTGCTCGAGGGCAGTCACGGTACGTAAAGCCAGCAACTGCTGTCCTTTCATGTACTCCTGGAAGGCTTCAAGGTTATGGGTCGGATTTTCCGTGATACGAGCAACCTCTTCCGTCGTCAAGTTTGCCTTCAGGGCATCGGTGATCTGACGGGTAATCGAACTTTGAATGGCAAACAGGTTTTCCGCCGTCATCTCACGATCATATGTTTCTGCCCACAAGTGCTCGTCTGTTTGCGCATCAATTAACTGCATATTGACCCGGATCTGATCACCGGAACGCTGAACCCCACCTTCCAAAATAGCCGTAACCCCCAATTGACCCGCGATTTCCGGTATCGAAAGCTCGGTGTCCCGGTAACGCATGACCGAGGTACGGGAAATGACCTTCAAGGAAGCTATTTTTGCCAGTTGAGTGAGTAGATCATCGTGCATGCCATCGGCAAAATACTGGTCTTCCTCGCGGGCGCTGCGGTTTGCCAGTGGCAACACTGCTATAGACCTCTCCATATCGTCCGCATCGCTATCTTCCTCGACTTCCACAGCACTTACCGATGTGTCAGCCGACTCGTTGGCACCCCCCCCGGATAGAACGAATTTGTCAATGGCAAAATACCCCAGGCCCATCAGCAATATGCCAATAATCATGAAGTCCAGCTTACGACCGGTCTGGGTGGTGATGGATTGCGAAGGACTCACCTGCTTTTCACGTTTAAGACCTTCCGGCGTCATTTCAAACGCCCAGGCGAATAACAGGATGAGAGGCAGACCGATAGCCAACAAC
>Ga0224504_10000045_pt1 | contig 44386 bp, 44 predicted proteins | sample SF_Oct11_sed_USG_3_FD_170160 | JGI IMG/M metagenome (GOLD analysis project Ga0224504, IMG submission 170160) | Sediment microbial communities from San Francisco Bay, California, United States - SF_Oct11_sed_USGS_24 | ecosystem: Environmental > Aquatic > Marine > Sediment | place: USA...
GCCGATGGCGATGCGGTAGCGCAGGCGAGAACGAGGTTACGGCTTTGGCGAAGCTAAAGAAGTGGCCGAGTGAAGCCGTCGCGCGTTGATGGAGGCGGCCTGAAGGTGGTCGAGGCTGGAGCCAGGCTCAAGGTCCAAACAGCAGTGTTCCGGGTCGGCAATCAATAGGCCACGGCGTTCGAGCGCCCGCACGATGCGGCGGCTCAGGGTAACGAGCAGGCTGTCAAGGTTCTCACAGGTCGGGCGGCGGGTTCGGTGAAAGGTTAACCGATTGTTGGACAAACGGTAGGCACCGTCCAGGAACAACATGTGTAGGTGAACGTTCAGGTTAAGTGCCGAACCGAAGCGCTGGATCAGCGTGACGGCGCCGGTGCGTGCACCGGAGGACACGGTAAAGCCTGAATGACGGACCACGAAAGTTGAGATGGCGCGATGCACCACGGTCAGTACCGCAGAAAGCGCGTTCGGATCGTTGGCAAACAGAAAGCGCAGGGGAAATGGAAAAGTCAGTACCCATTGCCGGACCGGTGCCTCGGGGAACACGTGATCGACAAGATGAGCGGCTGATTCCACCATGCGTCGGGCACCGCAACTGGGGCAGAATCCTCGGCGCTTACAACTGAAGGCGACCAGGTGCTCATGGCAGCAGTTATCGCACTTGACTCTCAGGAAGCCATGCTCCAGCAGCCCGCACTTCAGGTAATCCTCAAACTCCTGTCGGACGAACTTCGGCAGATAGCCGCCAGATCGTTCAATTTCGTCGACGAATCGTGGGTAGTGCTTTGCGATGACGGAGTAGAGTTCCGTCTGTTCAGGCTGATGTCGGTAGTAGCCTGGGGCGTTGGTGGTTGGAGATCGTGCAAGCACCGGTCATGAACAAAATGGGTAACTCGTCCATGGTTCAGGCGCTTGACCCGCGTGTCTGCAGTAGTAGTACCCGGATAGTTGTAGGAAATGCTTGCCGGAGCAGGGAGGCGGTGTATCAGTTAATTGCCCCTAAACTGAATCTTTATCTCCCCCAGTGACCGTGAATAGACCTAAGGACACAGCAAATTAAATCCGATAAATAGTTATTTCGAATCATTACACGATTTAGAAAAAATGGTGCCCAGGGGCGGAATCGAACCTGGATTGGCGGTATGTAGCTGATCAACGAACTGAACTTTGCCCAATCCAAAGTGTTGAACTGTTGCCACTCAGAAGTTACACGAGTGGTGATCCTCCCGTGGGCGCCATCCACAAAAAAAGCGCCGTTCAGGCGCTTGTTTTGGATGGTGCCCAGGGGCGGAATCGAACCACCGACACGCGGATTTTCAATCCGCTGCTCTACCAACTGAGCTACCTGGGCAACAGGGTATTCAATGAAGGCGCAGTATTAAACCTTTTGGGGCTCATAAAGTCAACCTACATCAGGCCGAAAACCAGCCCGTACAGGGTAAATTGCATGGTGTGATAGCCGGCGTTGATCAGCCAGAGTTTAAGGCTTTTCAGCTCGAACAGGTAATTTACACCGAATGACGTGGCTACCCAGGCCAGGCCTACTCCGACGCCCGAGTGGAAGGCCATAAAGAAACTGGCATCCGGGCCGATCACCATCGAGAAAGCAATGGCAGCAACCAGGCAAAGCAGGAACGATAGGCCGAATATCTTTACCTTGTTGGCAGCTGCCAGCTGCTCATCACTCAGACCTGATTCGCGCTGCCAGGCCTTGCCAAACAACAGCGGCGAATACCAAAGACCGCCCAGGGCGAAGGCCGACAGGGCTGCGAGCAACGATGGAAGCCATTCAAACGCTCTCATTCCGGCACGTACCCTTCAGGTTTTTCGGCAGACCCTTCGAACAGGAATTTCTCCATCTCACCTTCAAGGTATTTACGGTGCTCCGGGTTGATTGGTGATAACCGGTTCTCGTTGATCAGCATGGTCTGGTGCGCCAGCCATTTCTGCCAGGCCTGCTGCGAAATATTTTCGAAAATCCGTTTTCCCAGCTCGCCGGGGTAGGGCTGAAAGGCCAGCCCGTCCAATTCTTCATCCAATGCCTGGCAATGTACTTTTCGGGTCAATTGAGTTCTCCGTTATTCAGTTTCTTCAGCAGATTACTGACCGGCCTTGGCAGGCCGAGGCCATCCTGCTCTGACGAGGTAAACCAGCCAAGGTTTGCAGGGCATTTTACCTGTGTTCCTTCCACAGCAGTAAGCAGTAGTGGACAAATGGTCATTCTAATGTGGCTGAGCTTGTGCTCAAACGGCGACAGAGGCTCGGTTTCCACCTCTGCTATTCCCAGCGATGCCAGCGCTCTTGCCTCGGTAGAACCGGACGGCAGGCACCACAGGCCGCCCCAAATTCCTGCCGGAGGTCGTTTCTCCAGCAAAATCCGGCCGTGGTTATCCCTGACCACCAGCATGTGAACGGTCTGTTCGCTCACCTTGATCGGTGGCTTCGGTGTGGGTAAGTCGGACACCCTGGAAAGTGCCAGGGCCTGGCAGTCTGCTGCGACCGGACAGGCGTCACAGCCAGGTTTGGAACGGGTACACACGGTTGCACCGAGATCCATGACAGCCTGGGTGTAATCAGCACCCCTGGCAGCGGGCAGTCGTTGTTCGGCTTCCGACCACAGAATCTTCTGGACTGCGGTTTTACCACTCCAGCCCTCAACGGCGGCATGCCGTGCCAGCACCCGGCGGACATTGCCGTCCAGTACTGCTGCCGGCTGGTCGGTGGACTGCGAAATGATGGCATTGGCGGTGCTCAGGCCGATGCCGGGCAGGGAACACAATGCCTCTGCTGTTGCAGGTAAGTTTCCGCTGAACTTCTCAGCGCATATCAGCGCGGATTTATGCAGGTTGCGCGCACGGGCGTAGTAACCCAGCCCTGCCCATAGTGTCAGCACATCGTCGAGAGGCGCATGGGCCAATGTCCGGATATCGGGGAAGTCATCCATCCACTTTTCGAAGTAGGGAATGACGGTGCCGACCTGGGTTTGCTGCAACATGATTTCGGAAATCCACACACGGTAAGGCGTGCGGGGCTGTTGCCAGGGCAGGTCCTTGCGGCCGTGCCGGTCCCACCATTCGAGCAGGCGGTCCGGGAATGAAGGCAGTTTCGCCCTATTCACGAATCAGCCGATGGGCAGGATGGCGTTGACGAATGATCCCGCGTCGAAAGGCCGCAGATCCTTGGCCGCCTCACCCACGCCGATAAACCGTATGGGCAAGTTCAGTTCGTGTGCGATTCCGAACAGTACGCCACCACGGGCCGTACCGTCCAGCTTGGTGACCGTGATCCCGGTCAGGCCGATCGCCTGGTTGAACTCACGCGCCTGGTTGAGTGCGTTCTGGCCGGTACCTGCGTCTACTACCAGCATGATTTCATGCGGCGCGGAATCGTCGATCCGGCTCATCACCCGGTGAATCTTCTTCAGCTCTTCCATCAGGTTGTGCTGGGTATGCAGGCGCCCCGCGGTGTCGGCGATCAGTACATCAATACCCCTGGCCTTGGCAGATTGCAGTGCATCGAAGATCACCGCGGCCGAATCGGCGCCGCTATCCTGTGCTACAACTGGAATGTCATTACGTTCACCCCATGATTTGAGTTGCTCGACCGCGGCGGCGCGAAAGGTATCGCCGGCAGCCAGCATTACACTGAGGCCGTCTTCCTTGTAGCGCTGGGCCAGCTTGCCGATCGTTGTGGTTTTGCCGGCGCCATTAATGCCAACCATCAGGATGACGAAGGGTTTTTTTGCCGCTTCCACGGCCAGGAACTGCTCGCAGGGCTCGATCAGTTCGTAAAGCTCGGCCTGCACGGCGGGCAGCACCTGCTCGGGCTGAGTAATCACTTTGTTCGAAATACCTGCGCGCAGATTCTCAACGATTTCCAGGGCCGCGTTCACGCCGATATCAGAAGTGATCAACGTCGTCTCGATTTCATCCAGCAGGTCTTCATCGATGGAGCTGCGCCCGGTCAGTAACGCTCCCAGCCGCCTTCCCAACTGGCGCCTGGTATCCTCAAGGCGGAGCTCAAGCGCATCCTCGCCGGATTGTTCTGCAGGCCGCAGTTGGACATCCTGGACGGCGCCGGGCTTTTTCTTGTTTTTGCGGAATATGCGCAGCATGCTGTAGCTGTCCTCGATGGATGATGGGGCGATATGCTAATTTTGGGGTCGAATATGAAAAAGAAAAGACCGGGAACCGTGAGAATCATTGGCGGCAAATGGCGAGGCACACGCCTGCCCGTGCCGGATCTCACGGGATTGCGCCCATCCGGTGATCGTAGCCGGGAAACCCTGTTCAACTGGCTACAGGCCGACATTCACGGCGCGACCTGTATCGACCTGTTCGCTGGCAGCGGAGTACTTGGACTCGAAGCTGCGTCACGCGGCGCCGGGCAAGTAACTTTAATTGAAAAATCCAGGGTCGCAGCTGCCGCCATTCGCGAAAGCGCTCAGCGTCTGGACGCTGAACAGGTACAAGTAGTGCAGACCGATGCTATTGAATGGCTCGCCGATTGTGAATCCCAGAGCATGGATATCGTCTTTATCGACCCGCCGTTTTGTTCCAGCCTGGAGCGCCGGGTGATCGAGTTACTGTCGATGGGTGATTGCTTAAATACAGGGGCCCTGATCTATCTGGAAACCGCCTGGGAAACGCCGCCTCTGGTGCCGCCACCGGCCTGGGAGATCATCCGTGAAAAGCGGCTCGGCGAAGTCAGAATGCAGCTTTTGAAAAAAAATTAATTTTTTGAAAGAAATTCATTCCCATTTGGGTCATCTATTATGCAGGCGGTCTTCGCCTGTGTAGTAAGACTCCTCAGTCCCTGCTAAGGGCGCCCCTCCCGGGGCGCCCTTTTTTATGCGATTGGAGGGATGGCTCCCATCCAAAGATAGAGCCATGGCCCATCCCCATAAAAAAGGTACAATGCCCGTTCGCACAGCCGAAACAACAGTAAGCCGCATGACCATCCAGCCCATCGCAGTTTATCCAGGCACCTTTGACCCGATCACCAACGGGCATACGGATCTCGTGTCGCGCGCGGCGCGGGTATTTCCCAAAGTGGTTATCGCCATTGCCGAGAGCCCGCATAAAAAGCCGCTGTTCGACCTGCAGGAGCGGATTGACCTGGCCCGAAACGAGATGGCCAGCCTGGACAACGTCGAGGTCATGGGGTTCAGCAACCTGCTGGTTGAGTTCGTGCAGCAAATCGGCGCTTCGGTCATCGTGCGCGGCCTGCGCGCGGTTTCGGATTTTGAATACGAATTTCAGCTAGCCAGCATGAACCGGCACATTGCGCCCTCGGTGGAAACACTGTTCCTGACTCCGGACGAGGATTACAGCTTTATTTCCTCCTCGCTGGTTAAGGAAGTGGCCCGCCTGGATGGTGACGTTTCTGAGTTCGTCTGCCAGGAAGTTCAGCTGGCCATGCGCAAGCGATTTGCAGAACTGGGGCAGTAAAATTGTCGCTCAAGATTACCGAAGAGTGTATCAATTGCGATGTTTGCGAACCTGAATGTCCCAACGAGGCCATTTATCAGGGCATCGAATATTACGAGATCGATCCCATGAAATGCACCGAGTGTGTGGGTCATTTCGATACACCGCAATGTGTCGAAGTCTGTCCGGTGGAGTGCATCCCCAAGGACGACGAAAACGAGGAAACCGAGGAGCAACTGTGGGAAAAATACCGGCGGCTGATAGCTCAGGCTGCAGTCTGAAATCGAAAATGACTTTCCGGGCAATATTTTGCCTGGTGCTGATAACTGTTGCTGCGCCGCTGTGGGCGGTAAGCACACCCGACAAGGCGGCGATCGCCAGTGCACATTTCCTGGCCACCGAGGCGGGCCACGAAATCCTGTCAAAAGGCGGCAACGCGTTTGATGCGGCCATCGCGGTCAGCTCTACCCTGGCAGTAGTCGAGCCCACCAGTTCGGGAATCGGCGGCGGTGCTTTCTGGCTGTTGCACCGCGCTGCCGACGGTTTCCAGACAATGATCGACGCGCGCGAGCAGGCGCCAGGCGCGGCTCACCGGGACATGTACCTGGACGAAGAGGGCAATGTTAACCGTGATCTCGCGATCAACGGCCCGCTGGCCGGCGGCATCCCGGGCGAAATAGCCGGGCTGGAGCACCTGGCGGTTCATTATGGCAGGCTGCCTCTGTCCGTCAGCCTGCAGCCGGCCATCCGGATAGCCCGGGACGGCTTCAAGGTGGATGAGAAATTCCATGCGCTGATGAAATGGCGCATCGATACCATCAAGCGCTGGCCTGAGGCGTCGGAAGCCTACCTTGCTGACGGTGAAATGCCGCCGGTGGGTCACGTGATCAAGCTGCCTGATCTCGCCTGGGTGCTCGAACAGGTCGCTGAGCGCGGTGCCGAGGGGTTTTACGCGGGCCCGGTGGCAGAGCGGATGGTGAAAGGCGTGCGCGAAGCCGGCGGCATCTGGACGATGGAAGACCTCGCAGCCTACAAGGTGAAGGAACGCGAGCCGATACGCGTGATACACGGTGATTACGAACTGGTCACGGCGCCACCGCCATCCTCAGGGGGTATTGCGCTGGCGGAAATCCTGAATATCATCGAGCCGTTCCGGGTTAACGAACAGGACCCGGTTTTGCGGACCCACCTGCTGGTGGAAGCGATGCGCAGGGCATATCGTGACCGGGCCATCTACCTGGGCGACCCCGACTTCGTCAATATTCCCGTGGCTATGCTGACCAATCCCTACTATGCAGATGGTTTGCGTGCCTCGATTCGCCCCGACCGGGCCACGCCCAGCAGCATGCTGGCGGGTAATGACCAGTTACCGGACGGCACCGACACCACGCATTTTTCCATCATCGACACCGAGGGCAATATGGTCGCGGCTACATTGACGGTTAACCTGCCTTTCGGCTCGGGCTTCATGCCACCTGGCACCGGATTGCTGATCAACAATGAGATGGATGACTTCTCCGCCAAGAAAGGCGAGCCTAATGCCTATGGCTTGATCGGTTTTACAGCCAACGAGATCCAGCCCTATAAGCGGCCGCTATCCAGCATGACCCCGAGTTTCATGATCAGCGGCGAAAAGCGCGCCGTGATCGGCACGCCCGGCGGTAGCCGGATAATTACCATGGTGCTACTGGGCATCCTGGATTTCGTGCAGGGTAATCAGCCTGAATCCTGGGTATCACTGCCGCGTTTCCACCACCAGTATGTTCCCGACAAGATTTCTGCCGAGCCGGACGCGTTCTCGCCCGAAGTGGTCGAGGGTTTGCAGGCGATGGGCCATGAAGTGGAAGTCCGCAGCAGAACCTGGGGCAATATGCACGGCGCCATGTGGAATCTCGAAACCGGTGAAGTCAGTGCCGGTTCCGATCCGCGCTGGCCATCCGGTCGGGCCATCGTCAGGTAAAACGAACTAAGGAAATTCGATGAATAAACACATTCTCTGGTTGATCCTCCTGCTGCCGCTGAACGCGCCGGCGCAGATCACTCCGTCGCAACTGGACCTGCTGGCTGCTGAGGTGCAACCGCAGGTGGTCGAGTGGCGACGCTGGTTTCACGAAAATCCGGAACTGAGTAACCGTGAGTTCAAGACAGCGGCGCAGATCGAAGGAATTCTCCGCGAGATGGGCCTCGAACCGCAAACGGGGATTGCGCACACCGGTATCATCGCGATCATTGAAGGTGGCAAGCCAGGGCCAATGGTCGCCATTCGCTCCGACATGGACGGCCTGCCGGTGGTGGAGCAGACCGGGCTGCCGTTCGCTTCGACCAAGACCGATGTTTATAACGGCCAGGACGTTGGCGTGATGCACGCTTGCGGCCATGACAACCACATGTCGATGCTGCTGGGCGCTGCCTGGGTGCTCAACTCGGTGAAAGAAGACCTGGCGGGCTCGGTCATGCTGGTTTTCCAGCCGGCTGAAGAAGGCGCACCTGAAGGCGAAGCAGGCGGCGCCGAGCTAATGCTTAAAGAGGGCATCTGGGCTGAAAGTAAGCCTGAGGCGGTGTTCGGCATCCATGTCGGCATCGCAACTCCCGGCGGCCAGATTGCGGTGAAACCGGGCCCACTGATGGCTGCGGTCGATAGCTTTGAGATAATCGTGGTCGGTAAACAATCACATGGTGCGATGCCCTGGAACGGTATCGACCCGATCGTCGTGGCATCGCAAATCGTGTTGGGCCTGCAGACCATCGTCAGCCGCCAGGTCGATGTCACGCTGGCGCCGTCTATCGTCAGTGTCGGTCGGATTTCCGGCGGCGTCCGTAATAACGTGATTCCCGACCGTGTCGAGATGGAAGGCACCATCCGAACCTTCGATGAGAACATGCGGCGTGAAATTCACGCCCGGATCGAGAATACCGCCAGGGCTATCGCATCAGCAGCAGGCGCGGAAATTGAATTCAAGCTGTTGATTGGTTATCCGGCCGTCAACAACAACGCGGAACTCTTCGAGAAATCGTTACCGATTTTGCAGCGAGTGTCGGGTGACAACCCCGTCAACATTATCACGCCGCAGACCGTGGCCGAGGATTTCTCGTTTTTTGCCAATGAAACTCCTGGCCTTTTCCTGTTCCTGGGCAACGGGCCGCCGGATGTAGACCCCACTACCTTGCCCGGTAACCATTCGCCTTATTTTGATATGTACGAGCCCAACCTTGAGATGGGCGTGCGGATTTTCAGTAACCTGGTGGTCGACTACCTCAATAACTGATCGATTTGCGCCGGGCTATGAAGTCGGAATCGTCAGCACGGGAGCATTCGGGTCCGTGGCCTGGTTGGTCAGGGTCGTCATGAACAGCATCAGTGTAAATACACGCTTGGATGTCAGATCGGCATTTTCTATCCAGTACCAGTAACCTTCGTACCGTACCTGTGCAAAACTGTCGTCCGGTTTTTCTGCGCTTGAGTGAACCTGGAAAGGCCGTTTAGACGAGGTAGCAGCGTCATAGCCGGGAACTGCATGAGCGGCCTTTTCAGCCGGTACGTCGATGAATCCAGCCATCGCGGACAACATCTGGATCACCGACCGGGTTTGAATGGCAAGGGTGTCCGGATCAGATTTGAATGGAGCGTAGATGACACGAAATTGATCCCGGCTGGGGTCCAGGCTGATGATCTCGCCCACCCTGCGGCTCTTTGCAATGGTTGATTCGGACAGGCCTTCTTTCTTGAGCCTGAAGACGATGTCATGCTTGTTGTTAGCATCCTTGGTCAGTTCAAAACCCACCGCGCCCAGGATTTGCAGTTCCTGCATCAGCTGCACATATTCGATAAACTCAGGATCGGCAGTACTGTCTTTGCGTCTGGTGACAGACCAGTTGTGTACGCCATTGATCGCTTCGACGGCCCAGGTAAATAAAAGCTCGCTGCTGTAACCTGCCTGGATCAGTGCCAAAAGGCTGGACGGCGCCACAGGTTCGAGGATCGCCCTGAGGTAGTCATCGCCGGTTTTAGGCATGTAAGTGATGGTCGGACGGTCGGTATACGTGCCGCTGGCGCCCAGCCCCTGGGAGTTACCCCCGACAAAATTGTCTGAAAATCCCAACCTGCCGTTCACCGTGGTCGATAGTGTGTAGCCACTGACGATTGAACCCACATCAACGAAAACCGGCATGTCCACGAAGCGGATCTTAACAATATTGGCCAGCATCTGGTTTTTCCAGGTATCACCAATACTGTTGCCGTAATTGATCTGGTCACGGTCCATGGTTTTGGGGCCGTAACTGCCACAGGAAGCCAATAACAAGCCAAGTCCCATAGCCGTTAAAGTCTTGCAGATCGAGGTTTTCATAAGCACAAGAATCTATTGGGGTTTGATATAGGCCCGGGGCAGCTCTGTCGACTCGGGTAAATAACGATCCCTTAAAAGAGTCTGCCGGGAGACCATGGAGTCCATTTTACCCCCAATAATCACCTGGTCAGCGACCGAGGTCACTTCAAGTGGATCTCCGCTCCAGATGACCAGGTCGGCCACGCTGTTCTCCTCGATGCTGCCGTGATCATCGCCCAGTGAAAAAATCACCGCGGGGCTTGTGGTCAGGGCAGCCAGCCCGGCTTCATAGGGCAGGCCATTTGAAACTGCATTGCCTGCCAATTGTCGCAACTTCCTGGCCTGGTGGGTTTCGGCGCCTGTAAAGGCAAAGGTCACACCGGCCTCGTTCAGCAGGGCGGCGTTGTCCAGCCGGGCGCCCAGTTCATCAAAACTACCTGGCAGGTTGACCAGCGGATCGATCAATACCGCTACACCGGCTTCGGCCAACTGGTCCGCAACCATCCACGCCTCGGTTGCGCCGCTAATCACAGCACGGAGGCCGTGGTGTTTGGAAAACGCGATCACCTGGAGAATGTCGCTGGCCCGGTCGGCGTTGAATACTACGATGCCGCCGGATTTATAATTCCGCAGCACCTGCCTTCCAGCCACGGTTAATAACGGTTCGGGAGCCCATTGCACCTCCGAAGCGGCCTCCGCCATCGCCTGCTCGAGCTGCATCCACTGGCCGGCGCGCGATCCGGCGCTCAGGTCAGACGCATCGGCGCCGACATCGATGAACAGCACTTTGTCGCCCAGAAACGATCCGTATCCACCGTCGAGCGATACGGCCTGTCCCTGGCCGCCAACGATACTGCCGGAGCGGTAAGCTTGCAGCATGGACCAACTGAAACCCTCGACCCTTGTCACCGGGATCACGGAGGAGTTGGGATTGAATGCGAGAGTCACGTCGAATTCCGGTCTGAGACCTTCGATGGCCAAGCCTCCGTCGACAGATGATTCGACCGCTGATATTTCCACCAGCCCGATTTGGTTGATGCCGGCAAAGAAGCCGGGTGTTACCGGCCGGCCTTCTGCTTCGATGACCCGTGCATCGGAGGGTGCGGACAGGTCAATGCCGACAGCCCGGATTCTGCCTTCCCGCACCAGGATGTCGCCATTTTGCAGGACGGACTGGCTGCTCATCGTGTGGACAGTTGCATCGTTGATGAACAGGGTTTCCGCATTTACGGTCAGTGAAGTGGCGAGAGCGAGCACCAGGACAGTCATTTGATCACGGTTCATTGTGCTGCTCCCAGTTGCTGCCCGAGTTCGAAATCGGAAACAGGTTGCCGCTCGGGGTCATTGCGGTCAAAGAGCAGGGCGCCATCGACAAACACCTGGTCAGCCTTGGCATAAACGCTGAACGGGTTGCCGTTCCAGATCACCACGTCCGCCATCTTGCCGGCCTCCAGCGTGCCCGTCTGGTCCAGGATGCCCATCGATTTGGCCGGGTTGGCCGTGATCCAGCGGATCGCGTGCTCAGGCTGGATGTCCATCCCGGCGCGCCTGCCACGGGTCATCGCCTTGGCCGCTTCCTGGTTCAGCCGCTGAATGCCTTCTTCGGAATCCGAATGCACGATGGCGCAGCTGCCCTCCGGCCGGTCGACCAGCGCGATATTTTCCTGGATGCCATCATAGGCTTCGGCCTTGAATCCCCACCAGTCAGCCCAGAGTGCGCCGCACACGTTGTTCTCGGCCAGTTCGTCGGCAACTTTGTAGGCTTCAACGCCATGATGGAATGCACTGACGGTGTAGCCAAATTCGTCGGCCATATCGAGAATAGTCATCATCTCGTCCGCGCGGTAGCAGTGCATGTGAACCAGGACTTCACCTTTCAAAACCGCCGCCAGCGTTTCCAGTCTCAGGTCGCGCGTGGGCGTCTTGTTTTCAGAGCCGTTCTTGTCGTTCTTTTTACTGTCTTTCTTCGCCTCGTACTCATCCCAATCCTGGATGTATTTTTGTGCCTCGATCCATTGCGCGCGATAGCCTGCAACATTGCCCATGCGCGTGGACGGTGTCTGTTTCCTCTCGCCATAGACCCGCTTGGGGTTTTCACCGCAGGCCATCTTCAGGCCATGAGGCGCGGAAGGGAACTTCATCGCCTGGTAGCTGATTGACGGAACATTTTTCAGCGTGACGCCGCGCCCACCGATCAGGTTTGCCGAACCCGGCAGGATCTGCATGGCGGTGACACCGCCAGCACGCGCGCGGTTGAAGCCGGGATCCTGTGGCCAGATACTGTGCTCGGCCCAGACCTGCGCGGTGACCGGCGCGGTCGCTTCGTTGCCATCGGAATGTGCTTTGATGCCGGGGCTTGCGTATACACCCAGGTGAGAATGAACGTCGATCAGACCTGGAGTTACCCAGCGTCCTTCGGCGTCGATGACCTGCGCATCGCCAGCCCTGATGGTCTCATTGCCGCTTGCGACTTGTTGAATCCGGCCATCGGAAATCAACAGGCTGCCGTTTTCAATGCGCTCGCCCGTTCCGGTCAGCAGGGTGGCATTGACGATCAGCACCGGCTCCGAAGGAAGCGGTGAGTAGGTGGACGGGAAAGGCTGGGCATTGACTGTAAAAGAGGAGGTCAGCCCGATCAAGGCCAGGCTGAGAAAGAAATTTCTGAAAGTCATATTTATTCCTGGTGTTATGATTTCCGGCATACCGGACGAGCTGGCCGGCAGGATACTACATCATATATGAAAAAGCTGATCAATCAGCCCGAATTCAGACAGTGGATCGAACGCAGCCTGGAGCGACAGGAAAATATCCTGGCGGTCAGCAACCAGGGCACGATTCTGCGTTACCAGCGAGATGACCTTGACCTGGTCGTCAAGTCAGCCATGGGTCGTGGATTATTGCGTAAGTTCCGGGAAAGAACCCTGCAAACCGAGTACCTGGCCTATCAGCGCCTGCTTGGACTGAAGGGTGTGCCTGCCTGTTATGGCATGGTCGACAATCGATACCTGGTAATCGAGCATGTTCACGGCAAGCCTTACCGGGAAGCCAGCTGGGATAATCGGGATGCGTGGTTCGAAAAGTTCCTGGTGCTGCTTAACGCGATGCATCACCGGGGTGTAAGTCATGGAGACCTCAAGTCGAAGTCCAATATCATGGTCACCGGGGATGAACAGCCCTGCGTGATCGACTTTGGCACGGCCATTGTTTTCAGGCCTGGACTACATCCGTTGAACAACTGGCTTTTCAGGCGCGCCCGCCAGATGGACATCAACGCCTGGGTCAAACACAAGTACCACGGCCGCTATGAAAACATGACGGATGAGGACATGGCGTTGCTGCACTACAGCTGGTTTGAATACCTGGCCCGAATCGTTAATCGCAGGCCGGTTAGGACCATTCCCCGCAAGAAATGAACGGGAAAAGGGAGCAGCAGGCTGGGCGGTTCTTCGCCGGTTACCTTATCTCGCGGCGGGCGCCCTGCGAATCAGTAATCCGAATCATCGTTGTTGTTTTTCAGCTTCGGTCAGCAGTCGGAGCCCCTGTTCTATGGAGATTGCCGGGCTGTAGCCGAAATCGCGCTGTGCCGCGCGCGTATCGAACCAGTGGGCCGTGGCGAGTTGCTCGACAGAAAAACGCGTAACCGGTGGTTCCGAATCCAGCCGCAAAATCCGCCAGGCTGTCTCGCAGATCGAGCCCGCTGTTTTGGCAACAGCCACCGGTACCGCCCGGATGGTTACCTCGATGCCAATGGCGGCGAGCAGTCTTTGAATGATTTCACCCTGGGGCAACGGTTCGTTATTGGTGACGAAGTAAGCTTTACCCGCGCATCGTGCGTCACCGGCGAGTTCCTGCAGCGCATTGAGATGGGCCTGGGCCGCGTTTTCAACGAATATCGTGTCGATGATTTTTTCCGGGCCCGGCAGGGCCAGGCGGCCACCGCGGGCCTTGGCTGCCAAGCGGGGCAGGATATGGGGATCTCCGGGCCCCCAGATCAGGTGCGGGCGCAGAGCAACGGTTTTCAGGTCATCCGAATGGGCTGCGATCACCAGTTTCTCGGCCAGAGCCTTGCTTTCAGGGTAAGGCGCCGTGAAATGATCTGCGATTGGCAGCGATTCGTCGGCTCCGCTGACATCGCCACCTGAATGCACGATGCTGGGGGAACTGGTGTGGACCAGGATCGGAATGGCCAGTTCCCGGCAAATCCTGATGACATTGGCGGTACCGTCAACATTGATGCGGTGGTAATCATCCGGATTACCCCAGACGCCGGCTTTGCCAGCGGTATGAATAATTGCCTCGCACCCTGCTGCGGCGTCTCTCAGTTCATCCAGCGAAGTAATACTGCCTTGCTTCGAGAGAATGCCATGTTCAAGCAGGTGCTCGGCGACACTGCGCTGAAAAGCAACAACCTGGTGACCCTGTGCGGCGAGTTGCCTGCAGATCGAACTTCCGAGGAATCCACCGCCACCGGTAACCAGTATCTTCAATGGCTAGCTCTGCATTTTTTTGGCTGCCCACTCCGCCAGTTCTTCACGGCCAATCTTGGAGTTGTGCCGGATATCCACCGGAAAACCAGGGTGGAATAGCACTGTTCTGATGCTCTTGGTAATGCCGTGTGCCTGGGCCAGTTGCAACAGGTCGAAATGCACCCGTTCGGTGTCGACCGGCGACAGTTTGCCCTTCACTTCGATACACAGAACGGGCGTCTGGCGTCCCTTGGTTCCAACCCCCACCACGGCAGAGCGAACCAGGTCCGGATGTTGATTGAAAATGGCTTCGCACTGATCGGCATACAAGGTTTCCTCAGCAGTCTCAATGCGCTGTGAAACACGGCCGCAGTACCAGAGCCGGCCGAGGCCGTCCATGATGCCGACATCCCCCATGCGATGCCAGGTGTTGCCAAACTCGTCGCCAAACTTGGACATGGCGGTGGCATTATCCCGTTTCCAGTAGCTGTCGGTACAACTGGGCCCGGTAACAATAATTTCACCCGGCATTCCATAAGGCATTTCGGTGGTTTCGGACAAGTCATTGAATGCCATTTCACTGATCTTGATGATTTTGACCTGGTTGGGCTCGATGGGTTGGCCAACGAATACGCCATCACCCGATTCGATCCGGTCTACCATCTTGTCATCAATCTGCGACGCGCTGACGCTACTGACCGGCAGACACTCGGTGGCGCCGTAAGGCGTGTGTATTTCAGCATCGCGATAGAGTGAGTCCTGCATCCTCCGGATTGTACTGATTGGAACGGCAGCGCCTGCAGAAATGACCCGGGTCACGCTTTCAAGGCGGATATTATTGTCGACACAATAGTTGCTCAGCGTGTTCAGCAATGCGGGCGAGCCAAAAATGTTGGTTACCTTGAACCGGTCGATCGCCTTGATCAGCTTTTCGGGATCAGCATCCGCCGGCCGGGTCGGGTCCATGTCTGGCACGATGGTGGTCATTCCCAGCGCGGGGTCAAACAAGGCAAAAGGCGGAAACGTGGGCAGGCTCACTTCACCCGGCTCTATGTTGAACGCGTTCTTCAGCATGTTCACCTGGGCATTGAAATGGCGGTGGCGGTAAACCACGCCCTTGGGTACCCCGGTACTGCCCGAAGTGAACAGGATGGCGGCCATGTCTTCCGGCTTAACCTGGTGTTCGAATTCAGCTGCGGATTCAGCCCCCATTTGCCGGAGCTTTTTCAGGTTGATGCCTCCCAGCCCCAGCGTAGGACCCGCAGTGACCAGGAGTTCACAGCTTTGCTTGGCCCAGCCCAGCACCTTGCGGGCAAAATGAGCCTTGGTCACGCCGATAAAGGCTTTGGGTTCGGCCTCGGCCAGGCATTCCTTCAAAGGTTTCATGCCAATACCGGGATCGATCAGCACCGGAACGGCGCCAGCCTTGAACAATGCGAAGAACATCGCAAAGAAATTGAGCCCTGGGGTCAGCATCAGGGCCGTGCGCGTGCCAGCTGTAATGCCATAGGCGTGCAGGCCGCGAGCATAACAGTCGGCGAGCTCGTTCAATTCCTGATAGGTAACGCTTTCGTAGTGATCTTTCCGAAAGGCGCTGTTTTTGGGGTAGTAAATGGCGATTGCGCTGGGCTGCCGTTGAGCCTGCCAGCTCAAGGCATTCGCTACATTGCTGAATTCATCCGTGTTCCAGGTTGTTTCCACTGGCATATCCATCATTCGAATCTTCCCTGATTCCTGTAAATCGGCTGATCTTATCGATCAATTCCGGCCCGCCGTCTTCAAGCACATAGTGTCCGCAGTCCGGAAAACGCAGCACCTGGGCTTCCGGAAAGTACTCCAGCCACTGGTTGAGGAAGGGGGTGTCGAACACGAAATCCCTTTCTCCCCATGCGATCAAACACGGTTTGTTCTGCAGCAAGTGTAATCGCTCGGCGGTATTTATCAAAATATCGTAACCGGGATCGGTTTCCTTCAGCGGGATATCCTGGACAAATTTCAGGGTCGCGATGCGGTTAGCAGGGGTGTCATAGGGTAGTGTATAAGCTTGCCGGATTTCCCTGGAGACCGGTTTCTTGAAGGCCACATGCGCCGCAATTCCGGAAAAAGCATTAAAACGGGTGACCAGGAAAGCACCGATGGCAGTGTCTCTGACCAGGCTCAGGGCAGGGGGCATTTTCTTGTCTTCCGGTAACGGAAAAGCAGCAGTGTTCAGAACCACCATCCGGCTGATCAGGTCAGGGTGCTGCACCGCCCAGCCAAAACCGATCATCCCTCCCCAGTCGTGTACCACCAGGGTCAGTGGCTGGTCGATACCAAGCTGCCTGACCAGGCTGTCGAGATCCTCGATGCGGCTCTTCAGCCGGTAATCATAGTGGGTATCATCCGGCTTGTCCGAAAGGCCGCAGCCCAGGTGGTCCGGCACGATGCAGCGGAACTGGCCGCTCAATGCCCTGACCAGGTTGCGGTAATAGAAGGACCAGGTGGGATTGCCATGCACCATGAGAACCACGGGCGCATCACGTGGGCCCTCGTCCAGGTAGTGCATGCGCTGGCCACGAATCTCCAGATAGTGGCTCGAAAACGGGTAAAGATGGACGGGCGGTTTTACCAAACGACTGCTACCAGACGACTTCCGCCATAGCGCAGTTCAGACCGGAGCCGATTCCCAACAGCGCGACTCGGTCGCCCTTGTTGATTTTACCCAGCTCGGCTGCCTTGGCCAGAACGATGGGAACGGAGGCCGGGCCGATGTTGCCCATCTCCGGGTAAATCGCATGGACCTTTTTGGGGTCCAGACCCAGCAGGTTGACCAGCGAGTCGGTGTGAACCTTGCTGACCTGGTGAATGACGAACTGGTCCAGTTCGCTGGCCACCCAGCCGAGCGCTATCCTCGCGGCATTGAAAGTCGTCGACGCCAGCTTGAGTCCCTCGCTCAGCAGGATGCGGGTATCGGTCATCATCTGGTTCATCTGCCCACGGCACAGCTTGTTAAATTCCGTGGCCGCGCGGGAAACGCTGCCCAGGTAAGGATGGCCCTCCGGAGCGAGTTCACGCCGTGCCATGACCATGGCCGCTGCGCCTGAGCCCAGGGTAAGCGATGCGAATTCGGCACGGAACTGCTCTTCGCCCATTTCCGGGTCCAGCATGCGCTCAATGGTCGCTTCGGTGATAGGCCGGCTTGATTCCCCGTCAACTACCAGTGCGTACTCCACTTCAGCCCGCTCAATCATTCGCGCAGCGATATCCATGCCGTTCATGAACGCCAGGCAGGCATTGCCCACATCGAAATTCAGACAGTTTTCATTCAGATTCAGGTTGCCGTGAACGATACAGGCCGTTGAAGGTTCCAGGTAATCCCTGCAGACGGAGGTATTGATGATCACCCCTATTTTCTGCCGGTCTATGCCGGATTCATCCAGCGCCTTTTCCGCTGCGAGCGTTGCTGCATCCGAGGGCGACGTTCCTTTTTCCCAGAAGCGGCGCGCGCCGATGCCAGATACTTCCTCGAGCAGGTCGTTCCTGACGCCGAGGCGGTCAAGCGTCGGCTTCAGTTTTGTCTCGATTTCCTTGGAAGTGACGCGGATTGGAGGCTCAACCGCCGCGAGCGATTGAATGACAACATGCTTGAATTTCATCAGGTTCGCCAGGAAAGATAGTGAACATAGAAGTATAGTCTAATTTGCGACACTTCAAGGTGTGGATTTAAACCCGATAAGCCTTGCGCTAGACTGGCTGTGCAATGAATAAGGGCATTACAAAAACGCTGTCAGCCACGCCGGAGAGTTTCAGTCTCCGCCGGATTCCCCTGGATCGGCTGGTGCCCCCATCCTCGGGGGAGGTTCACCTCTGGTTTCTCGACCTGGGCGAACTGTCGGGTTCGTTGAGCGCTGCCCTGGGCGGTCGCTGCGACAATCCGTCGCCTGCCACACCGGGGCAATTGCTCATGGCCCGCCGTTTTTACCTGCGTTTATTGCTGGGGGCTTATCTCGGCTTACCGGGCAAAGCGGTAAAAATCAATCGTAAGAACCGCGGTAAGCCCATTCTCGACGCAACTGTTCACGAGGAAGAAATCCACTTCAGCATGGCCAAGAGTGAAGACAAGCTATTGATCGGGATTTCTGCGTCCAGCCATATAGGCGTTGATCTGGAACGTGCCGGGCGGCATGCGCGCAATGCGATGGGTGTTGCGCGGCGTTATTTCAGCGCGGACGAGGCAGCCGCACTGGCCGCGTTAGATGCGAGCCTCCGGGATGAGGCTTTTCTTCGTGCATGGGCCTGCAAGGAATCTGTGGTCAAGGCGTCCGGGATGGGTATCGCGAACCAGTTCCACCGGTTTTCGGTGCAGACAGATATTAACAGGCAGGCCGCGGTCCTCGATTTTGATGGCAAGGGTCCCGGCGACTGGTCGCTGGCGCTGGTGCAGCCCTCCGACACGTTTCTCGGAGCGCTTGCCATTGAAGACAGGCTGACCAGCCTCAAGACCTTTAAACTCGTTGCCGCCGGGAATCAGCCAGGCTAGTCATGTTACGGACCCTGTTCCTGCTGTTCGCAGCAATGCTTCTGCTACCGGCCTGTTCCCTCTCGGAAAAAAAGGTGGAGCAGGTTGATGCCAGGATTAACGCAACGCGTGAAATCGGACTGAATTGCTTTCCCCGGGACAAGGATCGCTGCGCAGTACCTTCACCTTTATTGGAACTGGGGCGCCAGGCCCAGCACGATGGCAGGCACCGGCTTACATTGGTGGAATACGGTGAGGACGCGTTGAAACTGCGGATTCACATGATCCGGGCGGCGCGGCGCACGGTCGAATTGCAGAACTTCATTCTGAGGGGCGACGACACCGGTGTCCTGATCCTGAATGAAATGCTCGAAGCCGCCCGGCGTGGTGTTAAGGTTCGCCTGCTGCTGGACCAGATGTTTTCATTCTCCGATGTCGAATACCTGGTTCGCCTGACGATGGCACATAGCAACTTCGAAATACGCTTTTACAATCCTTCGTTTTACAAGGCAAAAATGGCCAATCACGACTGGATTAACGGCATGGCGTGCTGTTTCAGGAGGGTCAACCAGCGGATGCACAACAAGCTGCTGGTTACGGATGACCTGGTCGGTCTTGTCGGCGGCCGGAATATAGCGGATCGCTATTTCGACTTTGACACCAATTACAATTTCAAGGACCGGGATGTGGCCGTATTCGGAAATACGGTGCCGGAAATGAGGGAGTCGTTTGACTGGTTCTGGAACGGCCCCAAGACGATACCGGTCCAACACCTCAGGGACGTTGCGGCCGAATTACTGGAAACGGATGATCTGGTCCGGCTGGGTCCTTTCGAGGCGGCACCGAGATTGTTGCCTATCCTGGACCTGGTCAATGATCCGCAGCTCATGGCCCGGTTGTTTGTCGAGCCGGCCTATACCGTAAAGCGGCTGGAGTACTTTTCGGATGCGCCCCGAAAACATTCCGTCGAGGAGACTCTGCCACAGGAGGACACGACCGGCGAGCTTTACGACGTGCTGATCTCTGCAAGACATTCGGTAATAATCCAGTCGCCCTACATGGTGCTGTCGAAGCGGGTCCGGGACCTGGTGGCTAACCTGCGGCTGAAAAATCCCTTCATAGAGCTGATTTTTTCCACCAACTCGCTGGCTTCAACCGATGCGGACACGGTGTATGCCAACACCCACAGGCACAAAAAACGCTATGTTGATGGCTTGCGCTTCCAGATGTACGAGTTCAAGCCTTACCCGGGAGATGCACCCGAATTCTTTCCGCGCTGGGCCCAGTTAATGGAGGAAAAGAAGCAGGGTGTAGAGAGTAAATCTGTTGTTTCCGGGGACAATTCCGTCATTCCGATGCCTGCACCGCGTGTTGGGTTACATTCAAAATCATTCGTGGTGGATGGCAAGGTGGCGATGATAGGCTCGCACAACTTCGACCCGAGGTCGGAAGGGTTCAACACCGAAAACGGCCTGATCATTTATGACGAGGTGTTTGCCCGCAAACTGGAAGAACTGATACGGCGGGACATCGAGCCGCAAAACAGCTGGATTGTGGCGATGAAACCCAAAGGCGAACAGAAGGAGACGGCCCTGGCAGATGTTCCCAAGACCATTCCCCAGTTCAAACCCTGGTCCTATGGCTCCACTTCGGTTTACGAACTTGCACCAGGAAAGGAACCAAGAGTGCCTTCATCACCGGATTTCTATGAACATTATTATTCGGTCGGTGCTTTTCCCGAGGTGGTCAGAACCAGGCGCCAGGCGACCGTGATCTTCCTCAGTTCGTTTTTCTTCTTCCTGGAACCGATACTCTGACCCGGTGCATATACTGATCCTCATTGCTGCCTTAGTGCTGTTGATCGCCGGCCCCGGACTGTGGGTCAAGCGAACCATGGCCCGCTACCATCAACCGCGCGACAGGTATGAACAAACCGGGGAGGAAATTGCCCGTAAACTGCTCGATGCCTATGGACTCCAGGCTGTGCCGGTCGAAACCTCGACGACAGGGGACCATTATGATCCGACGGACAGGGTGGTGCGGCTGGTGGATTCCAACATGCAGAGCAGATCCCTGACCGCGGTCACTATCGCGGCGCACGAAGTCGGCCACGCGGTGCAGGACGCGGAAGGATTCAAGCCCCTGATGTGGCGAACCCGCCTGGTCAAGTGGGTCAGCCCAATCGAAAAAACCGGTGCGGCACTGATGATGGCCACGCCCCTCATCATCGGCATCACGCGCCTGCCGTTTGCGGGCCTGTTGATGTTCCTGGGTGGTTTGCTGACACTTGGTTCGGCGGTGCTGGTTCATATCCTGACCTTGCCTACCGAGCTGGATGCCAGCTTTGGCCGGGCGATGCCCATGCTGGAAGAGCACGGCGTAATCTACTCCGCCGATGAAAAACATGCCCGCCGACTGCTGAAGGCCGCGGCCATGACCTACGTTTCCGCTTCGCTCCTCAGCCTGTTGAATATCGCCCGCTGGTGGGCCATCCTGAGGCGCTGAACGGCCTGCAGTTGCTCTATCTTCGACCGCGCAGCTGACTTTGCGCCGCAGTTCCTCTCGTCGCATGGGCATCTGATCGATCAGGTCAAATGTAGCTTCAAGATCCAGATCAGTTGAACGTGCTTTCAGGCTTCCATCCTTGCCGATCAGGAGCACGGCTGTTCCGGCTGGCTCATGCGTGAAGTAGCGATCCGTGATTTGTTCGCGCATTTCAGTCATGCACTGGCACTGTTTGTATTTACAGTCGTATGCCGCCAGATGGCAACTGCTGTCCAGGTTGCAAGTATGGCTACGGCCAGGATTGCAACTTCTACGGCTACCCTTGAACTCACCATTGCCAGGGCGGGCAGAGCTAACCCGGTCAGCAGATAGAGCAGGCTGGCAGGTTTGGCGGAATCCACGGCCATGCCGAGAAAAACGAAACCAGCGCCCCACAGGGATACCTGCAAATAAGCGACCAGATCAGGAGCAGTGATCAGCCAGGCGGCGCCAGTGACGACGGCGAGGGCAGGAACCAGCGCCAGAAACGCATTGGCTGACAGGCACAAAATCCTGTTCAATTTGCGGGCCGGGCTATTTTTCCTGGCATCGCTGCGGCTGTTAATCGTATTCAATTGTATGGTGTGTGTTTTCACTTTTTTCTCTCCTGTCTACTTACTGATAAGTAAGTTCTTAAGGCAAATTTTTTTACTCGGTAATTCCCAGGTCAATACGAATCTGGGCAAATATATTTTCAAGGTAATCCAGCCCATGCACGCGGGCCATCTGCCTGGCGCCCTGGATCATGGCCAGGATGGACACCGCTTTTGACATCGGATCACCATTGAAATCGAACTCTTTCTGTTCACGTCCCAGTTCCATAACCCGGGTTAGCCATTTAACCGAGTCTTTCATAAAGCTGTTGTTGGCCTTCTTTATTTCTTCATCCAACTCGTCATAGTCAATAGCCAACGCTCCAACCATGCAGATCGGTCGGCCGCAATTACACTGGTTAAGTGTGAAGGCAAACAGTCCTTCCAGCTGTACCCGCGCAGCTCCGCCGTAGGCCATAAATTCGGAAGTGGAGCGGCGCAAAACCCGGTGATTCTCATCGATCAGGGCTTTGATCAGGTCCATCTTGTTGGGAAAGTGATAATGAATAGCGGCGTTCTTGACCCCCATGGGCTCCGATATATCCCGGTAGCTGAAACCATTGAGGCCGCGTTGCAGCATCAGCTGAAACGCGCGGTCGATGATTTCTTCTCTGGTGTTGGTTGCTGCTTTCACTGTCATTCTCAACTTACTTACAGGTAAGTATAAGGCTGTTTTTCCAGGAATGCAAGCCTGGCGATCAAACCGGGCGGGAACAAGGATCAGCTACGGTTGGCCCTGAGCATCAGCCAGGCGCCGGTCACCGTGGATAACAACCCTGCCGCGGACAGGTCGAACAGTTGCCATGGTCCTACCTCGAAGCCCAGCAGCACCGCTCCGCTGAAGAACAGCGCCGAGCCGCAGATGGTGCGCATCAGGCGGCGACTGGACTGACGTTCTTCCTGGCGGTATTGCTCGAGGTCGCGCGGATCGACTTTCGACACCAGTTTCCCTTCAGTAGCCAATTTGAGATAGTCATGCAGCAGTCCGGGCATGTCCGGCGCCTTGCTCAACCAGCCCGGCAATCTTTCGCGCAGATCTTTTGCTGCCTGGTCGATGCCATGCTTCTCCCGAACGATTCTTTCGAGTTCCGGTTTGGAGGCGGCCAGTACGTCCAGCTCAGGGAACAGTTCTCGGCCCAGACCCTCGATGTTCAGCAGGGTTTTCTGCAGCATGATCAACTGGGGCTGGATATCCAGTTTGAAGCGGTAAGCCACCTGGAACAGCTTGAGCATCAGGTTGCCGAACGAAATTTCGTTCAGTGGCCGTGAAAAACTGGGTTCCCCGACGGCCCTTACTGAAGCCTCCAGTTCGTCGACCCGCGTGTCATGCGGCACCCAGCCGGCGTCGATGTGCAACTGGGCCACGCGGAAGTAGTCGCGGTTGAACAAAGCCTGGAAGTTTTCCGAAATGTAGTAAAGATCCAGCGGTGTCAGGCTGGCCACGATGCCGAAATCCAAAGCAATATAGCTGGCGTTTTCCGGGTCGCTGACATCCACCAGGATATTTCCGGGATGCATGTCGGCGTGAAACAGGTTGTCTCGGAATACCTGGGTGTAGAACACGCGAATGCCCATTTTGGCAAGGCGTTCCATGTTCACGCCGGCGTCTTTCAGTGCCTGGACATCGCTGATCGGGATACCGTAAACCCGCTCCATGACCAGCACTTGCTCTTTACAATAGGGCCAGTAAATTTCGGGAATATACAGGTCGGTCGAGCCCTCGAAATTGGCCCGCAGAGCCGAAGCGTTGGAAGCTTCCCGGGTCATGTCCAGTTCATCGAATATGAATGTTTCGAACTCGCGGACAAACTCGGTCGGTTTCACCCTTGAACCGGTCTGCCAGTATTTCTCCGCCAGTTGTGCAATGGACATCAGCAGGTCGATGTCGCGGCGGATCAGCTTGCGGATGCCGGGACGAACCACTTTAACGACGACTTCACTTTCGTCGGGCAGGATTGCGGTATGCACCTGGGCTATCGAGGCCGAGGCCAGTGGTTCGGAGTCAAAAGACCTGAACAACTCAGAAACCGGCTTGCCCAGGGCGCTTTCGACAATTTCCCGGGCCTGGGCGCCCGGAAAGGGTGGTACCTGGTCCTGCAGCAGCGCCAGTTCATCCGCAATATCGGGCGCCACCAGGTCACGCCGCGTGGAAATGATCTGGCCGAACTTCACGTAAATCGGCCCCATCTCGTTGAGCGCGAGTCGCAGCCGTTCACCGCGAGGTTTGTCAGAGACGTCTTGCCTGGACCAGGGGGTTACCGTCCGCAGCAGCCGCATCGGCCGGTACAGGTGGGTGGCTTCGAGAAATTCATCCAGTTGATAGCGTGAAAGAATCGCGCTGATCTTCAGCATCCGGCCGAATTGTTTGACGGTATGTATCATTCGGCGGATTCTTCCAGTTCAAGAATACGGTTCTCCAGGCTTTCGGCCCATTCACTGGCCTCCTCAACGGCTTCGGCAAACGCTTCGATTTCATCGCTACCGACCACCGGTGACTGGTTCTGTTGCAGGTACTCGCTGATCATGACTCCAGCGCTGCCGGCAGATTCACGGGCCTGCTCCGCGCCGGCGCGAAGTCCGGCAGCCACCTGGTGGCCCCATACGTCGCCGAAAATTCTTGAGAGCCGACCCTCCCAGTCCGGATCGAGACGCGAGAAAAGCCGTTCGAGATCGCGCGCCAGGTTGGCGTCCCCCGAGATGTTCACCCGTGAATCGGGGCTATTCCAACTGCCCAGTTCATCCGGCACCGCAATAGAGAACAATGCCGCTGGCGATCCGCTGATAGTGGTGTCCGGTTCAAATGAAGAGCGTGTGCCTACTTCAACCTGACCGCCGTTGAAGGCGAAGTACAGCGAAATGCCGACACCTTCGATATCCAGTTTGAGCATTCGTCCCTCGAGGCGGTCGATGCGTTCTGGCGTGCCTTCGTCCAGGTCCAGCAGGCGATTGATGGCAGATTCCAGCATGGCCGCCAGGATGCCCGGAAATGGGGTTCTGTATTCGGGCATTTCAGCTGTGCACTCCACTGTGAATGGCGACGATCCCGCCAGTCAGGTTACGAAACCGGACCTGGTCAAACCCGGCATCAGTCATCATTTCAGCCAGTTTCTCCTGTGGCGGGTGCTTGCGGATGCTTTCAGCGAGGTAGCGATAACTGTCCTCGTCGTTGGCAATGATTTTCCCTAGTGCAGGCAGAGCTCCGAAAGACCACGCATCATAGATCGCCTTGAGTGGTTCAGGCTTGACCTCGGAAAACTCCAGGATCCAGGCCTTTCCTCCGGGCCGCAGCACTCGGAACATTTCCCTGAGGGCGGCATCTTTGTCGGTCACATTGCGCAAGCCGAATGCAATGGTGACAGCATCGAATTCGCCGCTGTCGAAAGGCAGGTGCTCGGCGTTGGCTATGGCGTAGCGGACGTTATTTGCAATGCCCTGGTCTTCCAACCGTTGCCGCCCAACGTTCAGCATGGCCTCATTGATGTCGCTCAGTACGACGCGGCCATTGATCCCGACTTTCCGGCTCAGCAATGCGGCGATATCGCCGGTGCCTCCAGCCAGGTCAAGCACATGATCGCCAATGCCGATGCCGCTGTTGGCGGCAAAATCGCGCTTCCAAAGCCGGTGCACACCCAGCGACATCACGTCATTCATCAGGTCGTAACTGTCAGCTACGGAGTCAAAAACTTCCCGGACACGGTTGGCCTTTTCCCGGACCGCAACTTCCTGGTAACCAAAATGCGTTGTTTTCTCTTCGCTCATCGGCATATTGTATCCTTGCTGCAGTGTTGTCACTAATTTTACTGAGACGGGTAACTTCTTATGAAGAAAGGTCTAATCATTTTGCTGGTGTTGGTGGCTTTAGCTGGTGCAGCTGCCTGGTATTTCGTCAGTTACCGCATGGATTCGGTGATCCAATCGCAAATCGAATCGGCAGCGACGCAATCTTTTGGCAGTCGGGTCACCGTGGGCGCGGTAAAAACCGATATTCAGGGCGGATCGTTGAGCATCTCCCAGGTAACCGTTGCCAACCCGCCGGGCTTCAACAACAAGAACGCCTTCACACTCAATAATATTAAAGCGGTCGTGGATTACAAAACATTCGATATCAAGCGGGTTGTCATCGATAATCCCGAGATCATAATCGAAGAAATGGGTGGTAAAACCAATTTCGATAAGATGCTGGCAGAGATCAACGAAAGTAGTTCAGAGCCAAAGTCAGCTGATGGAGATAGCAGCGAAGCCAAGACCGAACCCACCATAGTGATTCATCATTTCCGGATGAACGAGTCGCGGGCCGCGTTCGAATCAAAGTCGATGGATAAATATACCGACCTGAAGGTTGATGCCATTGAATTGAACGATGTACGGGGAACGCCCTCAGAAGTAGCCGATATCATTGCCAGGGAAGTGATCTCGGAAATCACCAAGGAAGCGGGTATTGAGTTACTCAAGGCCAAGGCTTCCGACAAAATTAGCGAGTTTTTTGGCAAAGACAAGGACTGATACCTTCAATGAAATTTGAAACCTGCGGCCGCCACTGGGCGGCCGTCTGTATTTTGGTGGCTGTAAGTTCGGTGACGTTCATGATCGCGACTCCGGTTTCAGCTGCATCCTCGGGCCTGGACCAGGAGTGCGTCATGAGCCTGGCCGAAACGGCGGATGATTCCACAACGCTGGCGGAGATCCGAAGTCGATGCAAGCAGGCTGAAGAGCCAGCGGATCAGGCTGATGAAGCGGTTGTGAAAACAGCGCCCAGCCCCATAGACAAGCGGCTCGCGGCTGAACGTGAAGCCGCAGCCAGCCCTTACAGTATCCTGGCCCATCGTCCCAATTACTTCCTCGTAGCGGCCTACAACTGGGAGGGCTGGGATTCCGAGTTTGAAAACAAAAACGTGGAAAGCCAGTTTCAGCTGAGCCTGAAAGTACCGCTGGCTGTGGGCTTGTTCAAGGACCGGATGGACGTCTACGGCGCTTATACCAACCGGTCATTCTGGCAAATGTACAACAGCGGTGATTCCGAACCGTTCAGGGAAACCAATCATGAACCGGAGCTATGGGTACAGTTTCGCAACGACTGGAAAGTCTGGGGGCTGACCAATTCGATCAATACCGTGGGATTTTCCCACCAGTCAAACGGGCGCTCCGGTGAATTCTCCCGCAGTTGGAATCGCCTTTATGCCTCGTTTCTGTTTGAAAGAGGCCGTTGGACTTACGATCTCAAGCCCTGGATCTGGGTTTCAAAAGACAAGGAGTCCAGTGACAACCCTGACATCGATGACTACATGGGCTACGGAGAATTTCGGGTCTCTTATGGTAAAGACAAACACGTGGTTAGCGGCATGTTCCGCAATTTGCTGGAAAGTGGTTTTGACAAGGGCGCGGTGGAGCTCAGCTGGAGTTTCCCGGTGTTTGATTACCCCTACCTGCGTGGTTACGTGCAGTACTTCTATGGCTATGGCGAGAGCCTGATCGACTACAACCACAAAGTAAACCGGCTGGGGATTGGGATCTCGGTAACCGACTGGCTCCATTAAAGGCGTCTCACGTGCAACGCCGTTTTTTGAGTTGCACTTCCCTGCCCGGTCAGGTTTCTGTGAACAGGTGTACATCTCTTTGGGGAAAGGGGATGGAGACGCCGGCTTTGTCGAACGCTTCCTTGGCCTGGCGGGTCAGGTCCCAGTAAACATTCCAGTAGTCTTCGGTTTTGACCCAAGGCCGGCAAATGAAATTCACAGATGAGTCAGCCAGTTCGTGGACCTTGATGTTGGGTTCCGGTTCTTCAAGGATCAGCGGATGCTCACTGACCAGCCGTTCCAGCACCTGGCTGGCGGTCTCGATGTCATCGCCGTAACCGATCCCGAATACCATGTCGACCCGGCGCACCGGGCTCACGGTCACATTCGTGATGATGCTGCCCCATACTTGTGAATTGGGCAGGATGACGACCTGGTTATCCAGCGTGCGAACGGTGGTTGAAACGATACTCACGGCTTCGACTTCACCGAGGATACCGTTGGTGTCTACCAGGTCGCCCACATCGAAGGGCTTGTTGATCATGATCATCAGCCCGGCTGCCAGGTTGCCGAGGGTTTCCTGCATGGCGAAAGCGAGGATGAAACTGGCGCCGCCGACGACGGCGAACAAGGGCGCAATGTTGATCCCGAGAATGGACAGAACAATCATCAGGCCGATTGCAAAGGTCAGCCAATAAATGACCTTGAGAAGGAAATCCTGCAGCAGCACCGACAGGTTTGAAATCCGCCGTATTCCCCGCCTGGCGATTGACCGCACCAGTCTCGCGGCCAGAAGCAGTACGAACAGCGAACCCAGGATGGTGGCTACCCTGATGATGAGACTGCCGCCACCGTCAGTAGACAGCGTCCAGTCTATAGCCCTGCTCAATATGGTTTTCGCGTCGGTTGCCTGGAATTCCGCAGCGATAGAGCCCGAAATGTACTGGCGGTATTTTTCAATCAGTTCAGGGTCCGCGCCCTTGAGTTCCATGGAATCAATGATCAGGTTGAACTTGTTGACAACTTCGATACGGCGGGCGGAGAGAACATTGATTTCGTCATGAATCTGGCTGACCCGGTCACCGCTGGCCGTCAGGGCTTCGACTTTCAGCCGGGCAATATCGCTCATCGCGACCTGCACCTTTTTCTGCCAGCGCTCTGCCTCGGCAGAGAGCTGCTCCACTGTCAGCGGAGAAGTCAGCAACTGCAGTTCATCCAGGGAATGTTCGGCATTCAGGCTGTCGTAGCTTTGTGTTTTCTCTTCAGCGGCTTCCTGTGCAGCCGCAAAACCGCTGATACAGAACAAGGCCAGGGAAAGGGTCAGAGTCAATATTTTCATGCATAGTGTCCTGTCAATGTGTCGCCGATTTTTACGGTCGAGTGTTCGCCCTGCAAAAGAATCGCATTATGCCCGAAAGCGGGCGCCCGCTTCTTGCCGGGCATGGGATTGATGTCGCGCAGGGTCTTGAAGGGCTGCCGGCCGGGATGTTTTTCCGCGGTGTCCTGGTTAATGGTGGTGACCACGCAGCGCTCGCAGGGGTGACAAAAGCCGAGGCTGAAGTTCCCCTGGTCCAGCCGGCTCAGCTGGTGTTCTTCGAATGCCTGCAGGCCCTGGATCACGATATTGGGACGAAAGCGGTTCATCGGCACGGCGTCGTGTCCTGCCTCGAGTAAATGATTATTGAGAGCCTTGAGTGATGATTCGTTTGCGAGCAGCAACGGGGCGGCATCGGCAAAATAAGTCGTCGTGCTTTCTCCCAACAGTTCAGCCCGATTCTGGGGGCGGCGAAACCCCTCCTTCATGCGCACCAGTCGCACGCGGCTTTCACTTTCCAGGGCGGCAGTCAGCCAGCGGGAGATTTCTTCGCCCTGGTCAACGGTTTCACACTGATCCCCCCACACTTTTGTCAAAACGATATCGCCCTGCAGGCGGTCCGGGGGTACGCTTACAGTCCCAAAACCGGCCCGCGACAGTTCGATGACGCCTTCAGACAGACTGGTATGGATCAACGCAAGCTTCGGCTGATCACGTTGTGTCACAAAACGTCCATCAGCCCCAACCACCATGAATCGCCGGTCGTGTTCCAGACCCTCTGCGGTCAACGTTGCTTCGCCAACTTCGATGCCTTTCATCGATTTGACGGGATAAATCCACAGCCGGGTGACTTCGACCTCAATCATGTCCGGCTATCATGAACACGCAGTTTTCCAGCTTGGGGTCACCGTGGGGATACGCGGCCAGGTTGAATCCAAGGTTCTTGTACACAGCCACGGCCGGTTTGTTGATGGTCATGACATAGAGAGAGAATTCCCGGGTTCCCAGTTGGTCGCCGCCATAATTCATCAGCGCCGAGATAAACGCCTTGCCCAGCCCGTGACCTCGGTATTCGGGGTTGATGACCAGCCGGGCCAGGTGGCAGCGTCCCAGTTTCAGATAAAACTGGCCAAAACCGAGGATTTTTCCATCTTCCTTCAATGCTACGACCGAGTTGATCCGGCTCCAGTAAATGTCTTCAAAGAAAGTCTCTTCAGTCAACGGATAACGGGTATAGGGGCTGCCCCATAGAAAAACACTTTCCTTGTCGGGGAACCAGCCCATGATTTCCCGTGCGTGTTCGGGAGTTGCATTGATTATCTTCATGTTGGTCGTAAGGAATTCAGCCAGGTCTTGATGTACTCTGTCATTATTGGAATGTGGAAGCAATCCGAACGCATGGAAATATGCGCCCAATTCTCATCTTAATGCTCTTGATCATGCTGCCTTCTGTGCTGCAGGCACAGGCCGTTGCGCAGGAACCGGAACCCGCGAGGCAGGTTCACTGGGCGATGGGCGCGTTTTTCGGAACCGGGTGGTACCAGGTCGAAAAGAACCGTTCCGTGTTCATATTTCGCATTCCGCCACGCCAAACCATCAGCCGGGCGAGGTTTGACTCGGAAGGCCAGCGGAAACTGGGTATTGAAATTCAGTATCCCCTGTCATTTGGTCTCCACCAGATGAATGATATCCCTGATTTTATCGATTTCGAAAACTACGGCACGGTTACTTTCACGCCGGGTGTGCAGGTTGAAGTCCCGGTCAACTCCAAATGGTCGCTCAGGCCCTATGCCCACCTGGGTGGTGGCTACGAAGTGGATTCGGGTAAATGGGCCGGAATCTGGTATGGCGGCATCAAGAGCCGGTACCTGTTGGGCGAAAGTGAAAAGCTCCGGTGGAATTTACTCAATGCAGTATATTACGCCGGTTACAAACCTGAGTACGAAGAGCGCGGCCGTTATGGCTCCGTGATGGGCGGGCTGGAATTCAACCAGCCACTGGGCAAGCTGGAACTGGCAGGCGACCCGTTACGTCTGAACTGGCATGTGACTTACAATTACCTGTTCGACAAGCTGAATTTCCATCTCGATGAAAACCGGGTAGAGTCGATCCAGGACCAGTGGGAGATTGGCCTGGCGCTGGCGAAGGAGAGCAAACCCATCAAGATCTGGTTCATGAGTTTCGAACACATCGGCCTGTCCTACAAGCGCAGTTCAAACGGACATTACCGGGCTATTTCATTCAATTTGCGGTCACCGTTTACTTACTGAGATGCGCTTCCCGGAAAGCTATTTACGGATGTATTTACTGGGTGTCACGCTGCTGATACTGAGCTGGGCAGGGGTTGCAAAAGGCGCCTGCGCCGCAGGCAAAGAGCCGTTGAAAGTCGTGAACTCTTCAATTCTGAGAGTCGTGACCCTGAACATGGCGCATGGCCGCAAAGACGGCAGAAATCAGATGTTGCTGAAAGGCGAGACCATTCGAAACAACCTGGTCGAGCTGGCTGGCCTGCTGGACCGTGCCGACGCCCACGTTATTGCTCTGCAAGAGGCTGATGCGGAGTCTGCCTGGAGCGGCAAGTTCAATCATGTTGATTTTCTGTCGGAAAATACAATTTACAGCTGCAATTTTCATGGAATTCACGCCAGCAACAGGGTGTACGATTTCGGCACAGCCTTATTATCGAAATACGAGTTCCAGGGCGCGTTTGCGCATAGTTTCGTTCCATCCAAACCAACCACCACCAAGGGCTTTTCGCTGGCGGCGCTGGATTGGAATCCTGCGGCGGCGCCGGCGGAACCGGTCAGGGTAAAGTTTGCTTCTGTGCACCTGGATTTTTCACGACGTTCGGTCAGAAGGTCGCAGATTGACGAGATGGTTCGCGTGCTGGCGGGAATCGAAGGCCCGCTGGTTATCATGGGCGATTTCAACACCGATTGGCAGACTGAGGATTCATCCCTAAAATATTTTGCTGAGCAACTGGATCTGACGGTGTTCGAACCCCATGCCGAGGGGTTTGCCACTTATGGGGACAAAGGGGCGAGGCTCGATTGGATACTGATATCCAAGCAGCTCAAATTCAGCAAATATGCTGTATTTCCAGACGTGGTTTCCGATCACTATGCAGTAGCCGCCGAAATCGGCCTGAAGGAATCAGATGATGATTGATCCGTTGAAAACAGCACGCCAGGTCTCATTGCTCGCGGTTCTGATGCTGCTGGCCTCATGTGCGGGCAAACCTGCAAAAAACGATTGTCCGGCGGGCACCCAGAACCTGCCAGGTTGTCCGCCGCTCAGCGCGGTTGACGATCCCGAAATCAATGAGATTTACGCGGACCGGACCTGGCTGCGGGGGAGCGATATCGATGTCGATCTGATTGAGCTGGGCAAGCAGGCAGAAATTCCGATTCAGCATGCCAGGACCAAGTTTCTTGGGCCAACAGATGAGGCGGCGCTAACCTCCCTGGCGGTCAAAATATGGATGATCGAAAATGCCGAGCACACCATTGATTTTACCTATTACATTTTCAAAACGGACCTGATCGGCCAGGCCATGCTGGGCGCCCTGTGCAACGCGGTACGGCGTGGTGTCGATGTGCGCGTGACGGTTGATTCGGTGGGCTCGATCAGCGGTGGGTCACACACACCATTGCGAGCGTTGCAAACTTGCAGCGACCGTGCCGGTTTCATGCGCAACGCAGAGGGCCAACTGACGACCCGCAAAGCCCGCGTGCAGGTCGTGGTTTTCAACGCACTTTCGAAAGTCAGTAATCCGAACCGGCGTTCGCATGACAAATTGCTGGTCAAGGACGGCAGTTTTGAAGGCAAGACGGCGGTAATCACAGGTGGCAGAAACATTTCCCTGGATTATTACGGAATCCAGGCGGATGGCTCCGCGGATCCAGACCCTTTTCGCGATGCTGAAATTCTGCTCCGATCGGCCAGGGCGGCAGATGACCAAGGCTATTCGGTGGGTAAAGTCAGTGAGATCTATTCGACACTGCTGTTCCTGTTGCCGTTTAACAAGCAAATCAAGCCGGGTACCAGCGATCACGCCAAGCAGCAGTTCTGGAAGTCGCGCAAGCGGGCACAGGGCGCCCTGGAAACGCTCAAGGGATACGACTATTTCAGTCCGCATTACGAAAGAATGGATGAGTACATGAACACCGGCTTCCATGACTCGCAAGTGCGGCTGGCCCACGAACTGGGCAACCTGACGGACTCCAAAGTAGTGACTGATGTAGAGGGTAATCAGAAGCGCAACCCAAATTCGATCATGACGTTGCTGGCCCAGATTGGCGACGAGAGACCGGATCTGAAGTCTGTCAGGATCGTATCACCCTACCTGTTCCTGGCGGAGTACAAGAACAGTAAAGGCGACCTCGTCAAAGACGAGGCAGTGGCTTTCAGGGAATGGCTGGACAACCATCCGGACACGACCCTGGAAATCATCACCAATTCAGTTCTGACTTCGGATAATTTTCCGGCACAATCGGTGATCGATATGGAGACAGCACCCCGTTTGCTGCTGCCCCCTGAGGTCAGGGAGGAATGGATCAGTCTCAAAGGCGCGGATGAGATGACATCGCAGCTGGTTAATAGCGAGAAGTGGCAAGAACTGGTGAACAATCCTCGGTTGAAAGTCTATGAAACAGGCCGCCTTGATTCGGTCAAGCTGGGGCAGGGTGACCGGAACTACGGCAAACTGCATGCCAAGTATTTTCTTTCAGAAGACGTCGGTTTTATTGGCACCACCAACTTCGATTACCGCTCCCGCCTGTATAACAATGAAATGGGCTTTTTCTTTAAGGGTCCCGACCTTGCCAGCGATGTGCATGAGAGTTTCGACCAACTGGTATCCATTTCCTACCTTTGGGGTTCTCCGGAATGGTTGCAATTGCGCAAAGAAGTAATGGGCCTGAAAGGAATGAAGGGCAATACCACCAAGAGCCAGCGGGGCTGGTACAAGTTTTTCAGGAATTCCGGGATTATCTGGCTGCTTTAAGAACAGTTTCGCTTCCCCACTCCCGCCAATCGGTTCACACTTTGGGGTCGATCAGTTCAGTTCCCGGCCCAGCTTGACGACTTCCTCGACCATCAGGTCGAAATCCTCGAAGCGGCTGCGGTGGTTGGAAATTGCGACGCGCAGGCAGTAGTTGCCCTGCAGGGTCGTATATGAAGGCGCAGCGACGCCTCCCTGCTGGAGCTGTACCAGCAGTTTCCTGTTCAACGTGTTCAGGGATTCCTGATCCAGGCCGCCTGGATTGTACCGGAAGCAGACGATATCCAGCCCGATAGGGGCCGTCCTTTCCAGTTCCGGGGCAGCTTCGATCAGTTCGCCCAGGTAATGCGCCTGTTCGACATTGCGGGCGATCATCCGGCCAAAGCGATCCAGGCCATGTTCCTTCACCGACATCCAGACTTTCAGTGCGCGAAACTGGCGGGTCAGTTGTAATCCGTAATCGCTGAACCAGAGACTGCCGGAGGCCATGCCTCCGCCCTCGACATCGCGTTGCAGGTATTCGGGCACCAGTGAAAATGAATCGGCATGGGTCGCTGCATTGCGAACGATCACGCAGCCGGCCTCGAACGGAATGTGCATCCACTTGTGCAGATCGAGCGCGATGGAATCTGCACGGTCCATGCCCTTGAGCAGGGGTTGCACGTTATCCGCCAACGTGGCGACTGCGCCAATAGCGCCATCAACGTGGAACCACAGGCCCTCCTCGTTACAGAAGTCGGCAATCGCTTCCATGTCGTCTATGGCGCCGGTGTTGATCGTGCCGGCGGTCGCGATCACGCAGAAAGGGATCATGCCGGCTTCCCGGTCTGCGCGGACCTGGTCCCGCAGTGCATCCATATCAATGGTGTAATCGGCATTGACCGGCACCTTGCGCAGCCCCTGGGAACCCAGTCCCAGGGTTTCGATCGCTTTTTGATTACAACTGTGAATTTCGCTCGATGCATAGGCCGTGAGCTGGCCCGGAGCAGCCAGCACCCCTTTGCGCCGCACATCGTAGCCGCAGTTTGAGTTTCGGGCCACGGTAAGCGCGGTGAAATTTGCCATCGACGCACCGCTGGTCAAAAGTCCGCTGGCGGATGTCGGAAAACCCATCAATTCAATCAGCCAGCTGATTACCTGCTGTTCCACCCGCGGCGCCGCGTGGTTGATGCCACCCACGTTTGGATTCAGTACCGCTGCCAGGAAATCCGCCATCGCGCCCATCACGGTTCCGCTGCCCATGTACCAGGCCCAGAACCGGGGGTGATTGGTGTGCAGATTGTACGGCATGATGTTCGCCAGGAACTCGTCGTACACGTCGGCCGGGTCAGAAGGGTCTGCTGGAGCAGGTTCCTTCAGATATTGGGAAATGTCATCCGGGACCGGGGTCCAGACGGGTCGTTCCCCGCAAGACTGGATGTAATCGAAAGCGTCTTCCACCATGCGGTGGGCCAACTCACGCATCTCATCCCAGTTTTCCGGGTCCAGTGTCTCGAACTTTTCCGTGGTCATCAGCCTGGCTTATTTTCCATTCAATTTATCTCGTGTCGCTCGCCGCGATTGTCCTTGGCTGTCTATAATTCGGACAGGATCATGATTGAATTTCACGTCAACAATCAACCGGTAAGCTTTTCAGGCGATGAGGATACACCATTGCTCTGGGTTCTACGTGATCACCTCAGTTTGACCGGCACCAAGTTTGGCTGTGGCATCGGCAGCTGCGGAGCCTGCACAGTTCACATCGATGGCCAGGCCAGCAAGGCCTGCACCCGTAAAGTTTCGTCGGTGACCGGCAAGCGGGTCACAACCATTGAAGGCCTGGCGACTCCTGATGGCGGCCTGCATCCCGTGCAGCAGGCATGGATCGATGCAGACGTCCCGCAATGCGGTTACTGCCAGGGTGGGCAGATCATGGCGGCGATAGATTTGCTGAATGAGATTCCAGAGCCGAGCGATGCAGACATCGCGCGGAAGATGCGGAATATCTGCCGGTGCGGGACCTACGTGCGTATCCGCAAAGCGATCCACCGCGCTTCGGCGACGATGCGCAAGGGGACATAAGCATGTTGCGGCGCACCTTCCTGGTTGGCGGTTTGACGGCATCAGGCGGTTTCCTGCTGGGTATTCCGGCGGTAAAAGCTCTGACTGGTGAAGATGCGGGTAATGGTGCAGGTGAAGCAGGCGGCAAGATTGGCTTTTTCGTTGAGATCAACCCGGACAACACCGTGACCATAGGAGTGGCCCAGCCTGAAATCGGGCAGGGCGTGCGTACGTCCATGCCGATGCTGGTCGCAGAAGAACTCGATGTCGACTGGGCCAGCGTGTCGGTCAGGCAAATGCCGCTGGGCATCGTCAAGACTGCAGATGGTTTTACCTGGAAATACGGGGGGCAGGGTGCCGGGGGCAGCACCGCCGTCACGGGAAACTGGGAATTTTTGCGCGAGGTCGGCGCAACCGCTCGACAGATGCTGATCAGCGTGGCAGCGGCGCGCTGGGGAGTCGAGCCAGGCGCCTGCCGCACTGAGTCAGGTGAAGTCATCTGTGACGCGTTGGGAAAACGCTTTCGCTACAGCGACCTCGCGACGCAGGCGGCAAAGCTGCCCGTGCCCGAGCAGAAGCCGTCTTTCAAAGAGCCCTCGGACTACCGCATCATCGGCAAGCCCACCGGCGTGGTAGATATCCGCGATATCGTCACCGGCAAAACCAGGTTTGGTATTGATACCGAAGTATCCGGGATGCGCTATGCGGTCATCCAGCGCAGCCCCTACCTGGACGGCACCGTCAAGTCATTCAACGACAGTAAAACCCGAAAAGTCCCGGGTGTCGTCGATGTGTTCAAAATCGATGGACCCGGGCCGGATGAGCCTTACCTGATCCTGGCCAGCGGAGTGGCCGTGGTAGCAACCTCCACCTGGGCTGCAATGCAGGGCAGAAAGGCCCTGGAAATTGAATGGGACAAGGGACCACATCAACAGGAGAGTACTGAGTCTTTCTGGCGCCAGGCAGAAAAGCTGCTTGCGGACACTGGCCAGGTGGTCCGGAACGATGGAGACCTGGACGCGGCGCTGAAGCAGGCCAGCAAGGTGGTTACAGCGCGCTACGAAGTGCCGTTCGTGAACCATGCGCCGATGGAACCCCAGAATTGCTTCGTGCATGTGGAAAAAGATAAAGCCCGGGTTATTGCGCCCACCCAGTCGCCTTCAGGAGCCAGCAGGGCCGTTGCGGCCGTGACCGGGCTGCCCCGTGAGCACATCGAAGTTGAAATGACACGGGTCGGGGGTGGCTTCGGCAGGCGCCTGACCAACGACTACGTCGCCGAGGCGGCGATGATTTCTCAGCGGATCGGCGCAGCGGTCAAATTGCAATGGAGCCGAGAGGACGACGTCAAACACGATTTCTACCGCCCCTCGGGCCTGCATGAAATGAAGGCCGGCCTGGATGCTTCCGGCAAAGTGACCGGCTGGACACAGCGCCTGGCCAGCGCCGGAAAATACTACCGTCGCCCCAACGTAGCCCCGGAAGAGCAATACGCGGCGGAGCTCTACATCGACGATTTTCCTGCACAGATTGTCGAAAACCTGCGAATTGAATGGTTCGAAGTTCAGTCCGGCATGCCGCGCGGTTCGTGGCGGGCGCCGGCACATACGGCGAATGCTTTCGTGGTGCAGTCTTTTATCGATGAAATTGCGCATGCCAGCGGACAGGACCCGTTGCAGTTGCGGCTTGAGCTCTATGGAGAAAACAGGGATCTCGAATACGGTCAGCACGGCGGCCCGGTGTTTAACCCATGGCGTCTTTCGCGGCTGCTGAAGCATGTCGCCGAACGAATTGATTACAAGGCAAGGCGGCCTGGTAGAAAGGGGGTTGGGGTCGCGTCACATTTTACCTTTGGGGGCTACGCGGCGCACGCAGTAGAGCTGGAAGTTGATGATGAGGGAAGCCTTAATATCAATCGAATCGTAGCTGCCGTGGACTGTGGCATCGCGGTTAACCCCCTGGGCGTTGAAGCGCAACTGGAAGGAGGCACCATCGATGGACTGAGCACCGCGCTCAACCTCGAAATTACAGTCGAAGAAGGGCAGGTGGTCCAAAGCAATTTCCATAACTACAGGGTTGCCCGAATGGCGCAGATGCCTGCAGTACTCGAAACACATATCTTGCCATTTGGCGACAAACCGACGGGCATGGGTGAGATGGGGCTGCCCAGCCTGGCGCCAGCCCTGACCAACGCCATTTACAATGCCTGCGGTGTGCGTATCCGAAAACTTCCTGTCCGGGATCAACTGAAGCAAGCGCTTGCCTGAGCTGCCTGACCGGAAGGTTGCCGTAGTTTATAATTTCAATTCTTTCAGCACGTCAACAAAGGACTGAATGTGCATCTTGGAATTCCTGCCCTGCTAGATTTCTATCGCGCGCACCGGGAAGAAGATTCACTGGTATTGGCGACCATTGTCGGTACACAAGGCTCTACTTACCGTAAACCCGGTGCAATGATGTTGATCAGCCGGGAGGGGCAGTACGAAGGTATGATTTCCGGAGGTTGCCTGGAAGGCGATCTCCTGCACCATGCGGCCGGCGTTTTTGAGTCGGGTGAAGCCGCGTTTGTCACCTACGACATGCATGCCGATGAGGAACTGGTCTGGGGGCTTGGGCTTGGCTGTGACGGCGTTATTCATCTGCTGCTTCAGCGACTTGATAAGAAACGCGGTTTTGGCTTTCTGAAGCAGTTGTACGCTTCTCACAGTGCCAGGCGGGCGGTGTTACTCGCATTGGTGACTGAAACCGATAAAGGCTTGCCCTGTGGGGCTTTCGGGCTGCTTGACAATGCTGATATATCAGACGGAGAGCCTGTCATTCTGGAAATCCTGCAGTCTCTGGCGACACCATGGCCGCAGTGGCGAGTGAATCGGACGTCGGTTGGACTGGAGAGCGAATCGGCCGGGCTGATCCTGGTGCAGATGCCGGCCAGAACCCGGGTATTGATCTGCGGCGGCGGACCGGACTCAGTGCCGTTGGCCCGGGTGCTTTCAGAACTGGATTGGGAGGTCCAGGTAGTGGATCATCGGCCGGCTTTTGCCCGGCAGGAGCGATACCCGTCAGGGTGCCTGGTGACCCGCGCAAATCCCTCACTGCTCAGCGAAGTGGTGAACCTGCAGGACGTTGACGCGGCGGTGATCATGAGCCATCACCTGGAAAACGACGCCCGGTATCTTGAGCAGGTGTCCGCTTTCAATATTCCCTATATCGGTGCATTGGGCCCCAGGGCCAGGAAAAAGCGCTTGCGCGAGATATCCGGACGGCAGGACGTCGAAATTTATGGTCCGGCAGGACTGGATATCGGGGCGGAACTGCCGTCATCGATTGCCTTGTCCATAGCCGCCGAAATTCACGCGGTTCTGAATCAGCGAAATGGCTGTTCGCTGACGCTGAAGACCGATGCCCAAGCATAAGCTGGCGGCGATTCTGCTCGCCGCAGGCTGTTCCAGCCGCCTTGGCCGGGCCAAGCAACTTGTGATTCACCACGGTGAAACACTGGTGAGGCGCTCGGCGCGACTCTTGCTGGAGTTGCAACTGGATGTCGTCGTGGTAACCGGATGTGAGTCAACGGCGGTTGTAGAGAGCCTGGAAGGGTTGCCTTTAACGGTTGTACACAATCCCGAATGGGAACAAGGGATGGGTACATCTATTGCGTGCGGGGCGAAACATATCGCGCCGGCCAGTGAAGGTGTCCTGGTAATGCCCATTGATCTCTGGCGACTCGGCATAAAGGACCTTTTAGCCATTATTGAATCATGGGAAGCTGATATATCAAGTGTATGTGCAACTTCATGGTTTGAGGATAAAACCCTTAATTACGGTCCACCCAGCATATTCCCATGTGATTTAATACACGAATTACAATGCATGCATGGAATTAAGGGTGCAAAAGTGTTGATCGACAAAGAACGGCAGCGACTCGAGCTCATTCACAGACCCAACGCGGCTTGGGACCTGGACAGCCCCGCGGACCTGCAGCAACTACTCAGTCAGAATGAGCGCTGCCCCAGTAATTGAAACTGGCGGGTTTCCAGCCAGGAATATACATGGTCTGAAGGTCGCTGCTGGTGAATCCGGAATTTGCCAGCAACTGCGGTATCGGCCGGTTCAGGTGACACCCGCCACCCAGCATTCCCCAAATGGGGTTCAGGCGATTTTGCCATCGCGCCACGCTGGCATCGGGTGCCTCTCCATGTTCACAAAAAAGCAATTCACCGCCGGGTTTGAGTACCCGCTTGATCTCTTGCAGTGCCGTTGCTACATCCGGAACGGTACACAGCGTGTAAGTGATCACGACTGTGTCGGCAGAGTCATTTTCCAGCGGGATTGATTCAGCGCCTGCCTGCATGAATTCGGCATCGATGTGATGGCCACCGGCATTTTTTTGCGCGATCGACCACATTTCTGACGATGGATCGATACCCCATAAGTGATCCACTTTGCTTGCATCGTAAAACGGTATGTTGAGTCCGGAACCTATACCGATCTCAAGCACGCGTCCGCTGGCTCTTGGAATCAGCTTCGCGCGCTGCTTCATGGTCGGCTTTTGTCCACAAGCGAGGTGAACCATTGTCGGCATGATGTAAGTGTTATAAAAACCCATAATCGACCCGGTTCGCCGTTCAGGAACCTGGTGCATGCGGCCGGTCAATCGATGCGCCGGACTCCAACTGACCTGCCTGAGTCAGGGTGTTTCATGATGAATTTGCCAATCATGTTTTGCGTAATGACGATGTTTGAGTCGCCGCCGCTGTAACGCAAGGATCCCGGCGTACGCTGACGCCAGACCTGGCCGTTATCCAGCACAAACACGGTTTTTCCGGACCAGCCGGAAAATTGGGGAATGACTTTGGCAAGCAGTTCGAATTTCACTTTCTTTTCTTTTTTCTTTTCCTTGCTGGTCTTATACCCACCAGGGTACTCATCGGTGGTTTCCTGCTGAACTTCCGGAGCGGGGGATGGAGCGGCAGCGGGCGCAGCAGCGGGCGCAGCAGCAGCGGTTGCAGCGGCTGCTTCAGCTTCCTTTCGTTGCTTGCCGGGTACCGGGGGTCCCTTGATCGCGCCTTCCCGGTACCTGGCCACCCATTCGCTGAGGTGCGCGCGTTCGGCATCCGAAAGCTTATCCAGTCCGGAGGCGGTAAAGTCCTCGGGCGCCATCAGGGTTTGAATTTCAGGTGCATTCTTGTGTTCAGCCGCACTGACGGTCAGCAGGCCGAAGGCACATATCAGAAGAACAAGTTTTCTCAAGGGTAATCCTGCCTGTGAGAGATTGAATTTGCGGATATTTTACACGCATATCGGTTTCGGCGTGGTGTGAGCATGGATTGGACGCCGGTTTTTTTGTCCCGTAAAACTATCCGGACATCGCAATAGATACCCGATGTTACTTAAAGGGTCGTATCATAAGGGTATTACGGTCGTGGTATCGGATATGCAATTGACAAAAGCACTGCTGGTTATGTGGGTGATTTCACTGTTGACCGCGTGTGTCATTACACCAGACAAGAAGTCGACGCTGGGTACGATCGATGTCAGTCCGGTCATGGTCCTGGAAAGCAGTCCGCTGGGGAAGGGTGCCGAAGATCTTGATCTGTCGGGCGTGGACATCCTGGAAATGACTCCAGAGATGATGGATTTTGCCGATTCGTACATGAAAGGTTCCAACAACCGGTACCGGCGTATGCAGCGACTGGTGTACGCGATCATCGGCGATGGCCATTTCGAACTGGTCTATGACGATAAAACACGTACCGCGAGTCAGACATTCCAGCAAGCGCGTGGTAACTGCCTCTCCTTCACAAACCTTTTTATTGCAATGGCCCGCTACCTGGATATCCATGCCGAATACCAGGAAGTTGACATTCCACCGGATTGGTCACTGGTGGGCGAGTCCTTCTTTTTCAGTCAGCATGTCAATGTCCTGGTTGACCTGGGCGTAGGAATCCAGCGCGTGGTTGATTTCAATATTTATGACTTCCAGGCCACTTATGACAGGCGCACCATCAGCGACGCCCGCGCCCGCGCGCACTATTTCAGCAATATCGGCGTTGAGCAAATGATGAATGGCGAGACCACTCTGGCCTATGCCAATTTTCGCCAAGCGCTGTTGGAAGACGACCGTTTTAGCCCGGCCTGGATCAACATGGGTATACTGCATCGCCGGGAAAAGCGCCCCAATTACGCGGAAGCCGCTTATAAGCAGGCCCTGGACATCTACCAATTCAACCTCATCGCGATGAGTAACCTGGCAAACCTGTACGCGGAAGAGGGTAAGACTGATCTGGCCGAACAGTACCTTGCGAGAGTCCGCCTGCACCGAATGAACAACCCTTATTACCGGTATGCCGTGGCAAACACCGCTTTCATCGATGGTGATTACCGGACCGCCATTGAAAATCTTGATTTCGCGATTGAAAAAGTCGATGACGAGGATCGATTTTACTTCCTGCTAAGCCTCAGCTACCTGATGAGCGGAGATAAAGATGAGTCGACACGCTGGATGAAGAAAGCGGAGGAAGTCGCCCAGCAGAATGAGAGCCGTGAAAAATACAGTCACAAGCTGGATTTATTGATTAGTCAGCAGCAGGCGGAAAATTGAAAAGCACAAAAGCTGTTTTGCCAACTGAAACAAGATGGTGGACACGGTAGAATATTCTTGAAAGACAGCCGGGCTGGATTGCGGCCCCGGCAGCTGAAAATTTGAGGTGCAATGATGTTAAAGCGTTTGTGTTCGACCCTGGTGATTAGTGCCGGGCTGATCCTGTCCGGCCCCATATTGGCAGACACCCTGTCTGAAGTCCCCGCACCATTCAGAGGCAGCGACTCCACTTCCACTTACCAGATCAACTATTCGCAGCTAAACGCGCTGCTGAAAGTTTCGGTGGTGGACACGGGGCGCTCTACCCGCGCAGTGGCCGATCCCACTCGGGCCCCGACCGGCTCCCGGATGAAGGCCAATGTAAAAAGGTCCACAACGAACGAAGGCAACCGCTTTTATTTTGAATTGTTCAACGGTGATGATGAGGCCGCGAAGGCGCTGGAGGATATCCGGGACAATCTCGCGGCGCTGCCGTCACAAGCACCACTGCAATTTTTTAACCGGAATGAGCAACTGGCATACTGGCTGAACCTGTATAACTTCACGCTCCTCAACGAGGTGGTGAAAGTCTATCCCAAGCGCAAGTTGAATAAGCTTCTGAAGGGCAAGAAGTCGATTCTCGATAAAAAGCTGGTAACCGTTGCGGGCGTTCCACTGAGTCTCAACGATATCCAGCATGTCATTCTGAAGCAGAATTACGAGAACAGCCCACTGGTCATGTACGGGCTTTACCAGGGTATCATCGGTGGCCCCAATATCCGTAAGTCGGCTTACACGGGCGCCAATGTCCAGCGAAACCTGGCCGACAATGCGGCCGAGTTCATCAACTCCAATCGCGGCACCTACTCCAGGGATGAGAAAATTTTTCGAGCTTCCAGCCTTTACGACCGTAACCGGGGCTATTTCCCCAATTTCCAGGAAGACCTGAAGAAGCATTTGCTGGTGTACCTGCAGGGCAGTGAGCGGAGTAAACTCGAGTACGCGAGTACGATTAAACCGGATATTGACGATTGGACGGTCACGGATATTTATGGCTCCTATCCGCAAATCGGTGGCAGCTTTGCGCAGAACAACGCGGCATTGCTGGACTCCACCAAATCTGTCACCACGGGTGAAGCGGGTGTAGTCGCCGCGCCAAGCTCTCTTGCCTCCAGTCGCATTGTTTCACGATCATCTCCAACCAGTTACGTCAGCCCGGAATTGTTGACCCAATTGCAGGAGTTGAAGGCGAAACAGGATGCCACCAACCTCGACAAGGCCACCGTGACGGTGGAGGAACTGGGTGAAGTTGCGGTTGAACCCTCAACTGAATCCGAACCTGATACCGATAACGACGAGCAATAAAGGCGGCTGCGCTCGACGGCGTTAAATTAAAGAGAGGTCAGTCGCCGAAGGTTTTTTTGAAATGCCGCTGGTAATTCTTCCAGCGGCTGATCGAGCGCGTGTGGAATGGCTCCCGGACCTGCCAGACGCTGGCGGTCTTCACCGTGGAGCGCTGCTGATCGAATGAGAGGCAGCGTTCGTCCCAGGCTTCACCCAAACTTTCCAGTACCCCGCCGATGATTTCACGTGGCCGGTGGACCAGGTCCTCGTAGCGGACCTCGAGCAGGTCGGTGCCGAGCAGGGACTTCCAGTGCTCAAGCAACCGGTCCTGCTGGGCCATGTAGTGGTGAATATCAGCAAGCCTCGTCGAGTAGTTCTGCGATGCGCCCAGGCGGGTCGAAAACACCGACAGCGCCACGTCGCGCCAGTCCCTGCGGGTTACGATAAACCGGGCGGACGGCAGGATGGCCTTGATCAGGCCCATGTACAGGAAATTATCAGGACGCTTGTCCGTCAGGCGGGTTGATCCACCGGCAAACCAGGCCGAATAAGCTTGGTGGCTTTCCCGCCATGTTTCGACTTCCCTGCCTGAAACCTCATCCAGGCCCTGCGGGTAGTCTAAAAACTCCTTCAGGACCAGGCGGGGAAAAAACTCACTTTCGCCGCCCGCCTCAAATGAGGGGTGAGCGGCCAGTGCCTGTTCCAACAGCGTCGAACCGGTTCGAAACATGCCGCAAATGAACACT
>Ga0224504_10000046_pt1 | contig 43927 bp, 36 predicted proteins | sample SF_Oct11_sed_USG_3_FD_170160 | JGI IMG/M metagenome (GOLD analysis project Ga0224504, IMG submission 170160) | Sediment microbial communities from San Francisco Bay, California, United States - SF_Oct11_sed_USGS_24 | ecosystem: Environmental > Aquatic > Marine > Sediment | place: USA...
TGGAATTTCGCTCGTGTTGATCACCGGCCTGTGCTGGGCTGGCACGGCCGGAGCCGAAGATACAGGAGTTCGCCAGGACGAAAGTGCCATCGAGGTGCTCAAGAGCATGAGCGCCTTCAACGGGTCGCTGGACCGTTTCACCATCAGCAGTGTCAGCATGACCGATGCCAGGTTGGGCGCCGGATTGATCGTGACCAACGTTGCCGAGGTCGAAATGAATATCGACCGCCCCGGGTCTGCGTTTATCAGTGTTTTCGACGGGGTCAACTCCAAGAAACTGTTTTTCCACGATGGCAAGTTCACGGTTTACAACTCTGAAAAAAGTTACTACGCACAAACCGAGATACCGAAGGACCTTGATGCGGCGATGAAATTTACCGTGGAAGATCTGGAAATTGACGCTCCGTTGTTGGACCTGATGTATCGAGACGCGGCAGAGTATTTAATTACCTCTCAGGACACTATCCTCTACCTGACCGACAAGGCCCGTGTTGCCGGTGTCGATTGTCACCACCTGGCCATTCGCGGTCCTGATTCCGACGTCCAGCTGTGGGTGCAGGAAGGTGACCGGCCGCTGCTTCGTAAAATCATCATCACATCGAAGTGGGAGGGTGGTTCGCCCCGTTTCGTGGCCAATCTGCAATGGGATACGGACCCTGAATTCGATGATGGGGTTTTTAAGTTTAAAGCGCCGGAAGGGTCCACCAACATTGGGTTCCACCACTCGAAAGGACAGGGGGAGTAATATGAAACGCAGAGACTTGCTCCGTTCCCTGGCCACCGTGGCTGTTGGCGCAGCTGCCATTCCTTTGAGTAACCTGGTCGAGGCCCGTGTCGGCCGGCCGGCAACCCCCGGCAGCGTCGCCGGTGTCCGCCGCAGGACCCGCCGGCGCACGCGCAGACGGGTGTATCGGCACATGACCCTTTATTCATTGCCTTATGGCTGTGCGACCACGCGTGTGAGGGGTGGAGTCTCCTATTACTACTGCGGCGGCATCTGGTACCAGCCGACTTACCAGGGCTCAACGGTCGTTTACGTGGTTACTGACATCGAATCCGGCGCCAATACCAACTTGGAGTTCTACGAGTAGGTAAGCGGCATGATTTCGCTGATGAGCAGGTTTTGGTTGCTGGCGCTTGGTGCGTGCCTGTTTTCGCCCACGGCAGTAGCTGTCGAAGGCGAGCCGGAAATTCGGCTCGTGCTGCAAATCACAGTGGACGGTTTACGCCCGGACCTGATTTCCCGCGGTGCCGGGCACTTTGAAGAGGGTGGGTTCAAGTACCTGTTAGATAATGGCGCCGTGTTCGCCAATGCGCATTACCAGCATGCCAATACCGAGACCATCGTGGGGCACGCCACGCTGGCTACCGGCGCACACCCTTCCGTGCACGGCATGACCGGGAATGTCTGGTACGATGCCGAGGCGGACGAGCTTTCCTATAACATCGAAGATCCGGACAGTCCTCTGCTCCCCGTTCGTGAAGATCAGCAGAGCGGCGACCAGGTTGACCCGGCCCAGAAGCTTTCACGCACCCAGGGCCGGTCGCCGGAATCCCTGCTGGCGGAAACCCTGGCCGACAAGTTACTGGCCTACACGGCCGGTAAATCCAGGGTGTTTGCGGTGTCCGGCAAGGACCGCAGTGCGGTTGCGATGGCCGGCAAAGGCGGCAAGGCGTTCTGGATGTCCACTGACAGTGGTGATCTTGTGACGTCCACCTGGTACTACGCTGGCTACCCCGACTGGGTGGCTCACTGGAATTCTGCTCGCAAGGCTTCCCGTTACGCGGGCACGGAATGGCGCTTGTTTAAGGACAAAGACAGTTACCTGCTGGCGTCGCGTGACGACCGGCCTTACGAAGCTGACCTGGGTGGATTTGGAAGAGTCTTCCCGCACCGCTTTGGTGACGCAGGTAACAAGTTGCTTTACACACAGCTGGTCGCCAGCCCCGAAGGGGATGCACTGTTAGCTGATTTTGCCCGGGCCCTGATCACCAACGAACAACTGGGCCATGGCCCGGTGACGGACTTTCTTTCGGTCAGTTTTTCCGGCGTAGACGCGGTCAATCATTTCTTCGGGCCGGCCAGCCTCGAAAGCGAAGACATGGTTTTACGTCTTGATCGAACGCTTGCCGGCTTCCTGGCTTTTATCGACGAACAGATCGGCCTGGACAGGACATTGATCGTGCTGTCTGCCGATCATGGTATCGCTGAACTGCCCGAGTACATGGCGGAACGTGGGATGAAGACAGGAAGGCTGACGCCCGACGTTATCCTGGAGGCAGCAGACCGGATTTCCGAAGATCGATTCGGCATCAAGGGCCTGGTTAAATTCTACTATCGGCCGTATCTGTACCTGGATGGTGAGCGTATTGACCAGGCCAGCCTGGACTTCGATCATGTGCGTGACGTGCTGGCTGAAAGTCTCACGCTTGAGCCGGGCATCCACATCGCCGCCACCCGGCAGATGCTCGATAAGTGGCCGGACCGGAAACTTTTCGGCCAGATTCGAAACAATTTTCACCCGGCGAGGTCCGGAGATATCTACGTGGTCCAGGATCCCTACTGGTTTAATTTCGACGAGGGGCCGGTGACAGGGATGCATGGATCACCCTGGAATTACGATACCCATGTGCCGGTCATCTTCGCCGGCCCGGGGATCAGGGCCGGGACCATCTACCGAGCAGTGCAGCCAGCCGATGTCGCTCCGAGTATTGCCGCACTGCTGAAAATGTCTCCCCCCGCATCTGCACAGGGCGTGGTTTTGCCTGAACTGTTTGGCAGCCCTCAATCGCTTGACTGAATCTTCACGCCACACCACCAGGTTTCTGGTGCTTTTGCTGGCAACATTGGTTGCCTCGGGCGCAGAAGCGAGCAATCAGGATGTTTTGGAAGAAGTGGTCGTAACCGCTACCCGCATCCCTACTAAGCTGACGAATCTGCCGTTTGCCGTCGGCAGTGTTGGCAAAGAACAGGTTCAACGCGCCCGTCAGCAACTGGGGCTGGATGAGTCGCTGGTCGCCATTCCCGGACTGTTTTTCCAGAACCGTTACAACTTTGCACAGGATCTTCGGATCGCCATCCGGGGATTTGGCGCGCGTGCGAACTTCGGTATCCGTGGCATCAGGATTTTCGCCGATGACATTCCGTTGACTCTGCCGGATGGGCAGGGCAGCGTGGATGCAATCGACCTGGGTTCGGTACAGCAAATTGACGTGATACGGGGACCTTTCTCCGCGGTGTATGGCTCAGCTTCCGGCGGCGTCATCAATATCCGGACCGAGGATGGGCCGGAGACACCTTTCCTGTCCGGCCGGCTGAATTTCGGCGCCTATGATTACCGCCAGGGCCAGGTAAAAGCAGGTGGGCAGGCCGGAAAGCTCAACTGGCTGGCCAATTTCTCGGCAACGAAGCTGGATGGGTACCGCGATCATGCCGAGTACAAGAGTCGTCTTTTCAACAGTAAATTTCGCTACGATTTCAGCGAGCGTTCGCACCTGACCGTAGTGCTCAATGCCGTGGACTCGCCCCGCGCGAATGATCCGGGTGGCCTGAACGCGCGCGAAGTGGCCGAGGACCGCCGCCAGGCGGCGCCCCGCAACCTGCTGTACAACGCCGGCGAATCTCTGGATCAGCAATCGATCGGCCTGGCCTTCCGTTCAGATTTACGCGACAACCAGCAATTGATGCTGCGAAGCTATTTCGTCGACCGGGATTTCAGTAACCGTTTGCCCTTTGACGTGAACAGCAACGGGCAGGGCGGCAGCATCGACCTGGGCCGGCGTTTCTCCGGCGTGGGCGGCAGCTACGGTTGGACTTCCACGCTTGCGGGCCGGTCCAATCAGTTGATCGTGGGACTGGATTACGACGCGCAACGTGACCATCGCCGTCGCTATGCCAACAATCAGGGCCTCCAGGGAGACCTGACCACCAACCAGGACGAGGATGTCACGACCACCGGGGTCTATATCCAGGATGTCCTGGATGTGACCGATTCGGCCGCACTGACGTTGGGGGGGAGGTTCGATGACGTCGACTACGAAGTGACGGACCGGACCGGATCAGGGGGCGACGGGCGACGCAGTTTCAACGAGTTCAGCCCGATGGCCGGGATCAACTGGTCCGTGCGTGAAGCAATCAATGTTTATGGCAATGTATCGCGTTCATTCGATCCTCCCGCTACCACCGAGCTGGCTAACCCGGACGGGCCGACCGGATTCAACCAGGAACTGGAGTCGCAGACCGCGACCAACTATGAAATCGGAGTCAAAGGCTTGCTGACCGGAAGGATGCGCTATGAACTGGCGGCCTTCCACATCAAGGTTAAAGATGAGATTGTGCCCTTTGAGCTGGAAGGTTCCGGCCAGTCTTTTTTCCAGAATGCCGGCAAGTCCAGCCATGATGGAATCGAAGCGGCGCTGACCCTCGACCTGGCGCCCGGTTTGGTGGGGACCATGACGTACACCTGGTCGGATTTCAAATTTGATGAGTTTAGCGGTAGCAACGGCGAGATTTATGACGGCAATCGCATTCCCGGAGTGCCGCAGCACCTGTTCAATTTTGATCTGAACTGGTCGCATGCGTCTGGTTTTTTTGCGGCCTGGGATATGCTTTACGTGGGCCGCTTTTATGCTGACAATGCGAATACGGTGGAAACAGAGGACTACGTCGTTTCCAACCTGCGGTCCGGATTCCGGTGGGAATCTGCCCAGTGGGTGCTTGAACCTTTCATCGGCATCAACAATCTTCTCGACAAGAAGTACATAGCAAACGTGCGCCTGAATGCCTCGTTCGGCAGGTATTTCGAGCCGGCGCCAGAAAGGAATTTCTACGCGGGGCTTCTGCTCCGCTATGGTTTTTGAAGAGTAATGAAATGACAGAAAAAAACGGCAAAAACTGGTCCATGGCTGATATATCAGGCAAAAAAACGACTCACCGCGTGGCAATCGCGGGGGGTAGAATCTGTATCGGGCAAGAGGCGTTCCGCTTACTTGAGGCCGGTAAGATGCCCAAGGGTGACCCACTGGCCATGGCCGAAATTGCCGGTATCCAGGCGGCCAAGCAAACACCCGCGCTTATACCGCTGTGTCATCCCATTTCATTGAACCGCGTTCTCATTCATTCGATCCTGCGGCCGGATGACTTTTCCGTCGAAGTGTTCTGTGTTGCGGAAATCGCCGAGAAAACCGGCGTTGAGATGGAGGCGTTGACCGGCCTGTCCATCGCTCTGCTGACTATCTGGGATTTGAGCAAACCCGTTAACCCGGCGCTGGAAATCTCGAACAATCGCCTGGTGTACAAATCAGGGGGTAAAAGTGGTGTATGGATTCACCCGGACGGGTTACCCGATGAAGTAGTCGAGATTATCGCGGAACTCGAGCGCTGACCGCGCCATGTTCGTGCCCCGCTTCTGAGCAGCGCTGGCAGTTGACCCACTCTTCGTTGCCGTTGGCGTAATACTCTTTTTTCCAGATGGGCAGGCGTATCTTGGCCTGGTCAATGATGTAGCGGCAGGCATCAAAGGCCTCTCCGCGATGAGGCGAGGAAACTCCGACCACGACGGCGACATCCGACAGTTCCAGTAAACCGCTGCGGTGGATTGCGCAGGCATTGCTGACACCGAAGCGTTGCTTGGCTTCAGCGATGATTCTAGACCCTTCTTTCAACGCCAGTGGCTCATACACCTCGTACTCCAGGCGCAGGACCTGCCTGCCTTCATTGTGGTCGCGTACCCAGCCGTCGAATTGGACATAGGCGCCGCAGGAACGGTTGAGCAGGCGGCGACGGAAAGCCTCCAGGTCAATCATCTGACTGCTGATTTCGAACGCGTTCATCCGCCGGCGACCGGGGGAAAAAAAAGAACTTCGTCACCCTCAGACAGCATGCTGTCCCACTGGGCCATTTCATCATTGATGGCAACCATCGAGGACGAATAATTCTGCAACCCGGCATACCTGCGGGTACATTCCTCGAACAGACCGGCCGGCGAGGCAGCGGTCGTTTCGACGACCTCTGTTTCCACGCCCGTGATTTCACGGAACGCAGCGAAAAACCGGACACAGATCTTCATGGCTCAACCACCCAGCTTGTACATTTCGACCTTTTCGCGATCATGCCCCGGTTGACCCCGTTCCTCGCTGTAGCGGTCATTGCGTCGTACCCAGATTTCACTGACTTTTCGTGACAGTTCACCCGTATCCTCGCTATGACGGATCAGGGGCATCAGGTTGGTACCCTTGTTTGAAAACAGGCAGGTGTAGAAAATGCCATCGGCAGTGACCCGGGCACGGGTACAACCCCCGCAAAACGGTTGCGTGATGGAGCTGATGAAACCAATTTCACCCTGCCCATCAACGTATTCATAGCGTCTTGCTGTCTCTGCTGGATTACCCGAATTCACTCTGAGTATGGGCCACTTGTTGCCGATTTCTTCAATCCATTCAGAGTTTGGAACCACGTCGCTTTCGCTCCAGTGGTTGCTGTTGCCCACGTCCATGAACTCAATCAGGCGCACACGGTGAGGAGTGCCACGGAAATGGTCAAGCAGATCCAGAATGGTGTGGTCATTAACACCTTTCTGGACCACGGTATTAATTTTCAGCTGTCGAAATCCGGCTGCCTCTGCGGCAGAGATGCCTCCCAGAATCTCATCGAGCTTTGCTTTACCACCACTCATTTCGGCCAGTACTTTCGGGTCGAGCGTGTCCAGGCTGACCGTGATCCGGTTCAATCCAGCCGCTGCCAGGTCGTCAGCCAAACGCGGCAACATGACGCCGTTGGTGGTCAGTGCGATGTCTTCGAGCCCCGAAATCCCGGCCAGCTGTTCTACCAGGGCCGGCAATCCAGGCCGCAGCAGGGGCTCGCCACCGGTGAGGCGCAGTTTTCTCACACCCAGGCTCACGAAAGCCCTGACCAGGTCTTCGATTTCATGGTCCGTCAGCAGCTTTTCCAGCGGCAGGAACACGCCTCTGCCTTGCAGGGAATCCGCCGGCATGCAGTAAGTGCAACGGAAATTGCAGCGGTCGATCACTGAAACACGCAGTTCCTGCAGGGACCGTTGAAAAGCATCCTGCAGAGGAACGGTCTCGGTGAACTTGAGCGGCAGCCGCATATCCATCAGGGTTTAGGGCGGCTCAGGCTTGCTTGGTTTTCTGTTTTAACTGCGCCTTTTTGACTTCCTGGTGGTGCTCCAGCGTGCGGCGATACACGGCGATGACCTTATCAACTCCGCTGGATTCCAGCGCGCCATCGTTTCCCGCTGCAATATAAGTGGCATACACCCCTGAAGCCGTCATCAAAGCGCCTGAAACCAGGGTCGGGTCGATTTCCTCCAGCCTTAGTTCATTGGCCAGTTCGATGAATTTATTGGTGCAATACTGATGTTTTTCCTGATCGTTCACTTTCGTGCTCCAGCCGTGAGGTAAGGAACGCATATTGTATGCAGATTCGATGTGTTTTGCGCGCTTCATCGTTCAATGATGTAATTTATGTCCAGCCCGGTTTCACGCTGACCCGATGACGCCCGGATACCAAAGCCTCTGCCCAGATCGTAGCGCACCTTAAGCACGTTGCCGTCCTCGAAGACGCCGATGCCGTAGCTGATATAGAGCCTTGGCAGTACATACATACCGACATCCACTGCGCCTACGCCCTGTTCATAATTGAAGTCACTACCTGTCACCAGCAAGGTTTGAGCCCTTTCCCTGGTGGTCATGGGCACCGTGTAGGCTTCGACCACCGGGCGGTTGAGGGTACCGGCAACCATCAGTCCGGCTCTGCGGATTTGCGAATTACCAAAAATTTCGCGTTCCGCACGGATATTCAGGTGCGGATTGTCGGCGGGTGTGTCGGTAAAACTGACTCTGCCCCGGGTGATCCTGAGAAATTGCCCGAAGGCCTGGATATCGCCGGTACCATTGAATCTGCCGTTGGCGACCGGAATCAGCTGGTCCTGCCAATTGAACCGGGCTGACCCGGTTACGTCGATATGTGCGACATCGAGATCCACCAATACGTCCTCACCCAGCACCACCTCGAGGGTTCCCTGCAGCTTGATCGCGTTTTCTTTCAGGAAATCCTGCTCCACCACGGGCAGCTCCCCGGCCACGATCACCACATCAGCGCTTTGGCGGACACTGGCCTGGGGGAGGTAGCTGGGCGCCAGCCGGGTTGCCGGGATTTCCACGCGCCCATTGAGCGTCAGCGTCTTATTTTGCCAGGACAATTGCAGATCAGGATTTGCTATGACCTTCAGGTCGGGGACATCAATGACCGTCAGGTTTTGTCCCGTCAACTCGAAATCGATTACCGGGGAAAGAATATCTGCAAATAATATCTGCGTGCTGATCTCGCCGCTGCCATCGCCGGCAGTGAAGCTGCCATTAAGCATTATCTGGTCCAGTTTGCTGATTTCGCCAGTCAGGTTGATGTCCGAGAACGAGAACCCGGACGCCCTGTTACTGATGGCACCATTGGCGAGAGAAGCCCTGCCCTGGAACGACGGATCGGATATCGTGCCGTTAAGTGCCAGGTCCACGTCAAGCACGCCATCGATCGTATCGAAAGCCGGAAAGATCTTGCCCACCACACCGATATCGCTCAGATCGATCCGGGCTGTGCCCTGGATCGGACTCTCGGTCCCCCGGCGCAAGTCGTCAGCACTGAAATTGACGTCTATTGCGCCAGTCTGTGGGAAAGAAAGGTCAAGAACACCGCTCTGAAGTCGGCCGTTTGCCACTTCAAAGCCAAACAGTCCGGACCCGGTCTCCAGCTGAATATCGTCATCACCTTCCAGGGTAATCACACCTGGAGACATTTCGATCCGGGCATTGCCAGAACGATTGGCGCCAGGCGCCTGGCGCCAATTGAAGGTGCCGCTAAGCACCTGATTAAATCGGACATCGGTGTCCACGAACAGCTCGAGCACGCTCAGCGGTATCGCGGTCAGGTCGGTGGATAAGCTGATTTCATCTGGAGCCTGCCATGATGTCGCCGCGCAGAGCGTTGCTTTTCGCGTGCCGGTGAGGCAAAGATCCTGCAAGCTGAACCGATCGGGATTCATTTCCAGCGGTGCAGGCTGATCCAGCGATATGGAGAACTGTTCGCGGCTGAGATTGAAATTTGCCAATTGTCCCTTCCAGCCTGAATTCACGGGGTCTGACCAGTCGACGACTGAACCCTGGAGGGCAATACGGATGGTCCTGTTTTCAACGGCGGCCAGGATATCGATTCTTTCCAGCGGTGTTCCCGAATTGAATTCCAGCGTCAGTGATTCCAGGGCAGTCTCGCTAAAATCAAGACCCGAAAACACCAGTTTGTTTTGCAGGGTTTCAACCGAATCTATCATGATGTCACCGAACTGCAATTGCTGCGCCGTGAGATCCCCCGATATGGATGGAGCATCCGGTCGCAGCGAGACCGAGCCACTGGTGTTCAGGGAACCGCCGAACTGGTCGTGAAAATGCGACAGGGCTTCGATGTCAACGGAGAACCGGATACCTTCCGGCGAATAGAGGTCGCCATCCAGCGTCATCACAGAGCTGCCGGAAATCACTTCCAGGGAAGTTACATTGACCCTGTCTTCGCCGAATTTGAATCTGCCGCTGGCGCTCAGCGGAATTTGCCTGAGCACACCTTCGAGTTGCTGTATGTCAACTTCTGCAGCCAGCGGTTCAAGTTGCCCGCCGGCGCTGAACTCGGCGCTGAATATGCCAGGGTATTCCGGCATTAGCGCCTTTGTATGAATGTCCTGTGCACGCAATGATACCTGGAATGGCTGGTTGCCGGTCCAATCGAAAGAAACGTCCCCAGCCAGGATCCCTCCCAGCACCGCTCCTTCGTGAAGCTGGATCCCGAGTGACTGCTGGTTACCCGCCCCGCTCAAGCGCAAGCGCCCTTCCGGGAAACCGGCAGCCTGGACATCCAGCCGACCGTTCAGCTGCCAGTTCTCAGGCGTTCCCGAGACATCGAACTGACCTTCCTTGCTGCCGAACTGAGGCTTGGCCGCAGCGGGTGGCCAACTCAGCTCTTTCCAGCCCAACTGCCCATCCACCACTCCCGAGGCTAAATCGAACAGGCCACTTCCCGAAGCAACGAACGCGGCATCGCTTATTGACAGTTTGAATGCGGAAACAGATATCTCGTCACCGCTCCATTCCAGCGCCAGCTCACCCGACACGCGATGATCCTCTGGCCAGTCATCCAGCCATGACCCGGGATTCAGGTGGTTCAGGATCGCGTCCACGGCAACCGTCAGGTCCGTGTCCCAGGAAATCCGGGCCTGTGACTCCAACGATAGCTGAGACCCATCCAGCGAGATTCGTTCTGCTGAAAACCCGGTTACACCACCGCTACCCGCCAACTGCAGCCGGCCAGGATCCAATCCCGGCACTAACAGGTCTGTTTCGAGGTTAAGCATGTATGCGGACAGCTGCCCCTGGCTGCGCGCTTCGAGCTTCGCCAGGCTGACGTCCGGCTCTGGCGCAGTCAAAGGCCAACGCAGGTCTGGTGCCCTGAGTTCAAGATCCCATTCGGGTTCATCCAGCAGCTTGATCAGGCTGCCGGTCAATCGGGCCGCGGGAACCTTACTGTCAATTTCGAGTTGGAGTTGCTCCAGTGATCCGGACATCTGCCCGGTTATTGAAAATTCACCTGTAGTGGTGAATCGCACATCCAGGGAATGCGGAGGAGCGAATCCCAACTGCCCTGCCAGGTTAAAGTCATGACCTTCGGTGGTCAGGGAAAGGCTGTCCAGCGCCAGCGTGTCGTGGACCATACCGCTGGTGGTGACCGCCTCCAGCTGAACGATATTTTTCCCCGAAACATCCAGGTAGTCGAGCCGATTCAGATGGATATCTTCGACGCGAACAGGCACGGGCAGAGCAAGTCCTCCGAGTACCTGGTGCAGGTCAGCCGGAGCATCGGTATCCTGGCCGGATGTTTCGAGTGACTTGATGGTGATTGCACCGGTATGTACCCGTTCAATCTTCACTGCAGGCGGGAGCAGGTCGATATCGACGGCTGTGCTGATCTTCGCGATATCAACTCGCACGGCGCTGTTTTGGAAATACAGGCCTTCCAGTTTCAAACCGGAACCAAGGTCACCAGATATCGATGAAGCACCCAGATCAAATGCAGGAGATGAACTCAGCTTATGGAAAATCCAGCGGGCCCCGGACTCGGTATGCAGCAACCAGTTCCAGGCGCTGATTCCTGTGCCCAGCAGTACAAGGGGAATGATGAGCAAAAGCAGGGCTTTTCGCAGGCTCATAACAGCGGCGTCCCGATGGTGAAATGAATCCGCCAGGGTTTGCCCGGCTCGTCTATGGCATTCGCAAAATCAAGGCGGATCGGGCCGGCAATCGAATACCACCTGATACCCAAACCTACGCCTTTCTTGAGCTTCAACCTATCCCAGTCGTTGAAAGCATTACCCACGTCGAAAAAAACGGCGGCGGACCAGTCATCCAGGAACCGGTATTCGAACTCGGCGCTGGCGGTGATGATGTTGTTCGACCCGACATTGTTATTGCTGAGGTCTTCGAAGCCATAGCCCCTGACGCTCTGGCTGCCACCCGCTTTGAAACGATAGAGGTAAGGTAGCTCGGTGACCGACAGGCGAATGAGCTGGCCGTCGGCTTCCGTGGTTTGTTCGAGTACGTCTGCGTTGGAATACCCCACTTCTCCACGCACAAGGAACTTCCAGCGCTCACGCCAAATCGTATTCCAGGCGGAAGACACATAGACCTGGCTAAAATCCAGATCGGACCCCCAGGCAGTATTGGAGGTGAAAATATGTGCCCGGTGGCGGTGGCCCACGGTTGCAAACCCACTGCCACGAACAGCGGGCCAGTCCCAGCCAACCCCCACTGACAGGTTCTCACTGGGCTCGCTGATGTATTCGTACTCTTCATCCGTCAGGCGTACCAGTGGATTGACTTCTGGTGCGGAATCAACCGGGGAGAAGGTATTGGTCTCTTTCAGGAATTCCACGAACCAGTGTTCATGAATCTGATGGCGGCCTTCGTCAAGTCCCCTGACTATCAGCCAGCCGGGCCGGAAGCTGTAGTCATAAACGTTACCCTCGGCAATGGTGATGGAATCTTCCACAATTTCGCCCGGGCGAACCTTGAATTTCTGCTGCTGGGTTCTGAACGCGAGCTCAGCGGTCCAGTACTGCCGGGCTGCCACCGTGCGTGGTTGCCGGTACTTGGTGCGAAATTGCAATTCGTTGCGCAGCTGCTGCCAGCCAACACCCATATCCAGGCTGTCACCGCGGGTGGACAGCAGGTGCCGGGTCCACATGGCCTGTGCCCTCACTCCCGTGTCCGTGCCATAACCGAGGCTTCCCTGGTAGGTATTCCGCTTCCGTTCTTCCATGTTCACGACCAGGTTGACCCGCGGAGGGATTTCCTCCAGGCGGCGTTCTTCAACGACCTCTATGTTTTCGAAGTATGCCGTCCGCCAGAGATCAAGCCGGAACTGTTCCAGCAACCACTCGTCATATGGCTGCCCCTCGGTGAATCGGGGCAGGTTTTCAAGCACCGTCGGATTGACACTCTCCTGGTTGAAAACAATCGTGCCCATCAGGGCCTGCATGCCGGTATCCAGGGTCAGCACCAGGCTGGCCTGGTTGTTGAGCAGGTCGAGCCTGATCTGCTGCTCGCTGAACCGGGCATTAAGGTAGCCGTGAGCACTGCAGAGTCGCAGCGCGGCTTCTTTCAGTTCTTCCCAGCGAACCTGGTTGAGCACCTGGCCATCGGTCAGCGGCCAGTCCGCCTGCCAGTCCAGCAGCCCCTGGTCCGCACTGCCATCGCCGGTCAGTCTGACCGAGTAATCCGAGATGATGATGGGCGGTCCTTTGTCGACTGTGAGAACGATTCGCCAGCTTCGTTCGGCAACGGCAATCAGTTCACTGCGGGTTTCAGCATGGTAGTACCCAAAAGGCCTTAACGCCGCTGCGGCCTGCAATTCGGCGTCAGCCATGATCCCTTCGAGCCGCCGCCGCGACAGTCGCGTGTTGCCCTCAATCCGGAAAGACTGGGTCCTGGCCTGGACGTTCTTCAGCATATCTCCGTCAACGCCGTTTACGACCAGTTCCAGTTCGTCGGCAACCGCGGACGCGGCCAGCAGCATGGCTGCCAGCCAGATGCTGAACAGGACGAACTGCTTCATCATGAACGGGTCGCAAAAATCAACATTGCGTTATCGTGCACTATCGGCCGAAAATGTACACCCTCTCAATGATATTTGTTTGGAGCAGACATGAACGATTGCATTACTGCCCTGGAATACGAAGGCGGTGTCCTTGCCATTGACAGCGGCATGGTCCGTCCGCAGATGGCAGCCTGTTACCTGCTCGAAACAGATTCGGCGGTGGCTGTAATCGAGGTGGGGAACAACGACAGCGCTGGCAGGATCGTCAAGGTGCTGGAAAGCCGGGGCAGGGACGTTATGGAAGTCAGCCACGTGATCGTGACGCATGTTCACCTGGACCATGCCGGCGGTGCCGGAAAACTGATGCAGGAATTGCCCAATGCCAGCCTGCTGGTCCACCCACGCGGCGCCCGGCACATGATCGATCCGTCGCGGCTGGAAGCGAGCGCCCGGGCGGTGTACGGAGACCCAGCATTCGACAGCATGTACGGCTCACTGATTCCGGTGCCGGAGGATCGGGTTAAAATCATCGACGAAGGGGATTCTGTGGAAGTGGGAGGGAGAAAGCTGGCGTTCATCGATACACCCGGCCATGCCCGTCACCATTTTTGTGTCTGGGACGAACAGACCCGCGGCTGGTTTTCGGGTGATACCTTCGGCATTTCCTATCGCGAACTGGATACTGCCGCCGGACCCTTCATATTTCCGACCACCACGCCCGTCCAGTTCGATCCGCAGGCATTGACGGCTTCCGTGCAACGGATGATGCAGTACGAGCCGGATCATATGTACCTGACGCACTTCGGCCGGGTCAGCGATGTGGAGCGGCTTGCACGGCAAATGACAGAAGGTGTCCAGATGTTTGCAGAGCTGGGTGAACGCCAGGACGGGACGGAAAACCGCAGCGCAAATATCCAGTCGGAAATGATGGCCTGGCTGACTGCACGCGCCCGGGCGCATGGCGTCACCTGTTCCGATGAGGATCTGCGTGAAATTTTTGCCGGTGACGTATTGCTCAATACACAGGGTATCGAGTTCTGGCTGGATCACGGACGCGGCTGACTATCCGCCGGCAATGACCACTTCCTGTCCGGGCTGAAGCCGTTCGGCCCCGCGGGTAATAACGCGGTCGCCACCGTTGACGTCACCAATCACCTCTACCAGGCTGCCGAGCCCGATGCCCGTGTCCACACTGACTTTTTCCACCATGTTGTCGCTGGTCACCCTGAGTACAAACATCTCTGAACCTCGCAGCACCAGCGCATCCCGGGGCACCGCCACCAGTTTACGAGGGTCGCTGTTGGGCAGGGCCACCCGGACCGAGCTGCCGATCACCCAGTTGGGGTTGTTGGCCGCGATCCTGACTTCGAACATCCTCGAGCGTTCATCACCCACCGGAATCACTCGTTTGACGGGGCTCAGCGTTTCGACATGCTGGTGTTCTATGGAGACTTCCAGCCCTTCATGCAAATAGCCTGAGACACTCAGCGGGGCCTGTGCCCTGATTTCCCGGTTTTGGGTGTCAACCAGGCGCGCCACCTGCGCGCCCCTGGCGACGAATTCACCGACCTGCAGCTGTCGTTCGACGACAATTCCAGAGAATGGAGCCAGTACCCGGGTCTGGTCAATTCTGCGGCTGGTCTGGGCAGCTGCTATTTCAGCGCGGCGAATATCCTGAATGATCATGTCGAGTTCAGCCCTGGCTTCATCGATCTGGTTGGCTGATGCATTGTTATTGGCCGCCAGCATGTTCAGCCGTTCCAGGTTGTTTTTAAGGTACCGCTCCCTGGCTTGCAGGCTTTCCAGCATCGCCTTGTTGTCCTGCAATTCCAATTCCAGGTCGGTCGCGTCAATGGTAGCGACCGGCTTGCCCATCTCAACCTGCTCGCCGACTTCGGCCACCCAGGTGATCCGTCCGTCGGTTTCGGCGCCGATGCGGGCGTCGTTGCGGCTGATGACACTGCCGGAAACCCACATCGAAGCCGAGAAGGTATCCAGTTTCGCCTCATCAACTGCCACCGGCGCGGGCGGGGGTGTTTGTGCCAAAGCCAGTATTGGCAGTGCGGCCAGGCTAGTGATAAGCAGTGTATGCAAAATGTTTTTCATAACGGGTATCTCCTTCAGGTCACGAGTTCTGGAACAACACGTGGGGAGTCTTCGTGCTCCACGGTCTTGCTGGAGCGCGCGCTGCCAAGCCGCAGCAGGCTGGGCAGCATCAACAGGGTAAAAAACAGGCTGCAAGTCATGCCACCGACGATGGTGGTAGCCAGCCCGCGATAGATTACGCTGCCTTCGCCTGGCATCAGGACCAAAGGCAACATTCCGAAAATGGTCGTAAACGTGCTCATGAAGATGGGGCGCATCCGGATGCTTAGCGCCTTCTCGACGGCTGCATCACGCGTCATGCCTTTGCGTTCCGCCCGGCGGGTCTGATCGACCAGCAGGATGGCGTTATTGACCACCAGGCCCAGCAGGATGATGAAGCCGATCATGGTCAACAGGTCCATCGGCTGAAAGGTAAACAGGTTCAGGACCTGCAGCGAGAGGATTCCACCCACGCCGGCCAGCGGAATGGTCAGCGTTACGATGGCGCTGTCCCTGATCGACCTGAACAAACCGGCCATTAACAGGAACAGGATCATCAGCGCCAGCAGGAAATTGCCGGTCATTGTCTCGATCGCATCGCTCAGGCTGTCGGCGCTGCCGCCGTAGATGATCGTTCCATCCTCGGGCAAGGCGGCTTTTAACAGAGGTTCGACTTCGTCATTGATCTGTTGAACGGCGGTTTCGAGGGAGACGTTTTCCGGCGGACTGACGCTCAGTGTAACGGTGCGGCGCCCGTTGACCCGGCGGATCTGTCCTGGGCCCGTGGTGCGCTCCACCTGGACCAGTTCACCCAGCGGCACGACTTCGCCGGCCGGTGTCATCACGGGCGTGGACGCCAGTTGTTCGGGCGTGTCCCAGCCGCCTGCTTTCAGGATAATGTCCATGCGTTCTTCGCCGTTGAAGTATTCGCCGAGCCACAGCCCGTTGCCGAGGGTGCGAATCACCGAAGCGATGGCGTTACGGTTCCAGCCCACTTCCGAAATCCGTGAATCGTCGGGGAAAATTCGCAGCTCGGGCTCCGACAGTTCGGGTGGCGGGAAAGCCCGGACATTGGCGCCCGGAAACGATTCCATCAATTGTTGCTGCCCGGCCAATGACGCCGCCACCAGGCCAGCTTCGTCCGCGGACTGCAGGTGGACCGCGATATCACGCCCGCCGCCGAACCCACCGAACAGGTTGCCCTGTGAAGCAAAGCCGCGGAAATCGGGGATGCCCACCATGATCTCTTCCCGCATGACGACTTCCAGGTCTTTCACCTTCGATTGGTCCAGAACGCGCGCCCCGATGGTTCCACCGCCGGAAAACAGCCAGATGTAGTAGTTCTTCAGGGCAGGCTCTTTTTCACCGTCCATGTAGGGCTGCAGGCGCTCCACCAACGTGCTGACAATTTCCTGCTCCTTGATGTCCCAGGTCGCGCCCGGAGGGGTCTGCAGGAACGCATCAACGGCGTCGCGCTTGACGGGTGGCAGGTAGTCGAGTTGCGGAAACAGCGCCCAGGTCAGCAACAGAGGGATGGCGACCAGCTTGATGATGATTCCTGCCCGTCGCCAATGGGTGTGGGTGGCTTTCATCAGCAGGCCGGCGAGCTTTGACCAGACGGGAGACTGGTTACGCGCCAGCTTCTGATGGGTCAGCCAACTGCCGCCCAGTGCCGGCAGGATGGTAAGGGCAACGATCAGGGAGGCGCAGACCGCGATGGCGATGGTCAGGGCAAGGTCTGCAAACAACTGCCCTTCCACGTCCTGCAGGAACAGGACAGGCAGGAAAATGGCCACCGTGGTCGCGGTGGAAGCGAGCAGCGCGCCCTTGACCTGGCCGGCCCCCCGAAGAGCCGCTTTGCCGGGGCTCTCGCCCTGTTCCCGCAGGCGCACGATGTTCTCGCTGACCACGATGGCAGCGTCGAGCACCATGCCGACGGCAAAGGCGAGCCCGGCGAGGGAGATGACGTTGAGGGACCGGCCGGTCAATTGCAACACGATAAAAGTTGTCAGCAGTGAAACAGGAATGGACGTCGCGATCAGCAGGGTGCCCCTGGCGTCTCTCAGGAACCACCACAGCACCCCGACCGCCAGCAGTATGCCGATCATCAGGTTACTGGTGACCAGGTTGACCGCGCGCTTGATGAAAACGGAAGCGTCGAAGGATTGCCGGGCATCCAGCCCCAGTTCTTTCAACGGGCCTTCCCGCAATTCTTCCATGACCGCCTTGACCTCGGTCAGCGCGGCCAGCACGTTGGCGCCGTTCTGGCGGTCGATGCGAATACCCATGGCCGGATTGCCATTCTGGATCACGATGTCCCGGCGCAGGCCCCGATCTACCTTGATTTCTGCGATATCGCCGAGCCGTACCGGCCGCCCTTCCCGCCATTCGAGTACCTGGTTGCGAAGCTGTTCGGGATCGTAGCGGCCTTCAAACCTCAGCGTATACTGGCGCCGGCCGACGTCGATAAAGCCTCCGGATATGTCATTACTGCGGCTGGCATTGGCGGCGATATCGGTCAGCGGCAGCCCGAGCTCGGCGGCGCGGTAGGGGTCGATAACGATCTGCAGTTGCTCCGGTGAACCGTCCAGGATATCCACTCCGGCAACACCGTCGATACTTTCGATGCGGGGTTTGATGATGTCCTCGACCTGCTGGGCATAGTCCGTCAGTTTTCCGGGTGTGCCCGGCAGCATCTGAACGAAATACCAGGTCAGCGCGCCGTTCGCCCCACCACGGCCACCTAACTGAACCACTGGCGGATCGGCGTCGGCCGGCAAGGGCGGTAAACGGTTAAGCCGACCGATGACGTCCATCAGCGTGGCTTGCATGTCGGTTTCGAGGTTGAACTGCAGGTTGATGAAGGCGCCGCCATTAAAGGCATTGGCTTCCATCACGCGCATTCCCGGAAGCCCTTGCAGGACTTCCTCCATCGGTTCGAGAATTTCCGCCTCTACCTCGCGTGGTGAAGCGGCTCGCCAATTGGCCTGGACATTCAACTGCGGCAGGTCGATGTCGGGAAACAACTGGACCGGCAGTTTGTTCAGACTGAACAGGCCAAACAGTGTAATGATCGCGACGGCGACGGCCACGCCTGCTGGATTCCTGACGGCTTGTTCGGTAATGCCCATGTTTACTCCTCCCGCTATCTGGTCAGATTAGACGGCAAAAGAAGTCAACAAGTTGTGTCGAAAGTAATGGTTTGCGATTACATGAAGCGGTTGCTCGGTGAACCGAGGAAATTCAGGAAAAAAGTTTCAGCTTGTCTTTATAAGTGCGTGACAGTTTGACCGTATTACCGCCTTTCAGGGTCAGAAAATACTCGCCGTTGATGTGTGCCCGCATTTCAGTCACACGGTGAATATTGACGATGGTTGAGCGATGGATGCGATGCAGGTAGTCGGGGTCCAGTTCCGCTTCCAGCTTTTTCATTGTCATCCGCATGATGTGGGTTTCCCCGCCGGCATGAACGCACATATAGTCGCCGGCTGCATCGATCCAGTCGATTTCATCCTGTGGCACCCAGGTGGTCGTTCCGCCGTCCTTGATAGCAAGCTTAGGCACTTCCTTTTTTTTGAGTGAGTCGACGCCTTTTGCTTCGAGTTCCGTCATGCTGGATACCGGCTCCCCGGTGATATCACCCACTAGCTTCAGCAGTGATTGCCTGTGCTTAAGGGCCCGTTTCTGGTCCAGGGTGTCGTTTACCCGGGCCAGTGCCTCGGAAAGCCTGTCGTCCTCGATGGGTTTAAGGATATAGTCCAGTGCGTTGGCTTCGAACGCCTTGATCGCGTAGTCGTCGAAAGCGGTAACAAATACAACGGTCGGCATGTCTTCAGGGGGAAGTCTGCGCAGCACTTCGAAGCCATCGATTCCCGGCATCTGGATATCGAGAAAAACCAGGTCAGGATGATGCTCACTGATGAGTTTGAGCGCCTCGCGACCATTTTTAGCTTCCGCGATGATGTCGACATCATCCCTGGCGGCCAGGCGCAATTTAAGCCCCCTCCTGGCGAGGGCTTCGTCGTCTACGATGATGGTTTTGAGCACATGTGCCATTGCTACCATCAAGCATATCATCCCTGATTTTTCTGGCAATCAAATCCTCGTGTACAGAGGTTTTTTCGATAGAAATAAACAGGCGGACTCCGTTCGGAGCCCGCCTGCTCAGTACGATGCAAGAATCCGGCTTGCTATTGATAATGCAGTTCGGCCACTTCGGGATTGTCCAGGCGCTCTACAGCGGCTGTCAGGGTCCCTTCATAGCACTGTTCCACTTTCTGGGATTGGCGAACGCTGCCGGTAATCCGGCGATCAGACGGACCGCAGACTTCTTTTGTCTGGGATTTCAATTTGCCATACACCGCGTTGGCCTCGTTATCAACTTCCGGTTGCCACTCGCTGTTGAGGAGGCTCATGTTGACATCTTGCTTGTTCTCGGCGCCGGCCAAAGTGATCAGCGGAAGAGAGAGCGCGGTTACGGCAACCAGGGAAACTACAGAGTTACGGATTGTGTGAGCGGTAGATTTTGTTTTCACGTTTAGCACCTTTTGTGTGTTAATCGAAATGTCCATGAGCCAGAACAGGTGACCCATGTATGTACAGATGCACTAAACACGAAAAAAGTTATACGTGTTGCGACGAGTTGAATGGCGTGCGGCGATGAACGGAATGGTTGACGGGAAAAACAGTTACCTCAGTTGATCGGTTATCATGAGTAACATGGATTCGACCACAAGGATTTTGCTGATTTCTGCTGCAGGCTGTGCTTTCCTTTTTGCAGACCTGATGCCGGCTGGCAATTAGCAACCCGGGAATCGATTCAGGCTTTATGTACCCCGCCAGCAGTTTCATTTTTGTCGGAGTTTTCGCCGCGCTGTCCTTCCTCGCCGGTTTCGCGGTCCTGTCGCGTGTTGCTGCAGGCCAACTGGAATTCTCCCGGTTGTTAGCCATTCCGGTTGGCGCCGGGTTGGTGATCTGCCTGCTGTTTCTGCTGGCCGTGGCTGGCGCGTTGATGCCGCTGCCGCTGGTGCTGACAGCTGTCGGACTTGCGCTGGCCTCATGGTTAGCATGCCGTGGAAGGATTCAAGAAGCGCTTGGTGCAGCCGGGAGTTATAACCGTGTGTCGCTCATGCTGCTGGCTGTGTTGTTGGCCTATACCGCCTATGCGGCCTTGGGTGTGCCACTGGAATGGGATGAGTTGTCCTATCATCTGCCCTATGCGCGTGACTATGCTGAAAGTGGCAGCCTGGTGGTCAGCGAGTATTTGCGCTTTCCGCTGCACACGCACAACGTTCACCTGTTGTATGCGGTCGCGCTGATTTTCAGTGATGAAACGGCAACCCATCTGTTACACGCATTGTCCGGTGTGCTGGTAGCTGTCGGAATGGTGTCCTGGTGCCGCGCAAATCTCACTTATGGTGTCGGCATTGTCGCGGCAGCTTTGTATGTCGGCCTGTCCGCCACATATTACGACACGGCTTATGTAGACCTGACTCTGGGATTGTTCGTGTTCTATGCTTTCTTTGCTTTAAGCGCATGGCAAGAGACACGTGAGCCTGGTTTTCTGCTGGCTTCCGCTTTTCTGCTGGCCATGGCCGCCGGCACCAAGTACCAGGGACTGGTGCAACTGGTGGTGTTCTTTTTCGCTCTGCTGGCCATCACCCGTTCTGCCAGCGTGTTCGCCAGGGTTGCGTTGGTGTTGCTGCTGTTTGGAACCTGGTGGTACATTCGAAACCTGCTGGTTTCCGGCGACCCCATCCACCCTATGGGCGCACGTCTTTTTGGTTATTGGCTATGGAACGAATCCGACCTTGCCGGGCAGTTGGGGAATATTTCGACATACCGGGATCACCTCCACTGGGTGCTGGTTCCTGCGCTGGGTTCGGTCTGGCTGGTGAGATCCATGAATGCGCGTTACCGCTCACTGGTCATCGTTGGACTGGGAGGATTGTTAATCTGGTACCTCACTTCCCGTTATCAGCGTTACCTCCTGCCGACACTGCCGTTCCTGGCTATCCTGTCAGTACATGTCAGCGGGCACTATGGTCGAACCTGGACTGCCGCTTCCCGGCTGCCAGAGGTCACCCGAAAGCGCCTGGTCCTGGTGTTACTGGTGCTGCTAAGCGTCGTAGCTGTTGCGGACATTGTGGGTAAGTGGGCTGACACCTGTTTCACCCGGTCCTGTATCGACAAGGTCTACGAACGGGAGCTTTTTACCGCTCAGGCCGCCAGGTCGGTCCCCGGTTTTCGACGGCTCGCCCTGTATCAGATGGGGCTGGAAAACGAGCTGTATTTGCTGGGTAAACCAGTATTTGGCGACTGGTTTGGCCCCTATCGTTACAACGACCTGATTGCGTTGGGTGGTGACGGTGAGGCGACGGCCGCCCATCTGAAACGCATCGGTGCTGACAGCCTGATCATCAACAAAACCCTGCACCAGTTCCAGGACTTCCTGGAAAACGACCGCCTGGATGAAGTGTTGATTCCGGTTTACGAGGATAGGGCGGTCATTTTGTACCAACTGCCGGAGTCTCACAGCCGACGCTGAACACTGAATGGCTTCACTGAACCGGGATCATAGCCACTTTTTAAAGCGAAACAGCAAGGCGAGCGCGATGGTCAGGCCGGCGCACATTGCCACGACGATCCAGAACGCCGCTTCTTGTTCCATTCCGGGCATGCCGCCTACGTTGATACCCATGAGCCCGGTAAAGAAACTCAAGGGAAGAAAAATTGTCGCCACGACGGTGAATACATAAGAGCGTTTATTCATCTGCTCCGAGACGCGGGTAGCCAGTTCATCCTGAGCCAGCGCAGCCCGGTCACGCACTTCGTCAATGTCTTCGATGTAGCGCACCAGGCGGTCGCTGGTTTCCCGCAGGCGTAAGCGGTCGAATTCTTCCAGCCACCCAAGATTTTCACTCACCAGGCGATTCATCGCCTCGCGTTGGGGTGCCAGGTAGCGTCTCATGGAGACGGTTCTTTTGCGTAACTTCGACAACTTGATCCGGATGCCGGTGGTCTCGTCGTTGAGAATGTCTTCTTCCAGCGCCAGCATCTGGTCCTCGCAGTCTTCAACGGTGTCATTCATGCGGCGGACGATTCGGTCGATCCACGATGCCAGGAGTTCAGCGGCTGTCTTCGGCCCGTTGCCAGCCTCCAGTTCCTCGAGTACGTCCTGGGTAGAAAGAAGTTTCCGTCGACGCGTACTGATGACCTTCTTTCCGTCCGTCCAGATGCGCAAGGAGACCATGTCTTCAGGGTCATTCCCGGGACTGAGATTGACGCCCCGTAACGACAACAAAAGCGAGTCACCTCGGTGCTGGCAGCGTGGCCGGGTTTCACCTGAGAGCAGGGCGCTGACGACAATTTCATTGAGGCCGCTCGAATCTTCCAACCAGGCGCGGGCTTCAGGGTCTTCGTAATTGAAATGCAGCCACAGACAACCCTGCCCGGGCTCCCAGTGCTCGATACGGTCCCAAGGTACGGGTGTCATACCACCCTTACCGTCCAACAGCAGGGCATGGATTGGGTTCATCGGCTCAGGAGCTTCGGGTTCTGCAGCAAAGCAGGCTTGCAATGGTATCTTTCAGACAGTCTCTGCGGCACTATGATTTCTCATCCGTTTTTTCTATCCGCTCTTCCGATGGCCTGACCGCATCCTCTTCGAGCAATGGCTCCAGCGCCAGCGCGGAATAAACGAAGAAGACACTCAGCGCGAGCGCGATTTCGAGTGTCTGGGTTCCGGCCGCCAGGCCGACCGCCATGCAGGCAAATATGAACAGGGCATCGGTCAGGTTCTTAAGGGAAGTCCGGTAGCGCACTCCGGCAAAAATACCCGTCAGCGCAAATGCCAGCGCGAGGCTGAACTTGACGATTACGATGATGGCCGTCACCACCAGGGGCAGAAGCAGCAGGCTGGAACTGACCTTGTGTCCGGCGGGTATTTCTTCAGCAACTTCGAGGTCGCCCACGGCTATGTAAACCCAACGTATCGGGATCATCAGCAATAATGCGCCCAACATTGACAACGCAATGCCAATGCCATCCGACACGAGGTCTATTGGCATGCGCACTTGCGTGATCAGCACACTCAGGTCCGGCTCGGCGGGGAAATCACCACCGCCCTGCAACCTGTTCAGTCCGCCAAAGGGCAGCAGCGGAGTGATTTTTGGAAAGAGTTTAACCAGCAACGAAATAATACCCACCACTACCACGTAGTAGACAATGAGTTTGAAGCCAAGCCTGTTTCTTTGAGTAAGTGTCACAGCTCTACCGTGATGCTTTAGTCTTAATCATACAACAATCAAACCCCCGATAAGAGAGGGCTTCCGCCAGGTGGGTCCTGGTGATTTGATGGGTGTCATCCAGGTCCGCAATAGTTCGGGATACTTTGAGGATTCGGTGACAGGCGCGGGTAGAAAGGCCAGTCAACTCCACAGCACCCTCGAGAAAGTCACGGTCGCTGTCATTGAGTGCACAGAACCGCCTGACATCCGAACTGTCCAGCTGGGCATTGGGGCGGCCCTTACGCAGCAGTTGGCGCTTGCGTGCAGCGATAACACGTTTGCGAACGACCGAGCTGCTCTCGGGTGTCTCGTTTTTTTGCCGATTGAGCATACCGGTGGGTTGTAACACATCGATGTGAAGATCAATTCGGTCCAGCAAGGGACCGGAAATTTTTCCGCGATAGCACTGCACCTGGTCGGCGGTGCACATGCAGCGCCCGCTTTTATCACCTGCATAGCCACAGGGACAGGGATTCATTGCCGCAACCAGTTGGAACCGGGCTGGGAATTCAGCATAGCTCCCGGCCCTGGAAATAGTGATCTTGCCGGACTCCATGGGTTCCCTGAGCACTTCAAGCACGTTGCGGTTGAATTCCGGCAGTTCGTCAAGAAATAAAACGCCGTGATGAGCCAGCGAAATTTCTCCCGGCCGGGGGCGCGCCCCTCCGCCGACCAGTGCCGCGCTGCTCGCCGTGTGGTGCGGTGCGCGAAAGCTCCGGGTGCGCCAATGATTGAGGTCCAATCCCCGCTGGCTGACGGATGCGACGGCCGCAGTGTCCAGGGCCTCGCGTTCAGTCATCGGTGGCAGGATGCCTGGCAGACGTGATGCCAGCATGGTTTTACCTGTTCCCGGCGGGCCGCTGAAGAGGATGTTGTGCATGCCGGCGGCGGCTACCTCCAGTGCTCTGCGGGCTTGCAGCTGACCGTACACATCCCGCAGGTCCCTATTGTGGATTGATTCGACGTTGCTGCCCTTGTTGACCTTATCCAGCCGTCCGTGGCCGTTCAGCCAGGAAACCACGGACAGCAGACTGCCGGCCCCATAGTGGTTGTTACCCCTGGCCAAAGCGGCTTCGGCGCCATTGGGGACGGGGACCACCAGGCCGCGGCTGCAATGCTTTGCCGCGAGTGCGACCGGCAGCACACCCGGTACCGGGTTCAGGCCGCCACCCAGGGAAAGTTCACCGATGAACTCGAAATTGCCAAACCGGGTGTCGTCGACCTGGGCTGTGGCCGCCAGGATTCCCAGGGCAATAGGCAGATCAAACCGGCCGCCGGATTTGGGCAGGTCGGCGGGCGTCAGTGAGATGGTGATGTGGCTGGGTGGTATTTTGAACCCGGCATTGAGCAGAGCGGCTTTCACCCGGTCCTTGGCTTCCCGGACCGCGGTTTCCGGCAGGCCCACCATCGATATGCGTGGCAGGCCTCCCCCTACATGCACTTCAACGATGACTTCGGGCGCGCGAACACCCACGCCGGCACGGCTGTTTACCCTGGCGAGACTCATGCCGGGTATTTTCGCCCGGGATCTTTATCCGGCCTGTAGGTTATTCACTGCCTGGTTGATAGGAATTATGCTTCAGCTGATCTCATCCAGCCGCGCTTCGAGTGCCGCCAGCTTCTCCTGCAACGCTTCCAGTTCGGCACACCTGGCTTCGTATTCCTGCCTGCCGACCAGGTTCATGCGTTCGAATGCTCCGGTCAGTACCGTGCGAAACTGGTTCTCCAGTTCCTCTTTCGCCTGGCTGACACCCGGCGGTAGAGCATCGCCCAGTCTGCGGGTGATTTCATCGATCAGTCGAATGTCGATCATGGTTGAATTCCTGCTATTTGTGTTTGCTGCTTGTGGCATGATTATGCTCATATTAAAGTCAATTGAGCTACTGTTTCGCAAGGACCATGTCATGAAGATGATCACAGCAATCATTAAGCCGTTTAAATTGGATGATGTTCGCGACGCGATCGCAGAGATCGGAATCCAGGGGATGACAGTGACAGAGGTACGGGGCTTCGGCCGCCAGAAAGGCCACACCGAGCTGTACCGCGGGGCCGAATACGTGGTGGATTTTCTGCCCAAGCTGAAACTGGAAATTGCTGTACCTGATGAGCAGGTCGACGTTGCGGTCGAGGCGATCGCCGACGCAGCCGCTTCGGGCCGGATTGGCGATGGCAAGATCTTCGTTGCGCCACTCGACAAGGCTGTCAGAATCCGGACCGGGGAAGAAGGTGATAAGGCGCTCTGAGTGATTTCAGCGGTGAGCCGAAAAAAATCGAAGAAACTAAATCGCACTTTGGAGCGTCTATTATCTGAGACCGACCAAAAAACCGAGTATCAGGGCAAAGAATAATGACAGAACGCCACTCCTTCATATCGGCGACCCTCGCTGAGCTGAACCGGCGAAAAGTGCTCAGGACCGTGGGCGCTTACGCGGTGGGCGTCTTTGTGCTGCTGCAATTGATGGACGCAGCGGTCGAACCGCTCAGGCTGCCCGACTGGCTGCCGACACTACTGGTGGTATTGCTGATACTTGGCTTTCCGGTGGTTTTCCTGCTGGCCTGGCATCTCGATATTCGCTCCGATGGAATTCACCGTACCCAGAGCGCCGGTCTGCTGACCCGGTCACAGAGCACTATCCTGTTCAGTATTATGCTGGTGGCCATGGGGGGGCTGGCTTACGGCTTCTACCAGTACTATGCCGGCGTTTTCCAGTCAACGTCCCTGCAGGCCCCGGTCCAGGTAGCTGCCGAGCGTGAATTTACTGCACCCGAAAACTCCATTGCCGTGCTGCCTTTCACTGACATGTCGCAGGAAAGCGACCAGGGTCAGTTCGCAGCAGGCATGTCGGAGGAAATCCTGAACCTGCTTGCCCAGGTGGATGGATTGAACGTGGCGGCGCGAACGTCGTCGTTCGCATTTCGTGACAACGAGGGCGACATTCGCGAGATCGGACGCCTGTTGAACGTCCGGACCGTGCTTGAAGGCAGCATCCGCAAGTCAGGTGACCGCATCAGGCTGACGGCACAGTTGATCAACGTCGAAGACGGCTTCCATATCTGGTCTAAGATTTACGACCGCGACATGACGGATATCTTTGAAATCCAGGACGAGGTCGCCAGCAGCATCGCTACCGCGCTGGTAGATTCCTTCGAAGGTCTTACTGCCAAACCGGAATCACGCACCGACAGTATTGCTGCAGCCCAGGCCTACCGGACAGGACGCCTGCATTGGTGGCGCCGGACACCGGATGAATTGCAAAAAGCCATCGAGTTGTTCGCCAAGGCACTGGAACACGATGCCCAGTATGCACCGGCCTATGCAGCGATGGCCGATACCTGGCTGCTGATTTCGCTGTATGGCAACATCACCACGATCAAGGCGACGCAGAAAGCCCAGGCCATGATTGAAAAAGCCCTGGCCATTGACCCCAATTCTGCCGAGGCATTTGCTGCGCTGGGCCTGGCCCGCTGGCAGATTGGCCAGTATGATGCGGCCGAATCAGCGCTGCGGCAGGCGGTGGAATTGAATGAGGACTACATACCGGCGCAGCTTTGGCTGGCCGGAGTGCTTGGAGAGCAGGGACGATACCCCGAAGAGCACCTGGTGCTGCAGCAAGCCATGCAGCGTGACCCCCTGAACGAACTGCTGATGGTCAATTACGCCCAGAATCTTTCAACACGGGGGGATTGGCAGGCGGGCCGCGATATTTTGGGAGGCCTGCTGCAATTGCGGCCGGATTCAACCATTCTGCTGCGTTTCATGGCAAAAATGGAGATTTACAACGGCAACCTCGTGGAAGGCTGGAAACTGGCGAACAGGGCCTATCAGCTGGCGCCGGACAATCCGGAGGATATTGCTTCCCTGGCCCGGACCTGGGTGCTGCTGGGTGACGTCGAAGAGGCAGAGCGGCTGGTGCTGGAAGGGCTGGAATCAGCGGGTAACAACCAGAATCTGCTCGGGACATACTGGATGACGCTAATGGTCGCGCGCCGCTATGAAGAAGCCGAGACCCTCGTTCGGGAATGGATTGCCGAGGCAGGAGACGACTTGCCTGAAACGATGAAGCGAAGATTTGATTTTCAACTGGGGATGATCGCAATCATCCGCGGGGATCTGCCCCGTGCCCGGGATCTGCTGATTTCAGCGATCAACGATGACGAGGTATTGGCCTACAGCGGTGACGCGGTGATGGTAGTCACGCTGGCGGCTCTTGCTTCGGAACAACTGGGTGATACCGAGACCGCCGAAGAAATGCTGAGCGACGCCGAGCGTAAAATACGCCGGGCACGGCTCAACGGCGTGGATGATCCCGGTATTTATTACAACGAAGCCATTCTACTGACGATGCAAAGCCAGCCTGAGAGGGCGATGCAGAAACTCAATGAAGCGTACCAGCGGGGTTTTCGTGAGCAGTGGGTAATGGATATCGACGGTCGCCTGGCCCCGCTCAGAAGCCATCCTGAATTCCTGGCGCTGATGGAACAGATCAGGAATGAAGTGGACCAGGCCAGAACCGAGATCGAAACCTTATCCCAGGTGCTGGCCCAGCTGTAAGCAAACATTTCCAGCCGGCGTTAAACTCCGGCAAACCGCGCGGCATCGCCGATCCAGCGCCGGATCAGCTTTGCCGATGTCTCCGGGTTGCGCTTGAGTAAACGTTCGGCAACCGCCGGAATGCTTTCCAGCAGTTGCTGATCGCGGGACAGGTCGGCTACCCGGAATTGCAACATACCTGTCTGTCGCGTGCCCAGAACCTCCCCGGGCCCGCGCAGTTCGAGGTCCTTTTCCGCAATGCGGAATCCATCGGTGGTTTCCCGCATGATGTTCAGGCGCTCTTTGGCCAGCGGGCCAATGGGTGGGCTGTATAACAGCACGCAGGAAGCCTGCTCATCACCACGACCCACACGCCCCCTGAGCTGATGCAGTTGCGCGAGACCCAGGCGTTCGGCGTTTTCGATGATCATCAGGGACGCATTGGGTACGTCCACACCGACTTCGATCACCGTGGTGGCAACCAGTAACTGGATGTCGCCTTGTTTGAAGTGATCCATTACTTGCTGTTTATCCTGCGGCTTCATTCTTCCGTGGACCAACCCTACTTCGATCCCTGCGAGGCTGGCTTGTAAATTTCGGGCGACTTCTTCTGCGGCCTGCGCCTGGACCGCATCGGATTCTTCGATCAGTGTGCATACCCAGTAGGCCTGTTTTCCCTCCCGACAGGCCGCCGCAACCCTCGATACGACTTCGTTGCGCCGTTCATCGGAAATGACCGCCGTGGTGACCGGTTTCCTGCCTGGTGGAAGTTCGTCGATCACCGAGGTTTCCAGCCCGGCATAGGCGGTCATTGCAAGGGTCCTTGGAATCGGGGTGGCCGTCATGATCAGTTGATGTGCGTGCAGTGACTCGGCGCCGGCTTTGTCCAGCAGGGCCAGCCGCTGATGAACGCCAAAACGGTGTTGCTCATCCACGATTGCCAGACCCAGCTTGCCAAAACTGACCCCTTCCTGCATCAGGGCATGGGTGCCGATGACCAGTGGTGCGCCCTGTTCAATCGCATCCAGTGCGGCTTGACGTGCTTTTCCGGTGACTTTTCCGCTGAGCCAGATTGGTGAGATTCCCAACGGCTCCAGCCATTCAGTAAAACTTCGAAGATGTTGCTCGGCCAGCAGTTCCGTGGGCGCCATCATGGCTACCTGGAATCCATTACCCATGGTTCTCAAGGCAGCCAGGGCCGCTACCACGGTTTTACCGGATCCGACATCACCCTGCACCAGTCGTTGCATGGGATGGTCGAGTGAAAGGTCCCGGTGGATCTCATCGATGACACGATACTGCGCGCCGGTCAGTCGAAACGGAAGACGCTCCAGGAATGTCTGCTCAAGTGTTGATTTGCTGGGCATCCCTGCTGCCCGAAGCTTACGCTGCTGCCGGTGCAGCTGTTGAACGCTGAGGTTGTGGGCCAGCAGTTCCTCCAGGGCCAGGCGCTGCTGCGCCGGATGCCGCCTTTCCACCAGCGCGGCCACATCCGCGCCGGCGGGTGGCCGGTGAATGTAGGTCAGTGCTTCCGCCAGCGGAGACATTTTAAGGTTACCGCGAAGGTCATCCGGCAGCAGTTCTTCAAGTTCCAGCTGACCCGAGTTCAGCAGCGCGAGCGCCTGTTCAGTCAGCTTCTGCCAGCTGGCCTGGCCCAGGCCCTCAACGGTCGGATAGACCGGTGTCAGGCGATCAGAAACGGCTTCATCGGCTTCATTGAGTATCCGCTTGTAGCTGGGGTGAACCATGTCCAGTCCCTGGTAACCGCCCCGGACCTCGCCATAGCAGCGAACCTGCGTTCCCCTTGAAAACTGGCGTTTCTGGGCTGCCCTGAAGTGAAAAAACCGGAGCGTCAGCCGCCCGGTACCATCAGAGATGACGACAACCAGCGTGGCGCGCCTGCCGCGCACGATCGTGGAATGTTCCACTTCTCCTTCAACCAGCACGCGGGCGCCGGGATACAATGCGCCGATCGGATGAATACGGGTCCGGTCCTCGTATCGAAAAGGCAGGTGAAAAAGCAGATCCTGGCTGGAATGGATGCCCAGCTGATTCAGAGATGATTCGAGACTGGGGCCGACCCCGCGAAGTTCGCGTAAATCAGAGGCCAACAACGGCTTCCACTTCCACCCCCGCGCCCATTGGCAGAGCCGCAACGCCAACCGTGGCCCGGGCGGGGTAGGGTTCGGTGAAATATTCCGCCATGACCTCGTTCACGCGGGCGAAATTTTCGAGGTCGGTCATGTAGATGTTGAGCTTGACGATGCCATCGAGGCTGCCGCCCGCAGCTTCGCATACCGCACGCAGGTTCATGAACACGCGATGAGCCTGGGCGACGATATCACCTTCCACGATCTGCATGGTCGATGGATTCAGTGGTATCTGGCCCGACAGGTACACCGTATTGCCATGCCTGACGGCCTGGGAATAGGGCCCGATTGCCTTTGGCGCCTTGTCTGTATTGATGGTTTCCCTTGTCATGGTGCTGTCCTCGCAGATTTATGACTAACCCACCCGGTGTGCCCTGATGACATTGCTGTTTCTTCGCAGTCTTCGCATGACGCGCGCCATGTGGTCGCGATCCTTGACGCTGATATTGAACAGCAAAGTGGCGATTTCAGGATTGGCTTCCGGTTGGGCCACGGTTTCGATATTACTTCCCGCCTCACCGATGCTGGTGGAAACATTTGCCAGGACGCCTGGCGTATTGCGGGTTACGATGCGCACGGACACCGGGAACATTCCCTTGGTGATCGGCGCCCAGATGACATCCACGCAGCGGTCAGGGTGCTTGCGGAATTCACGCACATTGCTGCAGGAAACCCGGTGCACAACCAGCCCTTTGTCGGTAGAGACATAGGCCATGATCTTGTCGCCGGGAACCGGCAGGCAACAGGCGCCAAAGCTCAGGGCGTTCCCCTCGGAGCCGGCAATGGTGATGGCTTCACCGGTATCGTGCGCATCGGTGTGTGGATGAGTTTCGGGCAGGAGTTTGCCGGCCACGATGTTGGCCAGTGTCGTACCCAGGGCCAATTCATGAAATACGTCTTCCTGCCGCGTCAGGTGATTTTCTTGCAGGAATTTTTTCCAGTTTTGCTCCGGGATCGCATCAACCGAGCTGCCGCGTGCATTAAGGGCTTTCTCAAGTAATCTGAGCCCCAGTGCCACGGTTTCTTCCTGGCGCAGACTCTTCAGATAGTGCCTGATGGCTGTGCGGGCTCTGGCCGTGGCGGCGAATTCAAGCCACTCCGGCTTCGGCTGGACTTTCTTGTTGGTCTTGATCTCGACGGTCTGTCCGTTAGCCAGGCGCGTTGACAGAGGGACCTCAAGGTGGTCGACCAGCGCTTCAGCCGTGTGGTTCCCTACATCGGTATGGATTGCATAAGCAAAATCCAGTGCTGTTGCATTCTTGCGCAGGTCGATGATCTTACCTTTGGGTGTAAATACGAAAATCTCGTCGGGGAACAGGTCCGACTTGGCATGATCCAGGAACTCGAGTGAGTCACCGGTATGGCGCTGGACATCGACCAGGCGCATCAGCCATTCCCTGGCCCGGACTTCAGCGGTTTTTGGACTGGGTCCGCCCGGACCGGCGCCCGCCTTATACTGCCAGTGGGCCGCTGCGCCCTTGCTGGCCATGATATCCATTTCCTCGGTTCGTATCTGAATTTCTATCGGCAAACCATAAGGACTGTTAAGGATGGTGTGCAGCGACTGGTAACCGTTGGCCTTGGGCAGCGCGATAAAATCCTTGAATCGGCCGGGCTTGGGCTGGTAAAGGCTGTGCACGGCGCCCAGCGCCAGGTAACAGTGCGACTCGGTATGAGTGATGACGCGGAAAGCGAAGAAATCGGTGACGTCTGAAAAGGACAGGTCTTTGGCCAACATTTTTTTGTAAATGCTGTAAGGTGATTTTTCCCGGCCGGTAATTCGACAGGGAACCCCCACGTCGTTCATCTTCTTGCGCAGCCCTTCGAGAATGTTCTCTACAATTTCCTGCCGGTGGCCGGTCATCGACTCAAGGTGTTCGTTGATGGTTTTGTGTCGCCAGGGGTACAGGCTGGCGAACCCCATGTCCTCCAGTTCGTGTTTCATGCTGTTCATGCCAAGCCGGTCTGCAATCGGCGCATAGATATCCAGCGTTTCCCGGGCAATACGTCGTCGCGAGTCAAGTGACATGCTGCCCAGCGTCCGCATGTTGTGCAGACGGTCTGCAAGCTTGATGAAAATCACCCGGAGGTCGCGAGACATGGCCAGCATCAGCTTGCGGAAGCTTTCGGCATCCGCCTCAATCCGTGTGCGGAATTTCATCTTGTCGAGCTTGGTGACGCCTTCGACCAGGTCGGCGATTTCCGGACCGAAGTCAGCCTCTATGTCGGTCCAGCCGATTTCAGTATCTTCAATGGTGTCGTGCAGTATCGCGGCTGCAATACTGACGTGATCCATGCGCAGATTCGCCAGGATCTGCGCGACAGCCACAGGATGGAGAATATAGGGTTCACCGGTTTTCCGGGTTTGTCCGCGGTGGGCGGCTTCACCCAGGTCATAAGCTCGCAGCACGATGGCCACGGCTTCCGGATCAAGGTAGGTGTTCAGCAGGTCCCTGAGCTTCAGGACGGGTTCGGGATATCCTGTTGCTGCCTGCATGGGACCTGTTCTTGGCTGTTGGCCGGTGATTGCGTTGCTTACGGCGTGAAGTCGTCGTCCTCGATGCGGGTGTCGAATGCTTCGGCTGTTTCGATTTCAGCCTGGATGACATCGACGCGCTCAGGATCAACCAAACCATCAGCGATTTCCCGCAAGGCGATAACGGTAGGCTTGTCGTTCTCTTCCTCGACCAGCGGCTCTGCGCCGTGAGAGATCTGGCGAGCCCGCTTGGTCGCCGTGAGTACCATCTCGAAACGGTTATCGATCCTGTTAAGACAGTCTTCTACTGTAATTCGTGCCATATTTATGTTTCCAAAAATGCCGTTGAATCTGTTTCCCAAAAGCCTTTAAGGCCCGGGCTGAACGTACCATTTTATCTCGTTCCAAGCAGTTCCGCCATCATTTCGCGGTATTCGCTCTCAGTCCGGCGCCGCTTGGGATTGCCGGAGCGGATAATCGCATGCAAATCGAGCAATGCCTTCTCGAAATCGTCATTGATGACCAGGTCATCAAACTCGTCCCAGTGGGAAATTTCGGCCTGGGCTTCGCGCATTCGACGCTGGATGACTTGCTCGCTGTCCTGGCCCCGCGCCTCCAACCGCTGGCGCAGAATTTCCAGCGACGGCGGCACGATAAAAACAGAGCGGCAGGAAGGAAAAGCCTTCCTGATCTGGCGGGCGCCCTGCCAGTCTATATCCAGGATGACATCAAAACCGGCCGCGAGCTGGCTTTCCACCGCTTTTCGCCCGGTGCCGTAGCGGTTGCCAAAGACCAGGGCATGCTCCAGGAATTCATTCTGTTCGGCCAGGGATTCAAAAGTCTGGAGGTCGACGAAATGATAGTGAACCCCGTCCTGCTCGGCTGGCCTGGGCGTGCGGGTGGTGTAGGAGACAGAAAGCCTGGTGCGCTGATCCTTCTCGAGAAGCGCGCTGATCAGGCTGGTTTTTCCTCCGCCGGAAGGGGCGGCTACAACGTACAGCCTGGGTTTACTCAATATTCTGAACCTGTTCACGCATTTGCTCGATGGCGACCTTCAGTTCAACAGCGGCCTGGGTGGTGCGGTTGTCCACCGACTTGGAACTCAGCGTGTTGGATTCGCGATTGAATTCCTGCATCAGGAAATCCAGGCGGCGCCCTACCGGGTCGTCACGTTGCAGCACCAGCAAGGATTCATGTACGTGCGCATCCAGCCGGTCGAGTTCTTCGTCCACGTCAATTTTCTGTGACAGGATCGCCACTTCCTGCTCCAGCCGACCCGGGTCCAGTGGTTGTTGCAGGTCCGCGACGCGGGAGAGCAGTTTTTGTTTCAGGCCCTCACGAATATCCGGCAACCATTCGCGTACTTGTGACACATATCCGGAAATGTTGTTTAACCGTTCGCGGATGGCGGCGTCCATTTGCTCGCCCTCGCGAGTTCGGGCAGACTTCAGCCCGGCGGCAGTCTCGGTGAGCAACTGTAGCGCGGCTTCATGCAGTGGTTGAGGGTCCGGCGCGCATTCTTCGATCAATCCGGGCCAGCGCAGCATTGCCTGCAAATTGGGCTCCTGCTCAAGTCCGCTGATGGACTTCATCTGGCCATGCAACTGCAACAGCCGGGTCGCCAGCTGTTCATTCAGCTCCAGGCTGGAGCTGGCCATGTCGGCGGCCGCGACAAACCGGAGATTGGCATCGACTTTTCCCCGGCTCAGGAACTCACCCAGGATTCTGCGGATGTCAGGTTCCAGCACCCTGAATTCCTCCGGAACCCGGAATCCGACTTCCAGGTAACGGTGGTTAACCGACCGGAGTTCCCAGGTCAGGCGACCAAAGGGAAATTGCCTTTCGGCGCTGGCAAATCCTGTCATACTGCGAATCATGAATTGTTGTCCATTGTTGTGATTGGCACAATATTACCGGCAAACGAGGGGCGCGTCAGTGATGTTTCGCTCCAGAATCCGAATCAGCAGAACAGGATGAATCAATGAGACCAAGCGGCAGATCGCCCGACGAGTTGAGATCGACGGTTATCAAACGGAATTACACCCGGCATGCGGAAGGTTCAGTGCTGGTCTGCTGCGGTGAAACCCATGTCTTGTGCACCGCTTCGGTGGAAGAGCGCGTGCCGCCGTTCCTGCGTGGCAAGGGCGAGGGCTGGGTGACAGCTGAATACGGCATGCTCCCCCGCTCGACGGGAAGCCGCATGTCCAGGGAAGCAGCGCGTGGTAAACAGGGCGGCCGGACGCTCGAGATCCAACGGCTGATCGGCCGGTCCTTGCGTGCAGTGGTTGACCGGGCGGCACTGGGTGAGCGGACGATCACGCTGGATTGCGATGTGTTGCAGGCGGATGGAGGCACGCGAACCGCCTCGGTTACAGGGGCCTATGTTGCGTTGGTCGATGCGTGCCGCTGGCTGCTGTCCCGGGGGAAGATAAAAAGCGATCCGATTCACGGGCAGGTGGCAGCGGTTTCAGTGGGTATTTTTGGTGATATTCCGGTGCTCGACCTGGACTACCCGGAAGATTCCGGTGCGGAAACCGATATGAATGTCGTTATGAATGACGGCGGAGCATTCATCGAGTTGCAAGGTACCGCCGAGGGGCACGCTTTTCGCCGAAATGAACTGGACGCCATGTTGACATTGGCAGAGCAGGGCATTCGACAGTTGATGACTATCCAGGATGAGGCTTTGAATGGCTGAGCCCGAACAGCCCGGGAAGGCTCTCGTGCTGGCCAGTGGCAATGCCGGAAAACTTCGCGAACTGGCTGCCATACTTGTACCCCTGGGCTGGAAAGTAAGCGGCCAGAGCGACTGGGGTGTGACCGGGGCGGTCGAGGATGGCCTCAGTTTTATCGAAAATGCACTGATCAAAGCGCGCCACGCTTCGAAAAACACCGGTTTGCCGGCGCTCGGAGATGACTCCGGGCTGGTGGTTGACGCCTTGAACGGCGCGCCTGGTATCTATTCCGCCAGGTTTGCGGGTGCGGATGCGGATGACCAGGCCAACAACCTCAAGCTGCTCAGGAAGCTCAACGGTGTGCCTCCTGAGGGCCGGACGGCCCATTTTTACTGTGCGATGGCGCTGGTTCGTCACCCGGACGATCCCTCGCCGTTACTGGCAACAGGCGCCTGGCACGGTGTCATTACCGACACTCCGGCCGGTGTCGGCGGGTTTGGATACGACCCGTTATTCTGGATTCCGAACGAAGGATGCACCTCTGCCGAGCTGACTGCTGAAAAGAAAAACCGCCTCAGTCACCGCGGACGGGCGTTGGCGCAGATGCTGGAGCAACTGGCTGAATTCTGAGCATGGAACTGCCGCCCCTATCGCTTTATGTCCACCTGCCCTGGTGTGTCAAAAAATGTCCGTATTGCGACTTTAATTCCCATGCCTTGAAGGGCGAGGCGCCCTATGAGGAATACTGTCAGGCGCTGCTGAAAGACCTGGAGCTGGATTTGCCACTGGTCTGGGGGCGTACCGTGCACAGCGTATTCTTTGGCGGTGGCACGCCCAGCCTGTTCAGCGCCGGGCAGATCGATCAGCTCCTGAAGGGTTTCCGGCGCCTGTTGAGAATCAGCCCGGAGGCCGAGGTCACCTTGGAGGCCAACCCCGGCACCACGGAACACGACAGCTTTGCAGCGTACAGGGATGCCGGCATCAACCGCGTTTCGCTGGGTGTCCAGAGTTTCAGCGATGATCGCCTGGCCGCGATCGGCCGGATTCATGGCCGTGCCGAAGTAGCCAGGGCAGTGGAGAGCATTGATCGCTCCGGTATTAGCAATTTCAACATTGACCTGATGCATGCCTTGCCCGGTCAGGACACTGAAGCCGCCGTTCAGGATGTAAGAGACGCGATTTCATGCCATCCCGCCCATATCTCGCACTACCAGCTGACGCTCGAGCCAAATACGCCGTTTCATGCGAATCCGCCACCGCTACCCGATGACGATCAGGCCTGGCGAATGCAGGATGAGTGTGGCCAGCTGTTGCAGTATGCCGGGTATGCCCAATACGAAATTTCTGCCTGGGCGCTTCCCGGTGAAGAATGCAGGCACAATCTCAATTATTGGCGCTATGGCGATTTTCTCGGGATTGGGGCGGGCGCGCATGGGAAAATTACGTTGCCTTCCGAAAACGGTATACGGCGCCGGATCCGTTCCCGGCATCCGCTTTCCTGGATGAAACAGGTATGGCAAGGCGACGGGCTGGCGGAAGACAGGCAGTTGCGCCCTGCTGAGTGTGTTTTCGAGTTTTTTCTCAACCAGTTGCGGTTGAAAGAAGGGGTCAGAAAGTCGCAATTTGAGCCACGCACGGGCGTCAGCTGGCCTGAGGTTGAAAAGCCGGTCAATGCCGCCATTGAAAAAGGTCTGCTGAAGGACCAGAATGGACTTCTGGTGCCGACCGAACTGGGCTGGCGTTTCACGAATGAAATCCAGGCGCTTTTTCTGCCCTGAAAGTCTTGCATTCGGGCGCCCGGCTGAGTAAACTGGCCGGTCTTTCGCGTAAGCGTATACTGAATAAATAGGAATTGTCATGAAAGCCGGCATTCACCCCGAATACAATGATGTGGTGTTCCAGGACCTATCTTCGGATTTTGCGATCCTGACCCGCTCCACGATCAAGAGCAAGGAAACCATCAAGTGGGAAGACGGTAACGAATACCCATTGGTGAAAGTTGAAGTTTCCAGTGCCTCACACCCGTTCTATACAGGAAAGCACAAAGTGCTGGATTCTGGTGGCCGGGTCGACCGTTTCAAGAAGCGTTACGGCAAGTAAGGCACTCAACCAATCGAAGAAAACCCGCCTTTATGGCGGGTTTTTTTTGCCCGAAATCCGATCGAATCATTATCTATAAAGAGTTGAATATTAACAGGTTTAATGTTGGCTGAAAATTATCAAATTGTGCTATATTGATTGGCCCCGATCAGTATTTGTGCAGGAGAATCCAGTGGCCGAAAAAAAAGTAATTGTAACTGATGAATCATCTGGCAAACGGTTGGAACTGCCAAAAGTCGTTGGAACCGAGGGCGAACCGACCCTGGAAATCAAATCGCTTCCTTCTGAGCTGGGATATTTCACCTATGACCCGGGTTTCACCGCGACGGCCGCCTGCACCAGCAAGATTACGTTTATCGATGGTGGCAAGGGCATTCTGCGTTACCGCGGATACCCGATTGAACAGTTGGCCGAACGCAGCACCTTTGTTGAAGTGGCCTATCTGCTTCTGAACGGAGAACTGCCTACTGAAAAAGGCCTTAATGCTTTTCGGGATGAATTGACCTATCACACGATGGTCCAGGAACAGGTCAACCATTTCATACAGGGTTTTCATTATGACGCGCACCCGATGGCAATGATGGCCGGCGTGGTTGGCTCCCTGGCGGCGTTTTATCACAACCGGATGGACATGGAGAACCCGGAACACCGGATGCTGTCTGCGATGAGAATGATCGCAAAAATGCCGACCATCGCAGCCTCATGCTATCGGCATCACATGGGTTGGCCGGTTGCTTACCCCAGGAACAACCTGCGATTCTGTGAGCGTTTTCTCAACATGATGTTTTCGGTGCCAGCCGAGGAATACGAGGTCAGCGAAGTAGCTGCCAAGGCGCTGGACCTGTTGTTCATTCTGCATGCAGATCATGAACAAAACGCCAGTACGTCCACCGTCAGGCTGGTTGGCTCCACCGGAGCCAATCCGTATGCCTGTGTTGCGGCGGGCATATCTGCGCTGTGGGGTCCGGCGCATGGTGGCGCCAATGAAGCAGTGCTCTCGATGCTGGCTCAAATCGGAGACATTTCCGAAGTACCCAAATTTATCAAGCGGGCCAAGGACAAGTCCGATCCTTTCCGGCTGATGGGATTTGGTCATCGCGTATACAAGCATTACGATCCGCGGGCTACCATCATCCGCGCCGCCTGTTACGAAGTTCTGGATGAACTGGGCAAGGATGACCCGATGATGGACCTGGCCATGGAACTGGAACGGATAGCCCTCGAAGACGACTATTTCGTTGAGAAGAAGCTTTATCCAAACGTGGATTTCTATTCAGGCATCATCTACAAGGCGCTGGGCATTCCTGTCAGCATGTTCACCGTCATGTTCGCGATTGCCAGAACGGTTGGCTGGGTATCGCAGTGGCTTGAGCAATGTGAAACACCGACCAAGATCGGCAGGCCCAGGCAGGTCTATGCCGGCGAAACGGAACGGCGTTACCGCGCCTTGCACCGAAGGAAATAATGCCAGGATGAGTGGTTCAGGGGGCCTGTTGGCCGGGCTCCGTGGCCGCTATTGGCAATGATTCAGCGAGCAAGCACTCAGTTTCGCTAAGCGTGGCCCGGCGTTGTGGTTTACCGTCAATCGGGCTTGGCGGCGCCTGTCGCAGGTGGACCGGTTCGAAAATCGTCAACTCAACGGATGCTCCATTCAATTCGAATACGATCAACGGCACCGTCTTGTGCGTGCCGTCGAACCATCGAATCTGACGCTGTTCTTCACTGAACGGCTGACCATGTTCCAGGAAATAAAGAATCACCAATTCGGTCGAGTCAGCGAAAACATGCAGTGCAATTCTGGAGTGCGAGCTTGCAGTACCGTCCAGGACGGAGCCGACCAGCCGGGGAGTAAATGACTGCAGCCTTTGCATGGCCTCTATGGCCGTCTCGCGCAAATACTCGAGGTTCTCGGTATGAGCCGGGCCACCATAAAGACCCTGATAGCTGTGAAGTGCTTCTTTTACCTCGATATTACTGGGAAGAGCCAGGCGTTCGCTGACGCCGATTCTTTCAGCAGCCTTTTTCTTTGCGGCATGATAGTTGTGCTGGCCCTCGGTTGAAATGATGCGTGCGGCCTCCGCAGCAACTTCCAGCCGAATCTGCCTGAGCCTCCTGATATGGCGGGGAGGGGCTGCCTCAGTATATTTCGTACGGGTCTTCTTCGAGCGGGGCATCCTGATCTTCTCCCTGATCCATTTGCTGCATCGGAGGCAGCCTTCCAGCCTGGAATATTTCCATGATTGCGTCGTCGTTATCAAGCAATGCAAGCATACCTGTTTCCGGATCGATTTTGGCCTGGGCCAGGCCTTCGGGCATCGCCGGCGGCCGGTCTTCCGTGCCTTCAAGGGCAATGGCCATGAATTCCATCCAGACCGGCAGGGCGGCACGGCCCCCCAGTTCTCGCCGGCCCATCGGCTCATGGTTGTCGAAACCAACCCAGACCGATGTCACCAGGTGATCGTTGTAACCCGAAAACCAGGCATCGCGCTGTTCGTTGGTGGTTCCGGTTTTACCGGCAAGGTCCTTGCGGCCGAGCTGCATGGCCCTCACTCCGGTTCCCCGACGCACTACATCCATCATCATGGACCGGACCAGGTACGCATTTTGTGGCGAGATCGTTTGCTGGGCAAGCGTCCCTTCAATTTTGAGCTCAGGCGCCTGCTGGCGGCGCAAGCCGGCCAAATCGTCAAGCTGCTCGTCACCCGCAGAAATGTCCAGTGGCCTGAATTCGGGTTCCACTTTTTCCACTACTGCGACATCTTCCTCGGGCAGAGACTCTTCTTCACAATCATCGCAAATGACGGAAGGCATTGTTTCGAAGACCTTTCGTCCCTCTGAATCTGAAATTCTGCGAATGAACTGTGGCGTTACCAGGTACCCGCCATTGGCGAATACTGCATAGCCTCTCGCCATGGACAGAGGGGTCAGAGAAGCACTGCCCAGGGCAAGCGAGAGGTTTGCAGGCATCTCGGATCTGTCGAATCCAAACCGCTCGGTAAAGTCCCGCGCGTATTCCACGCCAATCTCGCGCAGCAGCCGAATGGATACCAGGTTGCGGGAATTGACCATTGCTTCACGCAGGCGCGTGGGCCCATAGAATTTTTCACTGAAGTTTTGTGGCTTCCAGGTTCGCTCCAGTTCCGAATCCTCGAAAACGATCGGTGCATCATTGACCAGGCTGGCAACGGTAAAGCCTTTTTCCAGCGCCGCAGAATAGATGAAGGGTTTAAAGCTGGAGCCAGGTTGCCTGCGGCCCTGGGTGATCCGGTTGTACTTGCTGCGGGCGAAGTCATAGCCGCCAACCAGCGCCTTGATATCGCCGTTTGAAGGGTCCAGTGAGACCAGTGCCGCTTCGACTTCCGGCAGCTGCCCCAGCTTCCACTGACCGTCGTTATGCAGCCTGGCGCGTATGATATCGCCCGCTACCATGATGTCCTGGATGGATTTGGGCTTCTTGCCTTTTCTGTCGCGGTCGATGAAGGGTGCAGCCCAGGTCATGTCTTCGAGGGCGAGCGCCACGGTTTGACCGTTGCGCAGATAGACCAGCGCCAGCTTCTCCTCGGTTTCAATGACCAGGCCGGGCTCAAGTCCGGATACCGGCCGATGTGGCATCAGGATATCTGCCCAGACATTGGTCGTGGAGTCCTGCAGCAGATCGACATGCGCCTCCGGTCCCCGGAAACCATGGCGCTGGTCGTATTCTTCAAGGCCGTTGGAAACCGCCAGGTTTGCTGCTGTCTGCAAGCGGCTGTTAATGGTGGTTGTGACCACGTATCCGCCGGTATAAGCCCTTGAACCCAATAACTTGAGGGCTTTCACACGCGCCATTTCAGCCACGTAAGGTGCGGAGATCTCAGCAATGGCGCCGTGGTAGTACGCGCGGTCTGCTTCATTGACTGCAGCATCGTGTTCACCCTGATCGATGTAGTCGAGTTCGAGCATCCGATTGAGCACATAGTTTCTGCGTTCCAGGGCTCTTTCCGGCGAAGTGATGGGGTTGATTCGCGATGGCGCCTTGGGCAATGCCGCGATCATTGCGCATTGAGCCAATGACAGCTGGTTTGTAGATTTTCCGTAATATACTTCGGCTGCCGCGCCGACACCGTAAGCACGGTAACCCAGGAAAATCTTGTTCAGGTACAACTCCAGAATCTCATCCTTGTCGAGACTCTGTTCTATCTTGATGGCGAGGAAAGCTTCCTTGATTTTTCGTGTCCAGGTTTTTTCAGCCGTCAGGAAAAAATTTCGGGCCAATTGCTGAGTGATGGTGCTGCCGCCGATACTTTTCTCACCCGTCGTTATCAGTGACCACACGGCGCGGGTGATCCCCTGGTAATCGAGTCCCGGATGTTCATAAAAGCGGGCATCTTCACCGGCGAGGAATGCCTGCTTTAACCATTGCGGCATGTTTTCGACCTGTACCGGTATGCGCCGCTTTTCGCCGAAAATACCCAACAACCTTCCATCTTCACTGAAGACGCGAAGAGGAACTTGCAGCTGAACATCACGCAGCGTTTCAACGTCGGGCAAATCAGGTTCAAGGACCCAGTAGGTGACGGCCACCGCTGCAGCCCCGAGCAGCGAAGAAACCAAAATGAATATGACAAATCTGCGAAAGAGTTTCTTCACACTACAATCCTGTTGTGATATTTTTCAGAAATCGAATCTTCTGGGTTGCAGCGCATAAGATACGATAATTCATGGCAAGCATGGAAGCGGCCATTGGCCATAAGACGTTGAATATTACGCTTTTCATTCCCGCTTCCACGCCTGTTAAACCTGACAACCTTAGCCGTTAGAGCCAGTTTTTTCGGAGCCGTTCAAAAATTTTTTTTCAAATCGGCATTGAGATACGAATCAAATTCTGTTAAAAACTAGTTCAGGAAGTGTCAATAAACCATTGTCGAACAAAGGATTGAGGGCAATTTGAAAATATTGGGCACCAAATCACCACCCTTAATGGGTTTGGATATCGGGTCTTCGAGCATACGCTTGTTGCAACTATCCCGGCATGGAAACTCTTACCGGATCGATCACTTCGCGATAGAGCCATTACCACCTGGCGTTATCGTCGAAAAATCGGTTCAGGACATAGAGGCCATTTCCGGGGCCATCCAGTCTGCAGTCAGGAACTCGGGTTCGAGTTCCAAGTACTGTGCAGTGGCTGTTTCTGGTTCAGCAGTGTTCACGAAGACAATCAGCCTCCCTGCGAACCTGGCCGAAGCGGACATCGAAAGCCAGGTGCAGATCGAGGCCAATCAATATATTCCCTATCCGCTGGATGAAATCAGCTTGGATTTCGAAGTTCTTGGGCCTTCGGCCAGGAATGCGGACATGGTGGATATTCTGCTGGCGGCCAGCAAGAACGAAAATGTTGAAAGCCGGCAGGACGCCCTCGAATCACTCGGCCTGAAAACGCGGGTGGTCGATGTCGAATCATTCGCCATGGCCAACGCCTTCGAGCTGATTCGTGAACGTGAGGGTATCCGGAGCACCGAAACCGTCGGAGTCTTCGATATCGGCTATGACCTGTCCACCTTGCTGATCCTGCGAAACGGCCGGGTCGTGTATACACGGGACCATCCGTTTGGCGGCAACCAGCTGGTTGAGGAAATCATGCGGCGGTATGACATGACCGCAGAGCAAGCCGGCTTTTTCATGCGAGGCGAACCGGGCCCCGAGAATTTCGAAGATGAGGTTCTGGAGCCGTTTATGTTGAATGTGGTTCACCAGATCAGTCGCGCACTCCAGTTTTACAGCTCCAGTGCCGAATTTTCCAACATCAGGACGATCTATCTTTCGGGCAGCATGGCCTCGGTTAAAGGTCTCGCTGATGTCGTGGAGCAGGAGTTGGGTATCAAGACGGGCGTGGCCGATCCGGTCAGCGGACTTGAACTCGCTCCGTCAGTGGCGGTTGCAGCTCTCACCAGAAATGCACCGAACCTTATGATTGCGATGGGACTTGCTCTCAGGGGGTTTGACTGATGGCCAGAATTAATCTACTTCCATGGCGCGAGGAAGCGCGCAGGGATCGACAGCGTCAGTTCCTCTATTCACTGATGGGAACCCTGGTGCTTGGCGCCATACTGGTTCTCCTGGTGGGCTTGTTCTTCGATCAGCGTATCAGCCACCAGGAATCTCGTAATCAGCAGATTCAGGTTGAAATCAAGAGGCTGGAACAGCGAATTGCACGGATTCGCGAGTTGGAAAACACGCGTAACCGGCTGCTTTCGCGTAAACAGATTATCGAATCGCTGCAGGCCAGCCGTTCTTTGACCGTTGAGCTGCTCGACAAGCTGGCCAAGACGATCCCGGTGGGTATTACATTAAGCAATGTACGACAGCAAGGTGTCATTCTGACCCTGCTGGGCACCAGTCAGTCGAACGCGAGGGTTTCTGCTTACCTGCAGAGCCTGGACGGTATGGATCTGTTCGTGAAGCCTGAATTACAGTATGTACGGGCGTCACA
>Ga0224504_10000047_pt1 | contig 43878 bp, 41 predicted proteins | sample SF_Oct11_sed_USG_3_FD_170160 | JGI IMG/M metagenome (GOLD analysis project Ga0224504, IMG submission 170160) | Sediment microbial communities from San Francisco Bay, California, United States - SF_Oct11_sed_USGS_24 | ecosystem: Environmental > Aquatic > Marine > Sediment | place: USA...
AATAAATTTATAAATAAAGTAATTTTATTTATAAATGGTTTGTTGGACGGGGTAAAAAGTATTCTGCAAATGAAAAAGAAATGGCAATTTATTTTTCATACTATTTTTATTTGGTTCATGTATATTTTAATGTTTTATGCGGTAACTTTTGCTCTTCCTGAAACAACAAACTTGCCGTTTTCTGCGGTTATAGTAGGTTTTGTTGTAGGTGGGTTAAGTATGGCGTTAACAAATGGAGGTTTGGGGACTTATCCGGTATTGGTGGCTGGAGCCTTGGCGATATACAATGTGCCTACCAATCCAGCGCTTGCTTTTGGTTGGATAATGTGGACAGCTCAAACAATTATGGTTATTTTATTTGGGTGTATGTCATTATTATTGATGCCTATTTACAATAAATATAAAAAATAGTAGAGTTTTCTTTCTATATTTACCTTATTTCAATTAATTTAAAATGGCTAAAACTAAAACGTCTTTCTTTTGTCAAAATTGTGGTGCTCAATATCCAAAATGGTTGGGGCAATGCAAATCTTGTAACGAATGGAATACCATTGCCGAAGAAATTATTCAGAAAGAAGAAAAACGAAATTGGAACCAATCAGTCACTATAAAAAAAGGAAATAAGCCGCTAAAAATAAATGAGATATTATTGGAGAAAGAAGATAGGATTTCAACCAATAATAATGAGTTAAATAGAGTTTTGGGAGGTGGAATTGTGATGGGGTCCATGATGTTATTAGGAGGTGAGCCGGGTATAGGTAAATCTACATTGTTGTTGCAAATAGCCCTAACAATGCCTAAAAAAGTTCTTTATGTGTCGGGTGAAGAAAGTCAGTCGCAAATTAAAATGCGAGCTGAACGATTAAAAATTGCCAATAACAACTGTCTAATTTTAACTGAAACCAACACTCAAAATATATTTAGATCTATTGACGACATTCAGCCTGAAGTAGTGGTGATTGATTCTATTCAAACGCTTCATACAGATTATATTGAAGCTTCGCCAGGGTCTATTTCACAAATTAGAGAAACAACTGCTGAATTGATAAAATTTGCTAAAGAGACTGCTACTCCGGTGCTGTTAATTGGGCATATTACTAAGGATGGGAATATTGCAGGTCCAAAAATATTAGAGCATATGGTTGATGTTGTTTTACAATTTGAAGGGGATAGAAATCATGCGTATAGGATACTTAGAGCCAATAAAAATCGTTTTGGTTCTACCGCAGAAATTGGTATTTATGAAATGCAAAACATTGGTTTGCGTGAAGTTGAGAACCCTTCAGAGATACTAATTTCCCAAAAAGAAGATAATCTAAGTGGAACTGCAATTGCTGCTACTTTGGAGGGGGTACGGCCTTTAATGATTGAAGTTCAGGCTTTGGTAAGTACCGCAGTTTATGGAACACCCCAGCGTTCATCAACAGGTTATGATATTAAAAGATTAAATATGTTGTTGGCTGTATTAGAAAAAAGAGCAGGATTTAGACTGGGTGCGAAAGATGTGTTTTTAAATATTGCAGGAGGAATAAAAGTGGATGATCCGGCAATAGATTTAGCTGTTATTTCGGCTATCTTATCTTCTAATGAAGACGAGGCCATACCACAAGATTTTTGCTTTGCGGCTGAAATTGGTTTGGCGGGAGAAATTAGACCTGTGAATAGAGTTGAACAGCGAATTTTGGAGGCTGAAAAACTTGGGTTTCAGAAAATATTTATTTCAAAATTTAATAAAATTAGTAATACTTCGTTAGTTATTAAAATTGTTAAAGTAGCTAAAGTTGAAGATGTTTATTCTGATTTATTTGCATAAAAAAACCGAGTAAATAACTCGGCTTTTTTTATAGTGTAATGCTATTTTTATTTTTTATTTGCTTCCAATATGTATTTTTCCAAAGCCATCGTCATTGAAGGATTCTCTGGTGTTGGAGCTGGAATGTTGCATTTTAACCCTGCATCTGTGGCTGCCTTAATTGTTGAGGTTCCAAATGCAGCAATTCGAGTGTTTTTCTGTTCAAAATCAGGAAAGTTCTTAAATAAAGAATGAATTCCAGAAGGTGAAAAGAAGACTAAAACATCATAAAACACATCTGTTAAATCGGATAAATCACTCATAACAGTTTTGTAAAAAACACCTCTATCCCACGTTGCACCAAGATTATCTAATGTTGTCGGAACAATGGTTTTTAACTTATCTGATGAAGGTAATAAGAATTTTTCATCCTTGTATTTTTTAATAATTTTAGCTAATTCAGGGAAAGTGCGTTGACCAACATAGATTTTACGCTTGCGATATACAACATACTTCTGCAGGTAGTATGCAACAGCTTCAGATTCACAAAAATATTTCATGTCATCTGGAACAGTGAATCTCATTTCTTCAGCAATTCTAAAAAAGTGGTCAACAGCATTTCTACTTGTTAGAATAATAGCTGTGTAATTCTTTAAGTCAATTTTTTGGGCACGTACCTCTTTGGCTTTTACTCCTTCTACATGGATAAAAGGTTTAAAGTCAATTTTGACTTTTTGCTTTTCTGATAACTCCATATAAGGAGAATGTGTTGCTTTTGGGGCTGGTTGGGAAACCAAAATTGTTTTCACTTTCATAAACTTCAATTTTGTCATTAAATTGTTAATTTTAAAATAATAACTAAAGGTGCTAATTCAAGTGCGCAAAGATACAAAATAAAATAAAACAAGTTCTTGAAAAATAGGGTTTTGTTATTTTTTAGAACTAAAAGATAGCGCGTTATCAATAAAATAGCACTTATAAGTATGGTAATCCAAAGGTAAAAATTGTAATTGTTTTGCGTATAAATCACAAATAGAAGGGGAGGCAAAACCAAGAGTGATATAGCGTTGAGGTAGTTTATTTTTTCAAAAATTATTTTTTTATAAATTTTCTGTAAATTAAAAAGGGTTGCTAATAGATAGTTTAAAAAGTATTGAAAAGCAAAATATATAACCACGCCACTTAATATAATAAAGTATGTTGTAGCGTTTAAAGGCTGTAAAGAAGGCTTAATAGTACTCCATAGAGTGTAAAAAAGCAATGAAAATATTAAAAGTTGGATTACAAAAAATGAAATTTGGAACATATTAAAAACATTTTTTTTATCCTTATTAAAATAAAAAGAAATGTTTTTTTTAGAAAACAATAAAATACTAGTGTGGTACAAACGTTCGTTAAATGCCGTTTTAAGATAAACTAAAATCAAAAAGCTTATAAAAAACACCAAAGTTATCCAGTCATTATTTTGAGCTATTATTTCTTTTGCTTCAAACATTGAGTTCATTCAAATTTTAAGGCAAAATTAGTAATAAATTGTTTTATCTTTGTGCACTAATTATATTATATGTCAAATACGGTTGTAATTATTCCTACATATAACGAAAAGGAAAATATTGAAGCTATTATACGCGAGGTGTTCTCTCAAGAAAAAAAGTTTGATATTCTGGTTGTTGATGATAATTCACCTGATGGAACAAACAGTATTGTTAAACACTTACAGCAAGAGTTTTCAAATTTATTTATAGCATCTAGAAAAGAAAAAACAGGGCTAGGAACCGCTTACATTCATGGGTTTAATTGGGCGTTGGCTAGAGACTATGAATACATTATTGAAATGGATGCCGACTTTTCTCACAATCCAAAAGATTTAATAAGGTTGTACAATGCCTGTGCAAAAGAAGGAGCAGATTTCTCAATTGGATCGAGATATTTAAATAATAAAATAAATGTTGTGAGTTGGGATTTTAAACGTTTGTTTTTATCGTATTTTGCGTCGAAATATGTACGGATTATTACGCGAATTCCTATTTTTGATACAACCGCTGGGTTTGTGTGTTATAACCGTAGGGTGTTGGAAAGCATACAGTTAAATAAAATTAAATTTGTGGGTTATGCATTCCAAATAGAAATGAAGTTTAAAGCTTGGAAGTTGAATTTTAAGCACAAAGAAGTATCTGTTATTTTTACTGATCGTGAAAAAGGAACTTCAAAAATGAGTGGGTCTATTATATCAGAGGCTGTTTTTGGAGTTATAAAAATGAAATTGCAAGGAATACCAAAATAAAGAAATAAAACATGGGGCTTACACTTATTAAGAATGCTAAAATTGTTAACGAAGGAACAATATTAGAAGGGGATGTATTGATTGATGGAGCATATATTATTGAGGTAGATACTTCAATTAGTTCAAAATCGGCAGCTACAAATATTATTGATGCTGAAGGGAAATATTTAATGCCTGGTGCCATTGATGATCAAGTTCATTTTAGAGAACCCGGTTTAACACACAAAGCAAACATTGAAACAGAAAGTAAAGCTGCTGTTGCTGGAGGAATTACTTCTTTTATCGAAATGCCAAATACGGTTCCGCAAGCTACTACTCAAAAATTATTGGAAGACAAATTTATACAAGCGTCAAAAACTTCCTATGCAAATTATTCATTTATGTTTGGGGGAACAAATGATAATTTAGAAGAACTGCTTAAAACCGACCCTAAAAATGTAGCTGGAATTAAATTGTTTTTAGGTTCTTCAACCGGCGATATGCTTGTAGATGATGAAAAGATTTTAGAAAAAATATTTTCATCAACAAAAATGTTGATTGCTGTTCATTGTGAAGATGAGGCCACGGTTAAAAATAATTTGGATAAATATTTAAAAGAATATGGAGATGATATTCCTATTGAAATGCATCCAAAAATTAGAAGTGAAGAGGCATGTTATTTATCATCATCAAAGGCTATTGAATTAGCAAAAAAAACAGGAGCCCGTTTACATGTATTTCACTTGTCAACAGCAAAAGAAACGGCTCTTTTTTCTAATAAAATTCCAGTTGAAGATAAAAAAATTACTGCTGAAGTTTGTGTTCATCATCTATGGTTTGATGACAGTAATTATAAAGAAAAAGGTACTTATATTAAATGGAATCCAGCAGTAAAAACAAAAAAAGACAAAGAAGGGCTTTGGAAAGCATTGTTAGATGATAGAATTGATGTAATTGCAACAGACCACGCCCCTCATACGGAGGAAGAAAAAAAACAAGTTTATGCAAAGGCCCCAAGCGGTGGACCACTTGTTCAACATGCAATTCCAGCATTGTTTACAGCTCATAGACAGGGGAAAATTTCCGTCGAAAAAATAATTGAAAAAATGTGCCACAATCCTGCAAAAATATTTAAAATAGAAAAAAGAGGTTTTATTAAAGTAGGGTATTTTGCTGATTTAGTATTGGTTGATGCTGCATCTCCTTGGACCGTAAAAAAGGATAATATTTTGTATAAATGTGGTTGGTCTCCTTTTGAAGGATCCACACTTTTTTCAAAAGTGACGCATACCTTTGTAAATGGAAATTTAATTTATAACAACGGGAAATTTAACGACGAGCTTAAAGGACAACGTTTAGTATTTAACAGAACAAATGAGTAAAATAATTTACATCTCATTAATAGGGCTGTTTTTAATTAATTGTACAAGTAATACAATTATTAAAAAACCCGATAATTTAATGTCTAAAGACGAAATGGCTAATATTTTAACCGATATGTTTTTGGCGTCTGGAGGTAAAAATATTAAAAATATTCAACTGAAACGTAAGGTGAATTATTTTCCATTGGTTTATGAAAAATACCATATAGATAGCACTCAATTTAAAGAAAGTAATTTTTACTATGTATCTAGAATTGATGACTATCAAGAAATACTTAAAAAAGTTGAAAAAAAACTTAAAAACTTAAAAGAAAGAAATCAAGAAGAAATCTCTGTGCGAGATTCAATCAAAAAGATTGAAAGGGGCATAAAGAGTGATTTAGAAGAGGAAGATTATTAATTGTTATAAAGTAAACAAATTCTTTTTATAGTGGTGGAAATTGGCTCAAAATTAAAATCAAGAGTGTTTTTTATTTTTTCTGAAGAATAATACTTTTTACGGTGAAGTGATGCTGCTGACTGTTTGGTTAGTAGTGGGGGTTTATTAGTTAACATTGATTTTATTTTTTCAAATCGCCAGCCTAATGCACTCATTAATTTTGATACTTTAATTGAAGGCGGATGTTTACTAAAGTTTTGGGCAATTTCTTTAAAAATAGTTTTAAAACTTATATTTTCAGCCACCAAAATATAACGTTCGTTTGAGATATTGCTTTCCATTAATCTCATCATAATACTTACAACATCTTTCACCGAAACAAATCCTGTTACACCTTCTGAATAAAATTTAAATCCGTTGTAAATTTTATAGAAAAAATTCCCACCTCCATTTTGCCAAAAACCTGCCCCTAAAATAATCCCTGGATTAATAATAATCACATTAACACCCTCTTGTGAGGCTCTCCAAACCTCTATTTCAGCACCATATTTTGTAATTGCATAACCATAATTACTTGTTTCAACGTCCCACTCACAAGTTTCGTCCATAAATTTAGTTGATACTGATTTTGAAATGGTAGCAATAGAACTTACAAAACATAATTTTTTAATTTTTTTATCTATACAAAAATTAACAACATTTGAAGTGCCTTCAATATTAATTTTGCGCATTGCCTTGTAGTTAGCGTTATCAAAGGAGATCAATGCTGCTGAATGATAAACAGATGTAACGTTTTCAAAAGCCAATTCTAAAGCAAAAATATCTGTGATATCGGCTTCAACCCATTTAATTTTTTTAAAAAGGGTTTCAAAATCCTCTGAAAAATACTGAAACACATTTTTTACAGCCTCTAAATTGCTATTTTTTCTGTAAATAGCTTTAATTGAATCGTTTTTCAAAGAAAGTTGATACAATAAATGAGCCCCCACTAAACCTGTTCCGCCTGTTACTAAAATCATAAAACGAATGTAACAAAAATGTTTGTTTAAAGGTATTTCTACAACTAAAATTTTATCTTTGCTGAAATTTAAAAAGTTGAAAATGAATTTTGTTGAAGAACTACGGTGGAGAGGCATGTTACACGATATTATGCCTGAAACGGAAGAATATTTATTAAAAAATAAAACAACTGGCTATATTGGGTTTGATCCAACTGCAGACTCATTGCATATTGGTAGTTTAGTGCCAATTATAATTTTAATGCATTTTCAAAAGGCTGGTCACAATCCAATTGCATTGGTTGGTGGTGCAACAGGAATGGTTGGTGATCCATCAGGAAAATCGGATGAACGTAACTTGTTAGATGAAAAAACGTTGAATAAAAATGTAGCCGGTGTAAAAAGTCAATTAGAGCGCTATATAGATTTTAATAGTACTTCTGAAAACGCGGCAGAATTGGTAAACAATTACGATTGGATGAAAGGAATTTCACTGATTGATTTTGTACGTGATGTAGGTAAACACATTACAGTAAACTATATGATGGCCAAAGACTCTGTTAAAAAACGATTGGGTTCTGATTCACAGACCGGAATGAGTTTTACAGAGTTTACTTACCAATTGTTTCAAGGTTACGATTTTTACCATTTATACAAAGAAAAAAATTGTGTACTTCAAATGGGTGGATCGGATCAATGGGGAAATATTACCACTGGTACAGAACTTGTAAGAAGAAAAGCTCAAGGAAAAGCCTATGCTTTAACTTGTAAATTAATTACCAAAGCTGATGGAACCAAATTTGGAAAAACAGCAGGTGGAAATGTGTGGTTAGATGCCAAAAGAACTTCTCCTTATAAATTTTATCAATATTGGTTGAACTCATCTGATGAAGATGCCGAAAGTTTTATTAAAATTTTCACTTTTTTGAATAAAGAGACGATTGAAAATTTAATTGCTGAACATAAAGAAGCACCACATGTACGTTTACTTCAAAAGAAAATTGGAGAAGAAGTAACGATTATGACTCATGGTGAAGAAGCATATAAAAATGCCATAAAAGCGTCTAATATTTTATTTGGAAAATCAACTGCTGACGATTTAAAATCGTTAGATGAGCAAACATTTTTAGATGTTTTTGATGGTGTTCCTCAGGCTGATGTTGAGCGTGCTGAAATTGAAAACGGATTGGATATTGTAGCTGCTTTTGCTGAAACAGGTTTCTTAAAATCTAATGGTGAAGTAAGAAGAGCGCTAAAAGAGAATTCTATTTCAGTAAATAAAGAAAAAGTAAAAGAAGGTTTCACAATATCAACTAATGATTTAATTGCTGATAAGTTTGTATTGTTGCAACGTGGTAAGAAAAGTTATTTTTTACTAAAAGTTGTTTAATAGTTCTATTATAAAGGCAATAAGCTTACTTTTAAACATAAAAAAAAGGGTTAAACATTTAAATGTTTAACCCTTTTTTTTAATGTGATTTTGCTATCTTGGATTTCTACCATAAAATTTTCTCTTAGGTTTATTACTGCTTTCAGCATCTTTTGGTTTGTGTGCAGCTCTTCGTTTAGATTTTTTTCGCTGATTTTTTGTTGGTTTTTGAACCAAAGGAACTTCTTCAGTGTCATCTAATAAATATGGATGTTCTTCAATTACTGGGATTTTCTGTTTGATTAATTGCTGAATATCTTTTAAATATGCTTTTTCTTCTTGGTTACAAAAAGAAAGTGCAATTCCACTCGCTTTTGCCCGCCCTGTTCGCCCAATTCTGTGTACATAGGTTTCAGGAATATTTGGTAAGTCGTAATTTATTACCAATGATAAATCTGAGATGTCAATACCTCTGGCAGCAATATCAGTTGCAATTAGTACATTTAATTCACCATCTTTAAAATGGCCTAAAGCACGTTGCCTGGCGCCTTGTGATTTATTCCCGTGAATGGCGGCTGATTTGATATGCGCCTTGGCTAACAAACGTACAATCTTGTCAGCACCATGTTTGGTTCTTGAAAAAACCAAAACAGAAGCTGTTGGATTTTCTTCAATCAAATGAATTAATAATTTAGCTTTGTTTGGTTTGCTAACAAAATAAACAGCTTGCTCTACTCTTTCGGCAGTAGCTTGTTTGGGTTTAATAGTAACTTTTTCGTATTTTCCCAATATTTTTCCCGACAATTCTATAATTGAAGCAGGCATAGTGGCTGAAAAGAAAAGCGACTGTCGTTTAGCAGGTAACTTGGCAATAATTTTTTTAATATCGTTAATAAACCCCATGTCTAACATTTGGTCGGCTTCATCCAATACAAAATATTTAATATCGTTTAAAGAGATGTACCCTTGTGAAATTAAATCTAGCAAACGGCCAGGGGTTGCCACCAAAATATCAACGCCTCTTCGCAAAGCATCTGTTTGGCCTCCTTGTTTAACCCCACCATAAATCACCGTATTTTTTATGTTTGTATGTTTAGCATAGGTGTTTATGTTGTCGTTAATTTGAATGGCTAATTCACGTGTTGGGGTAACAATAAGTGATTTAATTTTGCGTTTTCCTTTTAACGCTTGTATGCTATTGTATAAATGTTGAATAATTGGAATTGTAAAAGCTGCTGTTTTTCCTGTTCCTGTTTGCGCACAACCAAGTAAATCTTTCCTTTCTAATAAAATAGGGATAGATTTTTCCTGAATAGGGGTTGGGTGTGTGTATCCTGCTTCTTCGAGCGATTTTAAAATGGGCTCAATAATTCCTAATTCTTTGAATGTCATATAATTTAAATAAGGCGGCAAAGGTAAGAGATTAGTTTGGATAAACAGTTTTTAACAAAAAAACTACCAAAACAGCCATTTAATTACATCGGTGTAGCAGATATTGCGTTAATATTAAGTTGGTTACAAAAGCTTTTGCTATTTTTGCAAACTTATTAGAAAAAGCAATATGAGTTATCAATTAATTTGTTCCGATATTGATGGGACACTTTTAAATAAGGATAGAGAACTATCTAAAGCAACTATTGAGGAGGTTCAACGTGTTTCTCCAATTCCAATGGTGCTAATTTCATCGAGAATGCCAAAGGCATTAAAGCATCTACAACAAGAGTTTGGAAATGCTTCTGCGCCGCTAATTGCATATAACGGTGGCTTGGTTTTAGATCAAAATAGGGTATTGCATTCTACTTTTATTAAAAATGAAGTATTGGCTGAAATTATTAGTCAATGTGCTACTACAAGTATTCATTTAAGTTTATACCATGCCAATGAATGGTATGTGCCAGCAATGGATTATTGGGCAAAACGTGAAGAAAACAATACCAAAGTAACACCAACTGTAAAATCTTCAAGTGAAGTTTTGGCAACTTGGGAAAAAGAAGAAAAGGGCGCGCATAAAATTATGTGTATGGGAGATGCCAATGAAATTGATGAGTTGTACAATTCATTAGAAAAGTTGTTTTCAGAAGAAATTATGTTGTATCGATCAAAAGATACTTATATAGAGATTTCTCATAAAGATATTTCTAAAAAAACAGCAATTGAGGTATTGCTAAAACATTATTTTACCAATGTTTCAATGGATAAAATAATTGCGTTTGGCGATAATTATAACGATATTGAAATGCTAAAAGCTGTTGGTTTAGGAGTGGCTGTTGGAAATGCAAATTATGAAGTGTTGAAAGTTGCTGATGCCGTTACTGATACCAATAAAAATGATGGAGTTGCAAAGGCAATAAAAGAATTTATTAAATAAATTCTATACTACGAAGTTTTCAAATAGCTCACCAAAATCTTTTTCAAAGTTGTCTATTTAACCCTAATACGTTGGTGAGCGTTGAGTATTGGTACTTTTTTTATTTAAATTGGTTGACAATGTTTGCGGCTGCCTCTGCGCAACGTTCACCATCCATAGCTGCAGAAATAATTCCACCAGCATAACCACCACCTTCTCCACAAGGAAACAATCCTGCTATTTCGGGATGTTCTAATTGGTTATTTCTTGGAATATTTACCGGTGATGAGGTTCTTGACTCTACACCAATAACATTAGCTTCAGAAGTATAGTAACCGTGCATTTTTCTTCCAAAAGCTTCAAACCCTTTTCGTAGTCTTCCACCAATTTGTTTTGGTAAAATAGAATGTAATGGAGCAGATTTTAACCCTGGTTGGTAAGAAGTGGAGTTTAGAGAATTCGATAAATTTCCTTCCACAAAATCTGTCAATTTTTGTGCGGGTGCGGCTTGCGTTTTGCCACCTGCAACCCACGCTAATTTTTCTAAGTCCTTTTGAAATTCTAGTCCTCTTAAAACGCCAAATTGTTCATATTTTCGCAGATCTTTTTCGGCATTAATTTCAACTACAATTCCAGAGTTGGCAAATAAATTATTTCTTTTTGAAGGGGACATTCCATTAACCACAACTTCACCATTGGCAGTTGCAGCAGGAACTATAAATCCACCCGGACACATACAAAATGAATACACGCCTCTGTCTTTTACCTGGTGCACCAGGCTGTACGAAGCGGCAGGTAATAATTCGTCTCGTTTGCCTTTACAATGGTATTGAATTGAATCAATAATTTCTTGTGGATGCTCTACTCGAACTCCCATGGCAAACGACTTAGATTTTAAGGTTATATTTTTACGGTGTAATAGATAATAAATATCCCTGGCTGAATGTCCGGTAGCTAAAATGACAGCGCTCACAGGCATTTCAATATCGTTTTTAAGTTGAATGGCTTGTAGTTTGTTGTTTTTTATAATGAAATCGGTTACACGGCTTTCAAAATGAATTTCACCTCCATATTTTAAAATAGTTTCCCTAATATTTTTCACCACCTTAGGTAGTTTATTAGTCCCAATATGTGGGTGGGCATCTACTAATATTTGATCTGTTGCTCCGTGATAAACTAGGTTTTCAAAAATACGGCGAACATCACCACGCTTTAAACTTCGCGTATATAGTTTTCCATCAGAATAGGTTCCGGCACCACCTTCGCCAAAACAATAGTTAGAATCTTCATCAACCAAATGAAACTGGTTAATGGCGCGTAAATCTTTACGTCTATCGCGCACATTTTTTCCGCGTTCTAAAACCACGGGTTTAAAACCTAGCTCAATACAGCGTAAAGCGGCGTACATACCGGCAGGACCAAAACCAATAATATGAATCTCCTTTGCATTGGAAACATTTTTATAGTCAAATATATAATCGGGTATTTCAGGAATGTTTTCCTGAATGTAAACCGCTATTTTATAATTGAAAATAATGGTCGACTTTCTGGCGTCAATAGATTTTCGGAGTACTTTTATAGCGGTAATTTCTTTTGAATCAATACCCAAATAATGGGCAGCTTTTCGTTCTAAAAAACCAACCTTTTTTTCTTCTTGTAATTGTACTCTGATTTGAATTTCTTTTACCATATTGGCAAAATTAATCAAATTTAAGCGATAAAACTATTACGGAGTTTTGCGTTTCTTCTTTAAAAAAAAACTTAGAATGAATAGAATCCCAACAACAATAAAAGGAAATGTGATAGCAGCAACAATTCCTAAACTCATATAAAAGGAATTATTCATAGCAAAGTTATGTTTAAAAACAATGGGCGTAAACGCAATGCCAATGATTAAAAAAATAACCCCTCCAATAAATTCTCTTTTCCATGCTAAAATAAGAAAGGCTAATAAGATAAATGATGGAATCAAATGTAACAAAAAATCACCTATTTGTTTCCAAATACTCATGTTGGGTTGAAATGCATCTAAAGCAAACACACTAATAAACAAAATTGCAAGAATACACATGACTCTTGGTGTCCAGTAAATTATTTTTATTGAAGCCTTCATTTTGTATGAAATTTTGAAATTATAAGTTACAAAAATTTAGAATACTAAACAGTATAACGAGTACGGCGTGAGTTGTTTAGGGTTAGAAGGGGCTTATCTAATTAAACTAAAATGCCCTTTTTTCTCTCTTATATTTCCTTGGTTATCTATCAGTTGAACAGAAAACCAATAATCGGTTGCAGGTAATGACACATTGTTATAAAGACCATCCCACCCTTCACCAGTAGGATCAATTTGTGTTATTAGTTTTCCAAAACGATCAAATATATAAATGCGAGAAGTTGGATAAAACTCACTACTTACACCAAGTACTTGCCAAGTATCATTATAACCATCGTAATTGGGCGTAAAGAAATTTGGATAGCCAATTACCGAAACGTCAATAGAAGTAGTTCCACATGCATTTATATCTTTTACATAAATAGTATGTACGCCGGCCGGAACCATTTCAAAAATTGGAGCGTCCTGATAAAATCCAAATTCATCATCCAACGCAAATTCGTATTCCCCAATACCTAGATTGTTGTTTGCATTGTCTATTTCAATAATATTATTAGAAGAATCATCTTTTATGGTAATATCTTCTAGCGTTATACTAGCAATTTCAGATTCAGAAACCGTCACCGTTTTTAGAAAAGACTCGCAACCAAAACTTGTTGATGTAGCCAATACAGAATAAACACCGCCACTTGAAACTGTGGCAGTTGGTAAATTACTTATTACTGTCCCTGTGTCATTATACCATTGGTACAAATAAACGTCTTGAGGGTTAAATGTTTCTAAAGTAATTGGAGGTAAGTTTAAACAAACAATTGCCGTTGGAAGTACTTCAAATTCAGGACGTGGATTAACAATTAAAGTTAGATGAGGTCCAATTCCATAACAATCTTGATTGTCTTCACTTTCAACTCGAACATATATAACCTGATTGTATGGTACTTCATTTATATAGTTGTTTTGAGGAAGAATTTCATTATTTCCTAATTGCGCATCAGTAGCATTTCTATAATAGTGAACCGTTAGATTTTGCCCGGTTGGGAATTGTGCAATCATTCCAGGCGAAGCTTGTGTAAGATCAAAGGTAGCCAATCCATCAATTGTGGCATCATCATCACAAGAAGTTAATTGTTGCATATAGCCATTAGGGAAATGTGTTGTAGACACTTCCAAAGTTACAGTTGCCACTCTATGGCATCCAAAACTATTTTCAATTCGGGCATATACGGTACTTGCAACTGAATTGCTAAAAGGAGACGGATTGACGGGATTAACACCAAGGTTCGCATCTATAGTACTTAAATAATAACTTACTATTAAGCTGGCATCTCCTAAGGTGATAGATGGATTTGCGGCATTCAAATTAAAATCTGTAAATCCGTCGGGAGTGCCATCTTCATCGCAGTTTTTAAGTGTGTCCGAATATTTTATGGTTGGTAATGGGTTGACTTTTATTAGAAATGATTCATCTGTAAAACAAGAGGGATCAGCATTATTTAAAATTCTTGTGTAAATAGTTTGCCCGTTGACGATAGTATTTTCAAAATTTGTTGGAGTTGCAATTTCACTAATTGGTAAATAATTTGAATCTGTAAAATATGAAAATGTAAAATCAGAAGCATTTTTGCCGTTTAATAAAGTGGCTTCATTTTTAGTTAAATCAAATTCAGTAAAGCCACTAGTATCATCGCCATCAACGTTTGAATCACACTCCTCAATTATTGGAATATCAGCAGGTAAAAGAGGTACAACAGTTTCGTAAATAGTAGCAGTAACAGGTGTCCTTGTTGAACTTTCGCAAGTGTTTTCAGTTTGACTTGCATAATAAATTCTATTGTCTATCAATAACGTAGTGGTTGGTAAGGAAATTCCGCCTATTGCATCGGCATACCATAACACATTAGTTCCTGTAATTGTTAATTCATTTAAAGTAGCATTTTCAATGTCACAAAAAGTTTGTGGTGAAGTTGCTGATGGCGGATTTGTATATTGGACATTTAAGGTAACAGGTGTTCTTGTTAAAGTTGTGCAACCGTTATCCGTAGCGTCAACATAATAGGTAGTGGTTGTAGTTTCAACAGGTGTTATAAAAGTAGTTCCAGTTCCAATTGAAGCGCCTCCATTTGCGTTTGCGTACCAATTAATAATTCCTGCTGAAGCAGTTGCGGTTAAAGTTCCTGAACCAGCTCCACAAATAGTAGTCCCAGATGAATTTGTAATGGTTGGTATGGTTTTTATAGTTGCAATAACGGATGTTCTAACCCCAGTTATACAATCGTTTTCTGACGCCAATACATAATAAGTGGTTGTACTTGAAATTGAAGGTGTTGTATAGGTAGTCCCTTTCGAAATAGGTGTTGTGCTTGTTAATGAATTGAACCAAAGAACATCACCAACAGTTGCATTTGCACTTAAAGTTACGGTTCCGGTTCCACAATTTTCTCCTGGCGTTGTTGAATCAATTTTAGGAACATATATTTTTGTGCTTGCAGAAAGGTCCAAGGGAGGATCACCAGGCATACTTCCATATTCAACAATATATCCCTTTGGTTGGAAATCACCTGATGGTTCTCCGGTATTACTTAAATCATTCCAAGAGCCTAAAATACCGACATTAGGTGCAGTTACGTGGGCGTAATCTTCATTGCCTGCTTGATTTGGCTCTCCAGTATTCCAATTCGAATAAACCCCTGGAGGGCTTGAACCATTTGCCAATCCATTCCAAAAAATCATGCCGTTTTCTGGACCTGTAACCCATTTCCAAGTTCCTTCAACAGCCTCATCACTACCGCCAATCCAACCAGCCCCAGCAGCTTGTTCACCCGTTAATTGTGCTTCGTCGGCAGATGTTATGGTTGCTAAATAGCCCTGCAGCCCATAATAATTTCTTCCTTCAGCAGCTATTTTGGCATTTGTCCAGGTAATTCCAACAGATGAAACATATTCATAATAATGGCCTGTAGATGGTAAATAATTAGCTGTACCAATGGTTATTGAAAATTCTTTATCTATTGGGTTGTTTGAAGTGCTTTCAAATAAAACGTCCTTAACGGCTGCAATTAAATCATTGTCGTTTGGGGTTCCGGTACCTGTCCAATCTAATTCTAATTTTCCTTCTTGGGTATTAAATGTTTTTGGCGTTATATTTCGATGATTTCCTGTAAGTTCTAAACGGTCTTGTCCGTTAATATAACCAACTGAAATTTGTATGTATATGGCATTAATTTCTTCAGCATCTGGATTGAAAATATCGAAATCAGTTACAATGTTAATTTCACTTTCTGGGCAATAAGCTTGATTTCCAGTTGCTGATAATTCTGGGGGTGCTTGAGCCCAAAAGTTAACTGAAATTAACAGTAAAACTAAAAGTGTTAGAGATCTATTTTTTTTATGTAAAAGCATGACTTAAAACGGAAAAAGTTTAATAGTTCAAAAATAAACAAACCAATTATATTTTTGTTTAATTATTTGATTCATTTAATTTTAAGAAGCTCTTTTTGTTTATTAAAACAAAAAGAGCACCTAATGGTGCTCTTTTTTCTTTTTCATAACAAATTTACCCATTTACTTATTACCTAGCAGTAACAATTCGTTCACAACCACCTCGGTTATATATTTTTTTGTTCCATCTTTATCTTCATAACTTCTTGAGGTTAATTTACCTTCAATGGCAATTTCTTTTCCTTTTTCTAAATATTTTTCAACTATTTCGGCTGTTTTGTTCCAGGCAACTAAATTGTGCCATTGAGTATCGGTTATTTTTTCTCCTTGTGCATTTTTATAGTTTTCATTTGTTGCAATTGAGAATTTTGCCAATTTTTTTCCTGAATCTAAAGTGATGATTTCAGGATTGTTTCCTAAGTTTCCAATTAACTGTACTTTGTTTCTTAACGTATTCATAAGATAAGGTTTTAATTAAGGTTGAATGTCATTCGTTCTATCCAACAGTGCAAATATTGGGAGCTTTCAATATATTATTCGGTTAAAATCTAATTACTTTCGGATGTAAATGTTTGTAGTCGTTTGTAAACGGATAATTTATTGTATATTTGAACTACTACTAACTAATTGCCTTTTAGATGATACGAGATTTTAAGAATGAAATTTGGGCGCCATATTCCAATGATTTGTGGAGTGATGAGGATGAGTATTTAGTTTCAAATTTGGGGAGAATTCAAAGAAAAAAAGTGTCGGATAATGAATGGAAACTTTCTAAAACATCATTAATTGGGGGGTATGATTCTTTTTGGATTCGAAAAAAAGGTAAAAAATCGTCATCGTCTTGTTATGTGCATAGGGTGGTAGCATTGTTGTTTTTAGAGAGAAAAGAAGGGGAATCATTTGTGATTCATTTAGATTTTGATAAATTAAATAATAAGGCTACAAATTTAAAGTGGGTAAATAAAACAGATATGTTTTTGCACCATAAAAATAATCCAAAAAAAATAGCAAGAAAAGGACAAGTTACCTCTTCCAAATTAACAGAAGGAAGGGTAAGGTTGATAAAAAAGAAAATATTTGATCCAAATAGAAAAACTAGGATGCGTTTAATTGCCAAACAATTTGGTATTTCAGAAATGCAGTTGTATAGAATTAAGTCTGGTGAAAATTGGAGCCACGTAAAAATGGATGAATAACATTTAATATTTAGTATGAAAAAAAATTGCCTAGAGTGCAATGAACCTTTAAACGGTAGAATTGATAAGAAATTTTGTTCCGATTATTGTAGGAATGTTCACAATAACAAAATTGATAAAGAAAGTAAAAACTTAGTTAGAAATATTAACAATCGACTTCGAAAAAATCACAGATTACTGACAGAACTTAATGAATATGGAAAAACCAAGGTGACGCGAACAAAATTATTAAATGGTAATTTTGACTTCAATTATTTCACATCAATTTACACCACAAAAACCGGGAATACGTATTATTATATTTATGATCAAGGTTATTTAAGTCTGGAAAATGACTATTATTTATTGATAAAAAAAGAATAAATAAGGTTATTTAAAATTTATTTTGAACTTCGGCAGCCTCTAACATTAAAAAATGTAAATCAGTATTTTTAATAAAGGGTTTTAGTAAGTTGCTTCCAGGTCCAAACATTGCTAACTCTACATAATCAGAAGAATGTTTCATGCTTATCCACCCAACAGAGTTATGTTGTTTTTGAATTTCAGCCAAGGCATTAAACGGTAAACGACGAGCGTTGTATATTCCATTTTTAGATTTTAAGTTGTTATAATAACTTAAAATTAATTTTGCCTCTTCATTAGTTACCCCAATATTATTGGCATATTCAATGCGTTGTTTTATTTGGTTAATGGTTGTTTCTTTTCCAAAACCATTTAAAATCCATTCGTTTGAATGTTTGTAGTTTTGGATTGAATCAAATTTATCATTTGCTTTACCTCCGGAAATAATGCCAGGGTTTGAATTTCCGTGATCGGTTGTAATAATTACCAAAGTATCATTGTTTTGTTCAGCAAAATTCATAGCAACTTTTATAGCTTCATCATGAGCTGTTTGATCATAAATTAAACCAGAAATATCATTTCCGTGTGCAGCCCAATCTACTTTACCTGCTTCAACTTGTAATACAAAACCTTCTGGATGATCTTTCATTCGATCAATGGCCTTCTGGGTCATCTCAGCAAGTGTTGGTTCGTTCTCGGCAATTTCTTTGCTGTTATTTCTGTCAATAGTATAGGAAAGTCCACCGTTTGCAAAAACGCCTAAAATAGGCTTATTTGTATCGGTATTTAGCATTTCTTTTCTTGTTTTCACCACTTGATATCCAGAAGATTCAAATGCTTCGTACATATTGCGTTTATCTTTTCTTTTTTCAGAAGAAAAATAATTATTTCCACCACCCATCATGATGTCAAATTCTAGTTCTAAATATTTTTCAGCAATGCCTTCTTGATCATTTCGTGATTTACTATTTACACAAAACCCAGCAGGAGTTGCATGGGTAATTGGAACGGTAGTAACGCATCCAGCCATTTTACCAACTTTTTTGAATTTTTGCCAAATTGGTAAATGCTTTTCACCATTTGGGCTCATATTTACAGCTCCATTGTTAATTCTTACGCCCCCACCCCATGCTGAGCTAGCAGCTGAGGAATCTGTAACAATGGAATTTGCTGAAGTCATATCCATTAAGGCGCGATTTATTTTATTTTCTTTGTATAATTGAAGCCAATTACTTCCAATACCTGTTTTTCTAGAAAGATATAAGTCTGCCATATTAAGGGTGCCAGTACTCATTCCGTCACTTACAATTACAATAATATTTTTCGCTTTTTTATTTTTTTCAAACGTATCAAAATTCGTTTGAGTAGCTGTTAAATCAAAAGGGTTTAACAGAGAAGTTCCAAGAGCAAAAAAAGAACCGTTTCTAAAAAAATTTCTTCTATTCATTGTAGTGCGTTTAATAAATTGAACAAATATAATCGATAATAAAAATATAATTGATCTCTGTATTACTTAATTAAATGTTAAAAAAAATGATTTTAGTTTGCAAGTAGCTATAGGTACAATTACGATTTATTTTAGAATATTGAAAGATGAAATTATTGGAATGTAAAGATTGATAAATAAGAAACAAAAATTTAAATTTGACCTGTTAAAAATTAAATACTATTTATGTACAAATTTTGAATTTAAAATTGAACCAAGCACTTAAAATATGATGCTAAACGGTTTGTTTTAAATGATGAAACCATTATAAAAACCAATATAAATTATTAAAAAATGAAAAACTTACTATTAATAGCAGTGTGTGTGCTTTGCCTAACCTCTTGTCGTAAAACGGTTGAACAAGAAAAAGCTGACGGAGTTGGTGAAGAAACAACTTATCCAAAACCAAAATTAAACCAAAGCAGTGCGTCATATTTGTACCATTTTGCGTACGATTGTATTGATCAAGAATACCCTAATCGTTTAGGTCAAACTTTAGGTGATGCAAGCTTTTTAAAAGAACCATCTGAATTGCATCCGGCATTTTATGGTTGTTATGACTGGCATTCTTCAGTGCATGGGCATTGGACATTACTTAATATTATTAAGGAATTTCCTGATTTTGAGCATAGAGAAGCAATTTTAAAGAAACTTCAAACAACCATTACAAAAGAAAATATAGCAGTGGAATTGGCTTATTTTGAAGGTAAATTCAACAAAACTTTTGAACGTACTTATGGATGGGCTTGGATGTTAAAATTGGCGGAGACGCTGAGAGACTGGGATAATGATGAGGCCAATGAAATGTATCAAAATTTAGAGCCTTTAGTTACATTAATTGAAAAAAGGTTTGTAGAGTTTTTACCAAAACTAACTTACCCAATTAGAGTAGGGGAACATCCAAACACTGCCTTTGGAATGTCATTGGCATTAGATTATGCTAGAAAGTATTCACCACAATTGGAGCAATTTATTGTATCAAGAGCAAAAGAATATTATTTAAATGATGTGGGTTGTCCTATTACCTGGGAACCAGGAGGGTTTGATTTTTTATCTCCTTGCCTGCAAGAAGCTTCTTTAATGATGAAAGTACTTCCTAAAAATGAATTTGAATTGTGGCTAACTAATTTCTTACCGGGATTTAAAGAAGATCCTTCTTCGTATATTGATGTTGTTGAAGTGTCAGATCGTTCTGATGGAAAATTAGCCCATTTAGACGGATTAAATTTTAGTCGTGCGTGGTGTTTATATGAAATAGGAAATACTTTAAATAATGATAAAATGGTGAATTTAGCAAATAAGCATTACCATTATAGTTATTCAAAAATGGACTCCGGCGAATATGCAGGAGCCCACTGGTTAGCTACTTTTGCGCTATATGCGGTATTAAAAAGTAATTAATTTTTTTCGTATTCAGTAATACGTATTGTATTTGACATTCCTCGTGCCTTTACAGGCATTGAGGTAATGTTAATTGCATAATCACCTTCTTTTAAATAACCTCGATCTGCGGCAAGCGTGTTTATATCTTCTATGGTTTGATCGGTGCTAACAAATTTATCGTAAAAAATACCTTTAACACCCCAAAGTAAATTTAGCATAGCTAAAATTCTTCTGTTTGAAGAGAATACTAAAATATTAGATGTTGGTCGCCATGATGATATATGAAATGCAGTAAACCCAGAATCTGTTAAAGTGGTAATTACTTCAGCGTTAATTGTACTTGCCATTAATGCGGCCTGATGACAAATTGTTTTTGATATAAAACGCTCGTTAATACATTGTACATATTCGGAGGGAGGTGAGATTAAGGGTGAATTTTCAACACTTTCAATAATTCTTCGCATTTGTTGAATTACTTGAATAGGAAAATCTCCCATTGCAGTTTCGCCAGAAAGCATTACAGCATCAGCACCATCCATAATAGAGTTTGCAACATCGTTTACTTCAGCTCTTGTTGGAACTTGACTAGTAATCATGGTTTCCATCATTTGAGTTGCAATAATTACTGGTATGTGGGCTTTTTTTGCTTTTAATACCAGTTTCTTTTGCAATAAAGGTACTGACTCCATAGGTACTTCTACACCTAAATCTCCTCTAGCAACCATTAAGGCATCACAGTAAGGGGTAATTTTATCAATATTTTCTAATGCCTCTGGTTTTTCAATTTTGGCAACAATAGGAATTCTGTATTCAGAATTTTGTTTAATTAAATCTTGTAATTCAATTAAATCTTTCTCTGTTCTAACAAATGATAGTGCAATCCAATCAACTTTTAACTTAATAGCAAATAGCGCATCTTTTACATCTTTTTCGGTTAATGCAGGAAGTGAAATATTTGTGTTGGGTAAGTTAACCCCTTTTTTAGAATTTAAAGGGCCTCCGCGTAAAACTTTTGTAGTTACTTCTGTAGCTCTATCTGTTGCAGTAACTTCAAAAAGTAATTTACCGTCATCTACTAAAATGTGTTCTCCAACTTGTACGTCTTTTGGGAAGTTTTGGTAAGTCATGAATGCCTTTTCTTTTGATCCTACACACTCCATAGTGGTAAAAGTAAAAGTATCATTAACTTCCAAAATTATATCTTCAGCCATTACGCCAACACGTAATTTAGGGCCTTGTAAATCAGCTAAAATAGCTACGTGGTAATCTTTTTCTTTATTAATTGTTCTAATAATATCTACGCGTTTTTCTACGTCTAAATAGTTAGCATGTGAAAAATTAATTCTAAAAACATTCACGCCCGAATCCATCATTTCCTCAATAATGTCTCTTGTACCGGTTGCAGGGCCAAGTGTTGCTACAATTTTTGTGCGTTTTCTATTTATTGCCATAGTTAAAATATTAAGTGATCTTTTGATTTAAGGGTTGTTTGTGCTATTGAAAATGAAGTTATTATTTGGTTAATCGTATTTAGTTTTTTAATTAAAAAATCAATGTGATTTAGATTATAACATCCTTCAATTTTTAAAAAAAAATCAATTTTCTTTTTTTCAGGAATTAAATAGGAAATTGTACTTTGTTTTCCACCAAATAATCCAGGGTTATTTTGATTTTCAACAAACGATTTGTGTTTGTTGTTTATTAAATAATAATTTATAAAGTGGCTTTTATCTTTAAATTCAAATAAAGGAAATTCTGCATCTGAATTTTTAAAGTCTAAATTATGCTTATACCTAGTTAGCTTAGTTTTTAAATGCTTATTCAAAAGATAGGCAAGCCTATAATCTTCTTCAGTTGAATGAATTCCAACCAACGAATAATCATCTTCTTCCAAATCAAACGTTAATAGTTGCATAAAAAAATGAAAATTGTTATTGCAAAAATACTATTGTTTAATTACAGTAGCTAATAATTTCACGAAAACGAAATAGTTTGTGTAGTGCTATGATTTTGAAATTTCATTTTGAAATGCAAAATAAGCTCTTTTAGAAGCCGTTTCTTCTGCCTTTTTCTTAGAAGTAGCCCTTCCTTTAGCAATTATTTTACCCTCTAAAATTAATTTTACGCTAAAATGTTTCACAGTATCATTACCGGTGTCATCGTAAACACTGTATTCAAAATCCTTTTTATGTTTTTGACACCATTCAATAAATAAGCTTTTATAACTAGTAATTTTACCTTCTAATTTTTGAACGTCAACATAAGGGGTAATCACTCTTTTTTTAATAAATTTCTCGCAATAAAGGTAGCCTCTATCTAAGTAAATAGCACCAACTAGGGCTTCAAATACATTTCCATGTATATTTTCTCCAAATTTAGATTTAGCAACTGTACTTTTAACAAATCTTAGTAAATCTAAATCTCTTCCTAATTCGTTTAAATGTTCTCTACTTACAATTTTAGAGCGCATTTGAGTTAAATACCCTTCGTCTCCTCCTGGGACTTTTTTAAATAGAAAAGCTGCTATCACAGATCCTAACATAGCATCTCCTAAGAATTCAAGTCGCTCGTAGTTTTGTGTAAGCCCCGTGCGTTTATCTACTTTTTTAATAGAGCGATGAATAAAAGCCTTTTTATAAAAAAGTAAATTATTAGGGGCAAACCCTAACATTTTTTTTAATTGTAGGAAAAAATACTCGTCACGTATAGTACGAGTTTTAATAATTTTACGAATGAAACTCATTCATGAGTGGTTGTTAATCAAGTTTTTTAAAAAGAACACAGGCATTGTGTCCTCCAAATCCAAATGTATTACTCATGGCAACTTTTACGTCCCGTTTTTGTGCTTCATTAAACGTGAAGTTTAATTTGCTATCAATCTTTTCATCATCTGTGAAATGATTAATTGTGGGAGGTACCATACCGTGTTTAATAGCTAATATAGAAGCAATAGATTCAACAGCTCCGGCAGCACCTAATAAATGTCCTGTCATTGACTTAGTTGAATTTAAGTTTAAGGTATACGCATGGTCTCCAAACACATCTAATATTGCTTTAGATTCGGCAACATCACCGAGAGGTGTTGATGTTCCGTGCATATTTATAGCGTCTACATCTTCTGGCTCTAAACCAGCATCTCTTAAGCAGTTTAGCATTACATTTTTAGCTCCTAATCCTTCAGGATGTGGGGCTGTGATGTGATGTGCATCGGCTGATAATCCACCTCCGCCTACTTCAGCATATATTTTAGCGCCTCTTGCTATGGCGTGTTCGTATTCTTCTAATATAATTGTTCCAGATCCTTCTCCAGAAACAAAACCTTCTCGGTCTTTATCAAAGGGTCTAGATGCCGTTGCTGGATCGTCATTTCTTGTAGAAAGTGCTTGTAATGCATTAAATCCACCTATTCCGGCAATTGCCACTGTTGCTTCAGAACCTCCTGAAATCATAACATCAGCATGTCCTAAACGAATGTAGTTTAAAGCATCAATAATCGCATTTGACGATGATGCGCAGGCTGATACTGTTGCAAAATTAGGGCCTCTAAATCCATATTTAATAGAAATTTGACCAGGAGCAATATCAGCAATCATTTTTGGGATAAAGAAAGGATTGAACCTTGGGGTTCCATCTCCAGAGGCATAAGAAATCATTTCATTTTGAAAAGTTTCCAATCCGCCAATTCCTGCGCCCCAAATAACACCAACTCTATCCTTGTTAATTTCCTCTAAATTTAATTCTGAATCAATAATAGCTTCATCAGTAGATACCATGGCATACTGAGTGAATTTATCCATTTTTCGAGCTTCTTTTCGATTTATGAATTTATTGACTTCAAAATTTTTTATTTCACAAGCAAAACGAGTTTTGAACTTGGACGCATCAAAATGCGTTATTGGAGCTGCCCCGCTAACACCGTTAACAAGACCATTCCAATATTCTTCTACATTATTTCCTATTGGTGTTAATGCACCAAGTCCAGTTACTACAACTCGTTTTAGTTCCATATAAAAATTACTTTTTTGCGTCTTCTATATAGCTAATTGCTTGACCAACAGTTCCAATGTTTTCCGCTTGATCGTCTGGAATTTGAATATCAAATTCTTTTTCGAATTCCATGATTAATTCTACAGTGTCAAGTGAATCAGCTCCTAAATCGTTAGTGAAGCTTGCTTCTGTTGTCACTTCATTTTCGTCAACGCCTAACTTATCTACGATAATGGCCTTTACTCTTGATGCAATGTCTGACATAATTTTTTTAATTTTAAATTTAATTACGCGGCAAAAATATAAAACTTTATTGAAATCAAAATGATTTAGAGCATAAAAGATGCTGAAGAGTAGATAATTTTATTTTTTTTACTGGTAAAGTTACTGAATTATTTATTTTATTTGCTAAATAATATCAAGGTATATGAAACGAATTGTAATACTGGCATCAGGTTCAGGAACGAATGCAGAAAATATTATATTGTACTTCCATAATAGTGTTGACATTAATGTTGAACTCGTATTGAGTAACAAAAAAGACGCCAAAGTACTTGAGCGTGCTAATAGGTTGGGAATTAAATGTGAGAGTTTTAATAGAGGTGATTTTAATAGCGATAAAATACTTGATTTACTTAAAAAGAAGGCTGATTACATTATATTGGCTGGGTTTTTATGGAAAATTCCTGAAAGTATCATAACAGCTTTTCCAAATAAAATTATCAATATTCATCCTGCATTGTTGCCAAAATATGGTGGAAAAGGTATGTATGGTATGTACGTGCACAATGCTGTAGTAAAAAATAAAGAACTAGAATCTGGTATAACAATTCATTATGTAAATGAAAATTATGATGAAGGTGCTATTATTTTTCAAAAAAAATTTGAAGTATTGCCTATGGACACCGCTGAGGATATTGCTAAAAAAATTCATACCCTGGAATATGAAAATTTCCCTAAGATAATTGAAAAGGTAATTTTAGAAAATGGCTAAAAAAAAGTTTTATGTAATATGGAAAGGTCATAAAGAAGGTGTTTTTACTTCTTGGAATGTTTGTAAAAAGCTTATAAAAGATTTTAAGGGAGCGCAATATAAATCGTTTGGTTCAAAAGAAGCGGCTGAAATTGCCTTTAAAGGAAAATATTTAGATTATGTTGGTAAAGACACCAAAAAGGTTCAACTCCCCCCTGAAGAATTAAAAAAATACGGAAAACCAATTTTGGAATCACTATCTGTAGACGCAGCTTGTAGTGGAAACCCAGGGAAAATGGAATACCGAGGTGTAGATACGCAAACAAAAAAGCAATTTTTTATTCAAGGCCCTTTTGAACAAGGCACCAATAATATAGGTGAATTTTTAGCCTTGGTTCATGGCTTGGGTTATTTAAAGCAAAAAAAGAGTTCTCTTCCCATTTATTCAGATTCTAAAATCGCCATGAGCTGGGTTAAAAAAGGACAATGTCGAACCAATTTACAAATTACAGCGACAAACAAACCTTTGTTTGATTTTGTGAAAAGAGCAGAGAATTGGCTGAAAGAAAACACCTACAACACAAAAATCTTAAAGTGGGAAACCAAAGCCTGGGGAGAAATTCCAGCTGATTTTGGTAGAAAATAAATTTCTTTTTAACCTAACTCAACATGTTTTTTGCTCTTACCAATGCATTATATAGCACATTTATTTCTTCATATGAATTGTAAAAAGAGAAGGACGCTCTAATGGTTCCTGGAATTTTATAAAAATCCATAATTGGCTGTGCGCAATGGTGACCAGTTCTTACGGCAATACCAAGTTTATCAATTATGGAGCCTATATCGTACGGGTGAATGTTATTAATATTAAAGGATATTACAGAGGTCTTGTTTTTTGCCGTTCCATAAATTTTTAAACCTTCAATTTGTAATAATTTGTCAGTAGCATATTTTAATAATTCATTTTCGTAAGTATTAATGTTTTCGAAACCAATATTATTCATATAATCAATGGCGGTTCCAAATGCAATTACACCTGCAATATTGGGTGTTCCAGCTTCAAATTTATGAGGTAAACCTGCATAGGTGGTTTTTTCAAAAGTAACTTTTTTTATCATTTCACCTCCACCTTGGTAAGGGGGTAATTTATTTAACCATTCGGCTTTTCCATACAATATTCCAACCCCAGTTGGACCGCACATTTTGTGGGCAGATGTTACATAAAAGTCAACATCCAACTGTTGAACATCAGGTTTTATATGTGGGCAACTTTGTGCACCATCAATTAAAACGGCGGCGCCAACATTGTGTGCTTTGTCTATTATTTCTTTTATTGGATTAATGGTTCCAAGTGCATTTGATACATGATTTACAAATACTAATTTTGTTTTTGAAGATAGCAAGTTGTCGTACTCATTCATTAAAAGTTCTCCTTCTTCATTCATTGGAATAACCTTTAAATTTGCACCAGTTCGTTCACATAACATTTGCCAGGGAACAATATTTGAATGGTGTTCCATTGCTGAAACAATAAGTTCATCGCCTTCATTTAACAAAGAAGTAAAGCCTGTTGCTACAATGTTGATACTGTGGGTAGTACCCGTGGTTAAAATAATTTCATAACTTTTTTTTGCATTGAAATGTTGCTGTAATTTTTGGCGAGCTTCTTCATAAGCATCGGTAGCTTTCTGACTTAAAGTATGAACACCTCTATGGATATTTGAGTTTATTGTTGAATAATAATTAACAATACTATCAATTACAATCTGAGGCTTCTGACTAGTGGCTGCATTGTCTAAATAAACAAGAGGTTTTCCATTTACTTTTTCCTTCAAAATAGGAAAATCAGCACGTATTTTTTCAATATCAATCATTTTCTCTTTTTAGAATCATTCTAAATACAAAACTACTAATTTGAGGTTATTTAAGTGACTTTTTTATAACTTATTACGGCCAATACATTCATAACAATTGCAAAAATAATTGTTTTAACAATATGAGAGGTAATATCTGCAAGGCTAGATCCTTTAAGCATTACCATACGCATTACTTCTACAAAATACCTAATAGGGTTAAATTCATTAATGTATTGTGCCCATCTGGGCATACTTTCAATAGGTGTAAACAAACCGCTCATTAAAATAAAAATGACCGTGAAAAACCAGGAAATAAACATGGCTTGTTGTTGGGTTTCAGTGAAATTTGAGATAAATAAACCAATACCTAAAACTACTAAAATATAGATAGAAGTATAAAAATACATGAGGCCCAAATTACCTATAATTGGAATGTTAAATAATAATTTTGCAATTACAAGTCCTATGGATAAAAGCGCCAAACCAAGAATCCAAAAAGGTAAAAGTTTTCCTACAATAAACTGGTGTTTTTTAATGGGGGTTACATTTATTTGCTCCAAAGTTCCAATTTCCTTTTCACGTACAATATTCATTCCCGATAAGAATAAAGTAATCATAGTGACCAACAACACTAAAATTCCAGGAATCATAAATGTTTTGTAATTCAGTGTTTTATTAAACCAAAAGGAAGGGGAGGCCTCAATAGTTTTTGGTCTTTCTATGGAGGCATTTTGATTCATGAATTTTGCCCGAGCGTTGGTGTTGAAATTTTTAATAATTTGGTTGATGTACCCATTTTCTACGCCTGCGGCTGCGCCATTAATGGCGTTTATAATAACGGCTAAATCTGTTTGCTGCTCTTTAATAAGGCTTCTTTCAAAATGTTGTGGAATTTCTAAAATAACATCAACCTCACCTTTTAACATTGCTGCGGAAGCGATTTTGTTTGAAGGGTATTCGTTTTGAACATTAAAATATGTAGAAGCGTCAAATGTATCAATTAAAGATCTGGAAAAGGAGGTTTTATCGTTGTCTACGTATGAAAATTTAATATTCAAAATTTCAAAAGTAGCGGCGTTTGATAAAATTATTAATTGAATTATTGGCATTATAAAAATAATAGGAAGCATTTCTTTATTTCTGAAAATTTGCTTGAATTCTTTTTGAACGATGTATCCAATTATTTTCATTATTCGAGTCTAATTTTATACTTTTTAACGCTAAGTGCAATAAAAAACAAGGTCATGCCAATTAGAATAATTGTTTCTTTCCAAACAAATGATATTCCCACTCCTTTCAACATAATGCCTTTTAAAATAATGATAAACCATTTGGCCGGAATAACATTGCTAATTACTTGTAAAATAGTTGGCATACTTGTTATTGGAAAGATAAAACCCGATAATAAAATGGTTGGTAACATTAGCGCCATTAATGAAATCATCATAGCGGTTTGTTGAGAATTGGCAATTGTTGAAATTAAAATCCCCAGAGATAGTGAAGTGATTATGAACAATACACTTTCTAAAGCCAACAAAAATAAACTTCCTTGCAAGGGCATTTTAAAAACAAAAATACTGAGTAAAATAATTATGGTTGCGTTAATAATTGATAAGAAAATATAAGGAACAACTTTACCTACAATTACTAAAATTGGCTTTAATGGTGATACCAAAAGGACTTCCATGGTTCCTAATTCTTTTTCACGAGTAATGGATATTGAAGTCATCATTGCCGAAACTAACATTAAAATTATGGTCATTACACCTGGAACAAACATAAAAACTCCTTTTAATTCAGGATTGAAAACCATTCGTGTTTTTGGAATTATTTGATAAGGAATTTTAACAGCCTTGTTTAATTCGTGCTGGTAATTTTTTAAAATAGCATTGATATAATTACTAATAGTATTCGCAGTGTTTGGGTCGGTAGCATCTGCAATTATTTGGACTGTAGCGTTATTATCTTTTCCTAATTTTTTACTGAAATCATTCTCAAAAATCAACACTGCTTTTATAATTCCTTTTTTGAAAGAATTTTCAATAGCAGCTTCATTTGGTATAGATTCTTGAATGCTAAAATAATTAGAAGCCTCAATTTTAGTTATTATTTCTTGTGTGGTGGCATCCTTTGAATGATCTAAAATAGCAATGTTAACGTTGTTTATTTCGTTGGTAATTGCAAATCCAAACAGCATAATTTGAACAATGGGCATTCCAAAAAGAATAAACAAAGAACGTTTGTCTCTATAAATGTGGAAGAATTCTTTTTTTATAAAACCTCTAAATCGTTTCATTCTCTTGCAAGTTTTATAAACACTTCATTCATGGTTTCAGCATTGAATTTATTTTTTAAGTTTTTTGGAGTATCCAACGCTTCAATTTTACCTTTAACCATAATGGATACGCGATCGCAATATTCAGCTTCATCCATATAATGTGTTGTTACAAAAATGGTGGTTCCCTGGTTGGCTGTTTTGTAAATCATTTCCCAAAATTGTCGTCGTGTAATAGGATCTACTCCGCCAGTAGGTTCATCTAGAAAAATAATGGCAGGGTTGTGTAATAATGCTACTGAAAAAGAGAGTTTTTGTTTCCAACCCAAAGGTAAAGAGCCAACTAGTTTTTTACTGACTTTTTGAAGGTTTAATTCTTCAATTAACAAGGCTGTTTTTTCTTTAATCTCTTTTCTTGATAAACCATAAATGCCGCCAAAAAATGTAATGTTTTCTTTTATGGTTAAATCGTTATACAAAGCAAAATTTTGGCTCATATAACCAATGTTTTTTTTGATATCTTCGGTGTTTTTATACACATCAAATCCGGCGACAGTTGCAAGTCCAGTAGTTGGTTTTGAAATGCCAATTAGCATTTTCATGGAGGTAGTTTTACCGGCCCCATTAGCCCCTAAAAAACCAAATATCTCACCCTTTTTTACTTCAAAAGAAATGGAGTCAACCGCCTTAAAGTCATCAAATTTTTTGGTTAAATTTTTAACATGTATTACTGTTTCTTTTGTCATAAATAATTATTTTGCCAATTCCATAAAAGTATCTTCAATGGTGGCTTTTGTTTTATTAATTTGTATGTTTTTTAAGCCTTTTGATTTTAAAAACATAGCTAAATCCTCCGGGTTAACATCACTTCTGTTATCGGTATAATGTACAAATTCACCAAAAGGATATACACTATAATGATGCTCATATTCTTTTAAAGATTCAATAAGTTTATACATATTATCTGATTTTACATTGTAAATTTTCTTAGGGAAATGTTTTACAATTTCTTGAGGGGTGTCAATTTGCAATATTTTACCATCTTGAATTAATGCAATTCTATCGCACAAGGTGGCTTCATCCATATAAGGTGTTGAAACCAAAATAGTAATTCCTTTTTGTTTCAGACCTTTAAGCATTTCCCAAAATTCTTTTCTTGAAACAGGATCTACACCAGTTGTTGGTTCATCTAAAAACAGCACTTGGGGTTTGTGAATAAGGGCACAGCACAATGCTAACTTTTGTTTCATTCCGCCAGATAATTTTCCAGCGCTACGATTTTTAAAAGGTTCAATTTGAACGTAAATTTCTTTTATTAAATCATAGTTTTTTTTAATAGTTGTTCCAAAAATAGTAGCGAAAAACGCTAAATTTTCTTCAACAGTTAAATCTTGATATAAAGAAAATTTTCCAGGCATATAGCCTACATGCTTTCGTATACTTTTAAAATCTTTTACAACATCAAAACCAGCAACGGTAGCATTTCCTTCATCGGCAATAAGCAAGGTGGTTAAAATTCTAAAAAGGGTGGTTTTTCCTGCACCATCGGGTCCAATTAACCCGAATAATTCTCCTGTATTTACCTGAAATGAAACACTTGTTAACGCTTCAGCGTTTTTAAATGATTTACTAATATGTTTAATGTTGATACTCAATTTTTAATAGTTGTTGTGGTGGGAACCCACATTTCGGCAGGCATTCCAATTTTAAGGCTTCCGTTATTTTTCACGTCAATTTTAACAGCGTAAACTAAGTTAACACGTTCTTCTTTTGTTTGAATTATTTTAGGGGTAAATTCAGCTTCCGATGAAATCCATGAAATGGTTCCAATATGGTTTTGCATTGTTTTGGAATCATCAATTTTAACAGTTACCTGCTGTCCTATTTTTATAGATGAAAGTTGTGTTTCGCTAACGTATACTCTTAATTTTAAGATGGATAAATCGGCAATTTTGTAAAGTGGTTTTCCGAAGGAAACAATTTCATTTGGCTCGGCATATTTGGCTAATACAGTTCCGTTTATTGGGTTTGTAACAATGCTTTTTTGAATTTTATCTTCAATTTGTTTTACTTGTACATCAATACTTTTTAATTCGTTGATAACCGATGTATTTTGAATTTCAATACTTTTAATTTGATTTTTTATAACATCAATTTTCCCATCAATATCATCTAATTGTTTTTGCGTTCCAGCGTTGTCCTTAATTAAATTTTTAGTTCTGTTTTTTGAAATTTTTGCTGTTTTTAATTCCGCTTTTAAAACACTGATTTCAGAAAGTACTCCTTTAGATTTTGAGCTGATTATCTTTTTTGAAACCAACAATTGTTCCTTTGATAAGGACAATGGAATGGTGTCTATAACTCCAATAAAATTATTTCTTTTTAAGGTTTTACCTTCTTGGAGATTAAACTGTATCAGTTTTCCGTTGTTTTCGGCTGAAATGATGATTTCTGTAGCTTCAAAATTGCCATATCCATCTGCTTTTCTAACATTGCTATTACAGGAAATTAAGATGTTTAATGTTGTTGTTATTCCTATTAAAAAGTGTGTAACTTTCATAAGTTAAGTTTTAATTGCCTTGCGTTATATTGTAATTGGCCTTGGCTAATAATAATTGTATTTTATGGGTGTTTAAATTGCTTTCAGCTTCATATAAATTAGTGAGTTCTGTTATATATGCAGAGGAGGTGATGACGCCGTTTTTAAGTTGAGATTCTGAAACTTTTAAAATACGTTTCCGCAATTCAATAATGGTTTCATCAGAGCGAATGAAGGATCCAATTTTATGTATTTCTGCCGCTTGTTGATTTAGTGCTATGGTTGTGTTTAAGTTGAAAATTTCAGTGTTATTGGCTACAATATCCTTGTTGATAAGTAATGATTTTCGCTCTTTTTTAGTGGCGTTCCAATCAAAAATATTCCAGTTTAATTTAACACCTACCCAGTAGTATCCTGTAAATTCATTTTCAAGTAAATTTAATCCTGGGTTTCCAAAACCACCAGTTGCAAAGCCAATAATTTTTGGAGTGTTTTTTTTAGAAAGTAACATTTCTGAAGTTTCAATTTGTGCTATTTGTAATTGAAATAAATCGAGTTCTGGTCTTAGAATTTTAGCAGATAAATTTGTTGAAATACTTGGGTTTTCAAAGTTGGTGTTGGTTTCTATAACGCTTCCAATTAACGTAGAAAGTGTTTCAATTATATTAAGTTTTTTTACATAAATTTCAGTGAATTGTTGTTCGATTTTTAATATTTCTACCTCTAAAATAACATCTGAGGCAGGAAGAATTATCCCATGTTTTATGCCTGATTTTACTTCCTTTAATTGGCTCTTTAATTGCTGCTTTTTTGCCATTAACAATTCATGTTCTTCTTGTAAAAACAGCATCGAAAAATATAGTTTATTTACGCGTGTTTTTAATTGATACAAACTGACTTCAATTTGTTTTTGCTGTGTTTTTAATTCAGCTAATTTCACCTCAGAAGTCGCATTTATTTTTCTGCCTGCATAAATTAATTGACTTATGGAAAAATTACTTTTGTATTGATCTAAGTTTGGTGGTTCAAATGGAGAATCGGGTAATAAAACAGGTGCTTGTGGAACGTCAGATTGGTATGTGGCTTGCACTAACAGGTCTAATTTTGGATACTTTTCTGTTTTTAGAACTTCTAAATCAAGTTTATTTTGTTGTGTTAATAATGCGGTTTTTTTAGCCAAAGGGTAATTTTTTTGAACCATAGTATAGCAGCGTTCTAACGTTAGTTTTTCTTGTGAAAAAACGCTTATTGAGAGCAGTATAAATAATAACATGTTTATGTTTTTCATGTGCTTAGACTTTTATCGAATTAATAATAAAATCAGCAACTTCTGTTTTTCTATTTTCCAAAAGTTGTTGATAGTTGGTGTCATTTACACCTAAAAAACTTTTTAAAAGTGGTGCAGCTAAAAAGGGGAGTATGTTTAAACTGATTAAATTGATGAATAATTGCAATGAGTTTATTGGGGTTATGGAGCCGTTAGCAATACATTCGTCTACCTGATTTTGAAATTTTTCTATAGAAGGAAAATGCTGTTTTTCAATTAATTTGGTTAGAAACGTTGGATTTCTATTTAATTCTTGAATGATGAAATTTGGTAAATAAGGGTGTTTAATTATAAACGAAATATAGTTGTTGCTAAATCCTCTAATTTTTTCGAATAGCGAAGAATCGCTATTCATAATTTTATTTAACTGGGGGGATAACAGTAAAAAAGCGTTTTTAAAAACGGCTTCAAAAAGCAGTTGTTTGCTTCTAAAGTAATAATGCAATAAGGCTTTGTTAATATCGGCTTCATTAGCAATTTCCTGCATACGCGCACCTTCCATTCCTTTCCGTTCAAAAATGCGTTTTGCAGCATTTAAAATTGCTATTTCAGTACCAATGTTTTTAGTTTTTTTCATGTTAATTAACTGAATAGTTTAACCAAATGGTTAGTGAATTTATATTTTTATTTTGAATCATCAAAATAAATCTAATAGTTATACATTTGTAAAAACCAGTGTTGTATGAAAAGAATTCTTAAATTTAGTTTGCTAATAGTACTTTTTGTTGTTGTTTTTGTGGGTTATATAAATTATCAAAAACTTGTGATTATTTCAGGGTTATCATCTAAATGGATTGCTTCAGGAATTTTTGTAGGGGATAGAACGCAAAGTTCAATTGAGCAATCGGATAGTAATTTTTCTCCAATTACTTGGGCCAATAACGTAGTTGATTTTGAAAATAAATCGGTAACAACAACTGTTTTTGGATTGAAAAAGAGAAAAGCAGTTTATAGAGAAGGTGTTGGAGCAGTTGTAATTACAGAGGGCTTTGATGAAAACACACCCTATTTAGTTCCTAAAAGAGTTATTAAACCAAAAAAAATACCATTTCCTTATGGCAACTTGCCACAAAAGGATACTGTTTTTTCAACTGTTGATTATGAGTTGTTGGATGCTGTGGTTGAAACTTATTTTGACGAAAATACGCCAGGGAATACAACTAGGTCTTTATTGGTGATTTATAAAAACCAGATAATAGCTGAAAAATACGCAGAAGGGTTTGATAAAAATTCACGTTTATTGGGATGGTCTATGGGCAAAAGTTTGATGAGCGCTGTTTGTGGGGTGCTAAATTATCAGGGGAAATTGAATTTGGAAACGTTTGCACCAATTGACGAATGGAAGAATGACAATCGCTCAAAAATAACCATAAATAATTTATTGCAAATGAATAGTGGTTTGGAGTGGGAAGAGGATTATACAAAAATTTCGGATGTTACCAAAATGTTGTATCTGGAAAATGATATGACAAAGTCGCAAATAAACAAACCATTGGTTGGTAAACCAAATGAAACTTGGAACTATTCATCGGGAATATCAAATTTGTTATCTGGTATTATAAGAGGTAAATTTAATACGCATCAACAATACTTGGATTTTTGGTATTCAAATTTGTTTGATAAAATAGGTATGCATTCCATGGTTTTTGAAACTGATTTGACGGGTAATTATGTTGCGTCGTCATATGGATGGGCAAATACCAGAGATTGGGCTAAATTTGGGCTGTTATACTTGAATAAGGGAAATTGGAATGGTGAGCAAATTATAAATGAAAAATGGGTAAAGTATTCTGTAACTCCAACCAATGGTTCTGAAGGTATTTATGGAGCACAGTTTTGGTTAAATTCAGGAGGTCATTTACCCGATGTTCCTAAAGATATGTTTTTTGCAGGTGGGTATCAAGGGCAAAGTGTATTTGTAATTCCGTCAAAAGATATGGTTGTTGTACGCTTGGGGGTTACCTATAGTAAAGTTGAAGAATTGTTAAAACAACGTGAAATTCTACCGCACGAGAATGAAGATGTTGTGAAATTTGAATTGAAACAAATGGGGTTTAATAACTTATTAAAAAATGTTTTATCTGCCATTGAATAGGGAACCTTGTAATTTTTTTTTTGAAGGTTGATTTGCATAAAATAACATGAAAAAAGAGACAGCCTTTTCAGACGGTCTCTTTTAAAAATTTATATTGAAATTACAGAAACAGTGTTAAAATTAGCAATCCATTTCTATGTTTTACCTCTTGTAACTGCAAAAATATTTGTGACAGATTACGTTTACTTTGAGAGGTTTTTTTGAGCCAATTCTTTACCTAACTCAACACCAAACTGATCATAACTAAAAATATTCCAAATAATACCTTGAATAAAAATCTTGTGTTCGTAAAATGCAATTAAGCTTCCTAAAGTTTTAGGTGTTAACTTTTCAATTAAAATAGCAGTACTTGGTTTGTTTCCTTCAAATACTTTATAAGGTAATAAGGTTGTTATTTCGTCCATTTTACCTTGTGTTTTTAGGTCTAAATGAACTTCTTCTTTGGTTTTTCCTTCAGCAAGTGCTTGGGTTTGACCAAAAAAGTTAGCCATAAGTTTTTCATGATGGTCGGTATCTCCATATAAAGATTGTTTAAACCCAATAAAATCTGCTGGAATTAACTTGGTTCCTTGGTGTAATAATTGCATAAAAGCATGTTGAGAATTAGAACCCGGAGCTCCCCAAATAATGTTTCCGGTTTGGTAATTTACGCGGTTTCCATTTCTGTCAACGCTTTTACCATTGCTTTCCATAATAGCTTGTTGCAAATAAGGTGCTAGTTTGCTTAGGTATTGTGAGTATGGTAAAATAACTTCACTTTCAGCATTAAAAAAGTTGGTGTACCAAATACCAATTAAACTTAAAACTACGGGTGCATTTTTTTCAAATGGGGTGTTTTTAAAATGTTCATCCATTTCAAAAGCACCAACAAGTAAGTCGTTGAAATTATTATATCCAACAGCTAAGCTAATTGAAAGTCCAACAGCACTCCATAATGAGAAACGTCCTCCAACCCAATCCCACATAGGGAAAATGTTTTCTGAAGCAATTCCAAATTCACTTACAGTTTTTAGGTTAGTTGAAACCGCCACAAAATGTTTGGAAACATCGTCTTCAGTTGCTGAATTTAAAAACCATTTTTTAATAGTATTGGCATTTGTAAGGGTTTCTTGTGTTGTAAATGTTTTGGAAACAATTACAAATAAAGTTGTTTCTGGGTTTAGGTTTTTAATAACTTCTTGAACGTGATCCCCATCAATATTTGAAACAAAATGAACGTTTAAATGATTCTTGTAATATTTTAAAGATTCAACAACCATGTCTGGTCCTAAATCAGATCCTCCAATTCCAATGTTTACAACATCGGTAATAGATTTGTTGGTATATCCTTTCCAATCACCAGAAACTACTTTGTTGGTGAAAACTTCAATTTTTGCCAATGCAGCTTTAATTTCAGGTTTAACATTTACACCGTCTACTAAAACTTCGTTGTTTAACTGACTTCTTAGAGCGGTATGTAAAACGGCTCTTTTTTCAGTTTTATTGATTTTTTCTCCTGAAAAATAAGAATCCATGGCGCCTTTTAAATCCACTTCATTTGCCAATTCTAATAAAATTTCAAGTGTATCTTTGTTGATTCTGTTTTTGGAATAATCAAATTCAAAATCATTAAAATTTAAAGTAAAATCACTTTTTCTTTCGCTATTTTCATTAAACAACGTTTTTAAGTGCGTATCTTTTATACTTTCAAAGTGGTTGGTTAATTTTTGCCAGGCCTTTGTTTCGGTTGGATTTATATTTTTCATTTTTTTATAAGATTCTAAGAGTTCAATTCTTCTTTAGAAGAACCGATTTCATTATTTATATTAGGATATTTTATGGCGTCTAATTCTTTTTTTAAAGGTAGGGTAAATTTAAAAAAGGTTGGTTTTATATCTTCGTTCATTGGTTTGGCTGCGGGTAGTTTTTGTTTTAATGGGTCAACTTGAACTCCGTTTTTCCAAAAACGATAGCACACATGAGGGCCAGCAGTGTTGCCTGTCATACCAATAAATCCAATTACGTCACCTTGTTTTACTACTTGGCCTACCTTAACGGCTCGTTTACTCATATGTAGGTATTGTGTGCTGTACGTGCTGTTGTGGCGTATTTTCACATAGTTTCCATTTGCTCCCTTGTATCGTGATTCAGTAACCGTTCCATTGGCGGTAGACATAATAGGGGTTCCAATTGGGGCTGCAAAATCAGTACCTTTATGAGGTCTTATCTTGTTGCCGTAATAGGCAATTCTTCTTTTTAAATTATAACGAGAGGAAATTCGACTAAACTGCACAGGCATTTTTAAAAATTGACGTCTTAAGTTGGCTGCTTTATCATCAAAATAATCTGAAATTCCTATGGTTGAATCGGCTAAAAATTTAAAAGCATAAAAAGGTTTTCCACCGTGTTCAAAATAACTAGCCTTTACATTGCCTATGCCAACAGGAATTGTATCGTTAATATACAGTTGTTCGTATATAATTTTGAATTTGTCATATTTTTGAAGTCGAGAGAAATCAATAGTCCAAGCATAAATATCATCTGCCATTTTAGAAGTTAAATATGAATTAAGACCTAACTCGTTCATAGTTTCAGATAGGTTATTTGTAATAATGCCTGATGCTGTTTTTTCAACTGTTTTAATAGGTATTTTGGCGTTGTAAGCAACAATTGTAGAGTCTTTAAAGTCAATTACAGTGTAGCGTACCAACGAATGTTTATATATTAAAACCTGTGCTTGGGCTGTTGAATCTTTTTTAGCTAAAATGGTATATGGAATGCCACTTCTAATTCTTCTTGCATCGAAAGTGTCTTTAATTTTATTTACAATATTTAAAATTTTTGGATAAGAAACGTTGTATTTGCCTAATATTTCGCTGAAATTTTCATTTTTTTTAATAGTGTCTTGAATTACGTTATAATCGTTAAATACAAAACCGTACTTATAAATAATTTCTGGTTCAGTTACTTCATGGGCAATATTAACAGACTTTTTTTCATCGCTACACGAAGCAAATAAAATAATTATTAAAAGGAGTGCTATTTTTTTCAACAGGTAAAAATTTACAAGGTTATTAGGGTAAAAATTTAAAAGTGCAAAAGTACAATTTAATTGTTAAAAATAATGTTAAATGGATTTGCTAATCCTTTAAATTCATCTAAATCTGCTCGAAGTGACCCAACAGCCAAAGAAGCCTTAATGCGAAGTGGTATTTTATTTTCGTCAGCACTTACCCAGATAGTAACACTTTCCTGTTCTTTAAAAACACGTCCGGCTTGTACAAGTGGTTTGAAAACGAGTGATTTGATGTTTCCAAACTTGGTTTTTAAAATCTCAGTTCCTTCAAAAATAAGTTTAAAAACATATGTTTCTTGGTCAAAAAAAAGTTCTAATTTAATTTCGTCTCCAATAGATAGATTGGTTAAATCCAAATTTCTTAGATAATACATGGCTGAAAGCATATCTTGAACATTATTACTAATGGGATATGTTTTTTTAGTGCTTCTTTTAAAATCTTTTACAGTAGCCTTATTGGTGTTGTAGTTAAATAAAATTTCTTTGTTTTTAGTATGACCACCTTCATTAATTTTACGTATAAAACGATAGGGTTTCTGCGATTTTTTATAGAAATAAGTTTGGTAATCATCTTCAACTTTAAAAAACCAACTAATAAGACCTTTAGTTTCGCCAAAACCTTTTACATGAAAAGCTTCTAGATCATTATTTTTAGTTTCAAAAACGTCAATAGTTGCAAACCCAGCATTTAAAAAGTTACTGTAACTTATTCTAAATTTCAACCATTCACCTTTCTGAAATGCTAATTTTGAAGAGGTGGTTTGTTGCTCTATTGATTGTCCAAAGAAAGCTATGGTATATAGAAATAACAATATAAATATTCTTTTTTGCATGTTTTGTTTCATTTTTTATGAAAAGGGCAATTATTGTACCAAAATTAATGAAAGCCCAGCGAATAAAGTTAGGCTTTGGTGTTAATGTTTTATGTTGTTTTAAAAAATTATAAAGTACCTCTGCGCTCCTGCTCTGCTTCAATAGATTCAAATAAGGCTTTGAAGTTTCCTTTACCGAAAGATTGAGCTCCTTTTCGTTGAATAATTTCAAAAAAAAGTGTTGGTCTGTCTGAAACTGGTTTGGTAAATATTTGAAGTAAATAACCTTCGTCATCGCTATCAACCAAAATACCTAAGTTTTTTAATGCTGCCAAATTTTCATCAATTTCTCCAACTCTATCCATAACCGTATCGTAATAAGAGCCTGGTACATGTAGAAATTCCACTCCTCGCGAAGTCATTTCTTTAACAGTTTCTATTATGTTAGTAGTAGTCACAGCAATGTGTTGAATTCCTTGGCCATTGTAAAAATCTAAATATTCTTCAATTTGAGATTTTTTTAAACCTTTGGCAGGTTCGTTAATTGGAAATTTTACACGGCCATTACCGTTTGTCATTACTTTACTCATTAAAGCGGTAAACTGTGTTGAAATATCTTTGTCATCAAAGGTGATTAAATTTGCAAACCCCATAGTTTTACGGTAAAAATTGGACCAAATATTCATTTCATTCCAACCTACGTTTCCAACCATGTGATCTATATAACGCAAACCAACATGTGTTGGATTGTATGTAGTTTCCCATTTTTCAAATTTTGGTAAAAAAATACCCTTGTAGTTTTTTCGTTCTACAAATACGTGCACCGTGTCTCCGTAGGTGTGAATACCAGATCGAATAATTTCACCATTGGTATCATGTTCTTTTGTGGGTTTCATGTATGAAACCGCCCCTCTTTTGGTAGTTTCTTTCCATGATTTTGTTGCATCTTCAACCCATAGCGCTACAATTTTTACGCCATCTCCGTGTTTTTCAATGTGGTCAAATAATTCCTTATTATTTGTGTTGGGCATAGGGGTAGTTAATACCAATCTAATTTTATCTTGAATCAATACATAGCTTGTTCTATCTTTCAAGCCTGTTTCTAAACCAGCATAGGCCAAAGATTGAAATCCGAAAGCTGTTTTGTAATAATGAGCGGCCTGCTTGGCATTGCCTACATATAATTCTACGTAATCTGTACCTAATAATGGTAAAAAATCTTCTGCTTCTGAAAATATTTTTTCCAAACCATAATTAAAGTTTTTTTTGTTTTTATAATCAAGCATTTTTCAACATTTTAATTGGTTAACCAAGATTTATAATAATCATCTACTTCGAGGTTTAGCGCTTCTTGAGTAATCATTAATGGGGAAAAAGGATCAATCATAACAGCCAATTCTTTAGTTGACTTTTTGCCTATACTCCTTTCATATGCGCCGGGATGAGGCCCATGTGGAATTCCTCCGGGATGTAAGGTAATTTGACCTTTTTCAATATTGTTTCGGCTCATAAAATCGCCATCAACGTAATACAATAGCTCTTCAGAGTCAATATTGCTATGGTGGTATGGAGCAGGAATTGCATTTGGATGATAATCGTACATTCTAGGCACAAATGAACATACAACAAAGCCCGCTGATTCCCATGTTTGATGAATTGGAGGCGGCATATGAATTCGTCCTGTAATTGGTTCAAAATCATGAATTGAAAATGCGTATGGATAATTAAAGCCATCCCATCCTACAGCATCAAAGGGATGGTTTTTATAAATGTATTCCCATAATACCCCATGTTTTTTAATTAAAATTTTGAATTTTCCTTTTTCATCATGGGTTTCTAAATTTTTTGGAAGTTTAAAGTCACGTTCACAAAAAGGTGCCTGTTCTAACAACTGGCCGAAATTATTCCGATAGCGTTTAGGGGTAACAATGGGGCTATAAGACTCTACGTAAAGCAACCTGTTATTTTTTGAATCGAAATCAATTTGATAGATGGTTCCTTTAGGAATAATTAAATAATCTCCATCTTTAAATTTAATATTACCATACATTGTTTTTAAAGTTCCAGAACCAATGTGAACAAAAAGCATTTCATCTGCATCGGCATTTTTATAAAAATAAGAGGAAGAAAATTCTTTTGGAGCAGCCAACCCAATATGTATATCATTGTTAACAAACAGTGTTTTTCGACTCTCTAGGTAATCGGTTTTAGGTGCTAAAGAAAACCCTTTAAAACTCAAAGCTTTCATGTTTTTTTTAATAATAATCTTAGGGGCAACAACTTTTACCTGTTTAATTTCAGAAACAACGGTTGGAGGGTTTAGGTGATAAATTAAGGATGACATTCCTGCAAAACCAGATGTGCCAAAAAGTTCTTCTTGGTACAAACCTCCTGTTGGTTTTTTAAATGTTGTGTGTCGCTTAGGTGGTATTTTACCCAATGAATAATATCTTGGCATTTAATGGGTTTTTAGTTATTAATTTCCCTAAAAAAAAGGGTTCAAAATTAGTGTTATAAATTACCCAGCTTGGAGTGAATATTTGATTTAGTGGGAATTATTGAATTAAAGATACGAATTTATTAAATATAAAAAGTGCTTTTAGAGGAGGTGTTTCATTCAGAGTTTCTCTTTATAAATAATTTAAGAAGGAATAGTTGGCCTAATTATTTTAGCTTTATAAGAACAAATTTAAACTTTTTATAGACGGTTTAAATAAATAAAAAAGAGCGACCGAAGTCGCTCTTTTTTGTAAAAACATTAAGAATTATTTAGAATGAAATTCCGTTAATTTCAATAACGCGTTTAATTTGTGGAGCATGTCTTTTTATCGTTGCTTCAACACCATTTTTTAAAGTCATTTGATTAACTGGGCAGCCCAAGCAAGCACCTTCTAATTGTACGCTTACACTATCTTCTGTAATTTCTATCAAAGAAATATTACCTCCGTCAGTTTCCAGATAAGGTCTTATTTCTTGTAAAGCGTTTTCAACGGTAACTCTTAATTCTTGTTCACTCATAGATTGTTATTTAGTACCGCATCCGCTCATTGTTGTAATTCTTACAACTTCTGTTGGAGGTAAATCATCGTTTCTTTTAACTAATTGTGAAAGTGTATTTTTTGTGATTTCATTAAAGGCCTTTTCTAGCGGTGTGTTATCTTGTAATGCTACAGGATGACCAACATCACCAGCTTCTCTAATGCTTTGTACTAAGGGTACTTCACCTAAAAATGCAGTGTCAATATCTTCAGCTAAATTTTTAGCGCCATCTTTTCCAAAAATATAATATTTGTTGTCTGGGAGTTCGGCAGGTGTAAAATAACTCATATTTTCAACAATACCTAAAACAGGAACGTTGATGTTTTCTTGTTGGAACATTGCAACCCCTTTTTTAGCATCTGCTAGGGCTATGTTTTGTGGTGTACTTACAATTACAGCACCCGTTACAGGAACTGCTTGTACAATTGATAAATGGATGTCACCAGTTCCTGGAGGTAAGTCAATTAATAAAAAATCTAAATCTCCCCAATGTGAATCAAATATCATTTGATTTAATGCTTTTGAAGCCATAGCTCCACGCCATATTACAGCTTGATTGGCGTCTGTAAAAAAACCTAGTGATAATATTTTTACACCGTAACTTTCAATAGGTTGCATTTTTGAATGTCCATCAATTTGTATAGATAATGGTTTTGCATTGGCAACATCAAACATAATATGAGTAGAAGGACCATAAACATCAGCATCTAAAATACCTACTTTAAAACCCATTTTTTGTAGTGAAATAGCCATGTTGGCTGTGATAGTAGATTTACCAACACCACCCTTACCACTGGCAATTGCAATAATATTTTTAATGCCTGGGACTTTTGGTTTTTCAGGCTTAATGGGCGTTGAAGGTGCATTTGAGGTTACATTTACTTTTACATCGGCTTTTACATCAATCAAATCATGAAGTACTTTCATGATTTCAACTTCAATCTTTTTTTTGGCTTGTAATGTAGGGTTGGTGATTGTAACATCAATAATAATTTCTTTATCAAAAGTCACAATATTTTTAACAGCCTCGCTTTCAATTAAATTTTTACCTTCACCTGGTGAAGTAATTGTTTCAAGTGCTTTTGTTATATCTTTTTTTGTATATGTCATGTTGTTTATGTAAAATCATTCTAAACAACAAAGATACAGACTTCAAGCGAATATAAAAACATTCATATTAAAAAGAAATATAGGTCAATTTATGGAGGGAATAGAATCTTATTTGACATTAATTTTTTTCTTTGAAAGGATCCCAAAAAACAACTTCAAAGTTTTGAATTTGATTGTCTTTCACAACAACACCTTCATTTTCTAATAATTGTTGCATTAGGTTGGTTCCATCAAAATGAAATTTCCCCGTTAATATCCCTTTTTTATTGACAACTCTGGGGGCCGGAATTTGATTGTTGTTATGTGAGGCGTTCATTGCCCA
>Ga0224504_10000049_pt1 | contig 43648 bp, 41 predicted proteins | sample SF_Oct11_sed_USG_3_FD_170160 | JGI IMG/M metagenome (GOLD analysis project Ga0224504, IMG submission 170160) | Sediment microbial communities from San Francisco Bay, California, United States - SF_Oct11_sed_USGS_24 | ecosystem: Environmental > Aquatic > Marine > Sediment | place: USA...
AAGATCGAAGATCTGAGTTACAAGATGCCGAACGTCCAGCTGGAGTCTGTTGGCACGTTTCCCGGCGTACAGAACTTCTCTATTCGTGGCCAGGGTATCAACAGCTCGATCCCGTCGGTTGATCCCACGGTAGGCGTCTTTGTCGACGGCCTGTTCATGGGAACGACCTACGGTGTGGTCATCGATACGTTCGACCTCGAGTCGGTTGAAGTCCTGCGTGGTCCGCAGGGTCTCTTGTTTGGTCGCAACGTCACCGGCGGCGCAGTCGTGCTGCGCAACGCTCGACCCGATGGTGAGTCAGGTGTGCGCCTCCGCCTCGGCGCGACCGATGATGAACAAATGAACCTTGCCGGTTCCATCGAGGGCTCGCTCATTGATGACGTGTTGGCCGCGAAAATGGTCGTTTACTACGACGACGATCCCGGCTACTACAAGAACGTCAATCCGCAGGCACCCAATCCGGCGCCGCACCCGTTCCAGCCGTTCTATGCCAATCCTGCTGACGGGTCTAACGTCGGCGCGCTGAGAACGAGAATGTTCCGACCGACGCTGGTGTTTACGCCGAACGACACGTCCGATATCACACTCATTGTCGAGCACGGTGAAACTGAGGGCGACGGCTCCGCATGGACCAATGTAACGGCACAGCGTGCCGGTGCGCTGCCTGATTTTTCTACGTCAAGTGACGAGACCGGGTTCACCAACATCGAGTGGACGCAGGCCGTAGCCGAGGTCAATGTTGGGGAAGTCGGCGATGGAACGTTGACCAACATCATGGGAACGCGTCGCGTCAAGGCGAGCTCTGCAGCGGATATCGATGGTACTGATTTGCCGATCTTCTCAGCGCCGGGCAACACCGATCAGAAACAGTTCAGCAACGAGTTCCGCTGGGCGGGTAACTTCTCGGACAACTGGGAATCGACGATGGGCCTGTACTACTTCAAGCAGGACATCACCTACCGCGAAGCACGTTACATCTGGTTGCCGCCACCGCTTGGTCCGGCACCGTTTGGAGTGAACCTGCAGCGCGCGCTGGGTGGCGACATGGAAGCGAGAAACTTCGGTGCGTTCTGGAGCAATGATTTCCACATGGGTGACAGTTGGACGCTGACCGCTGGCCTTCGTTACACGGACGAGAGCAAGACGGGTGCAGTTATCACGGGTGGATGTTCGGATAACGTTACCTTCGATTGTGAGTTCACCCCGTTGGCGGGTGACTGGAATAACATCACGCCGAAAGTCGGCCTGCAGTTCCGCATGAACGATGACACCCAGTTCTATGGGTTCTGGTCGAAAGGCTTCCGTTCAGGAGGTATCAACTTCCGCAACGCCAAGCCCAACGTCATTCCGCCGGGCCCGACGCTTGAAGAAGAAAACAATACGTTCGAGATTGGCATGAAGGCCGACATGCTGGACGGTCGCATGCGCCTGAACATCGCGGCGTTCCACAATTCGATCGACGACATGCAGCGCGAGCTCAACGTGCCGGATCCGGATGTCATCGTACTTCAGGGAACGATCAACGCCGGTGACGTCACGATCCAGGGCATCGAGGTCGATTTCGTTGGCCTGATTACCGACAACTTCTCGATCAACGCATCGTACGGCTGGCAGGACGGCGAGTACGATACCGTCAACCCGGCCTTCGCGGCATTCCTCGGGCCCGAGCTGTCGCGCCTCGCGCCGACCAATTACAGCGTTGGCCTGTCGTGGGACCTCCCGGTTGGTGCGAACATGTTTAACTTCATGGTTAGCCACAGCTTCCGCGAAAGTCATCCCTACGACGACGCCAACCTGCAGTACTTCGATGACCAGAGGCGCACGAATGCGAGTCTGAACTGGTTCTCCGCAGACGACACCTGGAACGTGTCGTTTTACGGCCGGAACCTCGAGGACGAAGCGAACTGGGGCAACCTGACGTCGATCGCAGGACTCTGGGTAGCCGGCCCGATGAAGAAGGGTCGCGAATTGGGACTCGAGATCAACTATCGTCGATAGAGTCGCGTCGCAATACAAAGAAAGGCCGCCTCAGGGCGGCCTTTTTTGTGGGGAGGCGAATGCTCAGGGGAAGACGATCGGGCTGGCCTGCTCCGGCCACCGGCCCTTGATGCCTTCGTAGTGTTTGCGAATAACAGCGAGGTCAACATCGGGATCGCCGGTCAGCTCCACTTTCGGGCCGATACCGATACGCTTCCTGCCAAAATCGAGGAAGCCGATGTAGATAGGTACGTTGGCGCCCTGGGCGATTCGATAAAAGCCCGACTTCCATCCGGGCTTCAGGCTGCGGGTTCCTTCCGGGGCGAGGCCCAGGTAGAACGAATCGTGGTTCTCGAACTCATCAATCGCCAGCTGCACGGCGTTCACTGCACGGCCGCGATCGAGTTCGATCGCACCGAGCCAGCGCAGCAGGTTGCCGAGCGGGAACCAGAATAGTGATTTCTTGGCGAAGAATTTGACGTCGAGGTCGACGGCTACTTTATAAACGAGGGCCCAGTATCCATCCCAGTTCGATGTGTGGGGTGCTGCAACGAGCACGGCCTTGGGATCGTCCAGCACGCCGCCAACTGCGGTCCATCCGCCAAGGCGCAGGAGCAGGTGGGCAAGTTTTCTAAGCACGAGTGTTGTTGTTCATGAGTATGCGAGAGATTACAGCAATGTCGCCTGCCTGCGCACCTGTCGTGATAACGTTGTGCTGTTGATTACCACAAGCAAAGGACCCGCATGAGAACGTCCGGATGGATGAAACGCCAGCCCTGGTTCTGGCCGATCAAACTATTCCTGAAGCGCATCAGTGGTAAGGAGCTCTGGCTACGGCCGGAGGTCAAATACGATGTCCTGCAAAGCGATAGCTGGAAATACATTCCAGCGCTGCTGAACGAACAGTCGATCGTCTATTCTCTGGGTGTGGGCGACCTGATCGACTTTGATCTCGACCTGATCAACGATTACGGATTGACCGTGCACGCCTTTGATCCAACGCCTTTCGCCGAAGAGTGGATTCAGGGGCAAACACTGCCCGACAGATTCGTGTTTCATCCCTGGGCGGCAGCGGGCGAGGATGGCAGTCTGCGTTTGTATCGACGCGTCAATACGCGTGGCAAGGCGTCGGGTGTGATGTGGACCGCCGGGAGCGATGCCGGGGATGCCGAAGACTTCATCGATGCGCCTGCCTATACAATTCACACGATGATGGAGAAGCTCGGGCATCGCCACATAGACATGCTGAAAATCGATGTCGAAGGAGCGGAGTACCTCATCCTGGATGGCCTGCGAGAAGGAGACAGCCTGCCGAGGCAGTTGCTCGTTGAGTACCACCATCGATTCCCGGGGGTGGGGAAACAACGCACAGCGCACAGTATCAGCCGCTTGCGGCAGCTTGGTTACAGGATTTTTGGGATTTCGGAAACAGGCCGGGAGGTCTGTTTCGTGCTGGATCCAGGCTAAGGGGCTAGCTGTTTTTACGCGGCGGCAAGCCGGTGTGCTGGGACAGGACCTTGCCCTTACGGATGCGCTTGGCGTGTGCCGACGCGGTGTTCTTCCTGCGCGCTGACCCGCGCACCTTGTCTTCCGGTGGCTGATCTACAGGCACCAGTTGGTCCTCGCCCGTCCCAATCAGGCGACCAAGCCCCATCTCTCGCAGCGCCTCACGAATAGACGGCCAGTTGTTCGGGTCATGGTAACGAAGCAGCGCTTTATGCAGGCGCCTCTTCTCAGGGCTCTTGACGGTTTCCACTTCGTCACTCTTGTAGGTGACTTTGCGCAAGGGGTTCTTGCGCGAGTGATACATCGCGGTCGCGGTCGCCATGGGTGACGGGTAGAACGCCTGCACCTGGTCCGCCCGGAAGTTGTTCTTCTTCAGCCACAGCGCCAGGTTCACCATGTCCTCGTCCGTGGTGCCCGGATGCGCCGCGATGAAGTAGGGGATCAGGTACTGCTCTTTGCCCGCCTCTTTCGAGAACTGTTCGAACATCTCCTTGAAGCGGTCGTAGCTGCCGATGCCCGGTTTCATCATCTTGTCGAGCGGGCCGCTCTCCGTATGCTCGGGAGCGATTTTCAGATATCCACCGACATGGTGGGTCACCAGTTCCCTGACGTACTCGGGGTCTTCGACGGCCAGGTCATAGCGCAGACCCGATGCGATGAGCACCTTCTTCACACCCGGCAGTTCACGCGCTTTGCGGTAGAGCGTGGTTAGCGAGGAGTGATCGGTATTGAGGTTACTGCAGATGCCGGGGAAGACGCAGCTCGGGCGGCGGCATGCGGCCTCGATCTCAGTGCTCTTGCAGGCAAGCCGATACATGTTCGCCGTCGGTCCGCCGAGATCCGAAATGACGCCGGTGAAGCCTGGAACGGTATCGCGAATCTTCTCGATCTCCTCGAGGATCGATTCTTCGGAGCGATTCTGAATGATGCGGCCCTCATGCTCGGTAATTGAGCAGAACGTGCAGCCACCAAAACAGCCGCGCATGATGTTCACCGAGAAACGAATCATCTCGTAGGCCGGGATGCGTGCATCGCCATAGGATGTATGTGGCACCCGCGTGAACGGCATGCCGAAGACGTAGTCCATTTCCGCGGTAGTCAGCGGCTGTGCGGGCGGATTCAGCCAGAGGTCCCTGCCTTCGTGCGCTTGCACCAGCGCCCGCGCGTTACCGGGATTGGTCTCGAGATGCAGTACTCGATTCGCGTGCGCGTAGAGAACGGCATCGTTGCGCACCTTCTCGAAGGACGGCAGTCGAATCACGGTGCGATCCCGGTTGCGTTTGGCATCCGGGACGAAGCGCAAAACACTCTGCTCTTCGACGGGTTCGCTTTGCTTCGTCTCGCAAGCCGCGCTTTCCTGGGTGTTCACGTAGGGGCTGACGATCTGGTCGATGCGGCCAGGTCTGTCGATTCGCGTCGAATCGATTTCCCACCAGCCCTCTGGTTTGTCGTTGCGAAGAAACGCTGTGCCGCGGACATCGGTGATGTCACGAATCTCTTCCCCGCGAGCAATGCGATAGGAGAGCTCGACGATGGCGCGTTCCGCGTTGCCATACACGAGGATGTCGGCACCGGCATCCAGCAGAATCGAACGACGGACGCTGTCCTGCCAGTAGTCAAAATGAGCGATCCTGCGCAGCGACGCTTCGATACCGCCGAGAACCACCGGCACATCTTTGTACGCCTCCTTGCAGCGTTGCGAGTACACCAGTGAGCAACGGTCGGGGCGTTTGCCGCCGACACCATGCGGCGTATAAGCATCGTCGTTCCTGACTTTCTTGTCCGCGGTGTAGCGGTTGATCATCGAATCCATGTTGCCGGCGGCAACACCGAAGTACAGATTCGGTCTTCCCAGCTGCTCGAAGTCATCTTTCGAATGCCAGTCCGGCTGCGCGATGATGCCGACGCGATAGCCATTTGCCTCAAGCAGGCGGCCGATGATCGCCATGCCAAACGACGGGTGATCCACATAGGCATCGCCCGTCACGATGATGATGTCGCAGGAGTCCCATCCGAGTGCGTCCATTTCCGCACGCGACATCGGCAGCTCTGGCGCCGTGCCGTAGCATTCAGCCCAGTAGTTGTTGTAGCCGTAGAGAGTGGTGGAGAGTGCGGGCATGAGCAGGTCTTGGCCAGATGGTCGGCCAGTATACCCAGTCTGGAGACTAACTACGGTCTCGCGATATATGCAGCCAACGCGCCGGCGCCCAGTAGCGCCCATCCGACCCAGGGAACAGCGCCCAGCGTCATGATTAATGAGCCGGCGACCACGCTGGTGGCCGCGGTGGTCAGCCAGTAGCGCTGGCGGCGCTGTTCGTGCAGTTGCTTCTGGATTTCCTTGAGCTCCGGAGACTGCACGTTGAATAGCATGCGGCCCTCTGCGACCTGTTCGCCGACGTGGTTCAGGATGGCGGGCAACTCGCGCAACGCATCGCGCAGCTGCGGCAGGTTTTCGCGCACGTCCTTGAGCATCGCGCGCCCGCCTACCTGTTCGTCCATCCAGCGTTTGAGCACCGGATGCGCTGTCTTCCAGAGGTCGAGCTGTGGATAGAGCTGGCGACCGAGTCCCTCGATATTGAACAGGGTCTTGTGCAGCAGGATCATCTGCGGCTGGATCTCGACATTGAATCGCTGTGCGACCCGAAACAGACGCATCAGCACCTGCGCAAAGGAAATCTCTGACAAGGGCTTATTGAAGATGGGTTCGCAAACGGTGCGAACAGCAGCTTCGAGTTGATCGACTCGCGTGCCCGGTGGCACCCAGCCGGAATCGAGGTGCAGCTTCGCAATGCGGTGATAGTTACGATCGAAGAACGCGAGGAAATTCTCAGCAAGGTAGCGCTGGTCCTCGGGGCTCAATGTGCCGACGATGCCGAAATCGACGGCCGCATATTTGGGCCTCTCCGGGTCGTTATGGAGAACGAAGATATTCCCGGGGTGCATGTCCGCGTGGAAGAAATTGTGCCTGAACACCTGCGTGAAGAATATTTCCACGCCGTTCTCGGCCAGCACCTGGATGTTGGTGCCGGCCTCGCGCAATGTATCCATATCGCTGATCGGCGTGCCGAAGATGCGTTCCTGGACAAGCACCTCAGGGCGACAGTAATCCCAGTAGATTTCGGGCACATACAACATGTCCGAGCCCTGGAAGTTGCGTTTCAGGTGCGCTGAATTGGCGGCTTCGCGCATCAGGTCGAGCTCATCGAGAATCGTGTGTTCGTACTCGTCCACAATCTCGAGGGGCTTCAGGCGCTTGCCGTGTTCCCAGTAGCGGTCGGCGAGCCCGGCAATCATGCGGAGCACACCCAGGTCACGTTCGATCTGTTCCAGTACGCCCGGGCGCAGGACCTTGACGATCACCTCGGTGCCCGCTTTTAATTTCGCGGTATGCACCTGTGCGATAGAGGCTGCTGCCAGCGGCTCGGTATCGAAGCGCTCAAACACCGTTTCGACCGGTTCGCCGTAGGCCTCGTTGATGATCCCAATCGCAACCTCGGCCGGGAACGGGGGTACCGCGTCCTGGAGCTTGGCGAGTTCATCGGCGATGTCAGGTGGCAACAGATCCCGGCGGGTTGAAATTGCCTGGCCAAACTTGACGAAGATCGGGCCGAGTTCCTCCAGCGCCAGGCGGATGCGTTCGCCGACGGGTGCCGAGCTGTCGCGACGCCGTGGTGCGAGATAGAAGAGGAAGCGCAAGGGCCGCAGCAAGTGCGTTTCCTTGATGATGTCGTCCAGGCTGTATTTAACCAGCACGCGCTGGATCGCAAGCATGCGGAACAGTGTGCGGCGGCGAGCCATGCTAGCGATCGTCCTGCAGTCTGTTGATACGTGCTTCCAGCCTGTCCACGTCATCACGCAGGGTGTTCACATTGCCGGCGAAGCGATCGACCTCATAGCGGCTGGGCGCGTCTCGGCTTTCTTCCTGAAGATACTCGCGAATGTTCGCGCCCATGGTGGAGCTCGCGCTGCGCGTCCAGTTGCTGACGCCTCTTGCGATTTCGCCCAGTCGATGTGCAGCCGCGTCGCCCACGACACCTGATAGCTCTTCCTCGATATCAGGTTTGGCGTACTCCAGAAGTTGCTGGAAATCATCTGCGAGATGCGGGTCACCGGTAAGCTCCAAAGAGCCGTCTCTCAGTGCGCCAACACCTGCTTCGCCCGCCATACGTGCCAGCGTAATGAGTGAACCCGCGATAATAACGTCGGGCTCGGCGTCGCATTCTGCGGTGAGTTCGAGGCAGTCGTTGTGGACGACGAACCAGGTAGCCAGTGACGTGTTACGCACGCGAACCGCCACGACGGTGCCGTCGAGTTTCTTGCAAAGGTCACGAGCAGGCGTCGTTGCGCGGATGTTCTTGTTGAGCACATTGGCGACGGGTCGCAGTGCGGCTTCGAGCGGATTCATGACAGTCAGATCCGGTAGCCGATATGCAGAGCCACGATGCCGGCTGCGAGGTTGTTGTAGCGGCAACGCTCGAAACCCGCCTCTTCCATCATCGCCTTCAGGGTTTCCTGGTCCGGGTGCATACGGATCGACTCGGCAAGGTACTGGTAGCTGTCCGGGTCGCCGGTGACGAGCTTGCCGATTGCGGGCAGCACTTTGAACGAATAGAGGTCGTACGCAGGTTTGATGACTTTGCTGGGTTCCGAGAACTCCAGGATCATCGCCTTACCGCCGGTCTTAAGGACACGGAACATGGAGCGGAGCGCCGCTTCCTTGTCTGTCACGTTGCGCAGGCCGAACGCGATCGTGATGCAGTCGAACGTGCCGTCTTCGAAGGGCAGGTCCTGAGCGTCTACCTGCGCGATCGACAGGTTGCCCGAGACGCCGGCATCCACGAGGCGGCTGCGTCCCTGCTTGAGCATGGCGGCGTTGATGTCGGCGAGGACGACGTGGCCGGTGGGGCCGACCTTCTTTGAGAATTCGCGAGCGAGATCGCCGGTGCCACCGGCAAGGTCGAGTACCACGTCCCCGGGTCGAGCGGCCGCCTGGGCGATCGTGTGGCGTTTCCACAGACGATGCAGCCCGGCTGACATCAGGTCGTTCATGATGTCGTAGCGGCTGGCTACGGAATCGAAGACACCACGAACGAGATTCGCCTTGTCGTCGGCGGACACGTCCTGGTAGCCGAAATGCGTCGTGTTATCGGAGTCCTGCTTGGCCATGGTTCTTGTTCTCCTCCGGCAGGCGAGGATACCGGAAAAACCAGGGAGCCGCCCCTACAGGATGTACCTACTGAGGTCCTCGTCCTGTGCCAGTTCAGCCAGGTGATCGTCGACGTAGCCGGCGTCGATCGTGAGTTTCGACCCGCTCTTGTCAGACGCCTCGAACGACACCGTCTCGAGCAGGCGCTCCATGACCGTGTGGAGTCGTCGTGCGCCGATATTCTCGGTGTTCTCATTCACCTGGTAGGCGATTTCGGCAATACGCCGGACGCCACTCTCTGCAAACTCCAGCGCCACTTCCTCGGTGTTGAGCAGCGCGCTGTACTGCGAGGTCAGCGAGGCATCGGGTTCGGTCAGGATTCGCACAAAATCTTCAGTCGTCAGCGACTTCAGCTCCACGCGGATGGGCAGTCTGCCCTGCATTTCGGGAATCAGGTCCGACGGCTTGGACACGTGGAACGCACCCGAGGCGATAAACAGGATGTGGTCGGTCTTGACCATGCCGTACTTGGTATTGACCGTTGAGCCTTCGACCAGCGGCAGCAGATCGCGCTGTACGCCTTCACGGGACACGTCGGCGCCCTGCGTGCCCGAGCTGCGGGCGACCTTGTCGATCTCGTCGAGGAAGACAATGCCTTGCTGCTCCACGGCCTCAAGCGCTTTGGATTTGAGCTCCTCCTCGTCCACGAGCTTGACTGCCTCTTCGTCAGTCAGCATACGGAAGGCATCCTTGACCTTTAGCTTGCGGGTCTGCGAGCGGTTGCCGCCGAGGTTCTGGAACATGCCCTGGAGCTGGTTCGTCATCTCTTCCATGCCCGGAGGCGCCATGATCTCGACGCCCATCGGCATAGCCTGGATGTCGATCTCGATCTCCTTGTCGTCGAGCTTGCCTTCGCGCAGCATCTTGCGGAATTTCTGGCGCGTATCCGAGTCGGCAGGCGGTGCTTCGGGTTCGTTCGTGAAGCCGACGCTGCGCGACGCCGGGGGCAGCAATGCGTCCAGCACCCGTTCCTCGGCCGCGTCTTCGGCGCGGAAGCGAACTTTGCTCGTGGCATCTTCACGAATCATTTTGATGGAGACATCCATGAGATCGCGGATGATGCTGTCGACTTCGCGCCCGACGTAACCTACTTCGGTGAACTTGGTGGCCTCCACTTTGATGAACGGCGCCTTGGCCAGGCGTGCCAGCCGTCGGGATATTTCCGTTTTGCCGACACCGGTCGGTCCGATCATCAGGATGTTCTTGGGTGTGATCTCGCTGCGCAGCGGTTCATCTACCTGCACACGGCGCCAGCGGTTGCGCAGGGCGATCGCCACGGCGCGTTTGGCCTCATCCTGGCCGATGATGTGTTTGTCCAGTTCCTGGACGATTTCGCGGGGGGTCATTTGTGACATATTTAATTCGCGGCTGAAGACCGCTCCTACAATTCTTCGATGATGACGTTCTGGTTGGTGTAGACACAGATCTCGCCGGCGATCAGGAGAGCTTTTTCGGCGATCTCTCGTGCCTCGAGGTCCGTGTTGTTCAACAGGGCGAGTGCGGCCGCCTGGGCAAAGGGGCCGCCCGAGCCAATGGCCATCAGGTCGTTTTCCGGCTCGATGACGTCACCGTTGCCGGATACAACAAAGGAGCTCTCCTTATCGGCGACACAGAGCAGCGCTTCCAGCCGCCGCAGGCGCCGGTCAGTCCGCCAGTCCTTTGCCAGTTCAATCGCGGCGCGCGTCAGGTTGCCGTACTGCTCGAGCTTGGCCTCGAAGAGTTCGAACAGGGTGAACGCATCGGCCGTGCCACCGGCAAAGCCGGCGATGACGCGACCGCCAGCGAGGGGCCGCACCTTGCGGGCATTTCCCTTCATTATGGTGTTACCCATGCTGACCTGGCCGTCACCGGCGATGGCGACTTTGCCATTGCGCCGGACTGAGACAATGGTTGTCCCTCTGAACTGTTCCATCGTGAAATTCCTGCTATCTGGCCCGTTATCTAGTCTTTCTTGCGGGCTCGCGGGTGAGTTTGGTCGTAAATTTGGGCGAGATGCTGAAAATCAAGGTGCGTATACACCTGGGTTGTCGAGATATTGGCATGCCCGAGCAGTTCCTGAACGCCGCGCAGGTCGTGGCTGGACTCAAGGACGTGCGTGGCAAAAGAGTGCCGGAACAGGTGCGGGTAGACGTTGGCATCCAGGCCCTGCTGCTTGGCCCAGTGCTTCACCCGGGCCTGCACCGAACGTGAGCTGATACGTGTGCCTCGATTGCTGACGAACATGGCTTTTTCGTCCGCATTGGCCAGATCACCGCGCGTAATGCCCCATTGGCTCAGCGCCTTCAGCGCGTGGCGGCCCACGGGCACGATGCGATCCTTATTGCCTTTGCCGGTAACGCGCACCGTGGCGTCGTGCATATCGACGTCGCCGAGGTTCAGGTCGATAAGCTCGGCAAGACGCAGCCCCGAGGAATACAGCAGCTCAAGGATTGCCCGATCGCGATCGACGAGCGCGCCGTCACCTTGAATGTCCAGCAAGCGTGCCATGCGATCGGCGTCGAGGTTGCCGGGCAGGCGCTTCTTGCCCTTGGGGGCCGACACCGACGAGACCGGGTTTTTCGATACCTCCTTTTCTCGAATCAGGTAACGAAAGAATGTGCGGGAAGCCGACAGGCGGCGCTGGAGGCTCCTGGCGCTGAGGCCCTTGCGAAAACAGGAGGCAGAATAGGCGCGGACATGCTCGCTATCGAGATCGCCCCATTGGCTGACGCCCGATGCTTCGCACCAGGCGGCCAGATTTTCGAGATCCCGGCGGTAGTTCTTACAGGTAAGCGGCGACAGGCGTCGCTCATACTCCAGGTGCCGGATGAACCGATCAATCCAGCCAGCGTCAGTCACGGGGATGTCTCTAGTAGCGCTTCAGGGACCCTGCAACCAGGTCACCCAGGCGGGTCAGGAAATCGATGCTCATGCCCGGATGGAATCGATCGCTGTCGACACTGCCGACCGCCAGAAAACCGATTTCCGCGCCGTCGCCGAGTGGCACGAGTGCGGCCGAGCCGATGTCGTCGGCGTCGTGCTGAAACAGATATTCGCGTTGTGAATCCCGAATTTTGCCGCAACGTGCGCCGCTGCCATTGAGAAACGTGCTGAATGGCTTGAGGCCGCTGTCGTCCTTGTGCGCCACGCGGAAGAAGCGGCCTACATTGATGTCGTCAAACGCGTCGGGCTCTCCAAACAATACAAGCACCGCCTGGTCTGCGCCGAATCCTGAGCGCAGCGCTTCCTCAATAACGACGATGGTCCTGTGCAGGTCCTTCGCCGCGAGCAACTGCAGTGTCAGTTCGTGAATTTTTGCAGACAGGACGTCGTTTTGGCGGGCAACCTGAATCAATTCTCTGAGCTTTCGTTCGAGCTTCAGCTCCTTCTGCCGCAGTACGGAGACCTGCCGTTCCACCAGGGAAACAGCGCCACCGCTGGCGTGTGGCAGATTGAGCGAGCTGAGGAGTGTCGAATGGCGCTCGAAAAAGTCCGGGTGGGCCGCCAGGAAGTCATGAATCGACTGTTCCGACAGTCCTTCTTCGACGAATTCCTCTTTGCGTTGCGTGCTCATAAGTCCATGATTCCTTCAGAAATAAACTCGGCGTTTCCCGTTAGCCAGACCGGCTCCGAACCACCGCGCCAGCTTACCACGACTTGGCCGCCGGGCAGTCGCACATCGACAGCCTCGTCCAGCAGCCCGAGGGCCTGGCCCGTGACGACCGCCGCACAGGCACCTGTCCCACACGCCGCGGTTTCGCCGACCCCGCGCTCGAACACGCGCAGATCGATGTTCCCCCTGTCGCGAATTCGCGCAAAGCCTACATTGGCGCCCTGGGGGAACCGTGCATGCCGCTCCAGAATCGGGCCCAGCTCATTGACGGGCGCCGCGTCGACATCGTCAACGTGCAAAACACAGTGAGGATTGCCCATTGAAACGACACAGGCTTCGAATTGCTCGTCGTCACTTTCGAGCGTGTAGCGATTTGCTCGCTTATCGGCCACGAAAGGGATCTGGTCGGGTTCAAACTCTGGTGTACCCATGCTGACCGCAACCAGTCCGTCGTCATCGACGCGCGCCTCAATCGCGCCAGCAGGGCTGAGTAGAATGAAGGCCTGTGGATGTCCGCTTTGATTAGCGAGAACGCTGGCAATGCAACGAACGCCGTTGCCACACTGCTCGACTTCGGAGCCGTCTTTGTTAAAGACGCGGTAACTGGCTGCGAACGCGGGATCGTCGGACGCAGTTACCCACATCAGCTGGTCGAATCCCGGTCCGGTCGTGTCATTGCCAAGCACGCGGAGTTGTTCCGGCGACGGTGGCACGGCCGTTCCATTGCGTTGGTCGACGACGAGAATCTGGTTACCCGTACCATGCATTTTTGTGTAAGCAACGTTCATTAAATTATTTTTGCGCCACGTTTCCTTGTCGGATGGACTTTTGTTGTCGGCGTCTGTAGTTTACATAAACCTGAAAATGGTCGAACGATAACCAATCTAAAAACATTGCCCCTGGAGAGCGTCATGCGGCACATAATGGTTATGAATGCGAAAGGTGGTTGCGGGAAAAGCACCCTCGCTACAAACATAGCATCCTACTTTGCTAATGAAGGCGCCACCGTCGCGTTAGCTGACTACGACCCCCAGCGCTCGAGCCTCGACTGGCTCGACAGGCGTCCGGCCAACCGCCCGGAAATTGCCGCCGTTGCGGGCTTTGAAGATGGTCTACGCCACGCGCCTCGCAATGCTGACATTCTTGTCATCGATGCGCCGGCACGGTCGCATGGCAAAGAACTGACAAACCTCGTGGCGCATGCGGAGACAATTGTTGTCCCGGTCTTGCCGTCGACGATCGACATGCAGGCGACGACAACGTTTCTCAACGAACTCAAAAGCGTGGGCAAAATCGAACGCAAGCAGGCAAAGCTCGGCCTCGTGGCCAACCGCGTTCGCGATAACACGCTGATTTTTGATGATCTGGATGAGTATCTGACCAACGCGAAGGCGCCGTATATTGCGGCATTGCGTGAAGCGCAGAACTACGTGCGTGCGTACACGCGCGGTCTCGGCATCTTCGAGTTGCCGGAGTATCTCGCATGGCCGGACTGGGATGAGTGGGAACCGGTTACGGCCTGGCTCAGAAGCAAGCGCTCCCAGCCCTAAGGGCTCGTCGACAGCAAGCTGGCCCTGATGCCGTCCTCAGGATTCGCATAACGCGGGGTGACACCAAGCACCTCGCGCATCTTCGTGGTGTCCACGATTCGCGATGAGGACATGAATGCGAGCCTGACGGCCGAAAATTCCTTTTTCGCCTGCGCACGGCTAATCAACCGTGGTTCGGGTAGCTCGGCCTGGCGCGCCACTTCGTGGGCGAACCACGTTGCGCTGCGGTTGTCCCCGTCGCCCACATTGTAGATGCCCGCCGGGGCGTCCTCACGCAGTGCTGCAATGCAGCAGCTAGCCAGATCATCCACGTGGATACGATTGCCGGGACTGGCGTCTTCCTCTGTCAGGAACGCGCCGCCCTCCTTAAGGCGCTGTAGCGGGAGGCGACCGGGCCCGTAAATGCCAGGTGTGCGCAGTATCACGAGCTCGTACCCCGCGCTCCGCGCAGCATTGGAAAGCATGGTCTCAGCGCTGATGCGGGCCGTTGCCATACCGTTGTTCGGGTCCACGGTCGCATCCTCGCTGACGACAGCGCCTTTGCAGTCTCCGTAGACGCCGGTTGTGCTGATATAGACGAAACGGGTCGGGACAGGCTCCAACAACGTCAGAAAACGTTGCAGACGTTCATCGTCCTCGCCACCAGGCGGGCAGGTGTAGAGCACTGCGTAGCGGTCCGGCAGATCCAGCGGCAGCGATTGCGGTTGGTCGAAATCAAACTCGTGGAACGGGCGCGTGGTATCCACAGCCGAACGACTGAGTCCCACCACCTCGGCCTCGGGCAGGCGCTCGAGCACGCGGCGGCCCGTGTATCCGGTGCCTGCGACGATCGTAAACACGACTTACTCTTTGTCGATGTGCGGAATGGCCGGCAGCGGCTTTGCAGCCACCATGCCAAGACCATCGCGGTAGGCATCAGCGGCAGCGTCGGCTTCGCCCATCTGTGCCAGCAGGGCGCCGTACTCCTGGTAGGCCTCCGGCGTCGGTCGCATGCTGATTACCGTTTCGAGATAACTGCGCGCCTTACCCCAGAGTTCGTTGCGCAGACACAGGCGGGCGGCGGCCAGCAGCAGGTCCGGGTCTTCGCCATGGTTCTTCAGCCAGCCCTCAGCACGCTTCAGCTGTTTCGTCGTATCGGTGGCTTCCACGAGGCCGAACAGGCGCACCAGCGGGCCGCGCCAGTTTGATTTGAGCGAGCTTGCGAGCTCTTTCTCGGCGCGATCGTGCAGGCCGGCGCGCATGAGTCCGTTGTAGTAAGCCTCGAGCAGCGTTGTGTGGGTCTTCAGGCTACGAGTGATGCCTTTCCAGGTGAAGTCGAGCACCTCGGCGTCGGCGGCCTTGTCGAGCGCTTCCTTATGCACGCGGATGGTCCACTTCTCGAGTACCTCCGGCTTGATCTGCGTGTTCTTGCGCAGGCGTGGCAGGATTTCTCCAAGAGCGGTCCAGTCTTCGAGTTTGAAGTACAGCCGGCCCATCAGCGCCAGGGCATGTACATGGTTCTTTGAGTCTTCTTCGAGCCGCCGCAATGTCGCGAGAGCCTGCTCATTCTGGTTCCGGTCGAGCTGAAATTCAGCCTGTGTCAGTAGCACCGCATTGGCCGCCTCGGGTGTCTCCTGGAAAGCGAGACGCAACCATTCGTCACGGCGTTCGTCGCGCCCCTGAAGGTGCGCAGCACGGGCGGCCTGCAGGTAATTGAAGAGCGGCGAGTCACTGGTGCTTGCCGCACGGCCCAGCATTTTTTCACCACGTGCGAAGTTGCCTTCGGCGACGGCGATCATACCCTTCGTCATTTTCTGGCCAGAGCGGGCAGAACGAATTCGCCCCGCAGCTTCGCCCAGCCGTCGCGGCGCGATCAGGATCTTGCGGACCAGCCAAACACCGAACACCAGCAGCACAGCGAAGCCTGCCAGAACGGGAACCGACATCTCGATGAGGTAGCCGCGGAAACTGATTACGACGTAGCCCGGGTCTGCCAGCAGGAAATGCGCGGCGAACGCGCTGACGAACAGGGCAACAACTACGATGATGCCGAATTTCACTGCGTGGTCTCGCTCAGGGTGCGGAACTGGCGAAGCAGGCGCAGCGACTCGGAGATATCCGGGACGGCGGTCGTGAACACGTGCCCGCGGATCTCAGCAATCGTGGCCTGAGCCCCCGAGACTGACGCACTGCTGGTGTCGAAATAGTCCGCAAGCAGCGAATTCGTATCGTCGAGCGTTTGCTCGAAGATGGCCTGTTCGCCGCGCAGTAAGGCCAGGCGCGCCGACTGCAGTTGCAGTGCAATGTTATTGCGCAGGAAGAATTCCGCATCCGGCGACAGTTGCACGAGCTTGGCGCGTTCGGGCGGTGTCACCGTAACCAGGCCCGACATGGCGTTTTTGACCGATGCCCACGCGCGGCCCGTGCCGCTGAGCTCGGGGTCGATCTCGTTCGTCTCTTCGCCCGCCACGGCCGCACTGGCCAGCGGCAGCGACTCCACGACCCGGGCCAGGCTCGCCAGGGTCAGTGTGGCGCCTTCGATATCGGGCTTTTCCATTGCGTCGAGCGCTGTGAGCTCATCGGAAATCGCACGCCGCACGTCGGTCAACGCCGGGTTGGCGAGCTGTACGATGCGTTCGTCTGCCATCCGCAGCGCAAGCGATGCGAGATGGGGGTTGTTGGCAAGTTGCAGCTGCGCATTGGCAATCTGCATGTAGTACTCGGACTCGGCAAGTATCCACGCGTCGCGCGCACCTTCCGAGACGCCGGCCAGGGATGCAACCGAGCCCTCAAGGGTAGACATGCGAGACGGCAACGAACTCAGCAGCCGTACGCGCTCATCCAGCTCCTGGCGTATCGCATTCAACTCGGCATCGATGGCCGGGTCGCGACCGCCGAGACCGGCAACGCGCGCTTCAAGGTCTTCGAGCGACTTCGCAGACGTTGCAACCCGGCTGTCGAGCCGGGCGACCGCGTCATCGGCACTGGTGTCGCGCGAGCCCTGCCAGTTGTGCCATGCCGTGTAACCGGACGCCGCCACGGCGATGATCGCAAGCAAAAATGCGAACCAGGCAACGGAATTGCCGGAACGCGCACGTCGCGGTTTCTCGGCAACGACCTCATCGGGAGTGGTCTCTTGTGCTGCAATCTCCTCAACAGGCGCGAGGTCGTCTTGGTTGTCTGTGTCGCTCATGATGCTATTCCGGAATCGGTACTTTGTAGTGCGATGATCGCCCGGACCATATCGTTAGCGCCCGGCCCTGGTGCGAGAATCGGCCGGGACGCCGGGTAGCGGTCCAACGCCTCTTTTAACACACGACCTGAGGGCGTCACCAGTGGCGTTGATTCGAGTTGCCGGGAACACCATGCAGGCAACAATTTGGCGAGATTTGCCAGGGACTGCACGCTCATGATCGTAATGACGTTTATCTGCTGCTGCCGCCAGCGGAACTCGAGGTCGGCCAGGGTATCGGCACTGATGGCGGGCAGTCGGCGCTCGTAGACGGACAGGTAATCCACCTTGGCGCCGCGCGACCGCAACTCGTCGGCGAGCAGTTCCCGCCCGGCTGATCCGCGGATAATTCGAACGCGTTTGCCGGCGACGTCCCGCAACGGCGGTTCTGCCAGCAGGTGTTCGCTGTCATAGCCGTCGGCCGACTGGATATCCACAATACGACCGGCTGCCTCGATGGCCTTTGCGGTCGCCGGACCAATTGCCGCGACTTTGCCGCTGGCCGCGTAGCTGATGCCGTATTCGACGGCGTTACGACTGACAAAAATTACGAAGTCGGGTTCGTCGAGGGCTTCCGCGGCAGTGTGCACCTCGAGTTCGTCGAGGGGGGCAATGTCGATTACAGGCAAGCAGTATGCGGTGCCGCCTTGTGCTTCTATGGCATCCACGAGTTCGATCGCCTGCGTGCGCGGTCGCGTGACGAGCACGCCAACGCCATGCAGCGGACGATCAGCCATGCGTGGCCCCGGCCGCCTCGAGTAGCTCGGCAGCGCCACTGTCGAGCAGGCGAGCGGCGAGTTGTTCGCCAAGCGCTTCGGCATCGGCGGCTTTGCCGCTGACGCTGTCGCGAATCGACTCGCTGCCATCAGGCATGGCGACAAGCGCTGTAACGGTCAGCACGTCTTCGTCGATGACTGCGTAGGTTGCGACCGGCGACTGGCAGCTGGCTTCCAGCACGCGTGCGATGGCGCGTTCCGCCAGAGTTGTCTGCACCGAAGTCCCATGATTGAGCTGCGCCAGCACAGTGCGGAGTTCGGTCGCTTCTTCGAGACACTCAATGCCAACGACGCCCTGTGCCGCAGCGGGCAGCATTTCGTCGGCAATGAACGCCTGGCTGATGCGGTCATCGAATTTGAGACGCTCGAGACCGGCCGCCGCGAGAATAATCGCGTCGTAGTCGCCGTTGTCGAGCTTGGCCAGCCGTGTGTTGACGTTGCCACGCAGCGGCTCGATGCGCAGGTCGGGGCGCATCATCTTTAGCTGGGCCTGGCGCCGCAGGCTGGAACTGCCGATCAGTGCGCCTTGTGGCAGATCGGACAGCTGCTCGCCATTCGGCGACACCAGCGCATCGGCATGATTGGCTCGCTCGAGCATTGCCGCAAGGCAAAAGCCCGCGGGCATCTCGGCGGGCACATCTTTCATGGAGTGCACGGCGATGTCCGCCTCGCCGGCCTGCATGGCGATCTCGAGTTCCTTGATGAACAGGCCCTTGCCGCCGATCTTCTGCAGGCTGCGATCAAGAATCTCGTCGCCTCGAGTCGATAGCGGCAATAGTTCGACGGCGTCGACCTCGGGCAAGTCAGTGAGCAGGTCGGCGACATGTTCTGCCTGCCACAGGGCGAGTGCAGATTTGCGGGTTGCGATGCGTATTCTCATGATTCTCTAAGGCGGCGTTTTACTTCGGCAACATGCCGGCGGCTGATTATCAGCTGTTTGTCCTCGACTTGCGAGTGGTCTCGCAAGACGACACGGCTCTTGCCCTCGGCACTTCTTTCAATTCGGTCGATTCGCGCGACAGCAATCAGCGCGCTGCGATGGATGCGCACGAAGCGGTCGCCGAATTCGGCCTCCAGTGACTTCAGTGAATCATCAATCAGGTCGTGACCGTTATCGTGGTCTACCGAAACGTACTTCTGGTCGGCGCTGAAGGATGTGATCTCATCCACCGGGATCAGCTTGAGCTCGCCGTGCGCGTGTGCACAGACGTGCCTGCGCTGCATGTCGAGGTTGGCCTCTGCGGCGGCCGCACTCAGGGTGCTGCCAACGAGGCGTGTGGCCTGTTCCAGCGCCCCTGTCAGCCGCGAGCGGCGCACCGGTTTGAGCACGTAGCCAATGGCCCGCGCTTCGAATGCGTCGATCGCGTACTCGTCATAGGCAGTCGTGAACACAACGGCAGGTGGGGTGTCCATCGAATTGAGATGGTGTGCGGTTTCTATACCGTCCATGCCGGGCATGCGGATATCGAGGAGGACGATGTCGGGTGACACACGGCCGGCAACGTCAAGGGCTTCAATGCCATTACCGGCTTCGCCCACAACATCGTAGCCGTCTTCATCAGCAAGGATCTGGCGCAGCCGGTCGCGTGCAGGTTGTTCGTCGTCGACGATCAGGACCTTCATTGTGCATCCTCATCGATGGGGAAGCGCAGGACCACGATGAAGCGGTCATCGCTACTGTCGATCTCGACCGAGGCGCGACTGCCGTAAGCGAGCTCGAAACGCTGCCGGATGTTGCTCATGGCCATGTTATTGCCAATTTTGCCGCGCGACTTGCCCCGCGCGACAGGATTGGACACGGTGATCTGCAGGTAACGACCGTCCCGTTTGCCGGAGATCAGGATCTCGCCGCCTTCGGGGAGCAACTCAATGCCGTGGTAGATCGCATTCTCGACCAGCGGCTGGATCGTCAGGCTCGGGATGCGGGTACGCATGGGCAGCTCTTCAATATCCCAGCGAATCTGCAGGCGATCGCCGAGCCGCAATTTCTCAATGCGCTGGTAGATAGCGGTTACTTCGAGTTCTTCTTTGAGGCTTGTCCGGTTACGTGTGGTCGACAGGCTGGCGCGCAGCAGGTCTGACAGGTCCTCAACCGCTTCCTCCGCCTGTTGGGGGTTGGTGCGTGTCAGGGACGCGATGGTGTTCATGCTGTTGAACAGGAAATGCGGGCGGATCAAAGCCTGCAGTGCGCTGATGCGTGCCTGCGCTTCCAGAACGATGCTGCGCCGCCACTCACTCGAGATGTAGAGATAGCGCATCGCCAGGGCGATGATGATTGAGCTGATGGCGAATGTGTGGAGCAGGAAATACAGGTGCGAGCTGTCGATGACAGATGCGCCCGTCAGACGCCAGGGCAATTGCCAGGCCAGTTCGGCGACAACCAGCGACATGAGCTCAAGCACCAGGAAGCTGATAACGAAAGCCCGGGTTTTGCCGGCGCGCTCGAGACGGGGGCGTAACTGGCACATGATGGCCGAGCCCAGGAGGGCCAGCCACAGGACGAAGAACGATGTTTTGGAAAGGAGGATCAGGAATTGCCCATCCCCCGTATCGGCAGCCAGCGTCAGGACAATGGCAACGAGCTCAGCGACGAGCAGGACAATAAACAGCGTGCCCGCTGCGCAGAAATCAGGCAGGTAGACCTGGGTGTCTTGGCTGGTTGAGTCCGGTGCAGCCGTCATGCACGCGCTCCTTCAAACGATGCGGGCATTGTAACGCCCGGGAGCGTGCGTCGCTCGGACGAGTTCCGGATCCTGTCAGGAGCAGAATTCGGAGATTTGCTCTTCGGCCTTCTTGCGTGCTTCCTGGCGCTGATCTTCGTCGAGGTAGACTCGCTCGCCATTGTCGTCGGTGCGGTACACGCGACGTGCCTGCAGGTAGCTTTCGAGACGGGCGCGCGATTTATCGCATTTCTGCGCGCGCTCGGCCGCAATGGCCGCATTCTCGGCTGCTTCTTTTTCTGATGCTTCGGCCGCGGTCTTCGCTTCTTCGCGAGCTGTCCTCGCGTCAACGCGCGCCTGCACGCGTTGGTGCACAGCACTGCTGCTAGTGCGGTTGTACGTCATTTGAAGGCGTTCTTCAGTAGCGGCACCGGACGGGCGATCTTCGTAATGCACATTGCCGTTCTCGTCAGTCCACTTGTAGATCTCGTTAGCCACAGCACCGCTGGCGATGGTCATTGCCATTACCGCGCAAGAGAGAGCTAGTCGTTTGCCTTTCATTCCTGTCCTTCCTGGCACGCTAGTGCCGTTGGGTTTCACGTTTGTCCGTACAAATATTAGACCACGAAAGGGCAGTATTTGGCGTGAACGCGATCACAGCGACATGTGGAATCTTGCACAATCGCAAAAAGAAAAGCGGGCCTTGCGGCCCGCTAAGTCCTTGCTTTTTGAGGGGGAATTCAAAATTAACGCAAGGATCGGGGCACCACCTTCAATGCAATTATGACAAATCAGGTGATACCCCGATGGGGGAATTACTCGGCTGAGGTGAATTCCGGGTAGGCTTCGAGACCGCATTCTCCGATATCGACACCCTCGTATTCCTCCTCCTCGGAGACCCGAATACCCACGGTCTTCTTGAGGATGAACCAGACAATGAAGCTCGCCGCAAATACCCAGGCGAAGATCGATATCATGCCCAGCAGCTGGGCACCCAACGTTGCTTCTTCGTTGGTGATGCACACGGCAAGCAGGCCCCAGATACCGACAACACCGTGGACCGAAATGGCACCAACAGGGTCGTCGATCTTCAGCTTATCGAGCGTCACGATAGCGATGACCACGAGCAGACCACCGACGGCACCGATCAAGGTGGCGACACCAGGTTCCGGGGTCAGCGGTTCAGCAGTGATCGCGACGAGACCCGCCAACGCACCGTTAAGCGCCATTGTGAGATCAGCCTTGCCGAACCAGAAGCGTGCCAGCAACAGGGCCGCGATCAGGCCGCCGGCGGCAGCCATGTTGGTATTGACGAAGATCAGGGCAACGGCATTCGAATTCTCAACATCAGATACGACAAGTTGCGAGCCGCCGTTGAATCCGAACCAGCCGAGCCACAGGACCAGGGTACCTAACGCTGCCAGTGGCAGGTTGGAGCCGGGGATCGCATTAATTCGACCATCCTTGCCGTACTTGCCTTTACGAGCACCGAGCAACAGGACGCCGGCGAGCGCTGCGGCAGCACCGCAGAGATGCACGACACCTGAACCGGCAAAGTCGAGGAAACCCGCTTCCTGAAGAAAACCGCCGCCCCATTTCCAGAAACCCTGTACCGGGTAGATGAAACCGGTGAGAACAACGGCGAAGGCGAAGAACGACCAGAGCTTCATGCGCTCGGCAACAGCGCCCGATACGATCGACATGGCGGTGGCCACGAAGACGACCTGGAAAAAGAAGTCCGACAGGCCCGAGTAATAGGTGTCACCACCGCTCGCGATTACATCTGCAGCCGTGTTATCGCTGGAGGTCAAAAGACCACTACCGATGGTACTGAGGCTTTGGAATACGCCGCCTTCGAAACCGCCCGGATACATGATGCTGTAGCCGCAGAGCATGTACATGATGCAGGCAATTGAATACAGGCCAACGTTCTTGGTGAGGATCTCTGCGGTGTTCTTGGCGCGTACGAGACCGGCTTCGAGCATGGTGAAGCCCGCCGCCATCCACATGACGAGAGCACCCATCACCAGAAAGTAAAATGTGTCCAGCGCGTAGGCGAGTTCTGTGACCTGCGCTGCTACTTGAATATCTTCCACGATTATTTCTCCCTGTCCTTAAACGGCTTCGCTACCGGTCTCGCCGGTACGAATGCGAATGGCCTGTGCCAGGTCCGTGACGAAGATTTTTCCGTCACCAATCTTGCCGGTGCGTGCCGTGTTGGCGATGGCCTCGATGACCTGCTCCGCCACGTCATCAGCGACGGCGAGTTCGATCTTGGCTTTCGGAAGGAAGTCCACGACATACTCAGCGCCGCGGTACAGTTCCGTGTGGCCGCGCTGGCGGCCAAAGCCCTTTACTTCGGTAACGGTTATTCCCTGAATACCGATATCAGCGACGGCTTCGCGAACGTCGTCCAGTTTGAACGGCTTAATAATCGCCGTAATCATCTTCATGGTTATTCCCCTGTATAAAAAGACGGGCGGCCGGTAGCCGCCCGATTGCTGATTAGTTCAAGTCGAACGATTTACCGACGGTGAAGATGAGAGATTCTTCTTTGTCGCCGACGAGGTCGTCGTTGGCAAAGATCAGCGCCACACCGAAGTCGATTTCCGAAATCGTCGTGTCATATCCCAACTGCAGGTAGTCGCCGTCGAAGTCCTGGGCAAAGCTGCCGAGCGTGGCGGAGAAGCCGTCCTTCTCAATCGACAGTGCGTAGAACGTGTAGTCCAGTGTCGGCCCGGTGAAGTTATCGTATTCACCGATTGCTACGTCCAGCGACAACAGCCCGAAACCGGCACCGAGATTGATCTCCTGGTAGGTGTCATCGAAGTCGCCCGTGTAGTAGTAGCCGGTAAAGCCTACGCTCAGGCTGACATCGCCAACATCTGTGCCGTAGCCGAAGTAACCATCGACTTCGAGACCGTCACCGACATCTGCTGCCCAGGTGCCGACATAAAAGCCGCCCTGCTCATAATCGAGGCCGCCGCTGGCGGACGAGTTCTTCTGCAAAATACCGCGGTAGTGATACTCGCTCGCATAGCCGAGATTCGCCGAGAAGTCAGCCTGTGCCGTGCTGGCCAAAAGCGTTAGTGCCAGACCTGTTTTTAAAAACTTCATTGTTCCTGCTCCAGAAAAGTGAGTTATTTGCGTCACCACCCATAGAGCAGAATCTGTGCCAGTTTTCCGATTCGCTGATTTTTCAACGCGTTGCATGAACCACAAGAAACAGCGTGCACCGGCCTGGTGCACGCATAGACGGTAATGCTCTATTTCGGCCCCGGACTTTGTGGCGAAAAGCCGCGGAAAGTGCGACTGGCCTTTTGATGACGGCTCAGGTATCACATCTTCATGACTGACGAATCCATCGAAAACATTGCCAGGAAGCTGGCCGAGGCCGTGCCAGAAGGGCTGCGGTCGGTAGGCGAGGACCTCGAGAACAATTTCCGTTCGGTGCTGAAGGCCTCACTTTCCAGGCTCGATCTCGTAACCCGGGAAGAGTTCGAGGTACAGGAAGCCGTACTGGCGAGAACGCGCGAGAAACTCGAAGCACTGGAAGCTCGACTGAAAGAACTGGAGTAGGAGCGGCTTCAGCCGCGAATCGGGCCTGAAGGCCGTCCTACAATTGTCCATTGGCCAAGGAGGGCCTGATGAGTCTCGCGATTCTCCACTGCCGTGCCCAGTACGGAACGGCGGCGCCCCCTGTCACGATCGAGGTCTTCCTCTCGGGCGGGCTGCCCGCGTTTACCATCGTGGGCATGGCCGAAACCGCAGTTCGCGAGAGCAAGGACAGAGTCCGTGGTGCGCTCATGAGCTCTGGCTTCGAGTTCCCACAACAGCGCATCACCATCAGCCTAGGTCCCGCCGAGATGCGGAAAGCAGGCGGCCGCTACGACCTCCCTATCGCGCTGGGCATCCTGGCCGCTCGCAAACAGTTTCCCCTGGCTGCCCTTAATGATGTTGAGTGCTACGGCGAACTTGCCCTGAACGGTGAGCTGCGCCCGGTATCAGGTTTGCTGCCGGCTGTACTTAAGGCTCATGAGTCCGGCCGCAGTGTCATTGTGCCGCGAGACAATGCGCCTGAAGTCGCTCTCTCTGGCGCTGACGTTGTTCCGGCAGCGTCGCTGCTTGAAGTGACGGCGCACCTTGCGGGTCAAGAGCGGATCGATCTCGCACGGCCCACGGATCCGGAGTCCGATGCGGGACAGTCCCCGGACCTTGCCGACGTGAAAGGGCAGCAACACGCGAAGCGTGCCCTGGAGATAGCGGCGGCGGGCAATCACAACCTGCTGATGATCGGTCCGCCAGGGACCGGCAAGAGCATGTTGTCGCGGCGACTACCGGGCCTGCTGCCAACGATGTCGAAGCCCGAAGCGCTCGAAACGGCTGCCGTCAAATCCATCGCCGGCATGCCGACCATTGCAGCCCAGTGGCGCAGTCGACCATTCCGTGCGCCACACCACACGGCATCGGCTGCCGCACTCGTCGGGGGCGGGCCGAAGCTAAGTCCCGGCGAGATTTCACGCGCGCACAACGGTGTTCTGTTTCTGGATGAACTTCCGGAATTTAATCGCAATGTCCTCGAGGCCCTGAGAGAGCCGATGGAGACCGGTTCCATTACGATTGCACGAGCCGGCATGCAGGCGGAATTTCCGGCGCGCTTTCAGCTTGTTGCCGCGATGAATCCCTGTCCCTGCGGCTACCTCGGCGACAGCAAGTCCGACTGTCGTTGTAGCGGTGACCGCGTGGTGAGTTACAGGAACAAGATCTCAGGGCCGCTGCTGGATCGCATCGACCTGCATGTCGAGGTAATGCGGCCGTCTACCGAGATGCTTCGCGACGGTGACCCTGCCGGCGAGAACAGCGCCACAGTGGCGGCACGTGTTGCTCATGTATGGCGCCAGCAGATCGAGCGCTCTGGCGTGGCTAATGCCCGGCTGGAGGGAAAGGAGCTTGCCGCCGTATGCGAGATTGATGAGCAATGCTGGTCGCTGCTCGAACGTGCGGCAGAGCGCTTCAACCTGTCGGCGCGTGCGCACCAGCGTGTCCTGCGCGTGTCGCGGACGATTGCTGATCTGGCCGGGGATAGAAAAATAGCGCCCTCGCATGTCGCGGAGGCGCTATCTCTAAGGTGTCTTGATCGAAGGCCTTAAGACGATTCGGAGACCATGTAGTCAACCGCGTCTGCAACTTCTTCATCGGACAGATCCAGTCGAGCACCCTTGGCCGGCATGAAGCCGGCGCTGCCCTGGTAGCCCTCAATCGCGTGCCGAACCAGGACGTCCATTCCCTGGGCAATACGATCGGTCCACTGTGCTGTGTCACCGACCTTCGGTGCACCCGCGACACCAAGGCCGTGGCATGCGTTACAGGCTGAGTTGTAAACCTGCGGTCCGGTCATGGCCGCGGCAACTGGCTCTGGCGTAGCGGCGGCCTCGACGACCGGGCCACTGGCTTCTTGTTCCTCACCGGGCAGGTACACCTTGCCCACCGGGGCGATGCTCTCCACGATCGCGGCCTGGTACTCTGCTGCGTCGCGTGTGTAAACGCCCTGCGTCAGATCGGACATCTTCATGGCCAGCACGAGGATCGCGAGCGCGATCGCGGCGAGCACACCGATAACGAGGGAATACATGTCAAAAAATTTCTGGTCCCGACTCAACTGACTGCTCCGGAGCTTGAATTAAAGAGTTTCAGCCGGACAGAGCGTCCGGCTGAGGCGGGCAATTATATAACAACAAAGCGCCCTAAAGGACAGCATGAGAACTGATTGGTACCTCTCCCTGTTCGGCTACCGTTACAATCAGCGTTCGTGAATATCTTCAAGACATCGATCCTCTGTTTGCTCTGTTTCGCGCCGATCGTCGCAGCCCAGGACGTGGACGACTACGCCGCTAAGGCCGGAGAGCAGATCGTCGAATCAAACGACGACGTCCGGGACTATCGCTCGCCAACGTTTGGCTACCGTTTCCGGGCACGGGATCGAGGCTGGTACGCCTGGACCGATCTGCGCGAGACCAATGAAGGTGCCGATTTCGGTGCGCTCGCAACGCGCGATTATGGGGTCGTCGTGATGCCAGCGTGCTGGGAAGGCACGCGGCCCACGGATAATGCGATTTACCGCGTCATGATGCAGCAGTTCGGCGAGGACTATCCGTCGGAGTTCATCTTCGATGAGCGAGACATAAAGAAGGACGGGGCGACCGGCAAGTTGTTCCTCGGACGAGAGGAAGCCGAAGGCGAGACGTATCTTTATTACCAGTGGATCGTCGCCAACGACAATTGCTCATACACGCTGGCCGCCTGGGGCGCGGAAGACGGGCGAACGATAAAGAAAGACCTGCAGAAGATCTGGAAGGACTTCGAAATTACGGGCGAACCAGGCGCGCTGCAGGGCGAGTACCGGAACCAGACCGAGCGCAGCGTAAATGCCTATCTCGTGAACGCCTACGGACTGCACTATTACGAGGCGCGCGCCTACCGCGATGCCTTCACCTATTTCGCGCAGGCGAACTCACTGGCGCCCGATGACGGGGCATATGTCGTCAACGCTGTCCGTGCGCTCGTCGAGATCGACGCGTTCGCAGAAGCCGCAGAATGGATCGAGACGCGTATGGAGCCGTTCGCCGATAACCAGGCCGTTCAAAGCTGGGACGCCTGGCTGGCGTACCAGACCAACGACGTTGCAAAAGCGATGAGCATCTATGACGACTTGTTTGCCACGGACTATCGTGACAATGACGACTTCTCGGCGTACATGAAGATGCTCGCCGATACTGGTCGCTGGGACGATCTGGATCGCGTGTTTGCGAGGTACACGGCGGACCAGGTGGATGATGCTACCCAGAAGTTGCAGGTGGAATTGCTGACTCGTCGCGAGCGCTATGACGAGGCGCTGGCGATTCTCGAGAACCTGGCTGCCGGACGGCCGTTCGACATAGAACTCGCTTATGAACGCATGTCGATCCTGGACCAGGCCGGCCGCCCTGCAGAAATCCTGAAGATCGCCGATGAGCTGATCGCGAAGGGCTATCGTTCGTTGCAGAGCTACTATTACAAGGGCGATGCCGAGTTCCAGCTGCGGTCCTACCGCAAGGCACAGGAATCCTTTGAGGCGGCGCTCAGGTTCTCCCCGGCCAACACCACTATCAGGGAATACCTCGTTGCTATCGACCACATGCTGGGCGAAGGCGATACGACCACGATCAGCCAGGAGATAAAAGCGGTTGCGATGCCGAAGCAGCTGCAGCGCATCTTCGACGCGACCGATCTCGGAAGCACTCATGAGGGCTATGGTGCCGTGTTCCTCATGCGCGCAACCGGCTATGATTTCGATGGCAGCGATATCCTGCGCGAGAGTCGCTATCGTAAGATTCGTGTGCTCGACGACAACGGCGTCACGCAGTTCAGCACGCTCGAGTTCGACTTCGATCCGAGTTACGAACAGTTGTACGTAAACAGTCTTGTCGTGCGCGATGCAAAAGGCGAAGTGATCGCCGAGGGTGACCTGAACACCTATTACATTACGAACAGCGAATCCGGGTACGAGGCCAGCACGGAGAAGACCGTGCACCTGCCGGTACCCAGCCTGGCACCGGGCACCGTTATTGATGTGATCGTTACCAAGAGGTCGCTAGTCGGAAACGGCACCTTCCCGCTCGAGACGGAGTACCTGTCGAGTGACCGCCCGGTCGAATACAGCGCTCTTTTTGTCAACGGTTTGCACGACCAGCTGAAGTACCGGTTCAGCGGTGTGCAGGCGCCACGTGCTTCGGGCAAGTCACTCGTTTTCGAAGTGCAGCAGCCCGTCGCGTTTCGCTGGGAGCCACTGCAGCCATACGTCGACCAGATCCTGCCCTGGGTTCAGCTCGGTACCGTCAACGCAAGCTGGGCCGACGCGGGTATCAAATATCTTGGCAAGATAGAGGATAAGCTCGACGCGACGAAGGTAGCGGATCGTGCGCAGCGACTGATCGAAGGCGTGGACAGTCCGGCGCGCAGGATCGAGATCCTGAGCGCCTATGTGCAGGACGAGATTCGCTATGAGGCCATCGAGTTCGGCCGTCGCGCCTATATACCCAAAACAGCGCGCGAAACGATGCGTGACCGCTACGGTGACTGTAAGGATCACGCTGTGCTCCTGTACTCGCTGCTGAAGTCGTCCGGCTTCGATGCGTCGCTCGCGCTCGTAAACCTTAACCAACAGGTTTTACCCGGTCTGCCGAACACCGATCAGTTCGATCATATGATCGTCTCGGTAAATACCGCGCAGGGTCGGGTTTTCATCGATCCGACGGACAAGGACCTGCGTCTCGGACAGCTCGCCCCCCGGTCGATGGCTGGCAATTTTGCACTGGAGCTCGGCGAGACGCCGGAACTGATCCAGATACCGGAGTACGAGACGAGCCTGACAGGTATCGACCTGGAGCGCGTTGTCGAGCCGCGTGGCGATGGCTATATGGATGTGACCGAGACGGCCCGGTTCACGGGTTACCAGGCGGCGGACCTGCGCGGCCAGCTGCGTACCATCGAAACCTCGGAAATGCAGGCATCGTTGCAGCGCTGGGTCGCCACGCGCTATTCGGATGCGGAGCTGACAGAGTACTTCGTCGACAATATCTTTGATGCGGGCTACGACCTGATCGTCGAGATTAGCTACACCCTGCCAGTCGACAATGACGGTTCCTTCGATGTGCCCGGGTTCCTCGAGGGCTACTACCTTGAATTCGATCGCGTCGCCGATCGCCGTTTTCCATTCGAGCATTTCTTCCCGCTCCGACTGAGCGCTGTGACGTCAGTCAAGGTGCCGTCCGGATTGCGTCTCGATGAGGCGGTCAGCAAACCGAATGTTGGGGAGTCGAAGTTCGGCAGCTGGCGCCGTGAAGTCAGCCGCGAGAGCGGCGGCTGGCAAATTCAGTTTGATTACTCGGCATCCGGGGACCGATTCGATCCGGAGGAGTATCGCGAATTCGCCGAATTCCAGCGCAAGGCCCTCGACGCTATCGAGCAACCCTTAATAATCCAGTAAACGCTAAATTATGGACTTCTAATATAATATTCCTTATATTAGGAGGCTATGAACGCCAGAGACAGCAAGACAAGTCATGCCAGCGATATGCAGCTGCACGCTGCGGACGCGGCCGGCCTGATGAAAGCTCTCGGCAACGAAAGCCGGCTGATGATCCTGTGTTTGCTGGCCGAAGGAGAGCGGTCCGTCAGTGAGTTGAATGCGATTGTGCCCCTGAGCCAGTCGGCCCTCTCGCAACAGCTTGCACGGTTGCGCCAGCACGGCCTGGTTGATACACGCCGCGAGTCACAGACAATCTATTATTCGTTAAACGCAGGGCCTACCGACCGGGTAATCAATTTATTGCACGACATCTATTGCGGATCCGCAGACTGCGCGACCGGGGAGTAAATCATGAGTTCAGAATTCGGCTTCGGCAAAATTGTCGAGGAATCCTTTGAGGGTGCCATCCAGAAAGTGACGGCGGAGCTCGAAAAAGAAGGCTTTGGTGTTTTGTCGGACATCGACGTTGCCGCCAAGATGAAAGCGAAGCTCGACAAGGACATGCCCGGCTACCGGATTCTCGGCGCCTGCAACCCGGCGCTCGCCTACCAGGCCATTTCGGCTGTGGATGACATCGGTCTGCTGCTACCGTGCAATGTGCTGGTTCGCGAGGACGCGGACGGTAAGGTCCATGTCGATTTCATGGATCCGGAGAGCGTCCTGGGGCTGGTCAAGGACCCCGGCGTAACGCCGCTCGCGCAGGATGTTAAAGGCCGCCTGCAGCGTGTGATGGCGGCCCTTTAGGTTCTACCTACCAGCACTTGTCCGAAGCGCCGGTTTTCCCTTTCGTGCCTGCCTGGGTAATCGTCAGGCTGCCACAGTAAGTATCGCGGGTGAGCTGGCCGTGCAAAGGCGCAGCCGTAATCGTCCAGGTCGTGGCCGTTACGTTCGATAGCGACAACGAATAGACAGCTTGTGAATCGCCGGCGACCGTCGAGTTGCCGTCATCGTCCACAACGTGAGGATCGGCCGGGAAGCCGAGGTCCGTCAGGTCCGCGGTAAAGCGCTTGTTGTCCATAAAGAACTGCTGCTGCCTGTCGGCGATCTGCAGCAAGGTGTTCTGAGCTACAGTTCGCTTGGCCTTAACAACGTATCGCTGGTACGACGGATACGCGACAGCTGAAATGATAGCGATGATCGCGACGACCACCATCAGCTCGATCAGTGTGACGCCGAACTGCCGGCGCTGGTTTGCTGTGTGTGTGTTGTTCATCGTTATTGCAGATCCTTATCTTCGGCCAGGTGCCAGAAGGTACGCCAGCGTGTGGTTGCGTCTAAAGTGTCGATCTGCAGATCGGGTCGCAGAATCTTGTTGGGCGGCACAGAGACGACCTCGGCGGGAATACCCAGCGACTGCAGCTCTACGCTGCGGTCCGAGACTGAATGGGGCTCGTCTGGATTGGATGGGTTGTCGTCACTCGTGTCGTAGTTGATTACGGCCGTCGCATCCTGCAGCGCTACGGCATACAGTCGACCGGCTCCCTCACTGGGTGCACAGGCTGTAGCGCCGGTGCCTGCCCTGGGGAGGTAGGTCGTAAAGAAGGTTTTGCCGGTGATCGTCAACGGCGTTGCCAGTACCTTCTCGCCGGGCTCGGTCAGCATCAGCCGCCAGCCTTTGGTCAGGTCTATTTTGCAGGGGGTCGTTGACTGCAGGCAGTTGCTCGTCACATCACCGAGTTGCAGCAGCTGAATATTTTCATCAACGCCGCTTCCCGGTGCGGTGTGCCTGTCCTTGAGCATGAAGGCAAAATTGGTCGTCATGCCCCCCATGTCGAGCGGATCGGGGCGGTTTCCGGACCCGATTACGATAGCATCAAACAAACCGTTGCTGTCCTTGCTTGGTACAAGGTCAGGTCGGTGGAAGAAGCGCCGGTCCGAAATCTGTCCCATCGCGCCTGAGGTATGACGGCCGAGCGACGCGAGCAGCGTCAGTTTCCAGCGTGCGACGTCAGGGCCATGAATATCCGCACGCCAGACATTGCCGCCGGTATCTCCGACCACGATACGGTCGGTGAAGCCATCGCCATCGGTGTCACCGATGGACAGCGTTGACGGAATGCTATCGGTTAGCCGTGGATGCTGGAATACACCTCCGCCCGAGCCGCCGCTGCCGCGAACCGCCTTCCAGATGAGCTGCCCAGTCTCAGCGTTGACAACAAAGATCGCGTTACCTTCGGAGTCGTCGGTACCGACCGAACCGCGGATATCCTTGTTCATGTCATAGCCGCCGGCGAACATGAGTACCGGTGTTGGCCCGTTCGGTGTGTTGACAAGACCTACACGTGGATTCGAGAACGTGTAGCCAAGTTCGGCGAAGTCACCACCCTTATCGATCGTCCACATCAGTCGTGGACTCTCCGGGTTAGTTACATCGAAGGCATAGTAGGCCTTGCCGCCACGTCGCATGCCGACGTAGAGGAAAACCTTGTCGCCATCGCTCGCTACGATCGAGCCGTCATGGTTGCGATCCAGCATGAACGCAACCGGCGCACCATCGAGGGTATAGGGGTGTTTCATGCCAGTGCCGTTCGCGCGGAACACTTTTTGTGCCGCCATCGCGCTCCTGGGCATGAAAGCCCAGACTTCCTGGCCACTCTGCGCGCCACTAGCAGTCGTGTTGCGAATCATGCGCAACATGCCGTCATTCGTCGCCACTGCGATGTAGATGCCAGGGTTGCCCGGATTGGAGTAGCTGCCCATGGAGCCATAGTTCAATGGGAGGGGTCTCGAGTGCAGCGCATCGCCGAAGAGCCACTCGCGGGCCTCGTCTTTCGTGCCGTCGCCGTCCAGGTCATCGATGTCGAGCCCTCGCGCATAGGCGATCAACTCGGCTGCTTCGGCAGCCGTCGCCACGTCGAAGTCAGCCTGCAGCGAGCTGGCAGTAGTCAGGTCAACATTCAGGTTCGCCAGCGATGAGGTTGTGCGGTCGAAATAGATCGTCCGGCCACCGAGGCCATTCGCTTCCTGGGGGCCGCCTTTCAGGAGGCCCGGAATACGTTGTCCTGCGCCGCCGCGAGCGACGACACGGCCGTCGCGACCGTCGACTTCGCCGGCATCGAGGTCGGCCGGCGGCAGCAAGCTGCCAATCGTCCAGTCTGTCAGTGCATCAAAGCGTATGCGGCCATCCGCGGCAATCGCCGGGGCGCCCGTCGAGTCGACCAACAGGCCAGCAGCCGAAGCGTCGTTCGCGCCGGCCAGCCTGAGTTTCTTGACGTTGCCTACCCAGGAAGGACGGGCCTGCCCGTCAACCTGGAAAAGCGCAATGTAGACGTTGTCCGTGATCTCCGCGCGGTTGAATACATTGACGGGAACCGAAGCGGCGACGAAAGTCGTGCTGACACTCAGGATCTGGCGGAAGACCTCCTGCAATGTGGCAACAAGTTCTTCGGGGTTTCCCGACAGAGGCAGCGGCACGCCAGTGCCGCCGGCCCGGGCATAACCAGTCGTAATCGTGTTGATAAAGCGCTTGTCGACGAGGAAGTAAGAGACGACGTTTTGCGTGTCATCGAGGTCGGGCGCGGTACCGTAGGCGCCGTTCGCGAGATCCGCGTCGTTCAGGTACTGGACGACGTCCGCAAATTCCTTTTGCGGCGAGCCGAAGCCACCGTACTCGACCGGGTTCTCGATCGCGGTGTCGGAGTCGTCTCCCTGGTTCGTGACCTGGAACATCATGTTGACCGAGTAGATCTTCGAGCAGGCGCCGGCCGAACCGATTGGGGAAACGTATTCAGGCCGATTCTTCGGGCCACTTTCGATAGCTGCGTCCCAGGCGATTGCCGGATTATCGACGTCCAGATTGTCGGCATTGGACGTGAAATAGTCGGTGTAACCATTGTGGGCGTTGTACACGCCCTGACCCGTGAGGTAACGGAAAAACTCGAAGAACAGTTCCTTGCCCTGGTAGGAGTGGCTCTGGCCACCTTTCGGTGCCGGCATTGATGCCAGGATCTTGTGGAAGCGGGCTTTGGCGCCATTGGTATCACCGGCCTCGAACGCTTCGAAGCCCATGGCAATGTAGCCGCCGTTACTGCACTTCGTACGGCCGAAGCCCGCGCAGCTGTTGTTGTGATTGTGGTTGAGCATCAGACCGACACGCACGCCCTCGAGCGGACCGAAGACTTTGCGCATGACGCCGCGAAGTACATCGAAGAATGTGTATGACGCCTGCAGCGGCATGTAGCCTTCCTTGATCAGTGCGTCGCACTCGCCGTTCTGGCAAGCAGTAGCCGCAAGGTTCGGCCGGTAATCGAGTGAGAACATGACCATCGGCTCGCTACCTGGCGGCAGTCCGGCGCCGGGGTTCATGTAGACGTCGGTGTCGTCGGCATGAGCGGATCCGATCGTCAGAATCAATACAGCTAACGATGCAGTCAGTGTGGCTTTCAGTGGCTTGGTATGCATACCGGTATCTCTACTCAATTTAATCTATAGCTTCGGCACAAGAACGAGGACACCTTCGGTAACCTGTTCGTGGCCGAGCCCTTCGGCTGTTCGGTCATACGTCGTGACAACGCGAAATGAAGCACTGCTGAATTTATCGATGCTGGTTTCGACCACGCGCGGCGGTGGACGGAAAGTCGTGCCGATCCTCTCGACGCGCGCGCTAATGTGGTCGTTCGCAATAGCACTCGCCAGGATTGGGTTGGTGACAGGCAGGTCATTGCGGTTACAGCCTGTTTCACCCGCCGTACATGCGGTGTAACCCGTCTCGCCAACAACCGGCGTAGACGCAGGACTAGCAACGATCGCATCGGCCAGTGCCTGTGCAGCCTGGGTTGCTGCAACACGCGACTCTTCATTCTGTGCCATGAACAGGCCGATGTTGCTGGACCGCATCGACGAGATTGTGAACAGCGTAATTGCAACAAGGAACATCAGAGCGACGACGAGAATCGCGCCACCCTGTTTGTGTCTCGATGACAAGGAAGAATCTTTCATATCAGAAGCCCATCATGTTCATGGTGCGAATGTTCTGGATCGACACGCTGGTCGAGAACACCCGGCGGTGAAAGTTGTCGCCCGGCACAAGATCGGGCGAGTTACTGACTGAGTAAGTTTTCGTATTCGTGTAGCGAGTGTCGATTTCGGTCGTTCGGGCAACGATGAAGATCCGGGCGGCGACGGCGGCCTGCATCTGCGCCAACGTGGGGTTGGTCAAATAAACATTCGGATGACCGTCTTCCGTCGTATCGATGCCGTACTCGATTTGCAGGTTCTCGATGCCGGTCGCAATGCACTCGGTTGTCATGCCCGGGCCGGCAGCAGCCAGTGCTTTACGGCACAGGGTTGGGATGTTGTCCCCCGGTGTATTGGCGAACTGGCGGATGTAGTAGATGCTCGGTCGGAACGCCCAGTCAGCGCGCGGCAAAGCGACCGTAACCGGTGGCGCCAATGGCGCTGCACCACTGAACAGTACGCCCACCGTGCCGTTGGTCCGCAGGTACGCTCCATTGGCAGACAGCACACCGGCCTCGGCGCCAGCGACGCGTTTGATGGACACGATGTCTGTGCCGTCCAGCAACTCACCAACGGCAAAGCAGGAGTGAGCGGCGGCGGCCGTCGCACTCGTTGCGTTGTCGATTGCCATGAGCGACAGGCTGTTGCCGGTGCCTGCCTCTGTTGTCTGATACATCCAGTTGACCTGACCGGCGGGCCCGCAGTCCTGGCCGATGGTCAGGCCACCGTCATAGGACACCGTGCTCGGAACATGCAGATCCGCGTAGTGACCGGCCATGCTCAGATCGAAGGCAATCTCGCGTAATGCGTAACGTGCATCGTCCTGCATGCGCCCGACATTCTCGTCCTGTTTGAAGCTGTAGCTGTTGTTCACGAAGACGGAGATGATTGCGCCGGCCAATGACATGGACAGGAGCATCGCGATCATCAATTCTACGACGGAGAATCCAGCCTGGGAGTTTCTCGGTGTATTCGTCATCAGCATAAGACTCATTGGGTCGGATCAATGTAGGTTGGGATTTGCATGATGCGGCGGAACTCGTTGTTGGCACCGTAGTCGCCGGTAGCTGTGCCACAAATGCTGGCATTGCCGTTACTCAGCGACGCCGATCCGCGCCAAGCGATGGTGACTGCGTAGATTCCAGCGCCACCGCCGGCCGGACCATCCACACACATTGTCGGCAGTACCAGGCCACCGGCCCCGGCGTTACCGCTCATCTCCAGGTTGCCGTCGAGCATCTGCTCCCAGAACCACAGGTCAAGGGACGCTTTTTGTGCGGGATTGCAAATGGCTGTGCCTGAACAGTTGGGTGCAGGCTCGGCCCCACGGCTGCCAGCACCCATTTCGCCGGCAGCAAGGTAGACGTTAATGGCGTCGCCATTGACGCGCATATCTTCGAGAAGCCCATGCGCAATCTGGGAAGCAGAGGTGCGTTGCAGTGCTTCAAAGTTCGACTGCTTGGATACCGTTTGCAGACCAGCCACGGCAAGTAAGCCGACGCTGAAGACAATAAGAGCAATCAGCAGTTCGATCAGCGAAAAACCACGTTGTGTGATGCGGGTCGACATGTTGAATCCTAGGAGCATGACGGCGAGCTGCCGTCGACCATTGTCTTGCTTAGACGCGGGCGGCCGGAGAGGTCCAGGATCATGACCTTTGCGTGGTCAGCGCCTCGACCGTCGCAGACTATGAACGAGCCGGAGCTGCCATTAAGGGATGCGTTCATCACGCGTCCGTTCGGGCGATACATCAGGAAGGTGCCAAACTCGGCAGACTGGATGGTGAGACCATCGAGCGACCCGGCCGTACCAATGATCCTTTCGCCATTGTCGACATTGCGATCGCTGTCGGGGTCTGAGAAAACAATCCAGCCAGCATTCCAGCCAACGGCCTCACAATTGGTGCCGCCGGCACTGGGACAAATCGTGACGCGTGTGTTGGTTGTTACCGCGGTGCTGCGAGCCTGGTGAATGGAAGATACGAAGTCGTTGATCGCTCCGGTCTGGCGAGCATTGGATACGAATATATCGAGCGCGGGCACAGCCATGGATAACAGCAGGCCCGTAAGCCCAACCGCTATCATCAGCTCGATAAGTGTAAATCCTTTTTCTGTTCGCATTACATGTGTCCAGACCAGCGTCGATATTTTCGGGTGTCATGAATTACCGACAACCACGACGAAATCGTAGTCGTTACGCGGTCTGGACGATGAGACACAAGTCTGGTTTGCGATCAGATGGGCCGAATCTGAGGGCGCTTTTGTGAACTGTGCACGGTCTTATGTCGGTTCGAGAGGAAATTCGCAAAGCCCCGTATTTGGGCGGCATAGACCTTTTTTGTGACTTCAGTCAAAGGATTTGCTGTGAATTACCACCATACTGCGGCCTCCTAAGGAGCGCATGTATGAGAAGTCTTTTCGCCGTACTGGTACTGGTTCTTGGTCTCTTGTCCGTGGCCCACGCTGATGTGTGGAGTTGGGTCGATGCCAGTGGCAAGACTCATTTTGTCGATACGAAGACCTCGATCTATACCTGGGTCGATGAGAATGGGAATGTGCACTACAGCGATACACCAGATCATGAAGATGCGGTATCGGTCGTGCTGGTCTGGGTATCGAGCGGCACGATTGACGAGGTTAAGGCGAACAAGGACGATGCTGGTTCCACCGGGTATCTGCCGGGCGAAACTGCCGAAGACCGCGCTGAGCGCGAAAAGGCGGAGGCCTACTACTGCAAACGCGCGACCGAGATATACGACTCCTACGTCAATGCCCCGCGGTTGTTCAAAGCCGGTGCTGACGGCGAACGTGAGTATCTGAGCAAGGAAGATGCAGCGAATACCATCGCAGAAACCCGCGCCCAGAAGGACGAACTCTGCCGCTAGGCAGCAATGAATACTTGAGGCTTAGCCATGTACTTACCGAATTCTATCTACGAGCGCGCACCGCATTACTGGCTCCTAATAGGCCTGCTTCTCGTTATCCTTGGGGTCTATCTCGGTATTGAGATGAACAGCAAGTTCCTGGCAGCGGGTGTGCTACTCGGACTGTCCTCGTGCGCGTGGGGAGTCCGCGTGTTTCTGCGTCGCTCGCGCCGCCCTGGCGAAGCTGATGTTGCCAGTTCGCCGGTATCCTCGGACTAGCCTGACTCCTTCAAAGGTGCACCCACCTGCCAATAGGCATCAATTTTTACTAAATCAGTAACGACTACTTTAGTAGACTTGAGTTTGATGCGGCTCGCTCGCATCTGCTGGTAATGCCGCCCGCAGCAGTTATAGTCCGGTGACAATGAAGAATTCCCTTACGATGCGCGTCTTTTGGGCGCTGCTCGGCACCGCAATCCTCGGTGGTGCCTACGCACAGGAGGCCGAGCCCGACGCAGCGCCGAAGATACTCGAGCTGTCCAGAATCGAAGCTGGTGCCTGGTCCTATTTCGAAGGACCTCGCGAAGAGATAGAGCCCCGCGTCTCCGCTTTTCTCGCCGCCGCGGAAGAAGAAATCGCGGGCCTGCAGGCAGCCAATGTTGAGATCGGACAATCCCTGCTCGGTGCGGTGCGAGATAACCTGGCTGCCTATGTCGCGTTGCTCGGTGATGACGAACTCGAATTGCAGGCATTGCCGCAACCGCAGATCAGTTATTCGCTGGACGAGCTGCTAAGACTCGCGGCGGTTTCACGCTCCGCGCGCGACGGCGCGACACAGGAAAGACTGGAGGTCGAACGCGAACAGCGAGTCCTGGGTGGCGCGAGCCGGCGTCGTGACCAGGCATTCAAGGATTACGTTGACGCAGCCGCGGGTGACGAAAAGATTATCGCTGGATTACGCCTGGTACAGACACGCTCGGCACAAGCGATCTCGGCGAGCCGCTTGCGCTTGCTCACCCAGAGCCTCGAACGCGCCACCGCGTATGCCGACGCAACTGCGGAACGCGTTGTGTTTGCGAGCGAAAACCTGGCGATAAGGCCGGACGAGGTGAGCCTTGAGGGGCTGATCGAGATGGTTGGCGTCAACCAGGGGGCCGCCGACACCGCGCGGGAAGCATTGCGTAACGCAGAACTGGAAGCCTCGTCACTGGACCTCGAGGCGGCAGACGGCCGTTCACAACAGCGATTGCTTCAGCAACAACTGATCGATGCGGAGGTCGCAGTTGCCATTAGCGACCTTGAGCTTGCCAAGAGCCAGGCGCGTCGCTGGTGGACCGAACTGCAGCTGGACACTGATTCGGACATGGACGAACTGCAGGAGCACGCGCTCTCCTGGTCGAAACTCGTTCGAACCGTACCGCTCAAGGTTCCGGAATGGCAACAGGACAGTCAGGTCGAGCTGCTTGCCGTACAAACGACAAACCGAACCGGGCTCAATCGTGCCTCACGACGATTGCTGGACCAGCGTTTGGCCGTAGTGCAAAGCACGCTGGCGCATATTGGTGAGGTCGAAGCGGCTGCCGCGGATCTCGAGTTGCTCGCGTCGACTGTCGATGCTGCAGTTGCGGAATCATCCGGAGCGCTGTCTTCCTGGTTCCAGTCAACCAGCCGACAAATTCAGGCCGCATATCAGCGTGTTAAAGGCCTTGCCGATGTGACGCTCTTTCACATCAGCGAAACTCCGGTGACCGGCAGCGACATATTCCGGGTTCTGATAATCCTGATTGTCGCGTACCTGTTGTCACGAAGTATTCGTTATACGATCAGACGTGTCAGTGACCGGGACCCGACCGGGACCCAGGCATCCCTGTATACGCTGAGCCGCCTCTCACACTACACGATCATTATTATTGCGCTGTTCATTGCGCTGTCATCGATTGGACTTGATTTCAGTAACCTGGCACTCGTCGCGGGTGCTCTGTCCGTCGGCATTGGTTTCGGCCTGCAGTCTATTGTCAGCAACTTCGTATCCGGACTGATCATCCTGTTCGAACACACGCTGCGAGTTGGTGACTACATTGAACTGGACACGGGGCTCACGGGGACGGTCAAGGCCATCAACGTACGTAGCACGTTGATCAACACCAATGACAATATCGATATCGTTGTACCAAATTCGGAGTTCGTAACGACGCGTCTGACAAACTGGACGCTGGGCGAACGTGTCTTGCGTGTACGTATTCCGTTCGGAGTGGCTTACGGCAGCGACAAGGAAGTTGTTCGTCAAGCGGCCATTGAAGCCGCCGACGAAGTGCCCTATACGCTCACCCATATGAAGCGGCGCCGTCCTGATGTCTGGCTTGTGGACTTTGGCGACAGCAGCCTGAACTTCCTGTTGACGGTCTGGGTAAATCGCGAAGGCGCGCGCCGGCCGACGCGAACCCGTGCTGCCTATTTATGGGCGCTTGAGACGAAGCTTACGGAGCATGGCATCGAGATTCCGTTCCCGCAGCGTGACCTGAACCTGCGATCAGGCTGGTCGGGCGTCGTGCTTGAGCCGCATGACCCGTCCACGACTGACGTGTAGCAGGTCGCTGATTTTCAGAACCAGCGAATCCTCGTACTTGTCCAGCTGACCGTCCGCATACGCTATTTGCCACAGCAGTCCGACGATCTTCGCCTTTTCGAGCTCATCAAGATTGTTGTGCAGCAGTTGCGTGAACTCATACAGAGATATCAGATCTTCGGCTCGTTCATCGGCAACGTTGACGAGGCTGGCTGCCTGCTCCGCCGTCAGGCCGAAGTGCTGCTCTATGAGTTTCAGAACGCGATCGAATTCACTGTCTTCAAAAACGTGATCGGCGCGTGCCACATCAATCATGAGGACCGCGGTTGCCATGCGTATGGCTTCTTCGCGTGGGACCGGGTCGGTTACGGTTGTGGTCGATACGGAGATCGACTCGACAACCTGGGTTATCAGTCGCTTGATCATAGCGAAACCATATCAGGAGTTGGTGGGATCAGTGAACCCGTGTAGTCGCTTGCGGACTCGCTGCTTTTTTGCCCCTACACGCGAATCGGTTTACACCGAATTTCGGGATCGTGCATCTAATACTAGCTTGAGCGGCATCAATAGCGCATACAATGCCCAGGCCTCGGATCCGGGAGGACGTTTTGGCGACTGCGACATTTCTATTTGGTACTGCTGAAGGCAACTACCGCCGTACATGGGCATGGGCCACGTTTATTCTGGTCCCCTTGTTCTTTGTGGGCGGACAGATTTTGTTCCTGCTGCCGGCAAAACTGCTTGGGTGGATAACCCGGGAGAACGTCGAGACCTATCCGTACGTGCTTAACCTGATCATTGGTGCTTTTTCCGTGTGCGCGCTGATTTTCTGGTTGTGGATTCGGTTCTTCGAGCGGCGGAATCTAAGAAGCGTGGGCCTGAGTTTCGATGATCGCTCGCCCAAACAGTATGCGCGCGGCTTCGTTCTGGGTTTGCTGATGGCGGGGGGTGTCGTTTACACCGTGCGCCTGCTTGGCGGATACAGCGTGGAAGCAGAGACGTATCTTACGTTGACAGACATGGTCCCGATCCTGATCCTCCTGTTCGCGTTCATACTGCAGGCGGGTACCGAAGAGCTGGTGTTCCGCGGCTGGATGATGGGCCGGCTCGCAGAGCGCTATGGCCTCTGGGTGGGCGTCATCGGCAACTCAATTCTGTTCACGCTCATGCATGTCGATAGTGAGGCATTGGTCGCGCTCGGACTATTCGGTATCGCGCTTTTTACATCGGCGACGTTGTTGTTTTCCATCTTCCTGAGCCTGCTGGTTATCCGTGAACGGTCGATTTGGGGTGCCGCCGCGTGGCACGCGTCGTGGAACTGGATGTTCATTACGTGGTTTGGCCTGCCGACAACCGGCATTGACCTGGGGCTGGCACCGCTGGTGGCCGATTACATGCCCACACCGGATGCGGCGGTCTGGCTGACGGGCGGAACTGACGGTCCGGAAGGCAGTGTGCTGACGCCGATCGTGCTGCTCGTCGGTACGCTGGTTCTGAGCTGGATGCTGCGGGCAAGACGGTCTGTGAGCTGACGTCGCATTGGGGCTCGTCTTCCTGTAAAACAGGTCGGATGAAAATGCTGAAAGTGCTGGCAACTGTCTGCCTGATTCTCATGTCGGGAAGTGGCGTCGCAGCGTCACTTAGCTACGACGATTTGCTCACCCTGTTTGCCGACTGGCGAGAATTCGAATCACCGCCGATGACAAACGGCGCACCCGATTACACCGCAGAGCAATTCGCGGCCAGGCACGACGATTTCGAGGCTTTGCAGGCTCGTCTGCAGGCGTTCGAGACAAACGAATGGCCGATTCCACAGCAGGTCGACTGGCACCTGGTGCGTGCCGAGATGAATGGCTACGACTTCAACGAGCGCATTCTCAAGCCATGGGCACGAGACCCGGCTTTCTATAAGACCACCTGGACATACCGCAGCGATGTGCCGGGACACGAAGGTCCGACACACCACGCCGTCGTCGAACTCTGGACCTACGACTTCCCGCTGTCCGAGTCCGAGGAACAGCGATTGACGGCGGAGCTGGGCGTTGTGCCACCGTTGATGAAGCAGGCGCAAAAAAACCTGACCGGCAATGCGCGTGAACTCTGGATTGCGGGAATACGCGACATTCGTGATCAAAGTGCCGTCCTGCGTGAACTCAAAGTCAGGGTCGATGACTCGGCGAGTGATGCGCTAAAGGACGTCATAGAGAGAAGCCTTGTCGCCAGCGACGAACTGGTCGCCTGGCTGGAGTCAGAGGCGAAATCGAAGACCGGGCCATCGGGCCTCGGCAAAGAAAACTACACGTGGTACCTGAACAACGTGCACCTCGTGCCAATGAGCTGGGAGGACGAAGTTCGGCTGATGCAGCGCGAGCTGGCTCGTGCGTGGTCGATGCTCAAGCTTGAAGAACAGCGGAATCGTGAGTTGCCGCCCATGGTCGCAGCGAGTTCGCCGGAAGAGTATGACGAGATGGCGAATGATGCCATTCAGCGGATCATGGAATTCCTCGAGCGCAAGGAAATCGTCACGATTGCCGAGTACATGGAGCCGGCGCTGCGCGAACATGCCGGCGCATTCGTGCCGGAGGAGAGTCGTAATTTCTTCTGGATAACGGCGCACTACGATCCGGCGCCGCTGTTCACGCATTTCTACCACTGGTTCGAGCTCGCGCGTATGGATCTGGAGCCGCACGCGAGCCCGGTCCGGCAAGGCGCGTTGCTCTACAACATCTTTGACAGCCGCAATGAAGGCACGGCGACAGCTGTCGAGGAGATCTTTATGAACGCAGGGCTCTACGACGACAGCCCACGTTCGAGAGAGCTTGTCTGGATCATGCTGGCGCAGCGTGCGGCACGAGGTCTCGGCTCGCTATATGCACATGCCAATGAGATGACCATGGAAGAGGCTGGCGGCCTGCATATCGAGTGGACGCCACGTGGCTGGATGAAGACCGAGGAAGACCTCGTGAAGTTCGAACAGCACCTGTATCTGCGGCAACCCGGGTATGGCACGAGCTACGTGACCGGCAAGTACCTGCTGGACGAGACCCTGAAGGACTACGCCTGGCAGGCTGAGCAAAGCGGCGAGGAGTTTCGACTGAAGGACTTCTTCGACAAGCTGAATGCGATCGACAGCATTCCTATTTCACTCGGTCGCTGGGAGCTCACGGGTCTTCGTGACCCGAACGTTCACTCAGCAGAGTAAGGCTGGGCTCGCCAGTATCGTCCGTCCTCTGTATCAACGGCCTCGAGGGTCGGGCGTTCGCTGGCGCCGAGCCGGCCTTCCAGGAGGTAGTGCAGGTCGGCCTGCACGTTGCCAATTTCGACGATGGCGTCATGGCTGTTCATAAACGTCACCACATCGGAAAAGACGACGGTTTCGATACCTTCTGCGATGAAGATTTCGGAGCTGGCATCGCCCAGTCGATTATTCCTGTTAACTCTTTGGGATGCCTGCAGGGGCACATCATTCTCAGTGATATATAACGTGGTTCGGGAGCCAACGCGACGCAGCATGGGCAGGTATTCGCGTCGAAATAGTCCCGTGTCGATATCCGGCGATGCGAGGATCACTTCGCCGATCTTATCGATGCGCGCCTCATCGTCTTGTGACAAACGCTCGAGTGCGTCCAGCAGTCCGTTGCCGCCGAGACTATGCGCGGCAAGATGCACGGTATCTACCGACGGCTGATTTAGCAGGTGCTTCAATGTGTCACGCAGG
>Ga0224504_10000050_pt1 | contig 43502 bp, 39 predicted proteins | sample SF_Oct11_sed_USG_3_FD_170160 | JGI IMG/M metagenome (GOLD analysis project Ga0224504, IMG submission 170160) | Sediment microbial communities from San Francisco Bay, California, United States - SF_Oct11_sed_USGS_24 | ecosystem: Environmental > Aquatic > Marine > Sediment | place: USA...
ACGGGACCCCGGGATCGCATTTGCAGAGGCCTGCGGGATATTGCTTGAGAGCAACCGCAGCATAGCGAACCGGATGTTCAAAGAACCACGCGGTGCATTGGCACCAGGACAGCTGGCCGACATCATAATCTCCGATTACCTGCCGTTCACGCCGCTGAATGCCGATACTTTTTATGGACATCTGCTATTCGGGCTGAGTTTCGCGCCTGTACGCACGACCATTGCACGTGGCCGGGTGATCATGGATGAAGGCCAGATGCCCCATCTGGATGAAGCGGCTATCCGTGCCCGTTGTACCCAGCGGGCCGCCAATCTCTGGAGCCGGATTCACTAGAAGTGAGAGAAGTATTTCAACAAGAGGAATAGTGACATCAGAATTTGCTGGAAAAACTATCATACACCGCAGTCTATTGCCGAAGCGGTTGGGTGGCTGAAGCACTATGATGGTTCCGCCCGGGTACTCGGTGGTGGAACCGATCTTTTGCTGGATATCCAGCAAGGCCGGAGCCCGGTGGAAGAGGCGATGGTGGACACCTCCCGGATTTCCGGGTTAGACCGTATCAGCATCGAACACGATCACATCGTAATTGGTTGTGCTGTTACACATACACAAATTGTCCGGGAGCAATCCATTAGGCGTAGTGGCACCTGCCTGGTGGAAAGTTGCGGTGTCATCGGTGGTCCGCAAGTAAGAAACGTGGCCACACTGGCCGGAAATGTTGCACATGCCATGCCGGCGGGTGATGGCAGCATCGGCTTGCTCGCACTTAATGGGGAGATAGAAGTTGCCGATGCCGCAGGCTGTCGGTGGATGCCTTTGCAGGATGCCTTTCTGGGCCCGGGGAAAAGCGCAATTGATCCCCGACGGGCCCTTCTGACCCGACTACGATTCCGGCCCACAGTCGCAGGTGAGGCTTCTGCGTTTACACGCGTCATGCGACCGCAGGGCGTAGCCTTGCCAATGATATCGATGGCAGCACGATTGCAAGTTGACGGTGACAATACCATTACCGCTGTCCGCATCAGCCTCGGCCCTGCCGGGCCGGTACCTCATCTGGCCCGTCCGGCCATGGATTTACTCAAAGGCAGGCCAGCGGTGTTGCAGGAGTTTAAAAAGGCGGCAGACGCTGTTCTTGCATCAGTTGCGTTGCGAAACAGTAAGCACCGTGCAACACGGGAGTACCGTGAAGAAATGATCCGCACACAATTGCCAATGATCCTTACCCGTGCCGCTGAACGTGCACGTGGCAGTCAGGTGGTACCACAGGGGCTTGGCTTATGAGTCGCTTACAGATGGTGGTCAATGACAGGGCAGTGGATCTTGATGTTCCTGACTCGCGGTTCCTGTCGGAGGTATTGCGTGAGGACCTTGGTCTGACCGGTACCAAGATAGGGTGTAACGAAGCGGAATGCGGCATTTGTACCGTGCTGGTTAATGGCACGCCAGTCGTGAGCTGCACCTACCCCGCTTTCAAGGCTTCAGGCACCCGTGTTGAAACCATCGAAGGTCTGTCCACCGATGATAATCTGCATCCGCTGCAACAGGCATTCCTGGACCATGGTGCTGTTCAGTGCGGCATATGTACACCCGGTATGATCATGACGTCCAAGGCCCTGTTGGATGAAAAACTCGCGATGGGCGAGGTGCCGAGTGAAAATGATATCAAGGCCGCGTTGAAAGATACCTATTGCCGCTGCACTGGTTATCAAAGTGTCATCAGTGCCGTGAAACAGGCTTCCGGGCAGGATATTCCACCTTACATTCCTAAAACAGTTTCTGCCGGTTTTGAAGTGGGCAGGGCGAAACCCAACCCGGATGCCCTGGCCAAGATACGAGGTCAGGCAAAATTTACCGATGATTACCATTTCCCCGGAATGCTCTACGCACGTACCTTGCGCGCCGGTGTTCCGCATGCTCGTATAGGTTCGATAGATACCAGTGCCGCGCGTGCGCTGGCCGGTGTGCGTGCAGTCTTAACTCACGAGGATGTCCCAGGGCGCAACCTTCACGGAATAGTTGATCTGGACTGGCCGGTACTGTGTTCTGACAAGGTCCGTTACAGCGGGGATGCGGTGGCGGTTGTCGCCGCGGATAGTGAAAGTATCGCAACACAGGCGCTGGAGCTTATTAAGGTTGACTACGAGGAATTGACTGCGGTTACCGATGCGGTTTCTGCACTCAATTCCGGTGCGTCCGTTGTACATGAGGGCCGTGCTGATGGCAATCTGCTGAAACATATCAAGGTTAAAAAAGGTGATGTTGCCACCGGTTTTGACCAGGCCGATGTCATTGTTGACCGCACCTACCGTACACCGACCACCGAGCATATGTTCCTGGAGCCTGAGTGCGCTATAGGTGTTCCTGCAGGTTATGATCCAGCCAAATTTGGCGGGGCTTTCGATAAGGATGCAGTGCGGGGTATTACTGCCATTCATGACAAGTTATCAATTTATGTAGGTAGCCAGATTCCTTACCTTGACCGGGACCAGGCAGCCGCTGCCCTGGGGCGGGAGCCTGACCAGGTTCGTGTTGTTGCAACCCTGATGGGTGGTGGATTTGGTGGCAAGGAAGACATTGCCGGGCAGATACACGTAGCTTTGCTCAGCGAGGCGACGGACCGTCCTGTCAAAATGCTTTATTCGCGCCAGGAAAGCCTGCTTTTCCACCCGAAGCGTCACGCAACAGTCATCCGTATTCGCACTGGTGCCACCAGCGAGGGCCGTTTAACTGCGGTCGCGGCAACACTGTATGGAGATGGTGGAGCCTACGCCAGCCTGAGTGAAAAAGTTCTCACCCGTGCCACCACACATGCTTCCGGTCCCTACGATGTGCCACATGTAAAAGTGGATTGTTTCGCCGCATATACCAACAACGCACCATGTGGTGCCTTTCGCGGGTTTGGTGTTTCACAAAGCTGCTTTGCGGTGGAAAGCAACATGGATATTCTGGCCGAGAAATTGGGGCTGGATGCCGTTGAATTCCGGCGTAGGAATACACTGGATGTGGGTTTGGTCACCGCCACCGGTCAAAAAATGCGTGAAAGCGTGGGATTGAACGAATGCATCTCGCGTGTAAACCGGGATATGCGGAACAATGATTTTCAATGGAGTTGGCAGGAAGGCCGTAGTCATTTTGCCTGGGGCTTTGCGGTCGCTTACAAGAATACCGGTCTTGGTGGGGGTGCGCCGGATAAATCCAGTGCCCAGGTCGAGCTATGGGCTGGTCCGGGCCAGGACATACGGGCCGAGGTGCGGACTACCGCAGCAGAGTTGGGGCAGGGTTTGCCGGCAGTACTGGCCGCCTGCACGGCAGAAGAGTTGGGCATCCCCGCTAAATGCGTGAATGTGCTGTTAGGTGATACCGATTATTGTCCGGATGGCGGGCCCACCACTGCCAGCCGGCAAACATTTGTTACAGGTAATGCGGCCCGCCACGCTGCGAGAAGTCTGACCGATCTACTCTCACCAGTTGCTGGTAAATTGTTGGCCTGTGATCCCGGTCAGGTTGAATTTAATGACGGCTGCTTTCGTGTAGCCGGCAACTCCATAAGCCTTGCAGAGGTAGTCAGAGCGGCCTCGGGTTCCGGTATCCCAACCGTAGCTGAATATGAGTATTGGGCTCCGAAAACCGAGCCATTAGGTACGGGCGGCGATATGCATTTTGCCTTTGGTTTCTGTGCCCAGGCTGTACTGTGTGAGGTCAACGGGGATACCGGTGAAGTTCATGTACGTAAGGTCGTTGCTGCACACGATGTTGGTCGTGCAATCAATCCGTTGACCCTGGAAGGACAGATCGAAGGTGGCATCGTCATGTGTATCGGATATGCGCTTACCGAACACTACATACAGGAACAGGCGCTGCCCTGGACCAGTGTCATGGCACGTTACAAGATGCCGGGCATCGGGCACACACCCAGCATCATCTCGCATATCGTGGAGCACCCGACATCCAGCGGGCCATATGGAGCCAAGGGGGTAGGAGAGTTGCCAAGTATCCCCACCAGCGCAGCCATAACCAATGCGATTTATCGTGCCACCGGCGTACGCGTACGCAGTTTGCCCGTTGATCAGGACGGACTACTGCGGGCCATGCGTGCCGGAGAGAAAGAAGTTGAACTGGGTTGGGGAGACCTCGAACCCATACCCGTGGTCACCCTTGGAGGTGAGAAGTGAAACTGATACCGGAAATTAACGAAGCGGTACTCAATAAGAGTATTGAGCGTGCCCGTGAGCGCAATATTATCCTGCCGACTTTTGCCCAGATGAAGAATCCCGGTCTGATTCCGGAGATGATTAAAGAACGACTTCGTCAAGTTGGGCTATGGGATATGGATCCAGCCAACCTGTTCCGGATCACCTGGAAGAATGAACCGATAGCCCAGGGTGGCGGGTATGGCGAGGGTAACTGGATTGAGTTTCCCTCCTCAATCACGGGCGTGGATGCGAGAATCGTTGGAATCAGTGGTAAATGGTTTCCAACCGGCGCCCACAAGGTCGGAGCAGCCTATGGCTGCCTGGTGCCACGTCTGGTAACCGGAGCCTTCGACCCTGATACCCAAAAAGCAGTCTGGCCTTCGACTGGTAATTACTGCCGTGGCGGTGCTTATGATTGCGCGCTACTTGCCTGTCCCGCAGTTGCCATTCTGCCGGAGGGCATGAGCCATGAACGATTTGACTGGTTACAGAAAATTGGCACCGACGAGATTATCGCAACACCCGGAACCGAATCCAACGTTAAGGAGATCTACGACAAATGCTGGGAGTTGCGGCGTGAGCGCGGTGATGGGGTCGTTATTTTTAACCAGTTCGAGGAATTTGGTAACGCCATTTGGCATTACCACACCACCGGCTCGCTGATCGGGGAAACCTTCAATAACCATTACGCCCACGGCCCGAATGGAGAAGCAGGGCGGCTGTCTGCATATGTCAGCGCCACGGGTTCTGCGGGTACCTTGGCCGCCGGTGACTTTTTACGCAGACATCACCCGGGTATCCGCGTGGTGGCGACCGAAGCCTTGCAGTGCCCTACGCTATTAAGTTTCGGTTTTGGTGAACACCGTGTTGAAGGTATTGGCGACAAGCACATACCGTGGATTCACAACGTGCGTAATACCGACATGGTGGTGGCCGTTGATGATGAGCAGACAATGCAACTGATGCGCTTGTTCAACGAAGATGAGGGCCATGCCTGCCTGCGCCGTGAGGGTGTTGATGAGGCGACTATCGGAGCACTGGGTCAGATCGGAATCTCCGGTCTTTGCAACCTCGTGGCGAGTATCAAAACAGCGCGTTATTACGACATGGATGGTCGTGATGTGATTTTTACCCCGCTGACCGACTCAATGGAGCTGTATTCATCACGCATGGAGGAGATGAAGGCAAAACACGGGCCATACACAACGCACCTGGCTGACCAACACTATGGGCGCTACCTGATGGGTATAGGCCCGGATTACTTGCGGGAGTTGGGTTATGCCGATCGTAAGGCATTGCATAACTTTAAATACTTCACCTGGGTGGAACAGCAGGGCCGTTCTTCAGAGGAACTCCGGGAACTGTGGGATGAGGACTTCTGGACCGAAGTATTCTCACAGGAGGTTGTCGATGAATGGGACCAGCTTATTAACAACTTTAACCGGGCGACCGGGTTGAGTCAGCCGTGATGAGAGACAAGAACATGCAGATCAACAGCCATGATTACGGCGATGCAAAGAAAATCGAATCCGATCTCGCTGCCTTTATGCAGGCTATCATTCGAATTCCTTCACTGAGTTCAAGGGAAGGCGCAGTTATCGAACGAATGAGTGAGGAAATGCTGCGGGTCGGGTTTGACGAGGTAATAGTTGATCCAATGGGTAACCTGATCGGCCGTATCGGTTCGGGTCCTTTTGTGATTGCGTTGGATGGACACGCGGATACCGTGGACACCGGTGACCTGTCTTTGTGGGATCGTGACCCCCATTCCGGCGACATAGAGGACGGTGTTCTTTACGGCCGTGGCGCCAGTGACCAAAAAGGCGGAATCGCTTCTGCCGTTTATGCGGGCGCGTTGTTGAAAAAGGCCGGGATACCGGATGAGGTCACGCTGTATGTGACAGCAACTGTGCAGGAAGAGGACTGCGATGGCTTGTGCTGGCAATACATTGTCAACGAGCTTGGGTTACGCCCGGACCTGGTCGTGATTACCGAACCGACCAGTCTTCGTCTTTACCGCGGCCAGCGTGGGCGAATGGAGATGGAAGTGCACACATCGGGTATTTCCTGTCATGGATCGGCACCGGAGCGCGGTGTCAATGCCATCTACAAAATGGCGAACATCATTGCGGATATCGAGAAACTTAACCAAAGACTGGAGCCACGTTCACCTCTGGGCAAAGGCACAGTGACCATCAGTGAAATACGCTCCACCTCGCCGAGCCTGTGCGCCGTCGCTGACGGCTGTACTATCCACCTGGATCGCCGTTTGACCGTGGGTGAAACGGAAGCAACAGCGGTAGCGGAAATTTACGCATTACCATCGGTTAAGGCTGCTGATGCCACTGTAACCGTTTTGAATTATGCGGTACCCAGCCATACGGGTCTGGTCTACCCGACCCGCAAATACTACCCGACCTGGGACACCGATGAGGATGATCCTGCCATGCTGAGCGCAAAAACCGCGTACCGTGCCGCATTTGGGGAAGAGCCTGAAACGGGCTTTTGGACATTCAGCACCAATGGTGTTGCGATAGCGGGTATGCATGGGATTCCATCCATCGGATTCGGCCCCGGACATGAACACTTCGCTCATGCACCTAATGAACAGGTGGATATCGAGCACCTGGTGCGCTGCACGGCTTTTTACACCGCCCTGGTCAAGACCCTGGCCCGTCAACAAGGAGAATAAAATGAATCAGGAAGCATTACCGCTGACAGACCGTATGAAGGGCCGCGACTGGCTGATGACCCAGGACTGGGCGGATGACGAGATTGAACTTGTTCTGGAGACAGCCAACCAGTTAAAAACCGATTTCAAAACTGGTGTACAGACGCTACACCTGCCGCACAAAACCATCTTTCTGATATTTTTTGACAAATCCACACGCACCCGTAACTCATTTGAGGCCGGTATCACCCAGTTAGGTGGTCATGGGCACTTTATCGATTCCGAAACATCACAAATTGCCCATGGCGAAAGTCCCAAGGACATGGGAATTATTTTATCCAGCTACGGCCACGGTATAGCAATACGCCATGACACCGTACCAGGCGAAGGACAGACCTACATGCGCGAGGTGGCCGAGTGGGCCAGTGTGCCGGTGATCAACATGCAATGTGACGTGGACCACCCGTGCCAGACACTGGCCGACCTGATGACCATTCGCGAGGAGTTTGGCAAGGATCTGCGTGATCTCAAGATTGCAGTTTCCTGGGCTTACGCACCAAGTTATGTCAAACCGATGTCAGTTCCCCAGGGGTTGATCATGCTGATGACACGTTATGGTATGAATGTCACCCTGGCCCATCCACCGGAATACACGCTGATGGCCGACACCATGCGTATTGCACACGAGAACACAACGCGTTCCGGCGGTAAGTTTTCAGTGGTTAACACAATGGAAGAAGCATTCGAGGACGCGGATATTGTGTATCCAAAAAGCTGGGGTCCTGAGGCCCTTTTTTCCAATCCTGAGGAGGCGATGAAGGTGGCTTCCGGGTACCGTCACTGGATCTGTGACGAGGCGATGATGGCGCATGCGAAAAAGCAGGCGGTTTACATGCATTGCCTGCCGGCGGATCGTGGCAGTGAAGTGACCGATGCGGTGATTGATGGACCGCAGTCGCGTGTTTACCCGGAGGCAGAAAACCGAATGCATACGGCCAAGGCCCTGATGGCCTTGACAATGTAGAAGGAGACCGCCCGGATGAACAAGCACGTCGACACTGGTGAGTCTCGTAAAGCACCACTTGTGGTGATTGCCGTTGGCGGTAACTCGTTGATCAAAGATGACCAGCACCGGACCGTGTTGGATCAGTACAACGCTGTCGGTGAGACCGCTCGCCATATCGTACCGATTGTATCTGAAGGTTATCGCGTTGTTGTCACTCATGGCAACGGACCGCAGGTGGGATTCATACTTCTGCGATCTGACCTGGCCCGTGAAATACTGCACCAGGTGCCGCTGGCCAGTTGTGTGGCTGATACACAGGGTGCCATCGGTTACCAGGTAGCGCAGACCCTGCAGAACGAACTTCTCCGCACTGGTATCGATAAGGATGTGGCTGCGGTGGTGACCCAGGTCGTTGTAGATGCGGATGATCCGGGCTTCGAAAGACCCGACAAACCCATTGGGCCTTTCATGACTGCGGATGATGCGGCCAGGCATGCCAGTGAAGATGGTTGGATCGTGGGTGAGGACGCTGGCCGCGGTTGGCGGCGCCTGGTTGCTGCTCCCGCCCCTCGTGAGATTGTTGAGCTCAACTCCATACGCACGTTGCTTGATAACGGAACGCTGGTTGTTGCTGTGGGCGGTGGTGGGGTTCCAGTGGTTCGTTTAGCTGACGGAAGCCTCACCGGGCGAGATGCTGTGATTGATAAAGATGCTGCTTCCAGCCTATTGGCAAGTGAGCTCGGTGCCTCGGTTTTGATCAAGTCCACCAGCGTGGACAAGGTCGCATTGAACTTTGGTACACCACAACAGCAGGATATCGATCACATGACGGCTTCGGAATGCCGCCGCTACCTTGACCAGGGGCATTTTGCCCCCGGTAGTATGCAACCCAAGATCGAGGCCGCGCTTGCCTTTCTGGAACAGGGGGGTGAAAGGGTCATTATCACTCAACCCCATCATCTTGAAGAGGCACTGCACGGTATATACGGTACCCACATTGTGCCATGAAGAGATATCGAGAATGAGCATGAACGGTTATAAGTGTGTTGCCTGCTCGGTGGTGCAATCACCGGGGTTTGAAGGTTTTTTGTGTCCTGCCTGTGGCGGTAATCTTGATGTCAGCTACGACTATGATGAAGCTGCCTCAAAAATTGACGGGCGCTTTGCTGAAGGCTCAAATGACCTGTTCCGGTTTGCAGCGTTGCTACCACTAAAATGGCCACGTTCGCCTTTTCCGCTGCGGGTAGGGGGTACACCACTGTACCCGGTACGTCCGTTGGAAGAACTGAAAGGAATGTGCAATTTGTATCTCAAGGATGAGACCCTGAATCCCAGTGCATCGCTTAAAGACCGTGCAAGCGCTGTAACCGTTGGCCGGGCGCTGGATGTGGGTGCCGGTGTTGTAGCAGTGGCAAGTACCGGTAATGCCGGTTCCTCGCTCGCCTGCCTGGCCGCCGCCACCGGGCTCGTTTCAGTGGTATTCGTGCCCGCCAGTGCGCCCGAGGCCAAACTCACCCAGATGCTCGCATTCGGTGCCAGAGTGATGGCAGTCAATGGTACCTATGATGATGCTTATGATCTGTGTACTGCGGCATGCACTGAATTCGGATGGTTCAATCGCAGCACAGGCTACAACGCGTTTACCCGTGAGGGCAAAAAAACCTGCGCATACGAGATATGGCAGGATCTTGGCGGCCGGGTACCGGATCGTGTCATGGTTTCCACCGGTGACGGAAATACGCTCAGTGCCATATGGAAAGGCTGGTGTGATCTGAAAGCAGTGGGTTTGATCGATAGTTTGCCAAAGATTGACTGTGTCCAGTCGCAAGCGAGTGCAGCGATCAACGATACGATTCAACAGGTTCGCAGTGTTGACGATGTTGTTGTGGACTGGTCTCGCCTGGTGGTAAGAGAGGTCAGCGCATCAACCGTTGCAGACTCCATCTCTGTTGACAGGCCACGTGACGGTTTGGCTGCTGTTAAGGCTGTCATTCAATCCGGCGGCGAAGCGATAACAGTATCCGACCAGGAAATTCTGGCTGCCATTCCTGAAATGGCACAGCTCACTGGTGTTTTCGCAGAACCTGCAGCGGCTGCGCCATGGGCGGGTCTGAAGCATTTGCTAAAAAATCAGATGGTAGCTCGTGAGGAATTGGTGGTATGCATTGTTTCCGGCAGTGGTCTCAAGGATATTAGCAGCGCAAGTAAGGAAGTGGGTCAGCCGTGTCTTATTGAGCCGTCACTCAAGGCCGTAAAGGAAAGTCATCCACCATTGGACGTTTTAGTGCCCTGCAACCAGGTGTAGTGTCGCCCCTGCTAGGTAGGATCAGTGCTAACACGACACCAGATCGCCAGGCAGAAAAGGAGCTTAAAGTTGCCAAACTCAAAAAAACTATCCAAAATGATCAAATGAGTGCCGGTATTTTCCCCGGCACATCCTATTGTCACCTGCAGGTAAATGATCATTGAACAAAATTAGGCGCAAAAAAGCATTGCGATTTCTCGAATCAGGCTTCCTGGTGACGGGTCTGATTTTGCTCACCACCTTTGTCCTCGCCCGTGTTTGGGGCGATTATCAGAGCAAGTCTGATATTCTTGCTTTCGAGCAGGCCATCGTCACTGAATCCGCGCCAGCCGATACACTGCCGGGTGACAAAAGCACACTATCAGACGAGCCTGACTATACACTTTGGTCGAGCAAGCGCATTGATGACTACCATAAAAGCCTAACGCAACGTGATGATGCGCCGCTGGCGGTACTGAGTATCGACAAGCTTGCATTGAAGGTCCCCGTCTATAACGGCACAGATGAGATCAACCTGAATCGTGGCGCCGGGCGAATCAAGGGTACTGCCAGGGTGGGTTCACCGGGTAACCTCGGTATTGCTGCTCACCGGGACGGGTTTTTTCGCGGACTGAAAGACATCGAGATAGGAGACAGCATCGATATGCTGACTCAACAAGGTAAATCAGAATTTGTGGTTTCTTCAATCACCATCGTTGATCCCACGGATATTAGTGTGCTCGCACCTACCGACGATTTCACAATCACACTTGTGACGTGCTATCCCTTTTATTTTGTCGGTCATGCACCTAAGCGTTATATTGTAAAAGGTGAGTTGCTTTCTAATCTGTTAAATAAATCATAGACGAGGATTGAAATGAAAATAGCTAATTTGAAATACGGCCTTATTGCCATCGCTGGCCTGGGAATTTCAGCAAATGCCAGTGCAGCACTTACTTGTGAAGATATTGTGTTTTCTCCGGAAGCTTTTGAGGCATATGAGTTTGTAGACAAGGCGTGCCTTGAAATGGTTGATCGCAACGGTGTGATGTTTGCCAAGCTGACAGCCAGGGTCGTTGCGCAAACCGCAAGCGGCACACATCTGCGTTACAGACATGCAGACGGCCAGCTTGGCCCAAGCCACCTCTCAACTGCTCCAAACGACTTCGAGACAATGATGTCCGGTGAACCGGTCAGGATGGTAGATCTTGCGGTAAGGCAGCAGATCAATATCTATGTGGGTAGCAAGTACTGGGTGGACCCGACATTACTGGTTGAAGAAGCGATTGTTGAAGAGATGGTAGAAGAAGCAATTGTCGAAGAGGTCATCGAAGAAGAGATCATTGAAGAAGAGATGGAAGCAGAACTGCCAACGACGGCGGGTCCGTTGCCATGGCTGGCATTGTTTGGTTCCCTGTTCCTGATTCTCGGTGGCGCATTGCGTTTCTCTCGGAAGCAGTAAGCAATTTACCAGACAAAAAGGCTGATCATGCCTGGTGTGTGGATTAGTTTTTTGCGAAACCAGGAGCCAAAGGTCAGATAAAGTACGTTAAATAAAGAAGGCAGAGAACATATGGTGTTCTCTGCCTTTCTTTTTGCCTGCTGGAAATGGGGGTGCAAACCCTGTAGTCCTTTTTCGAGCGGATCGGCCTACGCGAATTTAGGACTTCGCTGAGTAGTGATCATACTTCCTGTTCAGGGTTTTCTGTTTCGAGTTCTCCCCACTGTAGCCATTCGCCGACCAATTTGTAGCCTAATGCCAACACGATGGCACCGACAAATAAGCCGACAATACCGGATGTAATCATACCGCCGATGGCACCCAGCAGAATGACCAGCATTGGTACGTCAACGCCACGTCCCAAAAATAGCGGTTTCAGTACGGCGTCACTAAAACTGACCAGGAGGCTCCAGATCAGAAAAATTACCGCAACCGTGGTGCTTTCTGCAGAAAAAACATAAAACGCCACCGGTCCGAGTATGAGTAAAGGAGGTAGTTGGGCTATGGCCAGGACCAGAATAAAAATGGCTAATAATCCAGCTGCCGGCACCCCGGCAAACATCATGCCGAGACCACCAAGTACTGCCTGGATAAATGCGATACCTATAACGCCGACCGCAACGGAACGTATCGTGGAAGTTGACATCTCCAGTAATTCTTCACCCTGGTTTGGTGACAGGCGGTTAGCCATTCTTTTCAGTCCTGCATTGGCGCCATCGGCGCTCACCAGGAACACCGTCGCTATCAGAAAGGAAACAATAAACTGCAGCACACCGCCGCCTACCCCGGCAGCAGCACCAAGCATTTTCTTGCCGATGGCTGTGAGTTGATCAGGATATCGTGCCAGCACGGACCTCAGGTTGTCTGATGCCTGAAGCCACAAATTATAGGTCTTCTTACCGACAACTGGCCATTCCTCGACGTAAGCAGGTGGAGGGGGTACGTGTATCTTACCTTCGGATATCTGGTCACCCAGCTCGGTCGCACCATCAACCATCGAAGAAGACAGGGAAATAATAGGAACCAGGATGATTCCAATACCCATAACTGCAATCAGGGTTACCGCAAGCTTCTTTCTTCCACCTAGTTTTTCAACCAGTTTGAGGTATGGATTGTAAATTGCGACAGCAATAATGGCACCCCACGCGACGATTGCAATAAATGGTGTGAGTATTTGCAGGCACCAGGCCAGGATCAGAAAAATGAGTCCTAGCCGAATGGCAATCTCGATGGCCTGGGCTGTACTGCTAGTTGAGTTTACGGATAAGTTCATGTCTGCTTGCTCCAAAAAGGTTTAATTTCCCGGAGCAAGCATACACCGACCTGACTTTGCAGGTCGAGAGGATGAAGTTTATCAGGCGGCTTTTTCGCTCAAATCCAGTAGTTGGACTGTTTCAGTTCGAGGGTCGAGAACATCAGCAAGTGTAAAACGACCCAGTGCTTCCAGGTAAGCCTGCATGGCGTTGTGAAGATAGCCCTTGAGACGGTTGTCTGCCGACAGTCCTTGTTTGTCGTAAAGGCATGCTTCGTCATTTTGATCAAGATGTTTTTCCGTGTGACGGATTATATCATTCAGGCTTATTTCCTCAGGTTTGCGGTTCAGTCTGATACCGCCCCCGGGGCCGCGCTGAGCGCTGACAAACTTTAATCGGGTAAGATTGCTAACCACCTTCATCAAGTGGTTTTTTGAAATGCCGTATGCTTCGGATATCTGGTAAATGGTAACCCTGTTCTGGTTATTTTGTCCCAGATAGATCAGAACGCGAAGAGAGTAGTCTGTGAATCGGGTAAGGCGCATGACGTTTTGTTCGCTCCAAAGTTGAGTCCCCCCCCAATATTGTTGATCAATTATAGCGATGCAAACGGCTCTGTCACGGCATTGAAGCGGAAAGTTTGCGGAATTTATGCAGAAAAAAAGCCGGAATTAGATTCCGGCTTCTTTAATTGGGAAAAATTACTTTTGAGATGCGTAATAGGCGGCCAGGTTTTCAATGTCGGTATCACTGAGCGCCGCAACCATCGGTGCCATCATCGGATCCTGACGGGTACCATCACGAAAGGCCGTGATCTGTTTGATAAGGTATTGTTCTTTTTGACCCGCCAGGTTTGGCCATATGGGACTCATGCTGATACCCGTTGGGCCATGACAACTGGCGCATAATGCTGATTTCGCTTTTCCTGCTTCAATGTCTCCGGCCATGGCAGATGTTGATGTAAAAACAAGCGCTGATATTAGTACAAAAAAGAAAGATTTCATTTGGGTCCTCTACAGGTTGTTTGAAAAGATAGAAGGTGAATCGATATTGACAGATTCTACCGGATATTGCGGTGTTAGTAACTATATCCACACAAGCTGATGACCATCAGGATGAATTAAAAAAAGCGGGGTTTTGTATTTACGTGCGGAGTTGATCCAAAAAACTATGGAGCCTGACAAGTTAGCTTGCCAGTTCCTGCAACCGTGTAGCTATTTAGGACCAGTAGTACCGGTACTTCTGGTTGCGTTTAGTCTTCACCGAATTGATAGTGGATTGAGTAGACACTCTACTATTGTTTGTTGAGATCAGCGAAGACTCAGCGGCCATCAATCCAGAATGACCCGATATAGTCAGAAAACCGCCTGAAATCTCAGATAAGGCTTTAGAGTCGGGTGACGGTGCGACCGCCAGGAAAAGCGCTGTGGATAATAGAATGGTCGACTTCATGTCATTTTATCTTTGTTTAAGTTTATGAAAACAAACGTTTATCGTTGAGATAAACGTTGCCCCCGTTTTTCAGCCATCCTGGCCAAAAATATACCCGGGTCGGTAAATATAACCAAATTTAAGTATCGTTGCCCAATATATGATTTCAATAGCTTTTCAGAGTAGTTTGATACCGTCTTTGGTAGCCATCAGAACCATGTCAGCGGGTCTTATTGCAAACAGACCGCAAGTGACCACGCCAGCGAGGTTATTGATGGTTTTCTCCATGTCTACCGGGTCAACCAGGTCCAGGTTATGGATATCAAGAATCCAGTTACCGTTGTCGGTAGTGAAATTCTCACGCCATTCCGGCTGTCCACCCAGGGCAACCATTCTGCGTGCTACCAGGCTACGCGCCAATGGTATGACTTCCAGCGGTAACGGGAATGTCCCCAATACCTTGACCTGTTTGCTCTGATCAGCAATGCAAACAAACTTCTTACTCGCCGCTGCAACAATCTTTTCCCTCGTCAGTGCACCACCACCACCTTTAATTAGGCGCCGATGTGCATCGAACTCATCTGCGCCGTCAATGTACACGTCAAGACCGCCGGTCTGGTTCAAATCAACGACCTGTATGCCACCTGCCTCTAAAAGCCTGGTGGTGGCCTCGGAACTGGAAACTGCCGCCTCAATACGGAGACCGCTATTGATCAATGCTTCAATGAAACAATTGACTGTGCTGCCGGTACCAACACCTATGACGCTGTCGGCTTTTACGTAGTCCAGGGCCGCCGTACCGACGAGGCGTTTTAAGTCATCCTGATTCATGCTGCTCTCAACGACATGATGTAGTCCCATTGCTCCGATGTGACGGGCATGACAGAGAGGCGGTTGCCTTTACGAATCAACGGCAGGTCACCGAGTGTTTCGCTATGTGCCTTGATGGTTTTCAGAGAAATAGGCTGGTCCAGCTTGGTGGTCAGCCGAATATCCACGAGAAACCAACGCGGATTCTCGGGATCACTCTTGGGATCGTAGTACTTTGCTTCAGGGTCGAATGCATCCGGGTCAGGGTATGGTTCCGATGCAATTTCGGCCAGGCCGACGATGGCGGGAATGTCGGTATTGGAGTGGTAAAAAAATACACGGTCTCCAATCTGCATGTCATCACGCATAAAATTTCGTGCCTGGTAGTTACGCACATGTTTCCACCATCGGGTCTGGTCGGGGCAAGCCTCCAGATCGTCCACACTGAAAACGTTCGGTTCACTTTTTACCAACCAATGTCTCATTCATATCTCCTAATAAACTGGCTTAATAGTTTCTAACTGACAAATGTAAACCAACCGTGTTCATTTACAACACCATGAAGTGAAATATCCCATTTATTTTTTTCAAAAGGGCAAATTTCCTGCAAACTGTACGCAATCCCGATTCTCAGCGGCCTGACCTGGTCATGCAAGTTTTCGAGGCACCGGTCGTAGTAACCGGCACCCATACCGAGACGGTTGCCGGATCGGTCATATCCCACCAAAGGCATGAGAATTATATCGAGACTGGATGCTGGCACAACCGCCGTTTCCAGTGGTTCAAATATTCCATACCTGTTTTTGACCAGCCTGGTTTGAGCCTGCCAAGAATGAAAAGTCATGCGGTGATCGTTGGTGCCTGAAATAACGGGAAGTGCTAGTTCGCAGCTATTCGCCATCAGTTGTCTGAAAACCGGTGTGATGTCCGGTTCTCCATTAAATGACCAATAGCATGCAATCCGGACAGCCTGCCGGGATTGAACCAGTTGCATCACGTGCTGACCGATGGCTTCATCATGTTCAGCACGAAGGAAGCCTGACAACCCGCTTCTCTCGGAGCGCAACCTACGGCGTAAAAGTGCTTTGGAATGATTCACGGGTTGATTGCTGGACTGACATATGCCGGTAGCATTAGTACAGAGTTCTCACGTTGATTGTGCTTGGCATGACAGGCAAATGCCGGGGGTTGAAATGAAAAACCCTCCGTGGATGCCGCTGTAGACCTGATTACCTTGAACCAAAAGGTTCAAGTGGGACAGCTTCCTGGGCTTCAGGCTTTTCGCTCTAGGACGAACATGCACAACAGCATTCAGACGGGCCGTCCCGAAGTTATAAATTAGGGACAAGGCGTATATCAGGCCCACTGGCAAACACCACAGAGGGCAACTTAATTCTATCCCAAATGCTCGTCGAGCGCATCATCAAGTTCATTTACGAGCAATCGTATCCGACTATCGACGTTTTCCTGGCGGTGTTTTTCGATGCCTTTTAGCTTGAGTAACTCGTCCGAAAGGTTCAGGGCTGTCATCACAGCAATGCGCTCAAGAGCCATTAATCTGCCGGCATCCTTGATGGATCGCATACGTTCATCGAGAAAAGCCGCAGCAGCTTTTAGTGCCTCACGTTCTCCGGTCTTGCAGGCAAACTGGTATTCCCGCTCAAGAATCTCAACCGAGATGGGTTCAGTCGTCATTTCTTCCATATCGGCTCAGACCTGCTCGAGGCCCTTAAGGCGATTGATCATGGCTTCGACCTTGGTGCGAGCCTCGTCATTCTTTGCCACCAGTGAGGCGCGCTCTGTCACCAGTGCGTCCTGACGTGTGTGCAATGACTGATTTTCTTCACGAAGTTTCTGAATTTGACCGAGCAGTTTATGCAACTGCATTTCGAGTCGATGAAGGTCTTTATCTGTTTGTTCTAAGGAATCCATGACAACACTATAATTTGACGGCATATATGGGTCAATCGGCAATGTGAAAATGAATAACGGTAATGATCGTGCTTTGAAGCTAACTGCCCAACTGATAACATCACATCCTCCAGCGTGCGAAGACGTACCCTTATCATCCGAGATTGAGAAAACCAGTCATGATTTCCACCCAATTACCCGATTTTGAACACACGCTGGCCCTGACCCAGGGAAACCTTGAGGCACCGGAACTGGCTGAGTGCCATGGTATTGGTTGTGGTTTATTGTGCCGTTTGCCGGATGCCAGCCTGGATGCCTATATGGGCTTGCTGGATATGCTTGAAGTGGTTAAGACACCAGGTAGCGGCCTTAGGCTGGCACTTGAGGATTTGCTGAATGCAACCGCAGCACAATTGTCGGATGAAGACATGAGTTTTTCCTTGTGGCTGCCGAATGACGAAGAGATTCTGGAGGAGCGAACCCTGGCACTGGCACAGTGGTGTAGCGGCTTTCTCGCAGGCCTTGGAAGTAGCGGGGATGAAACGCTGAAAGCCATGTCCGATGAAGCCAACGATGCATTGAAGGATCTTCAGCAGATATCCACCGCAGACGTTACCGACACCACTGAAAGCGAAGAGGATGAAATTGCCTTTGCTGAAATTGTTGAGTACATACGAGTTGTAATTTTGATGATAAGGGAAGATCTTCGCGGTCCTGAAGATCAGGATTTAATTCATTGAGTCTTCCGCTTTCAACCTGAAAAAAGTGTCATGATTAAAAATAAAGAATTTGCCAAGCGTCGTCTGCGTTTAATGGATATGGCCGGTGAGGGTTCGGTCGTCATCGTACGTGCTTCTTCTCATAAAGTTCGTAACAATGACGTTCACTACCCCTATCGTCAGGACAGTGACTTTTTGTACCTGAGTGGATTTTCCGAGCCTGAAGCCATGATTGTGCTGCTGCCCGGGGACAAAGAGGGCCGCTCAATCCTGTTTTGCCGAGAAAAAGACTCTCACCGTGAAATGTGGGATGGCGTCATGGCCGGTATTGAAGGCGCCGTCGAACAATTTGGTTTTGACGAGGCTTTTCCGGTCAGCGAGATTCCAAAACGTCTACCGCGAATGCTGCGTGGCTGCGACAGAATTTATTATGATCTGGGAAAAGATCCGGACTTTGATCATCTTCTGATCGGTTGGATGAATGAATTCCGCGCCAAGACACGTAAGAAATTTCAGGCACCGGATGAAATTATCGCATTGGGACACAACCTCCACGAAATGCGACTTTTCAAAAGTCGAACGGAAATTACCGTAATGAGGAAGTCGGCGCGCATCGCCGCAAGAGCCCACCAACGCGCTATGCAAGTTTGTAAACCGGGTATGAATGAGGCGGATATTCATGCGGAGTTATTACACACTTTTACCCGGAACCAATGCGAAGTTTCTTACATTCCAATTGTTGGCGGTGGTGCAAACGCATGTGTGTTGCATTACATCAGTAATCGCGCCTCACTCAATGACGGCGATCTGTTGTTGATCGATGCCGGTGCCGAATACGATGGTTATGCTTCGGATATCACGCGCACCTTTCCCATTAACGGTAAGTTCACCGGACCACAAAAAGACTTGTATGACGTGGTCCTGGCCTCTCAATTGGAAGCGATTGACACGGTTCGTGAGGGCAATCCCTGGGAGCATGTCCACGAAGCCGCCGTGCGTATTGCAACCGAGGGCATGATTGATCTTGGCATTCTTAAAGGCAGTCTTGATGAGGCCCTGGAAGAAGAGCATTTCAAACATTACTACGTGCACAACACGGGTCACTGGCTGGGTCTGGATGTCCATGATGTTGGAGAGTATGAAATCGATGGTCACTCGCGTGTGCTGGAATCCGGAATGGTTTTCACGGTGGAACCGGGAATCTATATCCCGGCAAACGCTACTGCGGTCGATAAAGCCTGGCGCGGAATGGGGATACGTATTGAGGATAACGTCGTGGTGACCCGGTCCGAGGCTGATATCCTTACTTCGGATATCTGCAAAACCACCTCCGATATCGAAGAATTGATGTCATCATGAATTGCGATATCGCCATCGTTGGCGGCGGCCTGGCTGGAGCCAGCCTGGCGGTAGCATTGGCGCCATTGGGTTATGACATCAAAGTCATTGAGGCCGTGCCCTACAAGGCAGTTGAGCAACCCAGCTATGACGACCGCACGCTGGCTTTAAGCCACAGTTCCTGTCGTATTCTGTCCGGGATCGGTTTGTGGGAAATGCTGCAAGCTGACGCGACCGCCATCCGTAAAATTTACATCACTGAACTGGCACGTCCAGGACGTGTGGTGCTGGACTCGGCTGAAATGGGGCTGACCCAATTCGGTCACGTGGTAGAGGCGCGCAGGTTTGGTGCTGCTGTAACCAGTTTACTGGAGAAAACCGGAAATATTGAAGTTATCAGTCCCGCAACTGTTAAGAACATTGAAATTGGTGGGCCAACTGCCAGCTTGAGTCTCGAATCAGCAGGAGGGTCCGAGGTGCTTCAGGCACGCCTGGTGGTTGCAGCAGATGGTGCAAACTCTTTCATCAGGGACTATTTGAAGATTCCAACAGAAAAGCGGGACTACGGCCAAACAGCCGTGATTTGTAATATCACACCGGAAATATTCCATGAAGGAAGAGCATTTGAATGTCTGACAGATACCGGACCCTTCGCCGTGCTGCCTCACACGGGAGAACGCTGCGGGCTGGTCTGGTCGGTAGCCACTGAAACTGCAACAGAAATACTGGATCTGGATGATGAAACTTTTCTGGCACGAGCCCAGGTGCGATTCGGTGATCAATTGGGTTCGTTTCTAAAAGCCGGTCAGCGTACGGCCTATCCATTAAAACTCGTGCGCGCCAGCGAGGATGTCCGCGAGCGGCTGGTTATCCTTGGCAATGCCGCTCACGCTATCCACCCGATCGGGGCACAGGGCTTTAACCTGGCACTGAGGGACGCTGCCGTTTTGGCGGAAATACTGGCCGACGATGATCTCGGTGACCCCGGGGAAACCGGGCTTCTAAATACTTACAGTTCGTGGCGCCAGCAGGACCAGCGCGGAACCATTGCTGCGTCAGATGGTATGACCCGGCTTTTTTCAAATCCTTCGCCGTTTGCTGCAGGTCTGCGTACAACAGGTTTGATCGCACATGCGGTATCACCAATGCTGCGTCGTTATTCAGCTATCAAGGCCATGGGCTATCGTGGACGGGTTCCGCGCCTGGCGTTGGGTGAGTTGTTGAGGCCTGTATGACGAATTCAAGTTATGACGTAGCCATCATCGGTGCGGGCATGGTTGGGGCGACTTTGGCCAGCCTGCTATCCCGTTCCGGTTTTTCCGTGGCACTGATAGAAGCTATTGAGCCTCAACCGTTTGATTCCAGAGCCGAAGTCGGTCTGCGTGTATCTGCAATTTCGCCGGGTTCCAGTGCTGTCCTGGATCAGGCGGGTGCGTGGAAGTCAATCATCGCTCAACGGGTCAGGCCATACCGTCGAATGCAGATTGAAGATGGTGTGGAGTTGGACCCCCTGTTGTTTGATGCGCCCGTATTCAATATGGAGAGACTCGGTACTATTGTTGAGAACGCATTAATTCAATGGTCGGCCTGGCAGGTGGTCAGTTCAGGCGGCATGGTGGATATCTATTCACCGGATTATCTCGATAGCCTGGAGTTTTGCGGTGAGCAGAACCAGGTTCTCCTCAATAGCGGTAAGAAAATATCTGCCAGGCTGGTGGTGGGCGCCGATGGTGCTGCGTCCCGGGTCCGGAAAACCATGGGTATCCGTCAGGATCACTATGCTTACAATCAACAGGCCCTGGTCGCAGTCGTGGGCAAACAGAAGCCCAATCCAGGTGTTGCCTGGCAACGATTTCTAAAGGAAGGCCCACTGGCATTTCTACCCCTCGCGGATGGACGTTCTTCGATTGTCTGGACAACTTCTTCAGCAGAGGCAGGGCGTCTGCTGGTACAGGACGCTGCCACCTTCACCAGCGAGCTGGATGCGGCCAGCAGTGGCTGGCTGGGCCGGGTTGAAAGCCTCGGACCACGGGCGACATTTCCGCTTAGCATGCGTTTGAGTGAATGCTATGCATCGCAGCGAACAGTATTAATGGGAGATGCGGCTCATGTTGTCCATCCCCTGGCCGGTCAGGGTGTCAACCTGGGTTTTGCGGATGCCGCCGCCCTGGTTGAATCATTGATAGCGACCCGTCTTGCGGGTGCTGATATCGGTTCTGCTTCTACGTTACACGCGTATGACCGCTGGCGCAGGTCAGAATCTGAAGCCATGGCATTTGGCATGCATGGCTTGCGTAGCCTGTTTGGTATCGAAAGCCTGTCCCCGTTAAGACGGATTGGTCTGAAACTGGTCAAGCGCAGTTGGGCGGTGAAGGATGTGTTTCTTCAACGTGCTGCCGGTGTAGGTGGCAATGCACCAAAACTGGCCAATGGTGCGACATTGAGAGACCTGCTCGGCGCCTGAGCCGGCTGACTGACTCAGGCGGAAATCCGTCAGTCTATTTACTTCTCTTCAAATGACTGGCTTATATCGGTAGCAGGTGTCAGCGCGATAGCCGAATATGTTCTATTATTGAGCCATAACCATTTAATAATTGAAGGACGACAACATGATTTGTAACACCATTCTCGACACGATCGGTAATACGCCTGTGGTCAGCATTAACAGGCTCGCACCCGAGGGCATAGACATGTTCGTCAAGGTGGAGGCATTCAATCCGATGTCTTCGGTCAAAGACCGGCTGGCTATCGGCATCATTGAAGATGCTGAACGCAAAGGCCTGTTAAAGCCCGGTCAGACGGTTATTGAAGCAACATCCGGCAACACCGGAATTGCACTGGCCATGGTGTGCGCGGTTAAAGGTTATCCATTCGTGGCCGTCATGGCAGAGTCCTTTTCCATTGAGCGTCGCAAACTGATGCGCGCTTTGGGAGCACGTGTTGTATTGACACCTGCAGCGGAGCGCGCCACCGGTATGTTAAAGGTTACAAAAGCACTGGCCAGCAAGCATGGCTGGTTTATGACCGAGCAGTTCGACAACCAGGCAAATCCTGATTACCACCGCAACACAACCGGTCCGGAAATTATTCGTGACTTTGCCGGTCGGCGACTGGACTATTACGTTTCAGGCTGGGGTACAGGCGGCACCATTACCGGTGCGGGTGAGATGATCAAGCTTGCACGGCCGGACGTGCGTGTGATCGCGACAGAGCCCGAAGGTGCAGCAATGCTAAGTGGCAACGCCTGGGCACCGCACAAGATCCAGGGTTGGACCCCCGATTTCATTCCCTCGGTGCTTGACCGGAATGTGGTTGATGAATTGGTTACCGTGACGGATGATGAAGCAATCGAAACCGCAAAGGCGCTGGCGATTAAGGAAGGTATTTTCTGCGGCATTTCAGCAGGTGGAACGTTTGCCGCAGCATTGAAAGTAGCCGCTAAGGCCGACGCAGGTTCTACTATTCTGGCCATGCTGCCCGACACCGGTGAGCGTTATCTGTCCACACCCCTGTTTGAAGGTGTGAAGGAAGGTGGTGACGATGAATTGTTGGAAGGGCTGTAACCCATTAGGTAATTGATAGACGGGGCCGTATGGTGCGTAAATTTATGACGCAACATTCATCAATCAGGGCTCACATAACAAAGCAGGGTCTAACTTGAGGCTATCTGCCAGCTTGCGCAAAAAACCATCCAACGGTGAGCTGTTTCTCCATACCAGTGCAATGGTGCGACTGGGTGAAGGCGGGTCAAATGGACGCAATGCGATATTATCAATAGATGGTATAGGTGGTTTTACAGATAACACAGGCATCAGGGTAACGCCGGCATTAGCTGCAACCATCTGTCGCAGGGTTTCCATGCTTGTGGCATGGAAATCGACCCGCTCATGTGCCCCGGCCAGTGCGCAGACAGCTAACGCATGCTCGCGGAGACAATGGCCTTCTTCCAGCAATAAAAGCTCTTCACCTTCCAGATCTTCCAGACAGATTGTTTGTTTATCAGTCAGCGGGTGAGATGCCGGCATGGCTGTAACGAATGGTTCTTCGAACAGGATTTCGATGTTCATGCCATACTCATCCACCGGTAATGCAAGCAAACCCGCATCTAACCGCCCCTGATCAAGCATGTTCAATATGTCTTCGGTTTTTTCTTCGGCCAGTTGCAACCTGAGTTCCGGGAATCGTTTACAGATGACAGGAATAACATGAGGTAGCAGATAAGGGGCAAGCGTTGGAAATATTCCCAGTTTTATGGAGCCTGTTTCGGGATTTCTGCTGCGTCTTGCCGCGTCTTTTATATGTTCTATATCGCGTAAAACATGTCGCGCACGGTGTGCAATGTCTTCACCAACGGGTGTCAGCATAACCTGCCGTGGAGCCCGTTCAACCAGTGATACACCCAGTTCTTCTTCAAGTTTCCGGATTTGTGTGCTCAATGTGGGCTGACTCACATAACAGGCGTTTGCGGCCTTACTGAAATGTTTCAGTTCTGCGAGTTTGACAAAATACTGAAGTGCACGAAAATTCATGAGTGGATTATAGTTTATAGCTATGTATTTTTGCCAATCAATATATAAGAAATATCAAACCATGTAGGGTGCATTACTTGTGAAGCACCGTTTAGAGGTAAGTTTTCCGGGAGGCATTAATTAATGCAACTATTTAACTGTTGATTCGCTTAGAATGTCGCATTCAAAAAATCACACAGGCAGATAGACCCATCATGAGCAAACGTACGGTTCTCACAGGTATCACAACCACCGGCACACCACACCTGGGAAATTATGTCGGGGCGATAAAGCCAGCCATCCTGGCGAGTCGGGTTGAAGGTGTCCAGTCATGTTATTTCCTGGCGGATTATCATGCGTTGATCAAATGCCGTGAGCCCGAAGTCGTACACCGGTCCACTCTCGAAATTGCCGCTACTTGGCTGGCCCTGGGACTGGATACCGACAAGGCCCTTTTCTATCGCCAATCAGATATTCCTGAAATTTTAGAGCTCACATGGCTTCTGACTTGCGTCACTGCCAAAGGTCTGATGAATCGAGCCCATGCCTACAAGGCCGCTGTGCAGGAAAACCTGGAAAAGGGCGAAGATGCAGATTATGCGGTTGCCATGGGTTTATTCAGTTATCCCATACTGATGGCGGCTGATATTTTGATGTTCAATGCCCACGATGTACCGGTTGGCCGGGACCAGGTTCAGCACCTGGAAATGGCCCGGGATATTGCACAGCGGTTCAATCACTTTTTTGGTGAGCACTTTGTTTTGCCGGAGGCTGTTGTCGATGATAGCGTTTCGGTATTGCCCGGTCAGGATGGCCGTAAGATGTCAAAGAGTTACAACAATACGATCCCGTTATGGCTGCCTGAAAAGAAGCTTCGAAAATCGATCATGAGGATTGTCACCAACTCGCTTGAGCCCGGTGAACCCAAGCAGACAGAAGGTTCTGCGTTATTTGCAATTTATTCTGCATTTGCAAGTTCGGAGCAGCGTCAGGATATGAAGGAGGCATTTGCGGATGGAATAGCCTGGGGTGAGGCCAAACAGCAGTGTTTCGAATTGATCAATGATGAGCTCTCAGGTGCGAGAGCGGCTTATGAAGAGTTAATTTCAGATCCCGCCAGGATTGAAGAGCGCCTGTTAGAAGGTGCAAGCCGGGCGCGTGAATTGACGGCGCCATTTATACAGGAGTTACGTTCCGCAGTAGGCATCAGGTCATTGACCTAAATGGTGTGACTGGTATGACAGCTGATTCAACCTCTCAAAGCAATCAAGCCGCTGTGCAGGTAGCAGCATTTTATAAGTTTGTTCCTTTGGATGATATCGAGGGTCTGCAGCAGGAAATACGCGAAATCTGCAATGCATCGGACGTGTTGGGTACGATACTGCTGGCACATGAGGGCATTAACGGCACCATCGCCGGACCTTCGGCAGACCTGGAAAAACTATTCGCACATTTGAGTCAGTACACGGGTCTTGAGGATTTGAGCAAGAAAGTTTCATACTGCAACCGAAACCCGTTTTACCGGATGAAGGTGCGCCTCAAGAAGGAAATTGTAACGCTGGGTGTTGAAGGAATCGATCCAAGACAGGATGTGGGTGAGTACGTTGCACCTGAAGTCTGGAATGAATTGATCAGCCAACCGGATGTCCGCCTGATTGATACCCGCAATGACTATGAGGTTGGCCTGGGTACGTTTGCCGGAGCGGAAAATCCGGAGACCCGGTCCTTCAGGGATTTCCCTGCCTGGGTTGAAGCAAACCTTGATACCAACAAGGATCAAAAGGTCGCGATGTTTTGTACGGGCGGTATCCGCTGTGAGAAATCGACTGCTTTGCTGAAAGAACTGGGTTACAAAAATGTCTACCACCTTGAGGGCGGCATACTTAATTATCTCGAAAAAGTACCGGTCGATGAAAGTATGTGGCAGGGTGACTGTTTTGTTTTTGATAACCGTGTGACCGTGGATCATGATCTAAGTGAAGGTCAGTATGAACTTTGCCCGGCGTGCCGTATGCCCCTGTCTGAAGAAGATCGCAGCTCACCAAAATTCGAAAAAAACGTTTCCTGCCCAAAATGCTTTGACCGTCTGACGCCCGAGAGACGGGCCAGCCTGGAAGAGCGGGGCCGCCAGATTGAACTGGCAGCGGCGAGAGGTGAAAAACATATAGGTAGTCGTTGACTGTTCCACCGACTGGCAGGCTTTCCTGATCACGGATACTATAAACCCAGACTCGATACCAGGTGTTACGAATGCAAGAAACTGAAACAGCTCAGGCGGCAGAAGAAACAGTATTGGCTCCGGAGGTAAGACCGGATCTGGATATGTCACAATTTATTCCAGACGATATCCAGCCGTTCTGGGATTTATTGGCACCATACCCTGGTTTACTGACCTTGCTGTTGGTCGCATTAGCTTATGTTTTTGGCAAATTGATCAAGATGTTGGTCTATCGCAGCTTGATGAAGATAGCCTCTAAAACCACTACCAAGGCCGATGATCACCTGATTACGCACCTCACCAGGCCGTTGGTGCTTACTACCGTTACGCTGGCATTGATGATGGTGGTGTCCGTCTACAATTTGCCAAAGGGCCTGCAAGACGCAACCCTGTCGGTGTTGGCGACGATTCTATTATTTTCATGGCTGAGGGTAGGCTTGCGTGCGGCTCGTATCATGCTTGAACTGGTGGCCAGTAACCACCATCGGTTTGAAATCGTACAGGAACGAACCATTCCCATATTTGACATGACCATCAAGATATTACTGGTGGGACTGGGTGCCTATGTCTTCCTGATGATCTGGGGGATAAATCCTACTGCATGGCTAGCTTCTGCCGGTGTTATTGGTATTGCGGTGGGTTTTGCCGCCAAAGATACCCTGGCAAACCTGCTTTCCGGAATTGCTATTGTTGCGGACACACCTTACAAGATTGGTGATTATATTGTTATTGATACCGGGGAGCGCGGCAGGGTCACAAACCTGGGTATGCGCTCGACGCGCTTGCTCACCCGTGATGATGTAGAGGTTACTGTTCCCAATGCGGTCATTGCCAACGCAAAGATCATCAACGAAAGCGGTGGACCGTGGGTGAAGCACCGTATTCGTGTGCCCGTAGGTGTGGCTTATGGCAGTGATGTTGACGAGGTTTGCAGCATTCTGGAAAAGATATGCGAAGACCTGCCGGGAATCGTAAAGCAGCCGGCACCCCGTGTACGGATGCGTGCACTGGGCGCCAGTTCGCTCGACTTCGAATTACTGGCCTGGATTAACCATCCTGAATTACGTGGCCGGGTCCGGCACGACCTGCTGATGAAAATCTATAAAACGCTCAACGAGAAAGGCATTAAAATCCCATTCCCGCAAACCGATATTCACGTGCGTAGCTTGCCGGATACCGACAAGTAGTCAAACCCGGCAGACACCTGAGTATTTCGAGTAGTGGCTGTTGGTAGACTTATTTGTTACCCAGTTTTTTCAGGATGCTGTCCAGTGCACCATCTAGCGGGATTTCAGAGTTTTCTGAATCTCTGCGGTAACGGTACTCCAGTGCACCACTGTCCAGACCCCGCTCTCCGATAACAACACGGTGTGGAATTCCAATCAATTCCATGTCCTTAAACATCACGCCCGGTCGTAAGTCGCGGTCGTCATATAAAACCTCCACGCCTGCTTCAAGCAGCTCTGCGTACAGCTTTTCTGCTGCCTCGCGTACCCGGTGTGACTTTTTGGCATTCATAGGCAGTACAACAACCTGGAAGGGAGCGATAGGCTCAGGCCAGCAGATTCCACTCTCATCGTTGTTCTGTTCAATTGCTGCGGCAACAATGCGTGTAATACCGATTCCATAACAACCCATAGGCATGACGTGAGATTTACCATCTTCGCCAAGCACAACGGCATTCATGGCCTCGGAGTAGGCTGTTCCCAACTGAAATATATGTCCAACCTCGATACCACGGGCCATTTGTAAGATGCCTTTGCCATCCGGGCTTATATCACCCTCGACTGCAGTTCTCAGATCAGCCGTGGCAGGTACCTCGACGTCCCGGCCCCAGTTGATGCCGAAAAAGTGCTGATCATCGGTGTTGGCCCCGGCAGCGAAGTCGGACAAGCAGGCAACCTCATAATCTGCAATCACAGGTATGGACAGTCCAACTGGCCCAAGCGAGCCCGGACCCGCTCCAATGGCATCGCGAATCTCCTTGTCTGTAGCGAACAACAACGGACTGGCAACCTCTTCCAGCTTTTCCGCTTTGAGGGTGTTGAGTGTGCGGTCACCGCGAATCAGTAAGGCAACAAAATCAGCTGTCTGCTCTTCGCCTGCATGAACGATCAATGTCTTAATGGTCTTCTCGACTGGTACGCCGTATGCATTGACCAGTTCATCAATCGTATGGGCGTCGGGTGTATCTACCGTTCGAAACTCTTCGGCTGGCTCAGCCGGACCGGTTTCCTCTTGTTTAATGGGGGTTAACTCCACATTGGAGGCATAATCTGACTGATCGGAAAACGCTATCTGGTCTTCGCCAGAATCGGCCAGTACATGAAACTCATGTGACTTGTTGCCGCCAATGGCTCCGGAGTCAGCCTCTACCGAGCGGAATCCCAGTCCCAGGCGGGTAAATATACGTGAATATACCTCATACATTTCCCAGTAGGTCTTGTCGAGGCTGGCATGGTCGATATGAAAGGAATAAGCATCTTTCATCAAAAATTCACGTGAGCGCATTACACCAAAACGCGGACGGATCTCATCGCGGAACTTGGTTTGAATCTGGTAGAAAGTGATTGGTAACTGTTTGTAGCTGCGAATTTCGCTGCGAACAAAATCTGTTATTACCTCTTCGTGCGTTGGACCAAAACAGTAATCCCGACCGGCACGGTCTCTTATCTTCAGCAACTGAGCACCAAATTTTTCCCAGCGGCCGGTTTCCTGCCATAACTCGGAAGGCTGGACGGCGGGCATCAATAGTTCCTGGTATCCGGCCTTGTCCAGTTCGTCACGGACAATACCTTCGACCTTACGCAGTACACGCAAACCCAGTGGGGTCCATGTATATATGCCCGAGGTGAGTTTGCGAATCATACCGCAGCGCAGCATGAGTTGATGACTGACGATTTCTGCTTCGGCCGGCGTTTCCCGGGTCGTGAACAGGTGGAAATTACTGGTTTTCATTGTGATTCCGATTGTTGACCGGCAGGATCTGCTGCCCCAAAAGGCGATATTCTAGCTTGCTACGCTAGCGAGTACACGTTTCTATTCAAATCGCTGGTCTGAAGGGGGGTTATTTATCGCAATTATTGGCGATATAGGTTTTGGCTTCGTCGAGCGTTTCGAGACGCACATTGTCATCCAGGCGGGTGACCGTACCATCTTCCATTTTCACCATTACCCTCGTCGAAGGCTCCAATTGGGAAACAAGAGTTCGCCTTTGTGCACAGGCTTCGGCGACTATTCTCTCGTTTTCCTCAGCTTCTGCACGTTTCTCGGCACGGGCATCCCGCAGTTGCTGGGCGACAGAAGGTTGTGGTTCAAGAGGGTCTTCGGGGTTGGCCGGATTGGCGTCAGCAGAAGGCTGGGCATCGATTCCCGCACTTTGTGGTATGGAAACACTTTGCGCATTTCCCTTTTCAGGCGGTTGCTCGCCAAAATGAATAACACCGTTCTCATCGACCCATCGATAAATTTCATTATCTGCCATGGCATCCATTGCCAAAAACAGCAGTGAGGTAAACAGAACCGCTATGATATTCGTCGCAATACGCATCTTCGTTTCCTTTTTCGAAGAACTTCACTCTCGTTTATATCATAGTTCAACCGATCTCCCCAATAATTTGGAAGAATTGCATGCTATTATCGACATTAAAATATTGCTGTGGAATTCTGAATGAGTCCGGACAAAATAATACGCAGACGTGGAGTCTACCTGTTACCTAACCTGTTGACATCGGCAGCAATGTTTGCCGGGTTTTACTCCGTTATTTCAGGTATTAATGGTAAGTTTGAGGCTGCAGCAATAGCTATCATCGTTGCAGGCTTCCTCGACGGGCTGGATGGACGCGTGGCGCGCATGACCAACACGCAAAGTGATTTCGGTGAGCAGTACGACAGCCTGTCTGACCTCATATCTTTTGGGTTGGCGCCGGCGTTGCTTGCTTTTAACTGGTCACTTTCGAGCCTGGGTGAAATCAGCATCCTGGCAGGCAAGCTGGGCTGGCTCGCTGCATTCCTGTTTATGGCTTGTGCCGCGTTGCGCCTGGCTCGATTTAATACCCAGGCAGGTATCGCTGACAAACGTTACTTTCAGGGTCTGGCAAGTCCTGCGGCGGCGGGGACTCTTGTCTTTACGATATGGTTTTTTGTTGATAACGGTGTCGCGGGCGAGACCGTCAGGTGGTTGATTTTCTTTGAGGTGATCGTGCTTGGAATACTGATGTTTTCCAATGTCCGTTATCTCAGTTTCAAGGGTGGTTCGGGCGGCGAGAAAGTGCCTGCGGTCTGGCTGCTATTGGCGGTGCTGATTATAGTTTTGGTGGCCCTTGATCCACCCATCATGGGAATGATACTGGGCAGTGTTTATGTGTTATCCGGATTAGTCATTACGGTGGCAGGTCGACGTAGCTCGAAGCTAAAACGGGATCATCGCTTACCAAAAGAAAACAAAATTGAACCGCAGATAGATTCAGTGCCTCCATTGACAGAAGATGGTCATGATCAGGAAGCGGATGTGAATTCCCGGGATGCATAGCAGTTTACAACTGGCTTATCTCGAAGCGATGGATATTGCCGTCTGGAGTTCGCGTAAACCGGCTTCTCGCGAATCAGGTGCTGTAACAAGCCACATCAGCTTGAAGCTGGGTCCGGGCAATGCCGGATCATTGCTGATTTGCCAGGCTGATACTGATTCAGCCGGTCGCCTCGCCAATGACATCAGTCGAACCCTGGGTCGCGCCCCTGTCTGGGCCTGGCCTTCTGACGATACCGGTACGGTTGATTTACCCCGTGCTGTTGACGACAAACTTTTCACCACGGTTGCAATTTTCGGAGAGGAACTGGCAATGCAATTATTTGAAGGTGAACTCCCGGATCAACTGAATTCAGCAAAGTTGGTATTGTTACCATCCTTGCGGGATATCCAGAACACCTCTGAGGCTCGCCGGAATCTTTGGGCCACCCTTTGTCTCTCCGGTATGCTTGAACAGGGTTAAGCTGTATTGGCAACGAGGCCCGACAAGATACATCCCCTGATCCGGCGTCTTGGCCATGAAGACGTTGACCGGATCTATGCAATAGAGAAACTTGCCTATCCTTTTCCATGGACACGCAGTCTCTTTGAAGATTGTATGAATGCCGGCTATACATTTTTTGGGCTTCAAATAGGGAAGGATCTGGCGGGCTACACGGTTATTAACTGGGCCGCCGGCGAGGCGCACCTGCTAAACCTTTGTGTGCACCCCGATTGGCAACATCGTGGCTACGGCAGCCTGTTACTGGAATATGCGATCAATCACGTGGCAAGGCATGACAATGACTCCATGTTTCTCGAGGTGCGCACGAGTAACACACGCGCAGCAACGCTCTACCAAAACAGGGGTTTCGAGGTTATAGGAAAACGGTCTGCTTATTATCAGGCGGGCGACAGCCGCGAGGATGCAATTGTCATGCGCCTGGTAATTCGTCCCGTGAACCCGGCGTACTAATCAAGTAACTTTTCGAGCTTTTTAATCTGTGCCCTGAAGCCATCGACTTTTTGATTGTGTGCGGCCAGTCGCTGGTGTTCTTTTTCCACTACAGCGGGCGGCGCATTATCAACAAACCGGCTGTTGCCCAGTTTGGCTTCGGATTTTTTCAAATCTGTCAGTTCACGCTCGAGCAGTTTGCCAAGGCGTGCCAACTCGTCTTCCAGATCTACCAGGCCCTTGAGCGATACCAGGACTTTCAGGTCTGCCACCAGCGCTACTGAATATTCAGAGGTGTCGGCATCAGCTTCCAGCCATTGGTTCATATTGATTTTTCCGACACCCGAGAGCAAGGTTGCAAAACGTTTTTGTCGCTCCCTGTCAGTAGCGGTGCCCGCCTGAAATGTGACATCCAGGACTTTGCCCGGTGACACATTCAGTTCTGCACGAATATTCCTTACACCTTGAAGTACCTTTTGTAGCCACTCGATATCATCTTCTGCCTGCTGATCAATGTCACCGGCAACAGGAAATGGCTGCAACATGATGGTTTCGCCATCGATTCCGAGCGGGGCTTTCAGTCGTTGCCAGATTTCCTCGGTAATAAACGGCATCATCGGGTGCAGTGTTCTCAGACTGCATTCAAGGACATGCAACAAAGTATAACGGGCTGCGTTCTGCTCATCGGCGCTGCCCTTCTGGAAAACCGGCTTGGACAATTCCAGGTACCAGTCACAATATTCGTTCCAGATAAACTCATACAGGCGTTGAGCTGCCAGATCCAAACGGTATTCATTGATGTGAGCTCTTACATCGCCAATCATTTTATGCATACGCGATATGATCCAGCGGTCAGCTGCGCTGGACTGAGGCACGGCATGGACCTCGTGATCGGAGGTGCTCATCAGGACATACCTTGCCGCGTTCCATAGCTTGTTGCAGAAATTCCGGTTGCCATCAATTCGCCCAAGATCGAATCGAATGTCGCGGCCATTGGTGGCCAGAGCTGCAAACGTAAAGCGAAGTGCATCACAGCCGAAGGCGGAAGTACCTTCCGGAAAATCCAATCGAATGTTCTTCTCAATCAACGGCGCCATATGCGGTTGCATCAGGCCGCTGGTAAGCTTTTCTATCATTTCCTCTAGGCTGATGCCATCAATCAGGTCAATAGGATCGAGTACATTTCCTTTGGATTTGGACATTTTTTGCCCATGGGCATCACGGATCAGGCCGTGAACATATACCTCACGGAAAGGTACATCACCCATAAACTTCAGACCCATCATGATCATCCGGGCGACCCAAAAGAAGATGATATCGAAACCGGTCACCAAAACATTGGTTGGGTAATATTTGTCCAGACGTGGTGTTTTATCGGGCCAGCCGAGCGTGCTGAAGGGCCACAGGGCTGAAGAAAACCAGGTGTCGAGCACATCTTCATCCTGTCTCAGCGGAATATCATCATCAAGACCGCTCCGCTGACGGGCATCCGCCTCATCATATCCAACATGGATAGAACCATCCGGGGCGTACCAAGCGGGTATGCGGTGGCCCCACCACAGCTGACGTGAAATACACCAGTCTTCAATCCGATGCATCCAGTCGAAATAGGTCTTGTTGTAGTTTTCGGGGACGAAGCGTATATCTCCGTTTTCTACAGCTTCAATAGCAGGTTTGGCGAGTGGTGCAATTTTCACATACCACTGATCAGTGAGGTAAGGCTCAACAACGGCCCCGGATCTGTCGCCATGTGGAACCATCAATACGTGCGGTTCAATTTTTTCCATCAGGCCGGCGGCTTCCAGGTCAGCCACGATCTTCTTACGTGCTTCAAAACGGTCAAGTCCGCGGTATGCCTCCGGTGCATCATCATTGATGCTGGCATCATCGTTGAGAACATTAATCACCGGTAACTGGTGACGTTTACCCATTTCATAGTCATTAAAGTCGTGCGCCGGGGTGATTTTTACACAGCCCGAGCCGAATTCGATGTCCACATAGCTGTCTGTTATGACCGGGATGCGACGTCCGGTTAACGGCAGTTCCAGTTCAATACCATGCAGGTCAGTATATCGCGGGTCATCAGGGTTGACCGCAACCGCGGTGTCACCGAGCATGGTCTCCGGACGGGTAGTGGCAACCACTATGTAACCCTTGCCGTCAACTCTCGGGTAGCGGATGTGCCAAAGGTGGCCGTTTTCCTCTGTTGAAACAACTTCCAGGTCGGACAGGGCTGTATGCAGTACCGGATCCCAGTTCACCAGGCGTTTACCCCGGTAAATCAAATTCTCATGGTAAAGCTCAACAAATACTTTAGTCACCGCACGAGACAGATCCTCATCCATCGTAAACCGATCATGTTCCCAGTCAACTGATGCACCCAGCCGGCGCATCTGCTTTTCGATCTGACCACCGGACTCACTTTTCCAGTCCCAAACCGACTCAACAAACTTTTCTCGACCGATATCGTGACGGGAGACACCTTCATTGGCCAACTGACGTTCAACCACCATTTGAGTTGCGATACCGGCATGATCCATACCGGGTTGCCACAATGTAGAATCGCCCTGCATCCGGTGAAAACGTGTCAGGACATCCATGATGGTGTCCTGAAAGGCATGACCCATATGCAGGTTGCCTGTCACATTGGGCGGAGGCAGCATGATGCTGTATGGCTGGCCTGTTTGATTGGGTGAAAAATAGCCTTTCTCTTCCCACTGTTTGTACCAACGTCCTTCGATGGCGTCAGGTTGATAACTCTTTTCCATTACTTATTGATCTCATGGGTATGGGGACTGATGCCCAGGTTACGATAAATTCTATACTTCACTCTGGAGGCTTCTTTCTCGCTGTCGGCGCAAGGAACAATTTCCAGTACCCGGCGAAACCTTTCCGGTTGCAGTACGGCCTCGAGGCCCAGGTTAATCACCAGGTCTGCCTGATTCAAACCGGAAAGCCTGCCAATGGTCACAGGCGCCTTTTCGGCATCCCTGTCTCCGGCTTTGGCATGAGGAATAAAGCGCCCCTGCGGATATTCCCACATCAACTCATCAAGTCGTTTTCCAGACACTTCAGTGTCTGTGACGACGAAAATGGTCTGCTTTCTTTCAAGCGCCATCAAAGCCAGGCGACAGGCTAGTTTTTCAGCCCCTGGTGATGACTCTCCCAGCAGGTAAAAATCGACCTGACAGGGTTCAGTTTGAGTGGTTCCGCCGGACAAGGTGTAATACTACGACATCGGGCTGATCAGGCCTGGTTAATCAGGAACTGGGTCAGCAGGCCAACCGGTCTGCCGGTTGATCCTTTATCACCACCCCATATCCAGGTTGATCCAGCACAATCAATATGTGCCCAGCGCTGGCCTTTGGTAAAGCGCGATAGAAAACAGCCTGCCGTAATACTACCTGCTGCCATGCCACCGACGTTTTTCATGTCTGCGTAGTCGGACTTGAGTTGTGACTGGTAGTCGTCCCAGATCGGCAGTCGCCAACCACGGTCAACAGCGGTGTCGCCCGCTTCGATTAACTCATTGACGAGCTCGTCATGTTTACTCATGATCACCGACGCATGGTGCCCGAGTGCGACCACAGCCGCTCCAGTGAGGGTCGCTACGTCAATTAGAACTGCCGGATTGAACCGTTGGCAGTAGGTCAGTGCATCGCACAATACGAGCCGGCCTTCTGCATCGGTATTGAGGACTTCAATAGTTTTTCCTGACATGGATGTGAGAACATCACCTGGCCGGTAGGCATTGCCATCCGGCATATTTTCCGCAGCGGCTACAACACAAATCAGGTTGATGGGCAACTGCATCTCCGCACAGGCTTCGAAGGTACCGATCACGCTGGCTGCGCCCCCCATATCGTACTTCATCTGTTCCATGTTCGCGCCGGGTTTTAGTGAGAGACCACCGCTGTCAAAAGTGATTCCCTTACCAACCAGGACGGCGGGTTGGCTGCTTTCATCTTTGCCCTGGTACTTGAGAATTATTAACTTTGAACCATTGTCACTTCCACGCCCGACTGCCAGTAAGGCCGACATCTTAAGTTCGGCCATTTGATCCTCGTCCAGAATCTCTAAACTAACGTTGTCATAGCTATTCGCAATTTCCCTTGAAGTGTCTGCGAGGAAGGCGGGATTGCAGATATTGGGTGGCAGATTACCGAGTTCCTTTGAGCGCAAATAGCCCTTGGCAAACCCCCTGGCTTCTTTCAGTGCGGCGTTCATTTCAGCACCGCCACTAAATGTGGCGCTGGTCATTGGCTGATTGTCATCATCCTTAGGCACCTTGGTGGTCGTGTAACGGTAATTGGCCCGCTCCAGGTTGACTGCTGCCTGGCGAATACGCCAGTAATCAGTCGTTTGGCTGACTTCAATATCGTGCAAACAGACGTGCGCACTAGTGACGATATGATCCCTCAGGAACCGGCCTGCAATAGCGCAGACATTATCAAAGCGAACACTGTTGAATTTTTCAGACTCACCACAGCCCAATACAAGGATACGTTTCGCAGCAACACCCTCGAGTCCATGCAAGAGCGTGGCATCTTTCCAGTCCGTGCTAACATCACCGCTCTCAATCAACTGTTGTAATGCGCCGGCACTGGCTTGATCGACCAGTTCCGCTGCACCTTGTAAGGGTGCTTTCTCAAAAACTCCGATAACCAGGCAAGCTGTTTCAATGGCTGTAGCCAGGGTTGAGTCTAGTGTAAATTTCATTTTTTGGATCCTTTGATGAGCTTCCGGTTCCGAAAGTGGACGATCGGCCCCGTAACACTGCTAGAATGCGGATTAATCGCACATTCTACAAGATTTTGTAGTGAAGATACTAAAAGATACTAATATTGAGCATATTGCAAAAATATATATTCCGTGAATGGTTCTGGACTGCGCTGGCTGTCACTATTGTACTTGTCATCGTACTGCTTGGAGCGTATCTGAGCGATATATTGAGGGACATTGCAGGGGGCCGTGTACCGGCAGGGCTTTTGGGACTTCAGGTACTGCTGCACATGCCGGAAACACTTGGCAATATATTGCCACTGGCGGGCTTTGTTGCGGTCATGTGGGGTCTGGGCAGGCTTTACAGGGACCAGGAAATGGCCGTCATGCGGTCCAGTGGTTTTGATTGGAGAAAGCTATTAAAACCCCTGTTCAGCCTGATGATTCCAATGGCGGTTGCATTGCTGGTGTTGGGCCTGGTGATAGCCCCCACTGCGGCACGCATGGCCCAGGAGCAACTGGAAGCGGCATTTCGTTCGGCTGCAGTCTGGGGTTTGCAGGCAGGAAAGTTTCACGTTCTGCGGCAGGGTGAGCTGATCTTGTATGCCGAAGCTATTGGGGATGACGGAAGCACACTTAAAAACATTTTTATCAAACAACGAAACGAGGAAAGAGAGCAGATTTGGGTGGCGCAGAAAGGCCGTTACTGGATGGACACTGTTACCGGGGATCGTTACCTGGTTCTAGAGGATGGCAAAGTCACAGATGTTGCCCCCGGACAGCTGGATTTACGGGTTTTAAGTTTTGCCCGCAATGATTTGCGTTTACCGGAGCCGGAATTTCGTAAGCGAAAAAGCAAAAAAATGAATTCAGTTTCATCAGCTGATTTGTTCAAAAATGGAAATAGGGAATCCATTGCTGAATTGCAATGGCGATTGTCCCCCGCCATCACTGTCATCATTCTCGGCTTGCTGGCCATACCCCTGGCGCATTCTGAGCCCCGGGAGGGCAGGGGTGTCAGGATTGTTCTCGGCATACTTGTCTATATTCTTTATGGCAATTTGCTTTATTTGTGTCGTTCATGGGTGATTGAAGGCATTCTGCCAACTTACATTGGTATGTGGTGGGTTCACCTGGTTTTCCTCATCATCAGTTTTGCATGGGTCCGGCGGCAGGGGCGGTTTCCGGTAAAGGCGAAGTCGACTTGATAAGGACGATAGATAAATACATCGGCAAGACGGCAATTCTTGGGATTTTGCTTGTCTGGTCCAGCCTCACTGTCCTGATGATGATGTTTAGCATCCTGGGTGAGTTGCGTGATACAACGGGTAATTATGGCGCATCTGACGTTTTCTGGTTTGTGTTGCAAACAGGCCCGAGAATGGCTTACCAGATTTTTCCGGTATCAGCCTTAATGGGTTCACTGCTGGGTATAGGAAGCCTGGCGAGTGCAAATGAATTGGTTGCATTCCGGGTATCGGGCGCTTCAAGACTCAGGCTTGCTATAGCCGGAATGGCCGGAACCCTGATCATCACAGTTCCTGTAATGGCAATCGGGGAGTGGGTTGCTCCCGATGCGGAGCAGCAGGCTCGGGCATTCAGATCAAGTCAGCTTGTTGGCCAGGTGATTATTGGTGGATCATCAGGTATGTGGATAAGGGATGGTAATAATATTGTCAATATCCGCCGGCCTTTACTTACTGCAGACCGGGGGCAACAGTCCATAAATTTCCAGGAAATTGAGATTCATCATTTTGGTGGTTTTGCCGAGTTACAGAAAATCACCCGTGCTGAAAGTGCTTTTTTCGATGGTGACCAGTGGACCCTGGAAGGGGTTTCTATAGTCGAAATAAGTCAGGCGGAAGTGACTCCCTTGAAGCTGGAACGAACGCCATGGGTTTCAGGGGTCAAACCGGAGTTGGTCGAGGCGGCTGTCACGCGCCCTGTCTACCTGTCGATAAGGGCCTTGTGGGACCAGTTAAATTATCTGCAAAGTAACGGGCTTGATGACAGGATTTACCTATCCGCGTTTTGGGAAAAGGTTTTGTATCCACTTGCAATTATTGCACTTGTCATGGCTGGCATGCCTTTTGTTTTTGGTTCTTCCAGGCAACACAACCATGGGTTCAGACTTTTCATTGGCATGACACTCGGTGGTGTTTTCATGCTGATAAATTCGGCAGCACAAAATCTTGCAACGGCATATTCATTGCCGGTTGCATTAAGTACGGCCATGCCGTCAGCGGTTTTGATGGTCATTGCGGTCACGATATTGCGCCGTTCGGCCTGAGATTCAGTTACTGCAGGTGCACCAGGGCAGAATCGGCTTTTAGCGATTTGCGTCTTTAATCAATATTGTACGCGCGGCCAGATCATGCCAGCCCCGGTTTTTGGAATCCAGCAGCGACCAAAAAATACCCAGACCAAAAGCGCCCAGTGAAACCAGGCCAATCAGGAAGCGCAAAAGGCACCTGGGCCAGGAAACCATCTGTTCATCATCACCGATGAGTCTTACCCTCCAGGCGCGCATCCCGACCGTCATGCCACCATATCTCCAGCAGGCTCCAAGATAGGCACAACAAACTGCCAGTAGCCAGAGGGTGAACCAGGCATGATGGAGTGCAACTTTTTCAGGATCGCCAAATGGTAACGCAAGTGCAGTCGCCAGGATCAGCAAGCCTAGCAAAATGAAAGCGTCATACAGCATGACCAGCAACCTTCGTGGTAACGAACAGAAGGTGTGTTCAGGTTTGGATGATGATTGGTCAGGTCTCAATACTCATGCCTCTTAACTGGTCAGTTCAAAAAATGCACCACGGCATCTTACCGGCCTGACCCATCTATATCATATTTCTGCACATGATTAAGTTATCATTGATGAATCATATGTACTGGGACAGGGGCGAGAAATTAGCGTGAAAACCGGATCTCATCACTCTGCCGGGGGCATGAAGGAAGATCCGGTCATTGAACGGTTTCTGGATAACCTTTGGGCAGAACGGGGATTAAGCGACAACAGTCTGCAAAGTTATCGTCATGACCTGTTGCATTTACAAAGCCGGCTTACGATTAGAGGCAAGCCAATATGTGATGCAACCCGGGAAGACCTTTTGGCGATACTTGCCGCCGAAATGCAGCAGGGCAAAAGCCCCCGTTCGATATCAAGGTACTTATCTGCTTATCGTCAATTTTATCGCTGGTTGGTAAGGGAAGGAAAAATTGACAGTGATCCCGTGGCCTTGATCGAAAGTCCTAAAACCGGACGCGGGCTACCCAAGGCCCTTACGGAAGAGCAGGTTGAATCCCTGCTGGCAGCGCCGGATACCGGCACGACACTGGGCCTGCGTGATAAGGCCATGCTTGAATTGATGTACGCGACTGGTTTGAGGGTCAGCGAACTGGTCAATCTTGAACTATCCAATATTAATCTGAACCAGGGCGTTGTCCGAGTGATGGGCAAGGGGCGAAAAGAAAGACTGGTGCCGATAGGGGATGAGGCACATGAAAGTTTGAAAGCCTATTTGTCAGGCGGGCGGCCCGAATTTTTACAGGGTGTGCAAACCGATAGCGTATTTGTTACCAATCGCAAATCCGGAATGACACGCCAGGCATTCTGGTACATGGTACGCCGCTATGCCCTCCAATGTGATATTTCACTTAAGCTGTCACCGCATATGTTACGTCACTCTTTCGCGACTCATTTGCTCAATCATGGGGCTGATTTGCGTGTTGTCCAACTGTTGTTGGGGCATAGCGATCTCTCCACTACACAAATCTACACGCATATCGCACGTGAAGGTTTGAAACGCATGCATGAGTCCCATCATCCCCGTGGTTAGGTGGCCCGGCAGAGACTCCCTGATTTATTGGTTGAACTTTTCCCGGCATACATGTCAAATGCAACCAGAGCACAGAATTTATACTGAACCGGAGAAAAAAAATGAATCGTTTACCGCTGATAGTTGCGGCTTTTGTCACTTGTTTGATGATGACAACAGTTTATGCCAGCACTGAGGAAGATAGCTTTAGTGCGGTTGAGGCCAAAGTTCGCGCTTTGGTTCCAAATGCAACAACAATTGCGATATCGGAAACACCGATCGAAGGTGTTTTGCAGGTTCAGATCAACAGTGACATAGTCTATGTGACCGATGATGGCAAATACCTGGTGCAGGGGCAGATCATGGAAATGGATACCCGTACCAATATTACCGACCAGGCCAAATCCGGAATCCGGTTGAGTTTGCTTACCGATTTAAAACGCGAAGAGCAAATTTCATTCGAGCCAGAGAAAGCTGATTATGACTTGCTTGTATTTACCGATATTGACTGTGGCTACTGTCGAAAGCTTCATAACCAGATGGAAGGTTACAACGAACAGGGTATAGCGATACATTACATGGCATTTCCGCGGGCCGGCATTGGCTCAAAATCATATGACAAGTTTGTTTCCGTATGGTGCGCCGATGATCAGCGCGGAGCAATGACGTTGGCCAAAAATGGTACCGACCCTGAACCCCAGAAATGCCCGAACCCGATTGCTGATCAGTATGAACTGGGTCGTGACGTTGGTGTGACAGGCACGCCTGCGTTGCTGACAAGTGACGGCACATTGATACCCGGTTACATGCCTCCGGAACAATTACGTCAAAGGCTGGATTCGCTAGAGGCATCTGCTGAGTAAACTGGCTACATTCGGGAGTTCAACGTTTGAATTGAGAGGCCCCGCCGGCCATGGCGGGGCCTTTTTTGTTGCGGAGAAAATGAAAGTGAACCTAAACGGGAAGCCAACCGGGCCTCGTGCCGGGACGGTCTCATCCGGAAACTTACAGTATTTGATAAATCACCAAATTACTGATCATTTTTCAACCCTCAACCGCTATAATGTTGGCTGCTAATAAGGGAGTGATACTTTGACGGGGTTTACCTGCCTGCTCGGTGGTCCGGCTTTTTCAGAATTCCACACGCAAAAACTCGTAGATGAGTTGCGTCGGCGCACGGACCAGGAAATTTTGATCTCCGCGCAATTTATCTATTTTGTTGAAAGCCCGCAAGACCCCTCGCAAGAAGAGATAAAGCGGCTTGAAGCGCTATTGCATGCGCAGTTGATGGTGGACCCTGACGCTCTTTCCCATCCGGGCCAGTCTTCAGACCCGAATACGGATTCAGCTTCGGTTACGTCCTCAGACTTTTTGCTGGTAGTGCCCCGTTTGGGAACGCAGTCACCCTGGTCTACCAAGGCAACAGATATCGCACACAGGTGCGGGCTGGATACGATCAGCCGTATTGAAAGGGGCATTCTGTTTCATCTTCCGGCGCAAGCGTTAGAAGCACGAATGGCTACTACTATCAAAGCCCTGATTCACGACCGCATGACGCAAACGGTACTGAGTGATCTGGAATCAGCGAAGGCACTATTCGAACACCACGAAGCCAGGCATCTCGGTATTGCAGATATTTCAGTGGATCCTCAGTTAGTTCTTGAGAAGACCAATCGTGAATTGGGCCTGGCACTGTCTGCTTTTGAGATTGAATACCTGATTACAGCCTATGAAAAGCTTGGGCGGAATCCAACCGATGCGGAACTGATGATGTTTGCCCAGGCCAACTCTGAGCACTGTCGTCACAAGATATTCAATGCCAGTTGGACGCTGGATGGTGAGCCTCAGGATCTCTCCCTGTTTTCCATGATCAGAAATACGCATGCTCAGAGCCCGGAGGGTGTACTGTCCGCTTACCACGACAACTCTGCTGTTATCGAAGGACGTCCTAACCGGCGCTTCTTTACAGAGCCCGGAACCGGCGAATATGTTTGGCTGGATGAGGATGTGGGTATACAGATCAAGGTGGAAACCCATAATCACCCCACGGCCATTTCACCATTTCCCGGTGCGGCAACCGGTTCCGGCGGTGAGATTCGTGATGAAGCGGCAACCGGACGCGGCGCGCGTCCAAAATTCGGCCTGACCGGATTCTCGGTTTCCAATTTGCTGTTGCCCGACAGGCCCCGTAACTGGGAGGAGAACTCCGGAAAACCTGACCGTATAGCCAGTGCGCTGGATATCATGATAGAAGGTCCGGTAGGTGCTGCATCTTTTAACAACGAGTTTGGCCGCCCGGCACTGACAGGTTATTTCCGAACTTTTGAACAATCCATTGGCGGCCGGCTTTGGGGTTACCACAAGCCTATTATGCTCGCCGGCGGCCTGGGGAATATTCGTCCCGGACATATCGAAAAGTTGCGCTTGTCTGAAGGTTCTGCAGTGATCGTACTGGGTGGACCGGCGATGTTGATTGGACTCGGTGGCGGAGCAGCGTCCTCGGTAGGCAGTGGCCAGGGAAACGAAGAACTGGATTTTGCTTCGGTTCAACGCGGCAACCCTGAAATGCAACGACGATGCCAGGAAGTCATTGACCGTTGTTGTGCGCTGGGAGATGCTAACCCGATCGTTTCTATCCACGATTGTGGTGCGGGCGGACTATCCAATGCCTTGCCTGAGTTGCTGAATGACAGTGCTCGCGGCGGCAAGCTTGAGCTGCGTGAAATACCCAGCGCAGATGGTGCGATGTCACCCATGGAGATCTGGTGTAATGAATCGCAGGAACGTTATGTGCTTGGTGTTGAGCGCGATAACCTGGAAGAGTTTGAGTTGCTCTGCCAGCGGGAACGCTGTCCTTATGCCGTACTGGGAACAGTCACTGAAGAAAGAAATCTGCATTTAAGTGATGCCTTGTTGCATAAACCACCTGTCGATCTCCCCTTGGAAGTACTCCTCGGGAAAACACCCAAATTACATCGGGATGCCGTCTCAGGAACGGTGGGTCCGTTAACAGGGTTGCCCGCCCATACCCCGTTGGAAGAGGACCTTTTCAGTGTCTTGCGCTTCCCGGCGGTGGGCAGTAAGTCTTTTTTGATCACCATCGGCGACCGTTCGGTCGGTGGGCTTGTGGCGCGGGATCAGATGGTCGGGCCATGGCAGGTACCGGTGGCGGATTCGGGTGTAAGCCTGCATAGTTTTCATGGTTATGCGGGTGAAGCCATGGCAGTGGGTGAACGTACACCACTGGCGGTGGTAAACAGCCCGGCCGCAGCCAGGATGGCTGTCACCGAAGCGATTACCAATATTGCGAGTGCACCTATCGCCAGTCTCGCTGATGTGAGGTTATCTGCGAACTGGATGGCAGCCGCCGGAGAAGATGGTCAGGATGCAGCGCTGTACGCAGCAGTCAGGTCCGTCGGTATGGAGTTATGCCCGGAGTTGGGTATCGCCATTCCGGTAGGCAAGGACTCCCTGTCTCTCAAAACAGACTGGACTAAAGGGGGCCGGCCAAGACATATGCTTGCACCGGTTTCATTGGTGGTGACGGCTTTTGCACCGGCCACCGATGCCCGCCTGGCACTTACCCCGCAGTTGAAAATCAGCGATGAAGCCAATTGTCTTTTGCAGATTGACCTGGGTCGTGGACAGGACCGTTT